>Ga0315276_10000751_pt1 | contig 28197 bp, 24 predicted proteins | sample YL17G05_0_MG_FD_204542 | JGI IMG/M metagenome (GOLD analysis project Ga0315276, IMG submission 204542) | Sediment microbial communities from Yellowstone Lake, YNP, Wyoming, USA - YL17G05_0 | ecosystem: Environmental > Aquatic > Freshwater > Lake > Sediment | place: USA: Wyoming | collected... | reverse complement strand
GAGCAGTGTTTTGTTTCCCTGCCGGGCCATCCAGACAGCTGTGATGCAGGAAGCAACGGTTTTACCCACCCCGCCTTTGCCAGCGAAGAAAACCGTTCGACGATGACCATTGGGTTGGATACATTCTTGGATATCTTCAAGAGGTGTAGCTAGCGTTGCAACCTGAGGTTGTACAAATTCAGCTTTGAACGTCTTGGTGGCAGAGGTGCCATCAAAGAATATCCTAGCGACCTGGCGTAGCCTCTGCACACCTTTGATCTCACCTGACAGCAAGGACATGCGTTGTTGCTTGTAGGGCAGGTCGGTTTTGATTTGCACCAGGTAATGTGCCTGCATTTTGGCACGGGCTGCAAAGAGTGTATTTTGTTCACCTTCGAGTGAAATAATGCTGTTGATGATCAGACGATAGTTTTGGATACCCAATTTACTCAGCTCGCTAATCGCCCGCCGAGTTTCCTTGATCGATATAGATTCTGGATGCAGGACGAAAATGAAAGTGGTCTGCGCATTATCCCGCATCGCAGCCAGGGCGCGCTCATACTTATTCTTGGCTTCCTGGATGGCTGCAGCTGGGCCGATACAGGTCTGTCCAGTGCCCAAGCTCGCTGCATTGATCGATTGACTCCAATCTGCAGGCAATTCCAGTAGACGAATAGTATGACCTGTAGGAGCCGTGTCAAAAATCACCATATCAAAAGCCTTGTCGGTACTGGTAGAAACTTCCAGAAAATCGGTGAAGCGGTCAAAGGCAGCCACCTCTGCAGTGCAGGGGCCGCTCATCTGCTCCTCCATCACCTGTACGATCTGAGGCGGGAAGACAGCACGGATAGGCGCCATAGCGCACTCGATATACTCCTGGGTAGCTTTATCGGAGTCGATCTCCATCGCCCACAAATTGGGGACGTCGGTGATCGAGATTACCTGATGCCCTATTGGTTGTTCAAAGGTATCGGATAGATTAGATGCCGGGTCGGTGGTGACAATAAGCGTGTGTTTTCCTTCATCAGCATAGCGGACCGCATGTGTGCAAGCCATGCTGGTCTTGCCAACTCCGCCTTTGCCGGAAAAGAAAATATATTCGGTCATGAAATGGCTCCGTTGAGATGTGTTTTAATTTCTTCGAGGGAGGGATAGCTTTGTGTTTTAATTACTTTTCCATGCACAACAGTAATCGGCAAAGCCTCCATTTGCTTCTCGAGAACAAGTTTCATCACTTCTGCGTTGTTGAGAAAGGCATTCGGATGGCTGGTCATTTGGTAGCGCGTTACATTGACCCCTTGAGCCTGGAGTGCCTGGATCATTTCGTTGAGATCCAACAGAGTCTGGTCAATGGTTGGACCACACATACCCGTGGGGCAGCACATCGGTGGATCGAAGATTTCAACCTCAGGGGTTGTTGTTTGGGTTTGAAGTAAATCAGATATTGGGATTATTTGCGTCATGGTAGTTCAGTCTCCATTGAATTATATTGATAAAAAAACTAACTCTCTTCCTTGATATCTAAGCGAATAAACTCACCCTGAGGACCACAGGTCAGGCGGCGCGGTTTGATCCGTTGGGGATCAAAAAAGGTGCCCCAAGCGTGGTTAAGCTCTTCCAGTGCTTTGCGGTTAATTGAATAGTACATCCAGCGGGCATCCAGGGCGTCGCGTTCGACATCAACCAGACCTGCCTCGCGCAGCACCCGCAGGTGGTGGGAGATCAGATTCGGAGCCATCTGGAGACCATCACCGAGCTCACAATTACACTGGACACCTTCCATCAAAAAGTGGAAGATCAATAAGCGGTTTGGCTCGGCTAACACTTTCAACCAATTCGCCATCTGATTCAAGTCAATCGGAGGGGAAGCTGGTTCAGGTAAATAGTTCAACATACATTGAATTATATTTAGATTAACAATATTATACAGTGACAGAAATCACCAGAACTATGTGATAGTAAGCAAAGTTACTAGTGATATATTCCTTAAAGCATTGCTTCCAGGGTCACTTTCCGTTCTACGAAGGCAGTTTCTGCTTGCAATGGGGTGCATTCCGGCAGTTCCCGTTCCTGTAAAAGCAGTTTGCACGCAAATGCCATGCAGGTGGCTTCAGCACATTTTTTACAATTTGTTTGGGGCAATAAGGTCCAAATATCAAGAGGGCGGGGAGCGTGACCTGTTATAATGCGGGTATTATTATCCATATAGGGTGTTTATTGTTTGGATATAAACTCCTGGAAACTGCAAGTTAATCACTTTAGCATAGGAGCACCATGAAAAACAGACTTCAAAACACAGTGATATCCTCTTTGGTCCTGATCGTAATCACATTTGGATGCGGCACGTTAAGCAGTACAACTTCCCCCGACCCAGAGACGGACGGCGCAGCTTTACCAACCCCGACTACACAGAGCTCGGACCTGGGGGAGCTAAGCTATATCTTTGAAATCCCGGCAGATCCTGTGGATGTTGCCGTGACTTTGGATACTGAGGGAACGGTAAAGGCGCTTATCCCCGTGGAGGGTGGCAGCATCAGCGCAACCGGGGCGGACGGCACGGTCTACACGCTGGAGATCCCATCAGATGCTTTGCTGGAGGAAACCATGATCAGTCTGACCCCGATCACCAGCATTTCTGGCATGCCGTTTGGCGGCGAACAAACTTATGCGGTGCAGTTAAGCCCTGAAGGGTTGTTCCTCCAAAACTTTGCCATTCTGACCATCACACCCGCGGTTGAGATTCCCATTGCGGAGCAACTCGTTTTCGGTTATCTGGGGAAAGGCAAAGATGTGATCCTGGCCGCGCCAGTGGTCGATTCGAACGAGATCAAAATCAACGTGTTGCATTTCAGTGGAAACGGAGTCACCAACGGTCTGATGGAATTTGCAAACTCGGTGCGCGAATTTTTTGGAGGGAATGTAGAGCGGCGATTAGAAAATGCGTTGAACGAAGAATTAATCCGTATACGACAGCAGGGCGGTGATTCACGTGAGGTCGTTGCCGCTTATGAGGAGGCCTTGAGACAATATGAAGACCAGGTGGTCAGGCCGCGCGTGGCCGACGCCGGAGAAAGCTGCGCGGCAGGAACACTGGCAATCCAGACCGTGCACAGATTGGGGCGCCAGCGCCAACTGCTTGACCTGGACAGCGAGGGTGGTGACCCGTTGGAAAGATACCCTAACCTGAGGGATACGGTCACGCAGGTGTGCATGGAAGAAGAGTACAAGCTGTGCGCCGAGGAGCATGTCATCTGGCGCATTCTTCCGGCCTGGCGTAGTTTTGAACGCCAATACATTCTGACGGGGAATGGTGGCACCGCTGACAATGCAGTGCTACAGAAGGCCCGCGAGTTGACCATAAAGTGCATGACATTCAGACTGGAGTTTGAATCGACTGCGAAGTGGGTCGTGGAAGGGGCCGGTTGGGAATCCAGTGTTTTTTCTGAGCTCATCTTGCGCTACGACCCGGAGAAAGAAATGATTATCGGCGCAGTAGCCGAGTTGGTCAACACACATTTCAAATTCTGGTTTAACTGCCCGGTTACTAGCATTCCCGGCGACGGGATATTCACTGTCATTGGAATGTCATACGAGCTCGACGGTGGTGAGCCAGATGAGGACGGCGGTTATCCCGACGTGCATGTCACCAACATAAAAATAGTCTACATGCCTGGCCAAACTTCAGAAAGCATAATTACTCAAGCTTGTAAACTCTTTGGTGGCACATCAGAGGCCTTGATGGCCTGGACTACAAGCTTCGTTGTTGTCCATGGTGCGGAGATGGACGCCGAACCTGGTGGCTTTGTTGCGAGGGATTGGGAAATCTTCGAGGATCATCTTTTTGCCAAGAAAGAATGGAACCCCCCGGAAATCGCCGAGACTACAGAGGAAGGTTCATTCAAGCTCTACCACGAGCCAGGTCGATGATGGGATGACAATGGCAAGTACGAAGATCAGACTGGAAGAGTTCCTGGCCAGCTGGATGACCAGCAAGAAAACCACCATGACTGGCAATACCGGGAACCATTACGCGCAATTGATCCGAAAATACGTTGCTCCCAGAATCGGGAAAATTAAACTCAGGGCGATACGACCGGAGCATATCCAAGCCTTTTACAACCGGTTGTTTGAAGATCAGGTTGGAATTTCCACCATACGAAAGATCCATGACGCCCTTCACAGTTCCCTGCAGCAAGCCACAAAAACAGGCATGATCAGCCGCAATCCCGCCAGCTTTGTCCGCCCTCCCAAAAAACCGGCCATTGATATGGAGATATTGAACGAGAGTCAGGTCAGTCAGTTTTTGATCGCTGCGCAAGGACATCCTTGGGAAGCCCTCTTTCACCTGGCTGTGATTTCCGGGATGCATCAAATGGGAACAGGATGTCCCAACTAATGTTGGGTGGCTTGAAGAAGTACGCTTTCAAGTCCTTCAGGGCGACACAGAACAATCCATGCGAGTCATCCGCCAGCATTACCGCCTCCTTTTTCGCCTTTTTCAGCCAGCATGGCCTAAGCGCTCAGGCCAGTCAGCTTGATGAACACACCTTCCAGTGAGGGCTGAAGCGTGTCAATTTTCAAGATCTCGTATACTTCCTCGTCTTGAGACAAGCCTTCCTGTTAGCCTTGTCGCTATTGAAGGGGGAAACCTATTAATGCTGATAAAAACTTTGGGGATTAATTATCAACCGATACTGCGGATTTCTTGTTCAACCCCAAGGTTACCAAAAACAGGACCAAAGCCAGGAGAGACATGCCTATGGCGATATTTCTAATGGGTGTATTGGCAAAAAAGAGTTCAATCCGATGTTCTCCAGGCTCAAGACTTAACTCAATCAACCCTTGAGGGTTCTGGTAGTCAATCGAGCGCTCGGCATCATCAACAAATAATGTCCAACCGGGAAAGTAGAAAATGTTCATGCGTAAGCGTGCTTCTGATGCTGAGTTAACCTTAAGCGTGTAGTGGGTGGGAGAAAGCCTTTCGGATGACCATTGTGCCTCCCCAGCCATTAGCGTCACCAGCTCTCTTCTTGGAGTAGTCGGACGCTCCTGGACCCAAACTGGCTGATACTCTTCAGCGGTGGTGACGGAAATGCCCCGTCCCGCGATCGCCTGAGGGCTATAATCTGTCTCTTTAACATCAAGGAACGATTCCGGTTTTGCATACGAGAAGCCAGATACCAACAGCGCGGCAAGCAAGAGTGCAACCAGGAGGGAAGCCAGGCGTGGCTTTTCCGTCAGCAAGAATATTAGGAGACCGAAGAGCAGGGCAGTGCTAAATGCGATCAGCGAGAGGAAACGCCATGGGAATTCAAGGTATGGGAGCAAAGGCAATCGATCCCATAGGAACTTCGAGGGTGTGCTGGCAAAGAATCCTGCCAGTAATAGAATAGCCAGTGAAAATAGAATCAGCCACCTTACCTGCTTTTGTAGCCGCGGGAGGCGCCAGAGGATGAGGATAGCAACACCAAGGATCAACAGGTGAAGCGGTCCAATGGCGAAACTCATCCCATCCTGAGTGCCGGGCATGGATATCCCGAAACCCCAAGGAGAGCTAAGCAGCTGCATGGGGTAAACAAAATGATTGCTATAGTTCAAGTACCCATCTAATAAACGCTCCAAATGGACAAAGCGACTCTCCACCAGGGCTGGCAGCCAGAAGAATGCAGATAATCCCAGACCTAACACCAGGCACCATAAACCCCTCAAGAGTGATTTTCTGCTATGGTCTATATAGGCCAGCCAGATTGTAAACAGGATGAGGAATGGAAAAGAGATCAAAGCGATGGGATTGCTGCTCAGCAGAAACAGGGCAATTGCAATTGGTCCGATGAGGCGGGAAACAAAGCTACTGCCCCTTATAAAGCGCTCCAGCCCCCAGAATGCCCAGGGCAGGAAGGCAAGGGCGGTGAAATCAGCCAGGGAATGACGCACGTAGAGGTTCACCAGAAGATAGGGTGCAAAGAGATAAGCTACTGCGGCAACCAGCCCCCCACGTGGACCAAAAAACTCGCCCGCCAGCAGATACATCCCCAAACCAGCCAGACACAACAAGGCAAAACAAGCCAGGTTCTCGGAAGCAATAAATCCATACCCCAAGGCATGAAAAAGGGATGACAGGTAATAGAACATGGGAGGGTTGAAGATAAATATAGGCTGCCCGTAACCACCGCTCAGGTCAGGAGCCCAGCGTGGAAGCAGCTGGCCGTTCTTCAACCCTTCGAAAAATTCAACCACACGCGGGAGATATTCCAATGCGTCATGACCGCTCATGATTTTGAACTGGAAGAGCGGTAGCCCAGCAATCAGAATGAAACAGAATAGCACTCCCAGCAAAGGGAGATGGATGCGGAGCTGTTCTCCCCTCGACCGTAGTGGATTCCAGCTGGTGATCTTTGCTAGGGCATTTTTTATTCGAGATTGAAAGTTATTACGCGGCAGCCGGCTACCCCAACGCGGCCACTCTACAAAGGCGATGATGAGCAAAACCAGCAGGCCAGCGAACCCTAAAAACAACCGCCAGGGTTGAGTCCGGTATTCAAAGAGCAATTGGTGGTTTCCAGGCTCAACTTTTACACCCACATAGCTTGGCATCAACATAACGGTGGCTGCCTCAACCCCATCCACGGTGACATGCCAATTGGGGTGGTAGGTGACCTTCAACAATACGAAACTCTGGCGCTCGACAGTCACCATAGCTGCATAGGTGTTGTTTCCAATTATCTCCGCAATCACCTGCCCGCGGGCTGTTTCGGTTGGGAAGGAAGCCAGGGGGATCAGCTTCTCGGCCTGTGACAGGGGAAAGACGTTTTCATATTCTTTCGCCTCCCCCTCGAGGAATATGCCCGGGTGTTGTTTCACTCGCGGCAGGTCGCTCGTCAGCCAATTTGAGGCTGCAGGGTAAAAATCATCCTTGTTCCCGACGAAAGCAGAATCCGATCCTACCAGGTCGAAGTAGCCGGTCGTTGCCACCCGGTATAGATGAAAACGGCCAAAACTGCCAACCGGGTAGATAAATTCGGGAAAACTCTGGCTGGCAGGAGCTACCACGTAACGCACATTGAAAAGGTTATATTGCTCCGGGCGATTTTCGTCCAAAAGAACCTGGATATCCGCATTGAGCGATAGGGCATGATATAGGTAACCCAGCATATCAAAACCCGCGCTCTGCAGCAAGGCATAGACCGGCACCTCACCGACCTTGTAGTCCGCCCCCCAGTTCCCACCCAAACCAGCGTAGACCCGACCGGGAGGCAACTTTCTCAACGTATCCACCAGGGCGTTAAGGTCCTCCTTCTCGGCGACTACTGCGGCGCGGCTCTGGGCCATCCAACTTGCATTCTGCGCCAGATAAATCCCACGCTCCCGATAGACCGGGACCAGGAGAATGGCAGTACACAGCCCCGTGACTAGCACCTGCCAAGCCTTCCTGCCAGAGAGAGCCCACTGCCAGGGCAAGGCCAGGGCAATACCGATTAGCAGAATTCCGCTCAAATGGATACCTGCGATCAGCCGGTGAAAGTGTAAATCCTGGCTCAGAGGCAGCAAATTGAGTAGGACGCCCCACGTAGGGCGACCAAAATAGAGCAATAGCCATACCAGGAACAAGGCGACGGGGATGCGGTATTTTTCGTCACGCCAACGCCACAAGCAGACCACCAAGCCTAAACCAGCCAGAATGGTCAAAGAGGGGAAGCGACCAAAATCAAATAGCTCGCCTCGCACCAGCGCAGACAACGTCCAGGCGTACCCGTAGGCATCGTATTTCCCTTGCTCCTCCCAGACACTGCGGTTCATATAGGTGCGGTCCAGCAGGTACGGGAGCAGGAAGTAAGCAGTAACCAGGACGACCAATGCCAGGAGCAAGACCAGACGCTTTGCGCGAACCCAGGCATCATTGGGTTCTACAGATGTATACCGCCGACCCAGGAGTGGCAGCAAAACAAATAACGCCAGAGAGATGAAGGCGATATAACCATACACCAGATGCGAAAGCAGCGTGGCAGCCAGCAAAAGGACTGACCAGAAGTAGCCACGCCCGGTCTTCATGGTGGTATAGCTTTGGGCCAGTGCCAGTGGCAACAAACACATACCACACAGTTGGGTGTACATGCCGTATCCACCCCACAGGTAGCTGTTGGAGTCAAAGCCATACAGACCATTGGTCGACAGCAGTGAAGCAATCAGGCCAGCCCAGGCCGCCGGCAATGCTGAATAGCCAAAGCGGCGCATCGACCAGAAAATTGACAGGGGAAACAGGCTCAACAGCAGGTAACGGACCCAGTTGAACAAATCATCCAAGCTAACGATTTGCTGGATGGGAAGGTAGAGGATGCTGGGAATGAGATACGGCAAATGCTGGTAGTGATGGAAGAGGGGATACCCAAGCGTTAGGGTGGCAAGCCAGGGGTCGGTGGGGTCTTCACCAGTGGTAAGGGCTGAAAATGCCCTCTCCAGAGATAGCCGGTGGAGGACACCATCGTTGAGCATGGGCACCTGGATGACCACTTCCGGATAGAAGCGGACCAGATTATAACCAACAGCAAACAGGAGAATGAGACCAGCCAGGATGGGTTGCAGGCGAGATATTGCCAACCAGCTGGAATCCCCTGGTGGTGGCTTTTGGTTTTCATTCGGTGCTAGCGGCGGCGCAGGATCCATTAAGTTAAATAAAAACTATTTTAGGAAGTGGTGCAACGCACAACTTGAACCCCGAGCTGAGGACGGGCGTGCGTTGCACCTTGTAAGGTCAATTTCCACGCAGGACAATGGGCAGGAAGAAATCGAGCACTGCCTGCTTAATACTATACCAGAAGCCAGCCCAAAGTGAGGCCTGGCTCCCGGATGAAGGTCCGATAGCCGTCTGTCCCAACGTGCCGTTCATGGAGACATGCCCGGAGCTGGAGGCAGCGGGTGCCCCACCAGCGCTCAGCACCTGCCAGTCCACAGCATATTGGGCTGTGCTGGCTGCCAGAGCTCCGCTGGCCAGGAGCAGCAGCAAGAGAGCCAACAAAGTGATAGGTATGAGGCGTGTTTTACTCATGCGGCTGGCCTCCTTCCTAATGAGGTAGCCCTGAACCAGTCGGTTGTGGCTGTTCAGTTGGCTCAGGTGGGAAAGGTTGAGTCTGGCTGGACTCGGTTTGGCTGGGTCCGGATGGATGCACCCTGTTCAGATCTAGCTGGGCATTATCCACCACCGGCTGGTAGTCGGCATAACCAGCACGCACGCCATTGATGTAGAAGTCAAAACGGGCATCGCTCGTGCCGCCCTGCAGCTCTTTAACTACAATGTAGGTCGTGGTGACCTCAGTCACATACAACCCTTTGCAGTCTCCGCGCGGCGTGACCTGGATAGTCAGCCCTTCCTGCTCGGTGACCAGGCTGAAATGCTCCGGTAGGGTGATACGGGCTGTGCCGTTCGTCAGCTGACCAGTACCGCGGTAGTAGGTGCCCGCCTCGCCACCTTCCAGCGAGGCATAGATGATGCTCTTATTCGGGTTGGTGGGATCCTGTTGGATAAAGTTCTTGGTGCCGTTGGATAAGATTCCGTAACCTCCATAAGCAATATAGGCATATACACCACTATCCGTGTCTCCGAAATAGCCCCCAAATGTGGCACCAGATGCTTCAACGCCGTAGTTGTCCATGCCCACAGCATATAAACCATATCCAGCACTCTCGACCTGGATGCCGTCTTCTAATGCATTCACGATGTGCACACCATCCCAGGCATTCCCGACCAAGAGACCGTTATTGGAGGCATTCGCGACGTGCACGCCATCGCCGGCGGTGACATTCCCCATATATAGGCCGTCGTTGACCGCAGTGCTGAGGTAATATCCCTGATCAGCGGCATTATTGACCCACACACCATCCTGACTAGCGTAGTTGACCAAAACACCATACCAATCGGAATGATCGATTAGCAGGCCATTAGTCCCAGCATCGGCGACGTATAGACCATTATTGATGGCGCTGGTGACGTAGAGCCCATTATTACCAGCATTATAAATCTCGATGCCATTGTCGGTTGGATCGCGGATCTCCATCCCGTCATCAACCGGTTGTCCGACGTAGTAGCCATCCCAGCCGGGTGCAGTAACCGAGACCCCATGTCTTCCAGCATTTGTAATGTAGACTCCGTTTAATGACGAACCAGTCACATATAAGCCGAAATTGGTCGCAGCTTCCGAATAGAAGCCATATATATTACCAAATGCGGAGAAGTCAGCTGTTGAAATATATCCATTCACACCAAAATTAGCGCCAAATACCAAGTTCAGGTTACTCGTGCTGGCAGGGTCCAGGTAGTAGCTGATGTTGTTGGAATCCAACAGACGCGGTACGCGCAGGTAAGCCGAGGCGTCCAAGGGAATGAGCGTGTTAGCGGTGGGCGTGCTGGAAGCGTGGTACCCATCCACCATGTCGGCGTTTGGGTTGACTGGACCGGTTGGTCCGCTTGGTCCAGTAGCCCCAGCAGGTCCGGTGGGACCAGATGGACCACTGGGACCGGACGGCCCTTGGATACCCTGCGGTCCGGTTGGTCCGGTCACACCGACCGGACCACTAGGACCGGATGGTCCCTGGATGCCCTGAGGTCCGGTGGCACCTGTGGCACCCGTTGGTCCGGTAGAGCCGGCAGGTCCGCTAGGTCCAGCCGGACCAGATGGTCCCTGGATACCCTGTGGACCCGTTGGGCCAGTGACGCCCGCTGGGCCACTAGGACCGGATGGTCCCTGGATGCCCTGCGGTCCGGTAGCACCCGTTGGTCCGGTGGAGCCGGCAGGTCCGCTAGGTCCAGCCGGGCCAGATGGTCCCTGGATACCCTGTGGACCGGTTGGTCCGGTCACACCGACCGGACCACTAGGACCGGATGGTCCCTGGATGCCCTGCGGTCCGGTAGCACCAGCAGGTCCGGTAGAGCCGGCAGGTCCGCTAGGTCCAGCCGGACCAGATGGTCCCTGGATACCCTGTGGACCCGTTGGGCCAGTGACGCCCGCTGGGCCACTAGGACCGGATGGTCCCTGAATGCCCTGAGGGCCGGTGGCGCCCGAAGGACCGGTAGATCCGACAGGTCCGGTGGCTCCTTCAGGACCAGAAGGGCCGGTAGCCCCGGTCGACCCGGGTGGGCCGTTCTCGGCGTAGGCTGCCCGCATGGCATAGGCTACGCTGGTGATGCGCTGGTTCGGTTCCAGGGCCTCGTAAGTGCCCGGGACGCCGGTCGGGCTGAACCACACCCGCAGGTAGGTCGTGGAGGCGTCGAACGTCGAAGGGTCCACCGGTTCGGTCATGCCGGGTAAGCTCGTATCACCCAGCATCACGTTGAACAAGCCCTGGCTCACCGGCAGTGGTACAGCAGCGATCGGCTCACCGCTGAGGCGACCATCATTGGCCCAGTAGTTTATCGTGCCATTCCCGCTGGCTACGTCCACGATGGCAAACTTGAAGTAGCCGGTGGGGCCCGCAAAGGGCTCATCATCGACCTTGACAATACCCTGGTAGTTGATCAGCGTGGGAGCGCTTTCCGGTCCCAGGAAGGACGCAGGCGAGGCAGACCCAGCCACCGCCGTCGCGCCCAAGACAATAAACACGGTACCCACAATCAACAGTGGATAGACGCGTTGCATGCGAAATCGTTGAATGATAAGTTTCAACATGGAATATCCTCCTTTATATCCATTACAAAAATTTGAAATACAATAATTCGTTATTTCTTGTTTAGAAGCGCTGAGAATCTGTCCATACTGTGATTAGCCCTCCGATCTTCCCACTAAAGGCGTGGGTCCTGCAGGTGGTCGTTCAATTTATTGGGCTTCAGGCTACCACGAAGTCTACAGGAGCATCCAGCAACCAGGCAATGCATGTGCTTGAAGCGAAACATCCTCTTGTTATATGGTAAATAAACAGCCTGTCAAGGCAATAATTCCTTAACAGGCATTTGATATAGACGTCTTGTCGACTAAAACCAGTCATGTACGTTTTAGACCTCCCCGCTGACAAAAACCCTAAACTAAAAATATTCTATTGTTGTGGGATTAATTATATATTAATTTTATACAGAAGTCAACGAGGAACACGAGAGATTGTTGAAAAACAAGATATGAATTGACTTTTGGGAAGAAATTTAATACAATCAAGCAACTCTCACCCAGGAGCTTGAAATGAAAAAAACACACTTTCTTTAGCCATCCTGCTTCCCTCGCTATCAGCTCGCTATCAGCTCGCTATCAGCTCGCTATCCACAGCGCATGCGTATCGCTTCTTCTACTCTTTTGGCAATCACATTCTTCACAAACTGGTAGATTGCATCCGTATCACCCTGTCGTGACAGGCGCATCACCTGGCGCAGCTCATCTTCAGTCAGGATGATCAATGTCTTATCGATCCGCAGTCTAGCCACCTTGCCACCTACAAGATATTCCGTAAGGATTCGACGGCATAGTCAATCTCTTCAGCTGTGTTGAAATAACCAGGGCTGAAGCGCAGTGCTCCAATCTCCAATGTTCCTGCTACCTTATGGGCTTGAGGGGCGCAGTGTAGCCCAGCCCTTGTTGCCACACCAAAAACCTTATCCAGCACCGCGGATAATTGTTCGGGAATGTAATTATCCACTGTGATCGAAACAACCGCTGTACGATGATCAAGATTTCCCGGACCCAGAATGCTCAGACCCGGTATCGCATGTAAATGTTCGATCAGCTGGCTAGCCAATGTCATTTCATGTGCATGGATTTTCTCCACACCCTGTTCCAGCACGAATTGCACACCAGCAAGCAACCCGGCCACACCAGCAGAGTTCTGCGTGCCGGCTTCCAGCCGTAAGGGCAATTCATCGGGCATCGTTTCAGGGCGCGATGGGAAGCCTGAACCACCCTCCACCCAAGTCTCCAAATGAATACCTGGCATCACTACCAACCCGCCAGTACCAGGCGGGCCAAATGTCCCCTTGTGCCCGGCAAAGGCTAGTAAATCGATCCCCATCGCTTGCATGTCAATCGGATAGCTCCCAGCCGTCTGAGCAGCATCTACCAACAGGAGTGCCTTGTGATGATGGACGATTTCACCTACCTCGGCAATTGGCAATATTGTGCCCAGCACGTTGGATGCGTGCAGCATGGCGACTATCCGGGTATCTGGACGCAGGGCTGACTCCACATCAGCCGGATCAAGCATCCCATCAGGTGTACAGGGAACAGTGGTAATTACCACGCCTCGCTTTTCCAACGCTTTGAGCGGGCGCCACATGGCATTATGCTCGATAGAGGATGTGACAACATGGTCGCCGGGATGTAGCAGGCCCTTGACTGCCATGTTGATGGCATGGGTAGCGTTAAACGTAAAAACCACACCCTGTGAGTCTGGGGCATGGAAGAGTTGCGCCAATATGGATCGGGTTTCATCAGCAATCTGCAGGGCTTCTTCCTCTTGCTGATACCCACCCCGACCAGGTGTGGCACCTACCTCCCGCATAAAGTGATCCACAGCCAGATAGACTGCCTCTGGCTTGGGCCAGCTTGTAGCGGCATTATCCAGATATACGCCCATTGCTCTCCTCAACTTCTTCCAGAGAAATACCCCTCTTTTGGGCAGCTTCCTGCGCACGTGGCAGGATGATGCGCCAAAAAAAGTCAACTACATCGTGGGAATCACGATCCATGATCGACTGTTTCAGCTCGATAATCTCCTGGGCTTCCAAAGTTACCCAGGCGAAGCGCTGGTGGTCAGTTGGTACAGACATGCTGGGCTCTCTCACTTATCAATGGATAAAAATACTGATCAATCTTTAGGCAGGAACTGGTCGATGGCCTCCAGCGCATGCACGGCATAGATCGATCCCGGTCCACCCCCCATCATCAAGCCTACACTGACGGCTTCCAAAAGCTCTGCACGGGTGGCTTCTGCTTCAACGGCATCGTGCACATGATAGGCGATACAACCTTCACAGCCCACCACAATGCTAATGGCCACTGCCGTCATTTCCATAACCTTCCGGCTTAATGTCCCATCCTCAATGGACTTTCTATGCAAGCGGGCAAAACCGCTCATCGGCCCGGGCAGATCCTGGCCTAACCTGGCCAGGCTCTCTTCGAGGTGTTGGTGATATTCAATATAATTGGTCATCATATACACCTCTTAGAGATAGCTGATTTATCAAGACATGGCATTGGCTAACCAGGTGGTCACTTCCGATTCGGTTGGAATGCGTCCGGCGCAGACTACTTTCTCATTGATCACCAGGCCAGGCGTTCCAAGGATAGGGTATTTTTTTATCTCTACCCAATCAGTCACTTTGATGACCTGGGCTTCAATACCAAACATCACGAGTGCCTTGCGTGTTATGGCTTCGACATTTTTACAGTTTTCACAACCGGGACCAAGAACCTTTATTGTAAGCATTTTCAATCTCCTTATCCAAAATATGGTTAATTGAGTTCAATAGCAGATCCGCAGCATTTGGTGACACAAATGCCACACTCATTACATTTTTCATAGTCAAAAACGATCTGTCCACCCAGGCGGGCGCTTTTATCTATAACGTATAGGATTGCATTTTCCGGACATGCAGGAATAGCCGGACAGATTTGCCCTTGTGCAGGGCATCTCCGTTCGTTGAGCACTGGTTTCACTTGATTATCTCCATCTGTGGCTCGATAATAATCTCGGATTTAACCGAATTGGCAACCAGGCTATACTTCTGGGCTGAGTGGAGTGCTCGGTGGGCACGGGCTTCGACAGCACTTGCTTTTTCGCCACCTGCTGCTATGCGGATGACCGGATAAAAACGTAAATGGGTGAAGATTTCTGTGCGATCCAGCTCGATCAACTTGGTTCCTTCGACCTTGCAGTCGTATGAGATGAGGTTTAGCTTGAACCTCTCCGCTGCCCAGATGAACATCATCATGATACAGGTATTGGCTGCAGCCACAAATGCATCCTCAGGGGTCAGCAAACCTGCGTGGCCTTGAGCATCGGGCGGGGCTGAGAAATCCATCTCTGGGCCATTACCCATCACGATATGGCCCAAGTGTTCGCCCTTCCAGGCCACAGTCGTAGTGTAGGTGGCTGTGCGGCTCATTGGGAAGGCTCCTTTTCGAAGTATGCCGAATATTCTTTTAGCAGCATTTCACGGTAGATTGGTTCTTCTTCAGATGGGATGGGATTGTAGATCCTGAGCAAATCCAGAAGGCCTGTGACGGTCTCTATTCCAGGAGCTTTGCCGGCTTCTTTGAATTGCTGGAGTATGACTGGCAGGGCAATCAGGGTTACGCTCTGCCCATTGATCATAACCTTTTGGATCGGGATTCCTGATCCGCAGGAACAGGTAGCCTGGACTGTTTCTTGGATTGATGGAGCGGACGCTTCATCTGTCTCCACAGGCAATGCAAATTCACCTTTGCGCCGATCCCACTGCAAGCCAAGGATCTGGTCGACTTGGTCTGCTATTTGTTCTGCCATTAAATCCACAGCTTGTTTTCCAGATTCATTCAACCGACGTAACCCTTTCGGTTGTGCCAAACCATTTTGCTGCACCAGATCACCAACTACCAGGCTAACAACTGGCTTTCCAGAATACATTTCTGTTCCTCGTGCTGCACAGCGCAGCTCACAGCCATCCACAGCAATTGTCGGGTAAAAGCGGGCGAAAGCACGGTCACCCTCTCCGCCAGCCAGAAATAGCGGCAGGCAGATGGTGACCGTATCGGCCGGACGGAGCTGTTCCAGTACTTTCAAGGCAGCCAGGCGTGTCACTGTGCCTTCGGCTAGCTCTTCGCCCGAGCAAGCCACAATTCCAACTTTTTTCTTGGGTAGATCAACCATTCTTTTCGCCTCCCGATCCAACCAAAGTACTGTCTACAACTGAAGCTATTTCTTCCGCTAACGCACGCGCTAACCGCTGGCCACCTTCGTTGAGTTCAGCGATTCCCTGTGGCTTGAATTGCTTATAGCGGCGATAGACATCCAGCACAGCATAATCCTTGGTGACCGTCCCACCGCTTTCGAGGACCATTTTCGTCGCACAGGCAAGCTTGCATCCATCGATGGTGACAGCTGGAGCTCCAGCGAGGGCAGCCCGGGCGCTTTTATCACCCAGCACGAGCATCGCCAGCGATACCAATTGGGTTTCATCGGGGCGTAAATCTTCGGTGACATCGTAAGCAGCCTCACGGCTGACGGAGCCGTAGGTTTTGCCAATCCCACTGCAAGGCACGATGGCAACCTTACGAGGTAAATTTTGGTTGATCATCCTTTGTTCAACTCCTCTTGTGCCAAAGATTTCATATGTGTAAAGTAAGTCTGAGGGTTCATTAGATGAGCTTTATCGGTTTCCCAATGCTCTGCCTCGATAATGGCCATCCATCCAGCGCCATAAGGATCCAGGTTGATCACCTCGGGGGCATCGGTCATTGCTGGGTTAACCTCAACAACACTCCCAGCGACAGGTGAACCCAGACTGATGTTGACCTTGATGGTTTCGATTATCGCCACTTCCTCGTCAAAAGCAAGCTGTGTGCCGACAGGCTTGATCTCTGCGAATGCCACATCGCCACTGCGTTGCTGTTGAAAATCCGAAAGACCAATCCGGATTCGTCTCCCTTCTGCTTGTGCCCATAAACCTGCCGGATTATAGAAGCGATCATCGGCAACTTTGAAAATGAACTTATCGATTGTAGTTTCTAGAAAATTGGGCATGAGCTCCTCACGATTCTGCATTTTGATTGATTTTTGACTCAAGAATAAAAATGTTCATCATGACCAGCGTCTGGAGGGATGCAGCCGATGTACGAATAAGGTGACGGCTGATCCATTTATATGCATGGTTTGTTTATACTGAAGTCTCAATCCGGTTCATGGCAAGGTCTTGCTGCTCATGATGAGTTGCCTCCACTCCAGCATTGCACTTTGGACAGGGACAAGTATGCTGCTTTGCAGAGGATCTGGAATTGAATTTAAAAATGTCACTTAGTTCAGTATGGATGACAAGATTCATAGCATCGATCACCTGGTAGATCTCAGGCTTGCTCACACTATAAAAGACATTCCATCCATCACGCCGATCGGTAACCAATCCGGCATCACGCATTAGCATGAGATGCTGGGAGATGTATGCCTGGCGTAAGCCAAACTTTGCCTCCATATGGCAAACGCACTGCTCGCCACCGCGCAACTCATCCAGGATTGCCAGTCGGGTGGGGTGCATCAGGATTTTGAATAATTGAGCTTGAGTTTGATAGGTTTCCATAAATACCTCTTAATTTATCACATTCAGTGGATTGAATATAATATTATCTCCTTTCACCCAAAGTGTCAACCGAGAATAGACAGTTTGTCAGCGCAACTTGAAAAGTGAACTATGGATGTGGTACATGATGAACCAGAAAGGAACTCATCATGGCACAAATCCACACGAAATTTAGCACGGAGCAGATCAAGGTATTGTAAAGCTCATATGAGCAAGGCCACATCAGCGGCACTGAAATCGAAAACACACTTGGGATTGGCAAGACACGTTTCTTCGCGATTAATGAAGCGGGGCAGTAACACAAAGCGCAGGCTTTCCCTATAATTCTAAAACTTTGCTGCCACGCTTATTTTCATGAAATCCACTTAATCAATTCCTTTGTGCTCCTAATGATTCTCAGACGTCTGAGCAGGTCACTACTTAGCATGGAAAGTAAACCTAGACTACTTCACGCAATAACAATACTCTACATATCGATCAACTGCTGCTGTATGACCAGCAAACGGAAACCAGAATTCGATGGTTTGGCTGATATGCACAATCCACTTCATAAATGGCACAGATATAGGATTTATCACGCATAATCGAAAGGTCGTGGGTTCGATTCCGCTCCCCGCTACTATTCTCCAGATGCCCAGATATGAGTGTTTTTAGTATACAAATACGTTCGTTCCTCTCTATGAAGTTGTTGTTTGGAATACAAATTCGCTTTTTAGCATAAAACAAGAATATCATTCCAGCGATTTCATTACAATATATCTATTAGGAGAGGTATTAATCTAATATACCATTCAAAGTGATAGGTTTTCAAGATTTAGGTATACTATATTAATATGGATACTCCTGTCATCTATTACTAAAGACTGCTAATCCAGTCCAAATCATTTAAATTTCTTATGTCATCATTCTTCAATTTTGGATGTGGTTAATAGGCATTATTAGTGATCCCTATCGCTTAAGAAAATTGCCAGTTGTAAAAGGTGCCTTTTGTGCTGCACGAATAATTGTAAACTTGTCTGTAATCAGGGAACCCGGCTTCCGGTTGCAGCGTCTTGGAAGAGGAGGATGCACATATGAACGCTGATCGAAAGCCATGGTTTACCTACAAACACCTAATCGCCCTGTTTGTTATAATTCCCGCAGCCCTATTGATCATCTTCAAAATTATCGTACCAAACTTCCCTGGCAAAGGAGAGACCACGCCTATACCCTTCGCGATTGATACGGGGACTGCAGAACCCGGAGAACAAAATGTTGAAAATTCCGATGATGATTACAACATTCAAGTTGGGCTCAGTGTGGGTCAAGCTCAACCACAAACACCAGTTCCAATGGCTGTCGCTACTTATGAACCACTCAATCCAGGAGAGATCGAGGCGATCTTTGCGCGCCTTCCGGTGCTGCCTGTCTCCCTTATTGAGCAGACCGAATTCAAATATCCGGTTGAATTGCTGCCACCTCCCCTTCCCGGCACAACCATCCAAGATAAGTTCCCATTTTTCGATTTGGCACCTACACCTGTGGTTGGCCCATCTGAACCATTGAAAGTGTTGCGCTATGCTCCAGAGGGAGAAATCCCAATCGCGCCTTTTGTCTCCGTCACCTTCAGTCAACCGATGGTGCCGCTTGGAACGCTGGGCGATCTGGCGTCAGAATCAGTTCCAGCCCAAATCGATCCACCGTTACCCGGCACCTGGCGTTGGCTGGGAACGAAGACTCTCACCTTCGAATATGACTCGGATCTAATCGATCGTCTACCTAAAGCGACGGCTTACACCGTCACCATCCCCAAGGGAACGAAATCTGCCACGGGTGGGGTGCTTGTGGAATCTGTCACATGGATGTTTGGTACGCCTCCGCCAAAAGTGGAAGCAATGTATCCGCAAAACATACCTCAGCCACTGGAACCACTTATCTTCATCGCCTTTGACCAACGGATAGACCCTGACGCAGTGTTGAAATCGATCCAGCTCTTTGCAGGTAATGATCAGGCTGAGTTATCCCTTGCCACTAAAGCTGAAATCGAAAAAGACAAACAGGTCAGTCAGTATGTCAAGGATGCACAAGATGGACGCTTCCTGGTTTTTAAAGCCACACAACCTTTCCCTGCAGATACATCGATTTCGATCACAATCGGCCCGGGCACACCTTCTGCTGAAGGCCCGCTCGTCACAACCTCCGCGCAGTCTTTTGGATTCTCAACTTATGCGCCTTTGGAAATTGTGGATCATGGGTGTAACTGGGGTGGAAGCCCTTGCCCTCCCCTGACGCCATTCTATATCCGGTTCAATAATCCACTGGACACGAAGGCTTTAACACAGGAGATGCTGCACGTCACACCAGAAATCCCGGGAATGGTTGTCAATATTTATGGCGATACGATCGATATCAGCGGCGAGACCAAAGGCCAGAGCACTTATACTGTCACCCTTTCAACCAAACTCAAGGATATATTCGGCCAGACTTTGGGCAGGAATGAACAACTGACCTTCAAAGTCGGCAAAGCTGAACCTCGCTTGTTCGGCGCGGATCAAGTTTTCGTTACGCTTGACCCAGCATTGAAGAAACCCGTCTTTACAGTGTACGCCATTAATTATTCCAAACTTGCTGTGAGAATATATGCTGTCCAACCCAACGATTGGGATGCGTTCACCAAATATGTACGCGAGTGGCAGCAAACTGATAGGGGCGTGCAAATCCCGGGCAACCTTGTGTTCGATAAGACCATCTCGCTTGAACTTCCCAATGATACGTTGTCAGAGGTGAACATTGAATTGGCTCCTTATTTGGAGAATGGCTTTGGTCACTTCGTAGTGATAGTCGAACCGCCGAAGGGGATGTTCGAATCTGAGAATGACAAATGGCAGCGCTATGCCCAGACTATTCACGCCTGGGTGCAGATCACCCAAATCGGCGTGGATGCTTACACTGATTATTCCGATATGATCGTCTGGGCGACTGACCTGAAAGATGGTGCACCTCTTGCGGGCGTAAGCATTCAACCCAATAAAAGTGGCGGTATATTTACCACTGGCTCAGATGGTACGGTACGCATCGCCATCCCTTCTGGTGCAACGTACCTGGTTGCCAGCAAAGGCATGGACACAGCGATGTTGTTGCGCTCCCCTTCTATCTGGGAAGATTACGGCTGGGGACCCACCTCGCCCTCCGATTCATTGCGCTGGTATGTTTTCGATGACCGGAAGATGTATCGCCCTGGCGAAGAGGTTCATATAAAAGGCTGGATGCGACGCGTGGGTGGCAGGCAAAACGGGGATGTTAGCTTGGTTGGAAACGAAGTTAGCTCGGTGACCTATCAACTCATGGATCCGCAAGGTAATGCGATCGGCACCGGACAGGTAGACGTGAATGCTTTGGGTGGTTTTGATTTTACCTTCACCATTCCGCAAACAGTCAATCTTGGGACGGCTTATTTGAATTTGAATGCACAGGTCAACCTGGGCGGGTTGGATGGAACTACCTACGGCCATACGCTACAGATCCAGGAATTTCGCCGACCGGAATTTGAAGTCACGGCTCGCAATGAAACGTCGGGACCTTATTTTGCGGGTGGCAACGCATTGCTCGCTGTAGAGGCTAAATACTATGCGGGCGGTGCACTTCCGGATGCTGATGTGACCTGGGAGGTAAAGACCTCACCGGGCAATTATGCTCCACCAAACTGGCCTGACTTTATCTTCGGCGACTGGCATCCCTGGTGGTGGGATTATTACCACTACGATTATCTCCAGACGGATGGTGAGACAAAGATCGAGACATTTACGGGCAAGACTGATGAATCCGGCAAGCATTATTTACAACTTGATTTCAACCAGGAAGGCAAGCAGGATGCAAACCCGCAACCCATGAGCGTGGTGGCACAGGCCACCGTGATGGATGTGAATCGCCAGGCCTGGGCGAGCACCACCACCCTGCTCGTTCATCCCGCCGATCTGTATGTTGGCTTGCGCAGTGAGCGTTACTTTGTCGAACGCGGCACCCCCCTCACAGTGGACTTCATTGTCACCGACCTGGATGGGAACCCGGTTGTAGATCGATTGGTAATAATCACGGCTGCACGGCTGGAATGGAAATTACTGGATGGCACCTGGGGCGAAGAGGAAGTAGACATCCAGAGGTGTACATTGCCCTCCAGGCTTGAAGTGGATTCCTGTTCCTTTGAGACACCCATTGGCGGAAGCTATCGCATCACCGCTGTGGTCAGCGATGAACAGGGACGGAAAAATCAAACACGCCTCACACGTTGGGTCAGTGGAGGTCAGCAACCACCCGCACGTAATGTGGAACAGGAACAAGTGACACTGATCCCCGATAAGCAGACTTACCAACCGGGTGACACCGCGCGAATCCTGGTGCAATCTCCATTCACCTCCGCGGAAGGTCTGCTCATCGTCAGCCGCAGCGGGTTCCTCTATACCACCCGCTTCTATATCGAAGACGGCTCCACGACATTGACTATCCCCATTAAGGCTGAATACATCCCCAACCTTAACATTCAAGTGGATCTGGTTGGTTCTGCACCGCGCACCAGCGACATGGGAGAGACGCTGACCGATGTAGCGCCTCGCCCAGCGTTTGCCACTGCGCAATTGAATCTCAGTATTCCACCGTTGCAACGGACGTTGTCACTCCAAGTGAGACCGGATGCGACTCAGATCGAACCGGGTGGTGAGACCACGCTGAAGGTTCTCTTGAAAGATGCTAATGGCCAGCCGGTATCCGGTGCAGAACTGGCAGTGGTCGTAGTGGATGAAGCCATCCTCGCACTTACGAACTACCAGACGGTTGACCCCATTAGTATCTTCTATGCTGAGCGGGCTTCCGGTGTAATGAGTGTCTATGGCCGCAGCAGCATTCTTTTAGCAAATCCGCAAATTCTGGCCACCGATCAAAACCTCATGTTTGGCAGCGCTCGCGCAGCGTTTCCCACTCAGACCGCAATGATGGAAGCCGCGCTTGCTCCCTCTGCAGACAGTTCTAAGGAAGTGGAATCTCAACAAACAGCCATAGCGGTTCGCTCTGACTTTAATCCACTGGCTACCTATGCTCCGACGATCCGCACAGATTCCAATGGCGAGGCGCGGGTGTCTATCAATTTACCAGATAACCTGACGCGGTATCGCGTGATGGTGGTTGCTGTGGATGAAACAGGGCATCAATTTGGCATGGGCGAATCGAATATCACTGCTCGCTTGCCGCTCATGGTGCGCCCCTCGGCTCCACGCTTCCTCAACTTTGGTGACAAGTTCGAATTGCCGGTTGTAATCCAAAATCAAACTGATGAACCGATGACCGTAGAAGTGGTTGCCCGGGCTACCAACCTTGAGCTGGATACGGCTGGTCTGCGCGTGACTGTTCCCGCGAATGATCGCGTTGAAGTGCGCTTCCCGGCCAGCACGCAAATGGCTGGCACTGCACGCATCCAGATCGCAGCTATCTCTGGAACCTATGCGGATGCTGCAGTCGTGGAACTGCCGGTTTACACGCCCGCCACCACCGAAGCCTTTGCAACCTACGGAGTGATCGATGAGGGTTCGATCGCCCAGCCCGTGCTTTATCCAACCGATGTATTCCCGCAGTATGGTGGTCTGGAGATCAACACTTCCTCCACCGCGTTGCAAGCACTCACCGATGCGGTGCTGTACCTGGTCGCCTATCCCTTTGAGTGTTCTGAGCAGCTATCTTCGCGCATTCTGGCCGTGGCTGCCCTGCGTGATGTGCTTACCGCTTTCAAAGCCGATGGTTTGCCCACACCCGATGAAATGGAGGCTGCGGTTACACGCGACATCCAGCGGCTGCAGGGCATGCAAAATTACGATGGTGGTTTCCCATACTGGCGGCAGGGCTTCGAATCGATCCCGTTCAATACCATTCACGTTGCGCATGCGTTATATCGCGCCGGACAAAAAGGCTTCGAGGTTCCGAATGAGATGCAGCAGGGTGCTCTGAATTATCTGCGCGATATCGAATCGCATTACCCCTACTGGTACAGCGAGCAGACGCGCCGTACACTGAGTGCATACGCCCTGTATGTGCGCAACCTCTCAGGCGAGCGTGATGCTCAAAAGGCCCAGCGCTTATATAGTGACGTGGGTATTGAAAATCTTTCGATGGAAGCCATCGGCTGGTTGTGGCCGGTAATCGATAACAATACACAACTTGATGAAATCCGCCGCTTCGTAAACAACCACGTGGTTGAAACAGCAGGTGCGGCCAACTTCACCACCGCCTACGATGATCAGACCTACCTGCTCCTCAGTTCCGATCGTCGCACGGATGCCATCCTGCTTGATGCATTAATGGAAGACAACCCACAGAGTGACCTGATCACGAAAGTGGTCAATGGCCTCTTGGCGCATCGTATCAAAGGGCATTGGGGTAACACCCAGGAGAATGTCTTTGTCCTGGTGGCGTTGGATCGCTACTTCAACACATACGAAACAGAAACCCCGGACTTTGTTGCTCGCTTTTGGCTTGGCGATACATATACGGGCAGCAATGAATTCATTGGCCGTACAACTGAGCGGCATGAGACTCTCATCCCGATGACCTATGTGCTATCGGAGACTGCTTCAGGCGGGGGAACTCAAGATCTGATAATCAGCAAGGAAGGGCAGGGGCGGCTGTATTATCGGCTCGGGTTGCGGTATGCTCCAACGGACCTTAATCTGAAAGCGCTTGATGCAGGCTTTGTGATCCAGCGCCGCTACGAACCGGTGGATAATCCCGAGGATGTCTCACAAGACAGTGATGGTGTATGGCACATCAAAGCGGGTGCGCGGGTGCGTGTGCACATCACGCTTGTGGCTGACAACCGCAGATATCACGTTGCGCTCATTGATCCCTTGCCGGCTGGCTTGGAGATCATCAACCCCGCACTGGCCGTATCGCAGAGCACACCGCAGGATGATCCATCAACTCTCCGCTATGGCTGGTGGTGGTGGGGTACCTGGTACGAACACCAAAATATGCGCGACGACCGCGCCGAGGCCTTCACTTCCCTGCTTTGGGATGGAGTTTATGAATATACTTACCTAGCCCGCGCCACTACACCCGGCACGTTCATTGTTCCACCGACCAAAGCTGAAGAGATGTACTCTCCCGAAGTCTTCGGCCGAAGCAGCAGCGATTGGGTAATCATCAAGTAGTCGCCTTAATTTAATTTACTGTTAATATTAATTCTCGGGTACAATTACTAAAGGTGGGTGTATTTTCGATGTTAAAGTGGGCTCAATTTAAAAGTAAATAATAAACTCACAAGGGCAACGTTTATGGTTGAAAGAGTAGATGCAGTATTTCAGATATGGTAGAATATTTATACTACTATTCGCCTAGTATTCTAATGATACTAACTAGGGTTACACTGCACGGGTAGGTTTTAAAGAATAACAAATGGCGGGTACGGTTTATCCATTCCTGAAATCAATTCTGTAAATGACCCATCATTCAAGGAGAAAAATGTCCACTCAAAATGCCTTATTTACACCAGTCAAGATCGGGAACAAGACAGCTACCAATCGTTTTGTGATCAACGCGATGGAATGTTGCGATTCCGACAAAGAGGGGAACCCTACCGAGAGGACGTATGAGCGCTATACCAACCTGTTCAACGGTAAGGCAGGGTTGATCGACCTGGAAGCGATCACGATCACTTATGAAAATAGAGGCCGCGAATCACAGCTTAGCATTATGCCGCGTAATGAACCAGCGTTGGCTAAATTTGTTTCCTCCTTGCGAAAAGTCAACGACAAGACACTCTTCATCTTTCAGCTGACTCATTCTGGCGAATTAAGCCATCCAGATTTTTCCAAACGGGTCTGCGTAAAGCCCCTTTTCGGATTTGGAGGTGAGCTGCTTTCTGAGGATGATATTGAACGCATCATGGGTGAATTCGTTCTAGCCGCCAAGATCTGCCATAACGTTGGGGCAAATGGTTTAGATTTAAAATTATCTCATGGTTATCTTGGCTCGCAGATCCTTCGTCCATATAATGACCGCAAATGGAAGTATGGGGGTAGCTGGAAAAATCGAAGCAGGTTTGCTTTTGAATTAACCGAAAGGATCGTCCGCGAGATCAATGACCCGGATTTCCTGGTCGGCTCCAAAGTTTCTGTCTGGGAAGGATTCCCCGGCGGATGCGGGTCTGCAGGCCCAGATTCTTCTGTCATGGACCTCACCGAATCGATCGCGCTGGTTAAAGGCCTTGAGGAACGCGGGGCATCTTATATCCTGCAGTCAGCGGGTAGTCCATCCATCACGCTAGCGCTCTCACAGCCTGATAAAAAAATTCCAGATTATGCCTACCTTCACCACACTTTCTCTAAGTTACTCAAAGATAATTTAAAGCCGGAGACTGTTGTAATTGGTTCCGCATATTCCATATTCCGGGATGGAAAAAATGCCCTTCAAGCAGTTGAACAAGAGAAAAACACGCTGCTATATTGGGGAGATAAAAATATTCGCGATGGTGTAGTCGACATGGTTGCCCTTGGCAGGCAATCTTTTGCTGATCCGTTTACACCGGCGAAACTCATGGAAGGGAAAGAAAATGAGGTCAAGTGGTGTACTGCAGATGATCACTGCATTGAGCTTCTCATTCGACAGAAGAATGTAGGTTGCTGCACCTACAACAAACCATATGTTGAAGCTTTACAGGCTGTTCGAAGAGAAGAAGGACTACTTAAAGAAAAGCGTACCTGATCAATTGTTGCCATTGAAAGAATCAAGTGTAGATTAAAAATCCAATTCAATCTAAATTCTTTTCTAAGGAGTGAAGTTGTATGCACAGTCACAATGTTTATCTTTGGTTGAAAGATGATTTATCAAATTCTGAAGTAATGGAATTTGAAAAAGGATTGGAAACTCTCACAACGACCCCGTTGGTAATAAGCGGTTATTACGGCAAACCAGCAAATACCAGTCGAGCAGTTGTAGATAATACCTATTCATACGGTCTCACGTTGCTATTTAAAAATACAATTGATCATAACCTTTACCAGGCTGATCCAGTCCATCTAGCATTTGTTGATAAAAATGCATCAAAATGGATTAGAGTCTTGGTTTATGATATTGAATCTATAAAAAGCTAATAAGCGAGGCTGATAATACAAGGTTACAGATTTTGTTTGGTTACAAATAAAATCTGTATACTATCATCGCAACCCTGAACTTTCTGCTCGAGGGTTGCGTTTTTTTTACGATACTAAGTGGGGAAGTAAAATGTCAAAAGTAAAAAAAGAAGAGATATGCACTATAGAATATACCTTGGTTATTTATTATCATTCTTGATCAACAGGAACCTTTCATATGCATCATCCCAGGATGAGTCTTTTTCCGGAAGGTGGTCATGGATACTAAAAGAGGAACGGACGAGGCGCCTCGCTTCACTCAGATCATCAATTTCTCCGACCGAAATGAATTGGGTGCAAAGGTTTCCAATGGCAGCTGCTTCATAGGGTCCTGCAATAATAGGTCTGTGCATTGCAGAAGCAGCAAATCTGTTTAAAAGTGCACTTCTTGCCCCCCCCCCGATGATATGGACATAGGGGATATTAAACCCGGTTACTTCTTCCAGTTCTTCAAGGGTTATGCGGTACGCCAGTGCCAGGCTTTCCATAATACAACGGGTGATTTCCCCCACTGTTTCGGGGATGGGTTGGTTCCAATCCTGGCACCTGGTTTGGATCTTAGTGATCATTTCGCCAGGTTGGACAAATAGAGTGTCATCCGGGTCGATGATCGACCTGAAAGGCAAAGCTTTTTCTGCTTCCTCATCCAGCTCTTCGAAGGTGCGCAAGATCCCTTGTGCTGCAAACTGGCGCTGGCATTCCTGAATGAGCCATAATCCCATAATATTCTTTAAGAACCTGTTCCTGCCGCCGACGCCGCCCTCGTTGGCGAAGTTGTATTGATAAGCAGGATCTGAGGTGATCATTTCGTCGGTTTCCGTACCCATCAGTGACCAGGTTCCACTGCTGATATATGCGAAATGTTTTTCAAGGCTCGGTACTGCGACGACTGCCGAGGCTGTATCGTGATGTCCCACAGTACAGATCGAAAATGGTTTCACCCCGGTCAGATCGAGGATATCCGGTCTGGCTCTGCCGAGTATCGATGCAGAGGGGAACACGTCCGGAAAGATCCCTTCCGGAATATCGAACGTGTGGGTGATTTTTGGATCCCAGCGTTCTTCCCGGCGATTATACAGCTGTGAAACCGATGCAATCGTGTATTCGGCCGCTTTTACGCCGGAAAGAAAATAATTGAGCAGATCCGGTACAAAGAGGAGACTTTGTGCAGTTTCAAGCAGATCATGATCGGGTGCTTTGGTCTGGGCAGCCAGTTGGACGAGTGTGTTAAACCGGGTTCGCTGGCATCCTGTGCGCTCAAACAATTCTTTGGGTGGGAGAAGTTGATCCATCCAATCCAGCGCACCATCGGTACGGCGGTCTCGATACATATACACAGGAGAAACCAGGTTCCCGCTCGCGTCAAGCAAGCCATAATCGTTGCAAAAGGAGTCCACACCGAAGCTGGAAAATTTTTCAGATACGGCTTTTCTCAGCCCATCCAGGAGGTTCGAATAGATCTCAATAATATCCCAGTATAAATGCCCACCGGTTTCAAAAGGTTGGTTCTTGAAGCGGTGGATCTCCTTGACCTCCAATTTTTTTCCATCGAAGCTGCCAGACAGGATCTTTCCACCGCTTCCGCCCAGGTCAAGAGCAAGTGCTTTCACGGCATTTCCTAGATGAAATTCTTGAAAATGTTACAGATCGCGTCCGTTTCCATCCGTTCCAGGCAACTGAAGGCGGACAGTAAACAATCGCCTGAAACGACCACGCCGTGCATGGGCATGATGCACCCGATGCCGATCTTTTCCGCCAGATCTCTGCGTTCATCGAAGTATTTGTAAACATTTTCGGCCAACTGTTTTGAATACGCAGCTGCCTGCT
>Ga0315276_10000748_pt1 | contig 28232 bp, 24 predicted proteins | sample YL17G05_0_MG_FD_204542 | JGI IMG/M metagenome (GOLD analysis project Ga0315276, IMG submission 204542) | Sediment microbial communities from Yellowstone Lake, YNP, Wyoming, USA - YL17G05_0 | ecosystem: Environmental > Aquatic > Freshwater > Lake > Sediment | place: USA: Wyoming | collected... | reverse complement strand
GACCTTCTGGGCCCGTGCGGCCGTGGGAAGGACAACAAACACGATGACGCCTGCTATCAGTCGCAGCCGGTGCCGTACGGTCGTCCCGCTACTCATGAGACACCGCCGATCCTGTCACCTTGAAGATCCTGTAGTTCTTGAGCCCCTGGTCGCTCACCATCCCCTGCCCCATGATCCGTTCCGTGGGCGAGGTGATATCCACAAACGCATCGGTGTGGATCGTGCGCTCCGCGTTGGTCCAGAAGAGCCGCTCGGTTTTCAGGGTTGTTCCGCTGTCCGACACAACCACCACATTGTCGTAGGCCTCGAAGTCCTGCGTCGCGTCATTCACCCTGCCGCGCCTCGCGGTCAGCAGCGAACTGTGCTCGCCGGTTTCGGAGTAGAAATCGACGTGGATGCTGTCGTTCAGCAGGGTGTAGCGCTGATGCTGGTACGAAGCAATATACCCGGCCCAGAGCACTGCCTTGACACGCGCAGAATCGGAAAAGACCACCGTGCTCCGCCAGCTTTCCTGTGATGGGATTTCGCTTTGCCCCATGGGCACGACCGAGGGCTTCAGCTTTTCTTCACATCCGCCGCACAGCAGCGCAGCCAGAGCTGGAACAACGAGCCACCTCATGAGGCGTCGTCCCCACCCAATCCGGCCTTCACCAGGTCGTGCAGGTGAACAACGCCCATCGGCCGGTGGGCGGCGTCAACAACGATCATCTGGGTGATGTTGTAGGATTCCATCTCCTGCAGGACCAGAAACGCCAGCGTCCCCCCCCGAACGGTCTTCGGATTCTTCGTCATCGCATCGGCCGCTGTGATCTTCGAAACATCCGCCGTCTTCTGCAGCAGCCGGCGAAGGTCGCCGTCGGTGATCACACCTTCCAATCTCCCCCCGGCGCTCACGACGCATGTGCAACCGAGACGTTTTGTTGTCATCTCGACAATCGCGTCCCGCAGCGGAACGCCACCGGTGACGCTCGGCACCGCGGGGCCGGTGCTCATCATCTCGTCGATCTTCAGCAGAAGCCGCTTGCCCAGCGTTCCTCCCGGATGGAACATGGCAAAATCTTCAGGACTGAACTCCCGTCTGTCCAGCAGCGCAATGGCCAGCGCGTCACCCAGCACGAGGGTGACGGTCGTCGAGGAGGTCGGGGCGAGATCGTGCGGACACGCCTCCTCACGCACCGAGGCGTCGAGGGCAACTGTCGAAGCGAGCGCAAGGGGGGAGGTGACCGCACCAACAAGGGAAATGATCGGCACACCAAGACGCTTGAAGAGAGGGAACAGGACGCTCAGCTCGTTGGTCGTGCCGCTCTTGGAGATACAGATAACGACATCGTCGCCCCGGACAATGCCGAGATCTCCGTGGACGGCATCGGAGGGATGAAGAAAGACGGCGGGGGTTCCCGTGGAATTCATCGTCGCAACGATTTTCCGCGCGATGATTCCCGACTTCCCGACACCGGTCACAATGACACGCCCTTTGCAGCCGTAAAGCAGATCGGTCGCACGGGCGAAGCTCTCCCCGATGCGTTCCTCGAGATCCGCCACCGACCGCCCCTCAATGCGTACAACCTCCCGTCCCTTGGCAATCGCTTTTTCGTTGTCGTTCATTCAGCGGCTCCTGACAAAGAGGTTCTTCAGCAGCGAGCTGAAGCCCCGTGCCGGCAACGCAGGCGGATCCTGCGTAATCGCTACCCGGCGCTTCAGCCTGTTGTACGCGACAAAAGCTCTCCGGAGGTCTTCGTCCGCGTACGAGGGGAGACCTTCCCAGAAGAGTGTCGAGCGGAGGACGGTCCCCGGATCGCGGATCCCCTTCCAGAGCATCAGCTCATTATGGAAGTTCGTGATGGGGATGAGATGGACGAACCCCGTCGCCCGGTCGTGCATCCAGATCCGCTTCTCTGCCGGCGAGAAGGCCAGCGTGAACGATGGACCGATGGCGACTTCACGCACCGCCGTCCCCGTCGCGGGCGAGACGAGCCCGGGCCGCCACGACGAATATGTCCACCGACGCTTCTCTTCATAGTGATCGGGGATCTCCTCCCCCGTGCCCGACACGATTTCGACGTTGACCTGTTCGCCCGACTCCTCACGAACGGTGATGGAGTACGCACCCTGCGTTGTTTCCACCATGCCGTAGGCGATCACCGGCGCGAGAGGCGACGTTACATCGGCACAGTCGCCCGGGAAACCAAGGATCAGATCTCCCTCCCCGCGACGTCCTCGGGCGATCACGCGCATCGCCTTGAGCCGTTCGTGATAGCGGCCGTACCCCGGCGAGTCGGCGGGGAGCACGGTATCGAGGAGGTCACGTTCCTTCGGGCGAAGCGGGCGGGGATACTCCATAGGACGGATCCCTTTCATTTTCCCCGGTGCGCGAGGATGAAGTCGACGAATTCTCTCACCGCCCCCTCCCCTCCCGCAACTCGTGTCACGACATGCACAGCGCGCTTCACCGCGGGAATCGCGTTCTTCGGCGCGGCGGAGAGACCCACCGTCTTGAGTAACGGGATATCAAACAGGTCGTCGCCAATGAAGGCAAATTCATCATCGCCCAGGTCGTGCCGCTGTTGGATCGTCCGCAGCGCGGCGACCTTGTCGGCCGCTCCCTGCATCACGTCATCGATCCCGAGAACCCTGGCCCGGGCATCGACGATGGGCGTGCTCCGGCCGCTGATGATGCCGAAAGAAAGCCCGGCCTCCCGTCCCCGCACGATGCCGTATCCATCGTGCGCGTGAAACCGTTTCAGCTCGTGCCCTTCGACGGTGTAGTACAGACCGCCGTCCGTCAGCACACCATCGACATCGAGCAGCACCATTTTGATCCGGCGGGCCCTCGCGGCAAGAGTCGCCTTCCTGAGGGCCATCATGATCCCCGCACGATACGGTCAATGCGCGTCACCTGGTCGAGCAGAGAATCAAGCAGATCAAGCCGCATCTGACTCGTCGCATCGCTCAGCGCGCGCCGGGGATCAGGGTGAACCTCAACGAACAACCCGTCACATCCTGCCGCCACACCTGCCCGCGCAAGCGGAAAAATGAATTGCGGCTGACCCGCGGTCTGCGCCGCCGCGGTGTCCCCCCCGGGGAGCTGAACAGAATGGGTCGCGTCAAAGACGACCGGGTACCCGAGCGCACGCATGATCGTGAGGGACCGCATGTCAACAACGAGGTTGTGATATCCGAATGCAGTCCCGCGCTCGGTGAACAGAACTTTGGTGTTTCCTGTCTCCACGACTTTGTCGGCTGCGTGATCCATGTCGCCGGGTGCGAGGAATTGTCCTTTCTTGATGTTGATGACGCGACCGGTCCTCCCCGCCGCGTGCAGGAGGTCGGTCTGCCGGCAGAGGAACGCAGGAATCTGCAGGACGTCCGCAACTTCCGCCGCCGGCACTGCCTCGGCCTCCGTGTGGATGTCGGTGACAATGGGCATGCCGAGGTCCCTCCTGACCTCCTGCAGGATCTTCAGCGCTTCCTGCATGCCGATGCCGGTGAATGACTTCCCGCTCGTTCTGTTCGCTTTCCTGTACGACGACTTGAACACGACCGGGACACCGTGTCTGGCCGCAATCGTCTTTACCTGGTCCGCTGTCTGCATGACCAGATCCCTGCTTTCCACGACGCAGGGGCCTGCGAAGAGCACGAGCGGATGTGAATCGCCGATCGGAATATCATTAATGAGAACGCTCATGTGCGGGCCATCGGATGCTTCCCGTGAAGGAGTGGTGAGGATAACTGTGAAAAGTACAAAAAAGGGGGATGACAATCAAAGGATCACGCTTTGCTTTAGCTCCGTTTCGGGCGTATATTTGAAGATGATGGCAGACTATCCGGCTGTACACACCCTTCGGGCCTACGCGAAAATCAACCTCGGTCTCATTGTGACCGGGGAGCGGCCCGACGGCTACCACAACATCGAGACCATCTTCCATCGGGTCGCCCTCTTCGATGAGATCTTCCTCCGCCCCGCCGCGGAGATCATCGTGGAGTCCAGTGACGCCGCTGCGCCGGGGGATGAGACCAATCTCTGTTATAAGGCTGCCCGCCTGCTGAAGGATCATCTGGGAATCGATGCCGGAGTCCGTTGCACGCTCAGAAAAAGCATACCGGTCGGTGCGGGCCTGGGGGGGGGAAGCGCCGACGGAGCTGCTCTGTTGCATAGCCTCCCGCAACTCTGGGGCAAAGAGGTGGACCCCGTCACGCTCCGCGCCATGGCACTCCGGCTGGGTTCGGATGTCCCCTACTTCCTGGACAGCGGTTCCGCCTTCGCACAGGGACGGGGTGAACTCCTCGACTACTTCGCGCTCGACGTGCCGTACACGATCCTCCTCTGCAGCCCGAGCATCCACGTGTCAAGTGCGTGGGCATACCGACAGATCACAGGACGACAACGATCTGACGGCGACCTCCGGACGATCGTCCTCCGGGGCATGGACGATCCCCGCATCCTCAGGGATAGTCTCATGAACGACTTCGAGATCCCGGTCTTCGCGGCGTTCCCCGTTGTGCGTGCGTTGAAGGACGACATGTTTCGTCAGGGGGCGGTGTTTGCCGCGATGTCCGGCAGCGGATCGTCTGTGTTCGGATTCTTCACGGACGCGATCGCGGCCGGGTCGGCGGCCGAGCTCTTCCGGGCGAAGGGCTACCGCACGTTCATCACTCCCCCCCATTTCCGGGTGTGAAGCGTTTGCAAGTCCCTCCCCTTCTGGATATATTGATTACTTACCGAAAGTCACCGCAACCCCCGACGTGACATCACATCTCTGCGTCATACTGATCGCTTCCGTCTCGCTGTCCATCGCGGCGGAGACCCCCCGGACTTCCGTTCCCGACTCACTGCGGAAAGCCGCCGGAATCGATTCGACCGGACTCGCCCCGAAGAACACCCCCCCCCTGGCGGACACCTCCGGAAGAATCAGCACACCGTCGCTGGTCGGCACGCTGGACCGGAACCTCGACTCGGGATCTGTCAGGACGCGGGAGAACATGCACTGGCTCGACTATCGCTACCTGGGCGACATCCTGGAATCGTTCCCGGGCACGTTCATCCGCAACCAGTATAGCGAAGGGGCCTATAACCAGCTCACGCTCAACGGGTCGGACTGGCGCGCCATCGCGGTGACCATCAACGGGCGGCTTTTGAACGATCCGCTCTCGGGGATCTTCAATCTCTATCACTTCACCACCGAGTATGCCGACCGGATCGAAGTCGTGACCGGTCCCCGGGCCTTCCTCTACGGCCTCAACAGCACCGGAGGAACAGTCAATCTCGTCACAAAGAATTACAACAGCAACAAACCCTTCACGAAGCTGGACTATTCGGAAGGGGCCTACGGCTACTCCTACGTCGATGGCACATTCAGCCAGAACGTCTCCCGCAGGGTAAACCTCACCCTGGGCTTCCAGCACCAGGCGACGGACGGGCGCTACACGAACGGTCTCGATGAGGCATGGAACGCCCGGTCCAAAATACGCTACAATGTCTCTCCCGATCTTAACGTCATATTCTCCTACTACTATACCGCCACGCAGACGGGGCTGAACGGCGGGATCGATCTCACCGGATCGGGCCTTGTCGGGGCCTTCGATCCCACAGGGCAGGCAGCCGTGACAAATCCCGATTCCTACGAAAAGCTGTCAAGGAACGATGTCGACCTGTCCTTCGTCGGAACCTTCCTGCCCGATACCACAAACGTGTCGTCGCTTTCTCTTTACTATGCCGACAACTTTCGTCAGTACCGGGACGAGGAAAACCGCAGCTCCCCGAACGGCATTCTGATTCACTCCGACCACACGGCCTCGTGGATGGGGGCGACCTTATCCCAGAACTACGACACCGGATTCCAGTCGTTTCAAGCCGGAGCCAACGTTGAACTGCGACAGATCGAAGGAAGTCCGAACCTCGGCCGGCGGCGCAACCTCATCGGCGCCGTGTGGGCGAAGGAAGATCTTCGTCCGGCCGATCGGCTCACCGTGGCCGGATTCGCGCGATACGACCGGTACCTCGGCACCGACTACCTCGGCGTCGGAGCTGACGCTACGCTGCGCGTGTCCGATAGGATCAGCTTCGACGGCGGTCTGTCAACGTCCGAGCGCGTGCCGAACTACCAGGAACTGTTCTGGACCGACTCGACCGTCGCGCGGACAGGGACCATCGCAGCGGAACACCACCAGCTGATAGAAGTCGGCGGCACGATCAATTTTCCCGGGAGCGGATCATTGCACATCGGATACGTCCACCGGACGGTCACCAGTCCGATCCTCTTCACCCCGGGCCCGGCGGTCAATTCCCCTTTTGCCTCCATCACAATAGGAAACGGCTCCCCCCTCGTCTCCCATGCCCTCAACGCCCGGGTCGCACTCCGGTTCTGGTATCTTTCAGTCGAAGGGTCTGCCCTCTATCTCCTGCGTTCGTCGGGGGGAGCTGCTCTCGATTATGATCCGAAACTCTCGGGGAACGGGGGGATCTATTTCTGGCACACACTGCTGAACAACAAGCTCGAGATCAAGACCGGCGTTGAGGGACGGTTTGCGCTGGCGCACACGGGCTTAGTATACAATCCGGAAGTCATTGCCTACGTCCCCGGAACCGGCCCGCGTATCGGTGCCAACTCGAGCATTGATTTCTTTATGATCGCCCACATCGGCGACGCCTACGTACACTTTATGTGGGAGAACCTGACAGACATCCAGTACTATGGCACACCTTTCTACCCCGGGGGCGAGCGGGCCCTGCGCTTCGGAATCTCATGGGAGTTCTTGGATTGAGCACCGTCGTGACAGTTTTCGGGAGTTCCCGTCCCCGTCCGGGGGACGAAGAGTACGGGCTGGCCCAGGACCTGGGCAGGGCACTTGCGGCCGCCGGCTTCACCGTCTGCAATGGAGGCTACGCCGGGATCATGGAGGCGTCGGCACGCGGGGCACGCGAGGAGGGGGGCCACACCATCGGCATTACGGTCGGTTCCTTTGCGGGAAAGCAGGCGAACAGGTGGATCGTCGAAGCGGAAGAACGACCTACGCTGATTGAGCGCATGATGCGGATGATCGAACGGGGGGATGCTTACGTCATCCTCAAAGGGGGGACGGGAACCCTCCTTGAGCTGGCTGCTGTCTGGGAGTTGATGAACAAAGGTCTGGCCCGGGAACGGCCTGCCGTTGTGCTGGGGGACTTCTGGAATGGGGTCATTGCGACATTGCGGCAGGAACTGGCCTGGGAGGGGCTGGACCACTGCACACGATTTGTCACGGTCGCTCCGACCGTCGCCGACTGCGTCCGGACATTGACCGAACAACTTGGAGGAGCCGATGGACGGTGAGATAAGACTTTTGTTGAAACTGATCGACGAGGCGTACAGCACGAAGTCATGGCACGGGCCCAACCTCCGCGGAAGCCTTCGTGGTCTGACGGCACGCGACGCGGCATGGCGCCCGGGGCGCGGACGTCATAGCATCCGGGAAATTACCCTTCACGCGGCCTACTGGAAATATGCCGTCCGCCGCCGCCTCCTGGGCGAAAAGCGAGGATCATTCTCCCTCAAGGGATCCAATTGGTTCGTGCGTCCGTCCTCCATGTCGGCAAAGGCATGGGGGGCAGACATCGCACTTCTCGAGAGTGAGCACCGCGCTCTGCGCCAGGCCGTGGCGGGGCTGGATAGGTCCGACCTCCGCACAAAGCCCTCAGGGAGCATGATTGCCAGCGGCCACATCATTCGCGGCATCGCGGCCCACGACCTTTATCACGCCGGGCAGATACAGCTGATGAAGCGTCTCATGCGGCGTTAAATCAATCAGGGAGAGCGGTCATTGGACACGGGCGCGCAGGAATGCCAGGGTCTTATCGGCCGCGTCATCCCAGTCGAAGGTCTTCGCCCAGACGATCGCGTTCGCGGATAACCGAGACCGCAGCTCGGTGTTGCCCAGGAGCAGGCTCATCCGCGCGGCGAGCCCGGCGATGTCTCCGTAGGGGTAAAGCAATCCGGTCTCGTTCTCCCGCACGGCATCCCGCAGACCCGGCACATCGCTTGTGATCGCCGGGGTCCCGCAGGCATTCGCCTCCATCACTGTCAGCCCCCACCCCTCCTTCGAAGACGGTACCACCGTGCACCACATCCGCCGGAGGAGGTCGACCTTCTGTGCCTCGGTGAGGTAGCCCGTAAACTCGACCGCGTGTGCAATGTTGAGTTCGGAGACGACCGCTTCCAGCCGTGCGCGGTCATCGCCGTCGCCTGCGATAACCGCCTTGAGATGGGGGAACCATTCGCGCACGAGCGGGAGGGCGCGGAGAAATTGGTCGATGCTTTTGTATCTCTTCAGGCGGCCGAAATAGCCGACCAGGGGTTCCGGACTTTTTGTTCCCAGGCCGGGGGTGTAGCGTGCATGGTCCACGCAGTTGTGAATGACGACGAGCTCATCCGCGGGAAACCCGCGTCCACGGAACTCCTCACGGGTGCTGGCCGACACAACCATGAACGGCATGCGCCCTCTGTAGAAGGCGAGCGCTGTACGTTCCATCCAGTAGACATACGAGGCGGTCAGGGCGCCCGCTTCCAGAAAGATGCTCCGGTCGAAGAGATGATGTGCGATGCCGAGTAGGGGGGGGTGGACAAACAGCGGGGTGAAGAAGGGAATCTTGTTCAGGTCTTCGATGACGACATCGAAGTGCCTGCGCCGCAACAACGTGAAATACACCCAGGGAAACCGCCAGTTGAAGAAATTGCGCGAACCGCGCCGGATGATCTCGATGCCGTCGAGCGCCTCCTCGGACTTCGCGCCGCCATAGGAGGAACAACAGAGAGTGACATGGTGGCCGCGTCGGGCGATGCGCGAGAAAATCTCGTGGAGATGAACCTCCGCCCCGCCGGCACGTGGGTTGGTGATGTCCTGCCAGTTGACCACGAGGATATTCATCAGGAGGAGGCGAGCTCGGCCTGCCAGTATCCGTAGACGTCGGCGAGTGTCTGACGGAGCGCAATGCCGGGGCGCCATCCGGTGGCCGCCTCCAGCCGCGCGAAACTGCCGGCGATGAACGGTATGTCATTCACCCGTGCTCGGGCAGCCGTCGTGGCCACGGTCACCGTGAGCCCGGTAATTTCCTGGTACAGTGCGATCAGGTCGCGGACGGCGAAGACCTGTCCGGAACAGACATTGAAGACAGCATGCTCCGAAGGATGGGTGAGGATGGCCCAGTAAGCACGGACGACGTCGCGGACATCGGTGTAATCCCTTACGGCATCAAGATTTCCCGCGTGGATCACCGGCTCCATCTTCCCGGCCGCGATGGCCGCAAACTGCTGTCCGAAATCAGACGCCACAAAGGTCGGACTCTGACGGGGTCCCGCGTGATTGAAAGGACGGACCACCGAAACCGGCAGGTCAAACGTACGGCGATAGTCCTGGCCGATCAGGTCGAGACTTACCTTGCTGACCGCGTAGGGATTCAAAGGTTTGAGCGGGGTATCTTCGGTCACGGGACCGGGGTGGTGGCGTCCGTAAACCTCTCCGGTGCTCACCAGAAGGACGGCCGGTGGTGCGCCCCCCTTCTCCCTCTGCCGCCGCGCACCTTCGAGAACGGAGACCCCCCCCATGATGTTCACGCGAAAGGTCCCGACGGGATCAAGCAACGACGTGGGAACAAATGCCTGCCCGGCGAGATGGATCACCTTGTCGGGCGTCACCCCGAGAAACACCTTCTCGACGGCGTCAGCATCAACCACGTCGACTTCGTGGATGTGCAGGCGGGACCTGATGTGGCTGATGTTCTTTCCGGGTCCCGCCGGAATGATGGTCCCGTGCACCTCGACGCCCGCGATACCCAGAAGGTACTCGGCCATGTGGCTCCCCACGAACCCGTCAACACCCGTGACCAGGACTCTCATCGCGACGTCTATTTCGCCTGCTGCTGCACGGAGGGGCTGGCAGCCTGGTCCACCTGCCGCTGGACCGCCTCGATCCTTGCCTTGAGATTTGGTTCGTTGGGGAAGTAGCGCGATTGCAGCTCCTTGAGGATCTCAAGTTCCTTTACATACTCCTTGCGCTGGTCGTAAATATCGATCAGCGCGCGGTACGGGTTGTATGGCGAGTTCAGGTTCACCTCCCCCGCGCCAAGCAGCCTGCGGGCCTGGGTCTCGACGTCTGCCGCCAGTTCCTCGGCCCTGTCCAACCGTCCGATCCGGCGATAGAAGCCCGCCAGATCGGATTCCAGCTCCCAGCCCATCGGAACCTTACTGCGCGGGATGAGGTGCTCCATCCGATCCAGCGCGGCGGTCGCCTTGGTCATGTTCGTGTCGACGTTGGCATGGTACATGGCGAGGCGGATGAAGGCGGAACGGAGGTTGAGCATCAGGCGTGTGACGTTTTCGTCGAAATAGACCTTCGGGTCGTTGATGCCGCGGAATTTGTAGCCGTATTGCGGCGTCTTCGAGAATCCCTCGGGTTCGTCGAAGAGATTCGCCTCGAGGATGTCACGGTTGATCCCCAGATCCTCGCGCGTGATCTTCTTCGGCTCAAGCCTCATGGCAAGGCCGTCGAACCAGAGGTAGTCATCGAGCCCGATCTTGCTGTCAGGAGCGCACGTCACCGCGAAATAGATCGGCCGCTTCCACTGATTCGTCCTGAGAATATCCACCACCATGATATCCTGCACGCGGATCGCGCGTGTCTGGCCGAACTGGAGGGTGTTACGCATCATCCAGTCGATCTTCCCGCGGTTGGTGACGGCCGTGTCCGTCACGCCGTAGGCTGCGAACACGTCCTTCGGAACCGGCAGGTCCATCGTGCGCGGCTCCCATATTTGCGGTTGAATGCTTGCGATCCGGGAGTCCGACAGCGAAATCGGCACCGCCTGGGCTTCCGCGTAGTAAGGCTTGATCTTCATCTGTTGGATATACCAGCTCGTGTTCACCAGACTCAGGTTGACGATCCGGACGTCACGGCGCACGCCCTCCACATCCTGCAGGTACCAGAGCGGGAAAGTGTCGTTGTCCCCGTTGGTGAAGAGGATCGCGTCCTTCGCGCACGACTGCAGCATATTGTAGGAATAATCCCACGCGACATAGTTGCCGGAGCGGTCATGGTCGCTATAGTTGACGCGGATGAGGTTCGCCGGGATCGCGAGCAGGCAGACTCCGACAATCCCTCCCGCAAACAGCGTCTGCCGGGATTCGCCGGCAACCACCCCCCGGGCCCGGTCGAAGAGTCCGATGATCCCCATCGAGATCCACATCGAGAAGATCAGATAAGCTCCGACGTAAAAATAGTCACGCTCGCGCGGTTGCGGCTCCTGCTGATTCTGATAGAGGGCGAGGATAGGCCCAAAGATGAGGAATCCGGCGAGGAAGACGAGCCCCATCTTCCAATCTTTCTTGAAGTGGAAGTAGAGCCCCAGAAGCCCGATCAGGAATGGTATGCCCCAGGTGTCCTTCCACGACACGCCGCTGTCCTGCTCGGGACCCGCCGCACCGATGTAATTCCAGAGGAGATAGCGGACAAACATGTGGTTCACCTGGTAGCGGACCAGAAAATCCATGTCGCTGGAGTAGTTCGTATAAATCCCTTGCTGGTGGGGTTCGTTGCTGTACCGGCGGGGCATGAATAGGGGCGCGTTGCCGTATTGTTCGCGGCCCAGATAGGAAGTGAGGCGGGCGAGGTTGCTGGGATCGTTCTCGTTCATCGGGGGATGAGCGTTGGAACGGATGATGACCGATGTGTAGGTCGTGTATCCGAGGAAGATGAGAACGATGCAGGAAAGCGCCAGGTGAAGCATCTTCTGCCGCTTCTTGTACGAAGTATAGACGCCGTAGCAGACAAAGGCGATGATGATCCATGGGATGTACTGGATCACTTCGCTCTTCTTGCCCGCCCACTCGCCGTCCATCATGCCCGGCAGCTCCTTGACGATCCCCGGATAGACGACGCCGAAGACAACGAGGGCGATCCCCGTGAACACAGCGAAGCTGTTGAACGTGACCTCGTACTTTCTGAAATAGATGATCATCAGGACCAGAAATATCGCGAGCAGGGACAGAAGGTGAACGCCGAGAGAGAGTCCGATCATATAGGCGATCAGAAGCAGGTACTTCTCATTCCCTTCCTCATCGGCCTTATCCAGCCACCGCAGTGCCAGCCAGAGCACGCCCGTCAGAAAAAACATGCTTGCGCCGTAGACTTCGGCTTCGATCGAATTGTCCCAGTAGGTGGTGCCAAAGGCAAGGGAGAAGGCACCGATTGCCGCGGCCCCGTACACAGCGATGCGATCGGACAGCGTCGCCGGCACGCCGCGGAAGTTCGTGATCAGACGGACGATGACCAGGTAGAAGAAGAGAATCCCGAGGGCGCTCAGAACGGCGGAGAGGGCGTGCGCCCGAACCGCCTGATCGGCGACGAAAGGCACCATCATGGCAAGGCGTGCGCCGAGCAGGAAGAGGGGTGAACCCGGAGGATGCGGGACCTGCATCAGCTTCGCAGCAGCGATAAATTCACCCACATCCCAGAACACGACAGTGGGTGACAGGGTGAGCAGGTAAACGGACAGGGTCACGGCGAAGACCGCTGCGGCAACGATCCGGTTCAGCGTGCGATGGCTCATTCCAACCTCATGGTGGCAGGGGAGAAGGAAAAGTATATCTTTTAAAGGTACCGAAAACCCGATAAAACGTCAAATCATCATTCGTGCGGCGATCTCATCGCACACGAGGAATCCCCGCGCCGTCAGTCGGAGCGTCTCCCCCTCGTTCACGGCGCGACCGTCACGCACAAGAGCCTCCGCCAGGAGGAGCCGGTCGGCGGGAAGGCAGGCGCCGAAATCCTCATGATAGCTTCGCATATTGAGGCCGTCTGTCCGTAGTCCGAGGAAAATCCTCTCGTTCTTGAGTTGCCGCGCAAGGATCTCTTCGCGAAAGGCGACGGGCGATTCCCCTCTTCCGAGTCGTTCGATGTACGCCGCGATGTTTGCCACGTTCGCCCAGCGGGTGGCAGAGGCCCACCCCCCATCCCGCCAGAAGGCATGCGCCGACGGGCCGAGACCCAGATAATTCTTGTGCGACCAGTAGGCGTAGTTGTGCCTGCTCCGTCGGCCCGGCTTTGCATAGTTCGAGACTTCGTAGTGCTCGAACCCATTCTCCTCCATCACCGACATCGAGTATTCATAGAGGGCCGCCTCCGTCTCGACGGGGTTGGGCGACACCTGCCGTGCGGCGACCATGCGGGCAAGAGGCGTGTTGTCCTCCACAATCAGACTGTACGCCGAGATATGCTCTGGCGCAAGAGTCAAGGCACGACGGAGGGTGTCGCCCCACTGCGATTGCGTTTGACCGGGGAGTGAATACATGAGGTCGATGCTGAGATTGTCGAACCCCGCCCTTCGCGCCATCTCGAAACACGCCACCGCCTGACCCGCGTCATGAATCCGGCTGAGGAAGTGCAGTTCCTCCCTCCTGAAGGATTGGATGCCGATGCTAAGCCTGTTCACCCCGAGAGACCGGTAGGCGGCGAGTCTTTCCTGCGTGACCGTCCCCGGATTTGTCTCTAGAGTGATTTCTGCGCTCCCGTCAATGGTGAACGTGTCGTGCAGGCGCCTCATGACGCGCTCGAGCTGCCGGGGCGATAGCAGCGAGGGGGTCCCGCCTCCGAAGAACACGGTGTCGAAATGCCCCCTCGCGCCATACTCCGCGTGCAGAACGATTTCCCGATCGAGGGCATCAAGGAACGACCCCATGGGATCAAGATTCTCAATCGAATAGAAATCGCAGTACAGACATTTACGTTCGCAAAAAGGGATATGAAGATAGAGAGAGTTCATTTGATGACTTTCCCGATTCTCGTCCACCGGATCCCCTCCGGCCCGACGGACCAGTAGACGAGGAACGCCTTACCAACGATGTGATCGGCCGGCACACAACCCCAGGACCGGCTGTCATAGCTGTCGGCCAGATTGTCTCCGAGGACGAAATACTGATCCTCTGGAACGATCCGGGGGCCGAAATCCGGCACGCCGGTTTCAGGTGCGATTGCATCAGGGAATGGAGGGAGCATCACTCCGTCGACGATCACGCGGCCATTCCTTATCTCGATCCGTTGTCCCGGGAGACCAATAAGCCTCTTGACGTAGAGGGGACTGTTCCATGCGGGCACGTCTTCACGCGCTCCGGGGAACCGGAAGACGATCACGTCTCCCGCACGCGGGCCTACCAGGGGAGGGAGGCGTACCGATGGGATGCGCAGAGCGGTGAATGGAAGGACCTGCGGCGTCGAGGGACCGTAGAGAAGCCGGTTGACGAGGAGAAAATCACCGCTGCGCAGCGTCTTTTCCATCGAATGCGACGGTATATGGACGGCGTCGACGATGAAGATCTTCACCTGCAGCGCAACGCCAAGCGTGATCGCGAGTATCAGAAGGATCTCCCGGATCCGTCGCCCCCGGGGAATCCGTCCCCCTTCCACTCTCCACCATCTGTTCATGTCACCTTATGAGAGTGCCGATTCTCCCCAGACGGATCGACGCGAGTTTGCCGATGATGTTTGTGATCGGCATATCGGGATCCCAGGACCAGTAGACAATCATCGGGGTCCCCACGATGTTCCCTTCGGGGATGAAACCCCAGAAGCGCCCGTCAAGACTGTTGTCCCGGTTGTCACCCATGCCGAAAATGTAGTTCCGCTCCACGGTGTAGGCCGGTGTTTCCTTTCCGTCGACGACCACCCTCCCTCTGGAATCCAGGCGGGTCGTGTGTCCCTCGCGTGCGATGAACGTCGCCCAACGCGCGTAGGTGCTTCCGTTCAGTTCAAGCACATCACCTTTCTTCGGAACGACCACCGGCCCCCATTTGTCCTCGTTATACGGTGCGTCCTTCGGGAAGATTTTGGAATCAGCGTATCCCGCGGGCTTCGGATTGAAGTTGTTGAACTTCATGTTGCGCGGAAGAGGCGCCGGCTTCCCGTTGACGAGCAGCAGGCGGTTCAGCACCTGCACGGTGTCCCCGCTGAGCGCCACGGCCCTTTTCAAATAGAACATAAATTCCGGCGACTGGACCTCATCGCGTTGGCCCGGAAACTCGAACACGATCACATCACCGCGCTGCACATCCTTCAGCGCAGGCAGGCGGAACCAGGGGAGGCGTATGTTCGTGAATGGGATCGTGCGCGGCGTGGTACCGCCGTAGATGAACTTGTTCACGAAGAGAAAATCTCCCGTCATGATCTCGTTCTCCATCGATCCCGTCGGCACTTCAAACGAGGCGAGAACAAAGCTGTTCAGGAAGAAGAAGGAGACGAGGACGAAGATCAGGTCCTTGATGAAGTCCTTCACCGGCTCCCTTCTTCCATCGCCGGCGGTCCTGCTTTTCGTTGTGTGGATGTCGTTGCCCATGTGTCTCCTTAGTCATCTTCCATGGAAAGAACTGCCAAAAAGGCCTCCTGCGGAATTTCGACGCGTCCCACCTGCTTCATGCGCTTCTTCCCTTCCTTCTGTTTCTCGAGGAGTTTTCGCTTGCGGCTGATATCGCCCCCGTAGCATTTCGCAAGCACATTCTTGCGCATGGCGGATATGGTTTCTCGCGCAACGACCTTGTTGCCGATGGCCGCCTGGATCGCCACCTCGAACATCTGCCGCGGGATCAGCTTGCGAAGTTTCACGCATAACTTCTTTCCCCATTCGTGCGCCTTGTCCCGGTGCACGATACAGGAGAACGCGTCGACGGACTCGCCGTTGAGCAGAATGTCGAGCTTCACTAGGTCCGATTCGCGGAAATCCAGGAGCTCATAATCGAATGAGGCGTAACCGCGGCTGGTGGACTTCAATTTGTCATAAAAGTCGAAGATGATCTCCGACAGGGGCATCTGGTAGGTGATGTCCGCGCGCGTCGGGTCGATGTAGGTCGTGTTGGTGTACATGCCGCGCCGGTCCATGCAGAGCTTCATGATGTTGCCCACGTATTCGGTCGGCACAATGATCTGCGCTCTGATGAACGGCTCCTCGACCCTCTCAATTTCACCGAGGGCCGGCATGAACGACGGGTTGTCGACAAGCACGATGTCCCCGTTCGTCTTCGTGACACGATACTCAACGTTGGGAACTGTGTTGATGATGCTCTGGTTGTACTCGCGCTCTAGCCTCTCCTGGACGATCTCCATATGGAGCAGACCGAGGAAGCCGCAGCGGAAACCGAAACCCAGGGCGGTCGAGGTCTCGGGCTCGTACACGAGCGACGAATCGTTGAGCTGGAGCTTTTCGATCGCGCTGCGCAGGTCCTCGAAATCCTCGGCGTTGGTCGGATAGACACCGCTGAAAACCATCGGTTTCACATCCTTGTACCCCGGCAGGGGCTCCACCGCCGGATGCGCTGCCACCGTCACCGTGTCGCCGACTTTCGTGTCGTGAACGTCCTTGACGCCGGCAATGAGGTAGCCGACATTGCCAGCGCTTATCTCGCCGGTCCGGTTCCTCTTGAGCTCCAGGGCGCCGACCTCCTCCGCCTCGAACGTCTTTCCGTTGTGGAAAAACATCACCTTTTCTCGCTCGCGGAGGATCCCGTCGACAACGCGGATGTACACAATGGAACCGCGGTAAATGTCAAACACCGAATCGAATATCAACGCGCGCAACGGCGCTGCGGGATTCCCCTGCGGCGGCTTGACGCGATGTACCACCGCCTCGAGGATATCGTCGATCCCTATGTTCGTCTTTGCACTCGCCAGGATGATGTCCCCGTCGCTGCATCCGATCAGATCCTTGATCTGCTGCTTCACCGTATCGATCATGGCGCTCGGCAGATCGATCTTGTTGATAACGGGAATGATGTCGAGCCCCGCATCGATGGCCAGATACAGGTTGCTGATGGTCTGGGCTTCAACACCTTGCGACGCGTCGACAACGAGGACCGCCCCCTCACAGGCAGCCAGGGATCGCGATACTTCGTACGAGAAATCAACGTGGCCGGGCGTGTCGATCAGGTTCAGGATATACGCCGTGTTGTCTTTCGTCCGATAATGCATCTGGATCGCATGCAGCTTGATCGTGATCCCCCGCTCCTGTTCCAGGTCCATGTCATCAAGCACCTGGTTGAACTTCATCTCCCGGGGTGTGATCGTGCCGGTCCGTTCGAGCAGACGATCGGCAATGGTCGACTTCCCGTGATCGATGTGAGCGATGATGCAAAAATTACGGATCGTGTCCATGAACCCTCGTCAATAACACAAAATCCGTCCCGAGTAATCCGGGACGGACCTGCTGGGGGATGCACTGCTCGTCGTGTAATATACTCTTTTCGTCAAAGAGTTGCAATGCTTGCTCTTCCCTCCCCCCCTTCGTATCTTGTTAAGATACACGAGGATACGACGCCGAGCGCATGGCAATACTTTCCCATCCCGCGATCGCAGGCTTGCTGCGGCAGAACACAAATCACACGTCCGGCCCCCGGCCCCTGGCAGTCTTTGACTGCGATGGGACGGTTATCAGGGGGGATGTGGGCGAGGCAATGTTCTTCCGCCAGATCGAACGCTTCCTGTTCCGCCGCTCACCCGCATCGGTGTGGCCCGACCATCCCGCCCGGAAGGAGCTCGACGATCGGTACCTCCGGCTGGCGGCGCTGCCCGCCGACCGACGAACGGACTCCCCCGATTTCACTCCGTTCGCCGGAATGCTCCTCTCCTGGTACTTCGGACAAATCGAGAGGGGGGCGGTTGCCAAAGCGTGTTCCGACATCGTCCGCCTTCTCGCCGGATACACACCGGTCGACGTCCGCGCAATCGCCGGCGCAACGTTCACCGATGAACTCGCAGCCCCCCTCTCCACCCGCCGCCTCGGCAACAGGGTTCTCCCGCGCGGGATCAGGTTCCTCCGCGAGGCCAGGGAACTCATCGCCGGACTGCAGAACGGGGGGTTCGATCTCATCGCGGTCTCCGGCAGCAACGTGTGGAGCGTCGAACCCGTCTTCCGTGCCCTTGGCGTCCCCGCAGAAAAAGTCGTCGGACTCGAGGTCGCCGTGCGCAACGGCCTCCTGACGTCCGAGGTCATCGAACCGGTCCCCATCCGGGAAGGGAAGATCCCCGCCCTCCGTCGTAGCACGAAGGCGCTCCCCGTTCTCGTCGCCAGCGATTCCAAAAACGACCTTCCGCTCTTCCTCTACTCCTCGGGCCTCAAGGTACGCATCAATTCGCGTTCCCGAGACACCGCGGATTTCTTCGGCTCGGCGGGGCTGACACCGGACAGCAGCTGGGTCCTGATCGAATCCCCAGAGGTGATCGGGTAGTCAGCCCTGGCGGAGCGGTGGCGGACATCCCGCTTTCCATCAGTCATGAAGACCCTGGCATGTGCGGTCCCCATTCCCCCCCCCGGCGGGCACCGGTGAGGCCGCGAATGTTCTGTAACCGGCAGCGAATCCGAACGGAGTCTCCCGGGCGCGATCGACCTCGTCAGTTCGATTCCCTGCGGCCATCGCAGGAGTCGACGCTTCGCTTCCCGGCCCGCTTCACGTCTGCTCGAACAATCCCGTCATCGTCGACTCGGCAATCACGCGTCCCTCCATCGCCCGCACAAACTGGGGCAAAGTCGCATCCTTCGGCAGATTCAGTGACGCGGCGTTCAATGCGTAGACGGTTGCCACATAGGGATGGCCGCCTGAACCCTTCGGTGGAGCCGGTCCTCCGTAGCCGAGCTCGTTGTAGGTGTTCAACAGTTCCCGGGCCCCGGTCGGAAGGGCGTGGCTGCGCGATGCTCCTTCGGCAAGTCCGCGCTCACGGAACGGGATGTCGATCACGAACCAGTGCACCCAGTTCTTCGCCACCGGGTGAGGGTCGACAATCGAAAAGGCAAATGACTTGGTGTTCACGGGCGGCTCGTCCCAACGGAATCCAGGCGAGACGTTGTTGCCCCCTTTGACCGTCCGGTGAGCGTACCTGCAGGGGATATGCCCGTTGTTCTCATACGATGTGCAGGTCAGCGTGAACATATGTCCTCCGTGGTTTGTGAATCAGGAATAAGCAACTCGCAGCGCATTGCGATTCGCTTCAATGGTGCGGTCGATATCGTCGTCCGTATGCACCATCGACACGAATGCCGCTTCGAACTGCGACGGCGCCAGGTACACACCCCGATCCAGCATCTCACGAAAATAGACGCCGAATCGTTCGGTATCCGCCGTCCTGGCGGTTGCGTAGTCGATGACACGTTCGGGTGTAAAGTAAAGAGTGGACATTGAGCCCACCCGGTTCTGGGTCACCGGAAGTCCCAGCGATTGGATGTTCCGCGCGATGCCGTCGGCGAGTCGTCGTGATTTCTCCTCGAGCCTGCCGTAGAACTTCGGGTCCTCCCTGAGGAGAGTCAGCGTTTCAAAACCGGCGGCCATCGCGAGCGGATTGCCCGACAAGGTTCCCGCCTGGTACATCGGTCCGCTCGGCGCGACCATCTCCATGATCTCCCGCTTTCCCCCGTACGCGCCGACGGGCAGGCCACCGCCGATGATCTTTCCGAGTGTTGTCAGGTCGGGGGTGACGCCGTATAGTTCCTGCGCTCCGCCGAGAGCAACGCGGAATCCCGTCATGACCTCGTCAAGGATCAGGACGATCCCCTCCGCCGAACACAGTTCACGGAGCGCCGGGAGGAACCCCGGTTCGGGCGGAACGCACCCCATGTTGCCGACGACGGGCTCGACGATAACCGCTGCGACCGCGTCGGGGTTGTCGCCGACGAGTGCTCGGACCGCATCGATGTCGTTGAATGCGGCGGTGAGCGTCCCGGCCGCAACCTGCGCGGGGACGCCGGGACTGTCGGGAACGCTGAGCGTCATGGCCCCCGATCCCGCTTTGATCAGGAACGCGTCGGCGTGGCCGTGGTAGCATCCCTCGAATTTGATGATCTTCTCCCGCTTCGTGAACGCGCGGGCGAGCCGGACGGCGCTCATCGTGGCTTCCGTGCCGGAGTTGACCATGCGAACCATCTCGACCGAGGGGACCACCTGGCAGATGAGTCCGGCCATCGCGACTTCGAGCTCCGTCGGCGCGCCGAAACTTGTCCCGGACGGGAGGGCACGGGCAAGCGCCTCAAGTATCCGCGGGTGCGCGTGGCCGAGGATCATCGGCCCCCAGGAGCCGATATAGTCGATGAATTCATTGCCGTCGACGTCCCACATCCTTGCCCCGGCAGCACGGGCGATAAAGAGCGGATTCCGCCCGACCGAGCGGAAGGCGCGAACAGGCGAGTTGACGCCGCCCGGCATGAGCGCGCAGGCCCGCGCAAAGAGTGCGTCTGATGACCGGGTGTTCATCGGGGTCCTTTTTCAGCGGTGATTGTCCATGGTGCGTGCCGCCTCTTTCGCAAAGTAGGTCAGAATCAGATCCGCACCCGCCCTCTTGATGCCCGTCAGCATCTCCATCATGACGCGCTCCCCGTCCACCCAGCCCATGGCCGACGCCGCCTTGACCATCGCATACTCGCCGCTCACGTTGTAGGCTGCGGTCGGCATCCGGAAGGTCTCCTTCACGCGATGGAGCACGTCCAGGTAGGGGAGCGCAGGCTTTACCATGACGATATCCGCCCCTTCGGCGATGTCCTGGGCCACTTCGCGCAGCGCTTCGTCCGAATTGCCGGGATCCATCTGGTGCGACCGCCGGTCACCGAATTTCGGCGTGCTCTCGGCCGCCTCGCGGAATGGACCGTAAAAACCCGATGCGTACTTCGCGGCGTACGACATGATCGGAACATTCGGAAACCCGCCGGCATCGAGGGTCCGCCGGATTGCCCCCACGCGGCCGTCGAACATATCGGAGGGAGCGACCATGTCTGCCCCGGCCTGCGCGTGGGACAGGGCTTCGCGCGCCAGGAGTTCGACGGATTCGTCGTTCACAATCTCGTTGCCGCGGACAATGCCACAATGTCCATGCGAGGTGTACTCGCAAAGGCATACGTCGGTGATGAGAAACAACCCCGGCACTTCCTTCTTGACGGCCCGGAGCGCCTGCTGCACGATGCCGTTGTCGTCATACGCCCCCGACCCCACCTCGTCTTTCTCCTCCGGGATGCCGAAGAAGAGGACGGCAGGGATGCCGAGCGACTTGACCTCCGCGCATTCACGGACGATGGTGTCAACCGACATCTGGTAGACGCCCGGCATGGAGGACACCTCCTTCCGCTTGTCTTTGCCGGGAACGACAAAAAGAGGATAGATGAAGTCGTTCTTCGTGAGGTGCGTCTCACGCACCATGCCGCGCAGAGTCTCGGTCATGCGCAGACGTCGGAGACGCGAAGTCGGGAATGGCGGAACGAGGGGTTCGACGGTCTTCATATGCGCACTCCTTTAGTGAGAGAATTCAGCGTACTTCCCGCCGTCAGCCATCACGCGTCGGGCGGTCTTCTCCCCGTTCATAACGCAGTCACCAACGGCGATGCCTCCGCGGAAGTTGCTGCAGAACAGGAGCCCGGGCACCTCCCTCTCCAGATCATCAATCCGCTCAAGAAACGAGAGGTAGCCCAGGTTGTACTGCGGGATCGCGTGCTGCCAGCGGATGATCTTCTGATACACCGGCTCCCCCGTTACTCCCATGATGGACCGCAGCTCAGAGGTCACGACGCGCAGGAGCTCGCCGTCGTCAAGTGCGACCATCCCGGGTTGACGGGACCCGCCGACAAAAGTTGTCAGGGCGACATGGCCCGCCGGAGCGCGGCCGGGGAAAAGGGACGACGACCAGATGGTGCCCAGAATCATTCGCTTTTCCTTCGCCGGGATCAGATAGCCGAATCCGTCGAGGGGGCGGGACATGGCTTTCTCGGGATAGCCCAGGAAGACCTCCGCCACCGGTGGATAGAAGACCGACCTGAAAGCATCGGCCAGGGGGGGAGAAAACACCCGGACAAACTTGTCCGCCGCAGAGGCAGGGACGGAAATGACAACGACGTCGGCTGTCATTTCTGACGCGTGGGATCCCCTCCGGTAGGCAATGCGGAACCTCCCCTCGGGGGCACGTTCGAGGGCCGACACCTCGTGTCCGAGAAGGAGATTCCCTCCGAGGTACCGGGCGACAGCCCGCGGAAACGTTTGCATCCCCCGCCGGAACGAGAACATCTTCGCCCGGTCTTTGGCTTTCTCCGCCCTCCTCTTCCGTTCGCGAGCACCCCCGATCATTCCTCGGATCAGTCCGCCGTATCTCTCTTCCAGAGCATAGAGCTTCGGAAAGGCCGCGCGGACGCTGAGCTCTTCGGGATTCCCCGCATACACACCGGCGACAAACGGATTGATCGCGTAATCAAGGAACTCACCGCCAAGACGGCGTTCCACAAATTCGGCGATCGTCTCCTCTTTCCCTCCCCTCCCGATGAAGGGCTCCTTGAGCAGGCGCAGCTTTCCCCGGCCGGTCCAGAGCGTCGATGTCATAAATGCCACGGGAGACAGAGGCAGAGGATGCAGCACTCCGTCTCGAAGAATGTACCTCCTGTCGGACGACGGGTCCGCATAGATCCTTTCATCGGTGATCCCCAGTCCCTCAAACATGAGGCCAAAGAGGGGCGTGGTCTCGAGCGCGCTGTTCGGACCGATCTCCACCAGCCAAGGGCCGTCGCTGATCGTCTGCATGGTACCTCCCGGCGCGTCCTGCCGCTCGAGCACCGTAACATCGGCACCGGACCGCTGGAGAAAATAGGCGGTTGCGAGTCCCGAGACACCCCCACCGATGATCACCACCTTCTTGCCCGTGGTCACGTGTTCACCTTCCTGATCACAAGATCTCGCAGAGCCGCGACGAAATCGGGGTTCGTGTGGAGTGCCGGCGACATGTCGAAGTGCCCTATGCCCATCCGTCGGGCGTCTTCCCTTGCTTCGATGTTGATCTCCCACAGCGTCTCGCTGTGATCCGAAACAAAAGCGATCGGGACAACGATGACGCGCGAGGCACGCTCCTTGGCGAGACGTTCGATGGTTTGATCCAGCGACGGCTCGAGCCACTTCTGCGGTCCCACCTTGCTCTGGTAGCACAGATGGTGCGCTAGGCCGAACCCGCCCGTCCGAACGACCGCGCTGTACGTTCGGGCGACCTGCTGCTGGTACGGGTCCCCCTCATGCACGAGCTTCACCGGTGTGCCGTGGGCGCTGAACACAAGATGAACGTCCCGCCTCTCCGCGAGAGGCACGCGGTTCAGCGCTATCCTGATGTTCCGGACGATCGCACTGATGTAGAGGGGGTGCTCGCAGTACTCCACGATGGGATCCCCGTGCAGGTGATGTAGGCCGCGCCGTGCCACCGCCCGGTTCCATTCTTTCACGCTTGATCCTGTAGTGGTCTTCGAGTAGTGAGGGTACAGCGGAAGGAGGATGACGCGTTGCACACCCGCAGCCACAAGCTCATCGATGGCCTCATCGGTCATGGGATGCCAGTAGCGCATCGCGATGACGACCTTCGCGCTGACGTGCGGACGGAGCGCGCGTTCGAGGGCGTCTGCCTGGCGTCGGGTGAGCTTCAGGATCGGCGACCGTCCGCCGATGCGCCGGTAGTATTCCTGCACTTTCGGCCCCCTCCTCCCCGCGATGAGGCGCGCGAGCCGCTTCCTGAACAGGAAGGCCAGGGGCAGGTCGATGATGTCGGGGTCGCAGAAGAGGTTGTAGAGAAACGGCTCGACCGCCTCGAGCGCATCGGGTCCACCCAGCTGGAGGAGAACGACGCCTATCGGTTTTTCGCCGGTCATCTCGTTGGCCGCCTCATCATGTGCTGGAGTCCAGAACCCTGCGTACCGCTGCGGCAAGATCGTCAACCTTGTACGGCTTTTGCACAAACGCTTTCACACCGAGAGCCAGGACTTCGCGGGCCCGCTCGTCCTTCGCATAGCCTGTCGACAGGATCGCGCGGATGTCAGGGTTGATGTCCCTCAGTTTCTCAAAAGTTTCCCGCCCGCTCATCCCCGGCATGGTCATGTCGAGGATCACCAGATCAATCGACCGCCCCCTCTCCCGGTAGACACGCTCGGCTTCATAGCCGTCACCCGCACCAATGACAGCGTACCCCTTCTCCTGAAGAATGTCCCTGACAAGCATCCGGATCATCTCCTCGTCGTCCACGACCAGGATCGTCTCCCTGCCGCCGACAGCACGGGGCGGGACCGCTATCGGCGCAGGTGCTCTCTTCTCAACCGCCGGGATGTAGATGGAAAATGTCGTTCCGACTCCTACATCGCTTTCAACATTAATGTAGCCGCCGTGGTTCTTGACGATGCCATAGACGGTGGCCAGGCCGAGGCCGGTCCCCTTTCCCTTCTCCTTGGTCGTGAAGAAGGGGTCAAATATCTTCCCCCGGATCGCCTTGTCGATCCCCACCCCGCTGTCGGCGATATCAATCCGGACGAAGGGGATGCCACGGGCTTCGGAAATCGTCCTGAGATAAGCATCCGGTTGATTGAGCCGTGCGGTGCTGAGGGTGAGCGTGCCCCCTCCCGGCATAGCATCGCGCGCGTTGACGCCAAGATTCATGAGGACCTGCTGCATCTGCGACCCGTCGGCCTCGATGACGGGCGCGGAAGGGTCGAGATGGGTCTCGAGAGCGACGTTTCTTTCAATCGTCCCGCGCAGCAGTTCCGCTGTCTCCTTCACAAGACCGTTGATGAACATCGGCGCGACCACGTACTTGCCTCCGCGCGCGAACGCAAGCAGCTGGGAGGTGAGCTCCGCCGCGCGCAGGGCCGACCGTTCGATGGTCTCGAGATGCGGGAAGATCTTATCCTCTTTAGAGATCTGCCCCTTTACGAACGACGCGTACCCCAGGATACCCCCCAGAATATTGTTGAAATCGTGCGCGATGCCGCCTGCGAGCAAGCCGATGCTTTCCATCTTTTGCGACTGGATGAGCTGCTCCTCGAGGCGCCTCTTGTCCGTCACGTCCTCGATCATGGCGACGACGTTGACGAGCCGCTCGGCACGATCGGTGACCGGAAAGAGCCTCACGTGCACGCTTCTCTCTACTCCCGCCAGCGGGAGCTCCGGGTTGGCCTGACGGGGATCAATCGTTATCGACGGAATGTCTACGATCTCCCCCTTGTACACCTCCGCAAAGGCCTCCGCAAGTCCTGCCCTTCGTATGAACGCAGAAGTAAGCACGTTGAGCCCGCCGACGACGCTTTCTTTGTCCGCCGCGCCGAAAAGGTGCAGCCAGGCTTCATTGGCGTCCATCAGATTGCCCCGCACATCCATGACCATAACGGCGATGGGTGTCTGATCCAGGATGCGGTTCAGATTATCGCGCGACTCGAGGATGGCCTCCTCGAGACGCTTCTTCTCGGTTATATCGCGCGCGACACCTTGCACGCCGATGACGCGGCCGTCTTTGAGAATCGGTTTCTCGTTGATCTCCAGCAGGAGAGGCCGGCCATCAGCATGGAGAACTTCACAGAGGTAGGCGGGGGACGCTATTCCCTCGCGCAGAGCACGCTCTGTGTACTCTTTCACCAGTTCGTTGATGGGATTGGCGGTCAGGAACTTTTTGTACCGGGTTTTCCAGTGTTCCGGCGGAAAACCGGTGATCCTCTCGACGGACGGCGAGAGATAAGTGAACGCCCCCTTGGGGTCGTGGACGTAGAAGAACATGTCCAGCGTCCCCTCCACGATGATGCGCAACAGCTCTTCGGAGGCGGCCAGTTTCACCTCGGCACGCTTCTGCTCGCTCAGATCACGCAGGATGCAGACGACCACCCCGCGGTCGGCGATGGTGAGATGGCTCGCTGTCACCTCGATGGGCGCCAGCTTGCCGTTCTTCCGGATAACACTGACCGGTCCGTACCGCGTCACGGGTCCCCCTGACCGGAGCCGGGTCAGCATCGCGCGATGACGGGGATGGTCCCCGGGGGGGTGCAAGGCGAAGATCTTCAGACGGAGCAGCTCGTCATGGGTGTAACCGGTGAGCCGCGCAGCCTGAGGATTCGCGTCGATGATCTCTCCGTCGCCGGGGTCCACCATCAGGATGGCATCGAGCACGCCGCGGAAAAGGGAGTCGTAGGACGCCACGGCGCTGCGGAGCTGATGGCTTCCCCGCAGTTGCCCGATCAGGAGTGCGGCGTGCGAGGCAACAGCGCGGTAGAACCGTTGCATGCGTGCATCTGTCCGGAAGGGGCGGCGCGAGCCGATGCAGAGAGCACCGACCACGTTCCGGCGGCTCCTGATCGGCACCACCACAAGTCCGGCGAAGCCTAGCGTCCGCAACCTCCTGCACGCCGCGCTGCGGGAACGCGCTTGACATGTCACGGCCTTCCCCGTCTTCAGCACCCCTTTCACAAGGGGGGCGATCCGGTCCGCGACGACGCCCTGCCGCAATCGTCCGCGGGTGACCCGGCACTGGAGCGTTGCCTCACCATCCCGAACTCCCTCCACCCCTACGTAGTCAGCCCCCGTGGACTGCCTGACCGCCAGAACGAGAGCGCGGCACGCAAGGACCGGGTCCGGAGACTGCGATGCGAGAATGGAGAGCTCCTCGATGAGATGGAGCCGTCCCTCACCGTTCAAGCCCGGCAGATCACCGTTCACCGGTGCACTGCTGCGTGTCGGCCGACGTCTCATGTCCAACTCCCCGAAGGCGTCTCAGGCATGGTAGACCGGACTTTCCTGTTGCACCGCCCTGACGAATGCCCGCGCATGCTCCACCGGAACGTCGGGAAAAATGCCGTGACCAAGATTGAACACGTGCCCCGGACCATGGCCGTATTTTCCAAGGATCGACTTCACCTGGGCCCGGATGCTCTCCGGTTCCGCGTAAAGGAACGACGGATCAAGATTCCCCTGCAGCGCGACCCTATCTCCGATCCTGCCCCGCGCCTGCGCCATGTCGACCATCCAGTCGAGCCCAACCACATCCGCACCAATGTCGGCGAGGTCCTCGAGCGCGTGATGTGCACCCTTCGAGAACACGATCACGGGAGCTCCCTCGCGGTGCATGGTGGAAACGATCTCGAACATCGGCTCGAGGGAGAACTTCCTGTAGTGATCCGGGTCGAGTATCCCCCCCCATGTGTCAAAGATCTGGACCGCCTGCGCTCCCGCCGCGATCTGAGCCTCGAGGTAGAGGCGGACAGTCCGCGTCAGGATCTCGAGCAGCTGTTTCAACAGCGCCGGATCGTCGAGCATCATGCGTTTGATCCTGCCGAAGTCCTTCGTTCCCTTGCCTTCGACCATATAGGTCGCGAGCGTCCATGGCGATCCGGAGAAACCGATAAGAGGAACTCTGCCGTTGAGCGCACGTTTCGCTGCTCCGAGGGCGTCCATGACGAAGCGAAGGTGCTTCTCCGGGTCGACGGTCTTCAGTGCATCCAGGTCATGCGCGGTGCGCACGGGGGCGGGGAAGCGGGGCCCCTGCGATTCCACCATCTCGAGATGCATTCCCATCGCCTCCGGAACCACCAGGATGTCTGAAAAGATGATGGCCGCGTCAACACCAAGGATGTCGATCGGCTGGACGGTGACTTCCGCGGCAAGCTCGGGTGTCTTGCACATCGTGAGGAAGTCGTTCTTCGCGCGTATTGCCCGGTACTCGGGGAGGTAACGCCCCGCCTGGCGCATCATCCAGACCGGGGTCCGCTCGACGTGCTGGCGTCTGCACGCACGCAGGAACATGTCGTTGATCATGTGATCTCAGTGATAGTAGTCATCAATGCACTGCACCAGCCCTTGCGACGTCGCCTCACGTGCGAGCATGTCGGCCGGAAGCCCGGCCGCGCGCGCAGCATCGGCGGTGGAAGGACCGATCACTGCGATTTTCGCGCAGTCGGGAATATGTCCTAACTCCGCGCTTTCAAAGAGCGACGCGAAGTTCAGCGCGGCGGAAGGACTGGCGAACGTCACCACATCGAATTCCCCCCCCAGCACGCGACGCACGAAACTCGCCGCCACGAGCCCTGACGGTTTCTCGGTGACGTAGACGGTCACCGCATCGACCGTGGCCCCTCTCTCCCTTAGCCTGAATGCAAGATCGTCCTTCGCAATGTTGCCGCGCGGGAACAGCACGCGCATGCCCGCGCGGAATGAACCGAGGGCCGCCGCAAGAGACGCGGAAGAAAACTGCTCCGGGACGACCTTCACGCGCGCCCCGAACGACGCGATTGCAGCGGCGGTTTTTTCTCCCACGGCAAGCGTCCGGATGGCCGACATCGTCTCCCGGGTCGCCCCCAGGATGTTCATGCGCCCGAGAAAACTTTCGACAGCGTTGACGCTCGTGAAGGCGACCGCATCATACCCCTCGATCCGTGCGATCGCCTCGTCGCATTCCTTCCACGAAGCCGGAGGACC
>Ga0315276_10000743_pt1 | contig 28302 bp, 20 predicted proteins | sample YL17G05_0_MG_FD_204542 | JGI IMG/M metagenome (GOLD analysis project Ga0315276, IMG submission 204542) | Sediment microbial communities from Yellowstone Lake, YNP, Wyoming, USA - YL17G05_0 | ecosystem: Environmental > Aquatic > Freshwater > Lake > Sediment | place: USA: Wyoming | collected... | reverse complement strand
GCACTGTGGCGAAGTGCATTTGTAGCCGCCTTATTTGCACTGCATCCGCTGCACGTCGAATCTGTCGCATGGGTCGCGGAGCGTAAAGATGTTTTAAGCTCCCTGTTTTGGCTGCTTACGACGGCTGCCTATCTGCGTTACGTCAGGAACGGCGGCGCAAAATGGTATTCGGTAACGCTGCTTTTATTTGCATTAGGCCTTATGGCAAAGCCGATGCTGATAACATTGCCATTTGTGCTTTTGCTGCTTGACTATTGGCCGCTTAATCGGCTGACTCGATATACGATATACGAAAAACTGCCGTTTTTTGGCCTTTCGGCGGTTTCAAGTATAATCACGTTTTTCGCTCAGCGTTCCGCCGGTGCGGTGGCCTCTGTTGCTTTGCTGCCTCTGAGCGTGCGTATCACCAACGCTTTTGTTTCCTATTTAAGATATATTGAGAAAACGATTTGGCCCGCTGATTTGGCGGTGTTCTATCCTTACAGCGGGAAATTATCTTTCTGGTTTGCATTGACATCGGTTTTGGTTTTGTCGGTTGTAACGAATCTGGTTATCCGGCTGGCGCCTAAACACAGGTATTTGCCTGTGGGCTGGTTCTGGTATCTGGGGACATTAGTCCCTGTTATTGGTTTAGTGAAGGTCGGTTCTTTTGCTATGGCCGACCGCTACACTTACCTGCCGTTAATTGGTATCTTTATTATTGTTGCCTGGGGAGTTAGTGAACTCTCTGACAGGCTCAAATATCAAAAGCTCATTCTGGGTTTTGCTGCTGGTATAGTGCTCGCCGCTCTGCTGGTATGCACCCGAATACAGATGGGCTATTGGCATAATAGTATCACCCTCTTTGAACGCGCGCTGGCCGTAACCGCCGACAATAATGTAACACATAGTAATCTTGGCATCGCGCTGTTACAAAATGGCAGACTGGATGAAGCAATAGACCATTTTCAGCAGGCATTGCGTCTCAAGCTTGGGCCTGATTCCGTGGATGTTGTGTATTGCTATCTGGGCCTCGCCCTTGCCCGCCAGAATAAATTCGGTGAGGCGATTGACCAGTATCAGCAGGCGCTTAAGATAAAACCCGATTCTGCCACGGTCCATAATAATCTCGGCGTAGCTCTGCAAGCCATCGGCAATCTGGATGAGGCGATAGTTCACTATAGGCTGGCCTTAAAAGATATGCCGGATTCTGTCGAGACTAACAACAATCTGGCCTGGATTTTGGCCACGTATCCTGACCAAAAGTTGCGGGATACGGGTCAGGCAATAGTTTTTGCCGAACGCGCAGCGGAGTTGACAAAATATAAAGACCCTGCTGTTCTTAAGACGTTAATGACTGCTTATATGGCCGCCGGCAAAAAAGAGCATGCAGAGCAAATTCGCATAAAAATTGAGGAGATGAGCGGTTGGCGGCAGACACTTGATTTTAAGAATTAAACCGCCCGTATCTGGCGCTACAACACTAATTTCTCCGCCGTTATTTGCTTCTGGCAATTTTCAGCGCCTGCTGTGCTGAAACCCGGCAGGCTTTGCCGTTGCGGTTGATAATAACATACTGGCCAAGTAATGCTTTTCGTTTCAATTCTTCTCGCACCGCCTTTGTGAGACATCTGCCGGCAACTACCGCCATTTTACTCATTTGTTTTGTATTCATCTGATTGCCTCAAAATTCTCTCATATAGTTCTTGATTAAAAATGCGTCGATCTTTGCCGTCCTGTTCAAAAACAAGAACCGGTTTAGGTCCGGAATTATCATAGCAAAGCACTTTATCACAAAGCGGGATATAACTCTTTATCAAATTACGCATTATACGAGGGAAGCGGCGGTAGATTGTATCATCGGGGACATTATGTCCGCCGTGTTTCACCCGCTCGCGAATTCGATTCCTGGAGAAATCGGCGCTGGGAATCCATAAGAAAAACAAGACTGCCCGCCAGCCATCCTGTCTGAGTTTCTTAAGCAGGTTAATATGACTGCGGCCGGCTAACGTAGCCTCAAAAGCAAAATCAACTCGCTTGTTAATATTTGCATAGACTTCATTAAGAAAAAGACGGCCGGCTTCATATTGGGCGGATAACGAATCAAAGGGCGAAAGACCATAAGCGATAAGGTCGGCATTAACAAAGTTACTACAGCCTGCTATTTCGGGCAGATAGCGTAATGCGAATGTAGTCTTTCCTGCACCATTTGGGCCGGCAATAATATAACAAGTGGGTTTTCGTTTTGTTCTCATCAGAAACTAGGCTATAACAAAAACATACTTTTTCTACATAGTAATCATTCCCTATTGTCCTTCAAAACGGCTTTTTTGTCAATTCTTAAGGTCGGATATTCATAGGCCATAAGGCAAATCATTGAAAAAAATGGGGAAATAGATTAAACTATCAAAGAGGTTAAGTATGATTTCATTAGGCTGGTTTATTGCAGTGCCGTTCATTTATCTGGCGGGGGCGGTGTTTGTTTGCGTTACTGTGTATAAAATCATCGTTTTTTTAAGGATGCCCCGCCCGTTTCGCTGGGACCTCTATCCGGTGCCGCACCGCGGGCCGGCTGGTTCTAAATACCAAAAGCTGGATTTTAGTCAGCAAAAGGCACCGTTTTACCTCCTGCGCGAGCTTTGGGAGATGGCTCAGGAAATTCTGGTCATAAAAAGGCTATTAAAAAATAACCTTCGGCTCTGGCTCGGCTCATACGCCCTGCACGCAGGCATTTATCTGGGCACCTTATGGATTATCCTGCTCGCAGCGGGTGCAATAGTCCAAATCAATGCTGCCGCCTCAAATTCGGTCATTATCGCTTACCTGTTTTTCCTCACCACCGTTGTTGGCGCAGCGGCATTGATTCTGGGTTTCATAGGCAGTGTCTATCTTCTGCTCCGCCGCTGCATCGATGCGGACTTACGCGCAATGTCGGACACAGTGTCATATTTGAACCTGTGGGTGATGATTGCCATGTTTGGCAGCGCTTTGGCTGCCTGGCTGGTGGCGGACGGCTCTTTCAGTCAACTGCGTAACCAAATTGCGGACTTGATGTTGTTTAAGCCAACGGCTCCGCCTCACCAACTGATTACGCTCGAATTTTTCTTTTTCGGGCTGTTCCTGATGTATTTGCCTTTCAGCCGAATGCTGCATTTTGCCGCCAAATACTTCTTCTATCATAACATTATGTGGGATGATGAGGCTATGCAGCCCGGCAGCAAATTGGAGCAGGAACGATTAAAAGAGCTGGCCTATCGTCCCCAGTGGACAGCCTCTCATATTAAGGCGAACCGCTCCTGGTTAGAGCAGGTAACTGATGATAAGACGGACGGAGGGGAAAAAAGCAAATGAGAAAGAAAAGAAAAATCCGTCCGAAGGATATCGGCTCCGCACAACCGGTGTTATCGCCGGTTGAGCCGGAAGATTTATGTCCCTTGCCGGGCGAAGATGCTGCCCGTCCCTTTAACCCGGTAAAGCCGGAAATATGGGACAAATATGATTTTTCATTAGACGGTTTTTCCGCTTTGGGGCTGCCTATCCCGAAAAATAAAGAGGAAGAAGAGAAAATCGTCAAGGCATTTTTGCGGGGACTGGAGAAGCTGTTCAAAAAGGAAAACAACTGGGCGTTTCTGCTGCCGGCAGTATTGAGCGCCGAATACTGTATGCGCTGCAATAGCTGCAATGAGGCCTGCCCGATATATATTGAAAGCGGTCGCAATGACATTTACCGGCCTAATTTTCGGCCGGAACTGCTGCGCCGCATCTATAAACGTTATTTCACCCCCAGCGGCAGGCTGCTGGGCAAATGGGCCGGTGCGGACGTGGAATTGAACTGGCGGGTAGTCTATCGGCTGGCGGAACTGGCGTACCGCTGCACTTTGTGCCGGCGCTGCGCGACGGTTTGCTCGGTAGGAGTTGACAACGCACTGCTGTCGCGCGAATTAAGGAAGATATTCAGCCAGGAAATGGGAATCGCCCCCGAAACAGTGCATCGTCTCGGCTCGGTGCAGCATCTGGCGACCGGGTCTTCAACCGGTATGTCACCGGCGGCCTTCTTAAACGCCATTGAATTCATCGAGGAACTCATCGAAGAAAAGACTGGACGGCACATTAAGATACCTGTCGATAAAAAGAACGCCGACATTATGCTGATTCATAACGCCGGCGAATATATGTCCTGGCCTGAGAACCCGGCGGCTTTCGCCATCCTCTTTGATGCCGCAGGAGTCAACTGGACATTATCCAGCGAGGCGATGGGCTACGAAGGGGTCAATTACGGAGTCTGGTACGATGATGTCCAGTTTGCACGAGTTGCCGTCGCCCAGGTTCGGGCGGCCAAAAATCTTGGAGCAAGGAAAATCGTTGTCGGCGAATGCGGCCACGCCACAAAAGCCCTGATAACCATAGCAGACCGTCTGCTGGTCGGTGATTTGGCTGTCCCCCGCGAAAGCTGCCTGCCTCTTTTGGAATCATTCGTAACCGGCGGGACGATTAAGTTCGACCCTTCCCGCAATAATTTCCCCGTAACGCTGCACGACCCCTGCAATATCGTTCGTCTGATGGGTATCGTTTCGCCACAGCGAAACATTATTCAGCACATCGTAGCGCCGGGGAAATTCCGGGAGATGCCGAACGCCGGCGTCCAGAATTATTGCTGCGGCGGCGGCAGCGGTTTTGCCATTATGAACTCGCATAATTTCGCACAGTGGCGAAACGCTGTTAGTTGCCGAATGAAAGCCAGGCAGGTTCTGGAGGCATTCAAAGACTGTTTAGACCCGGCTATACCGAAATATTACTGCGCTCCCTGCTCAAACTGCAAAGGCACGGCAAGGGACGCCTTGCAGGTGTATTACGGCTTTAAAGAAAAGTACAATATCATCTACGGCGGACTGGTGGAACTGATGGTCAACGCTATGCCGGGACTGCCTAAACCTTATATAAGCTGGCAGGACGAATTCTAAAACATTCTCAGCGTGCAATGCGCCCGACAGGAATCGAACCTGTAACCTTCGGATTCGAAGTCCGACACTCTATCCAATTGAGCTACGGGCGCAGAATAAACAACAATCGCTATTTTGTGAACTTGCGAAACTCGTCTATAAGCAGCTTTGTATATCTGCCGGGCTTTCCGCTGCCAATCACCCGGCCATCGAATTTTACCACAGGAACAATGTCTTTGGTGGTTACGCCGATAAAAAGTTCATCGGCATCGGCGGCCTGCGATGGTGTAAGTGACTTTTCAGCGATTTCCAGGCCTGTGTTTTCGCCGGCCTTGAGGACAAATCCACGTGTAACCGAGGGCAGAATATTACAGGACAGCGGGGCGGTTTGCAGCGTTTTTCCCAATATTGCAAAAAAAGCTGAGCCTGCACCTTCGGTAATGAGGCCGTTTTCATTGATGAGTATCGCCTCATCGCAGCCTTTCTTTGCGGCGTCCTGGCGGGCGAGAACGTTGGCCAGGAGGTTCAGCGATTTTATATCGCATCGTTTCCATCGCCAGTCAGGGTGTGTCGATACCGAAATGCCTTTGGCTTTTACTTTGCTGTCGTCGGGCAGTTCGGTAACTGTCAGGAAGAAGTTCGGCTTTAAGCTGTCGTCCCAGTTATGTTTTCGCGGGGCTGAGCCTCTTGTGATATGAAAGTAAATCTGAGCGTCCCGACCTGTCGGGATGCCGGCGGCATCGAAAGCCTTCAGCGCCCTTTGGCGAATCTGATTGATATTCACGCCATTTATCTCGATGCCGGCCAGGCTGTTGGCGAATCTTTGCAGATGCTCGTCAAAAGCGAAGATTTTGCCGTTATAACTTCGCAGCACTTCGTAAACGCCGTCGCCGAAAAACGTCCCGCGGTCTAAGTAAGCCGATTCAAGCTTGTCGGCTGGTATAATTTTGTCGTCTATCATTGCAATATTCATAAAAATCGCTTCCTAAAATTACGAAAAAGCATAAGGATAAAAAGGATGCACGTCAAGTTTATAGGTGGATTTTTCGACAATGTCGGGTAAACAGGTTCGACACTTCGACCTTGCTCAGTGCAGGCAAGCTCACTATAAATGGTTCGACGCGCTGCGCTTGCTCACCATAAATTGGGTTCGTTTGGGTTCGTTTTGACCAAGTGTCCATTTGCCATTTTTTGTTGTAATTCGTTGTTGTTATTAAGCTTATAAACATTTGACTTTTTGAAAAATTGGGTTCGTTTCGCATAATTTACTCTTTTTGATTGATTTCTCTGCCCAAGGCAGACAATCATCGCCTCCGCTTTCATTCCGCTTAAATCGGGACTACGGCAGACAAGTTTTTTATCAAATTTTTAAAAAACAACATCGAGACGCATCGCGTCTTTCTATAATTGGGCTAACTTGCACGTTTTGAGTGAAAAAACAGGGGATAGGGGATAGGGTGCAGGGGATAGGAAGAAAGATAAGTTATTGTGAAATAAGGAGTAAGGAAATCGGAAAAAATTTTATTTTTTTCCATATTTGGCGAAGAGTGGGTGCGTTTTTGATTGAAAATGAACCACAGATTACACAGATTTACACTGATTTTTTTAATTAACTGAAAAATTTAATGTTTTGGTGGTGAGTAAAATTTTTTGCCGTTAAAAAAGGACTTGGTTTGGGTATAATTAGAAAACAAGAAAAAATAGAGTAGAATTGCTGCATAACAGGAAAATTTGCGCGACTTTTTCAACAGCCCCAACGTCCCCGGTTATTTCCTTCAAGTTTCTTTCCGCAAAATACTTTTACATGAGCTAAATCAAATTTGAGAAGTGAGGTTATATCTCTTGCATCTTCCTCCGATATATTATAACCCAAATAAACTGAACGGAGTTCTCGCGGATCGAATCCGTAATCTGAAAAAAGTCCTGTCTCTCCTTTGTCACAAAAATCGACTACTCTCCATTCCTTTTGATATTCCCAATCTGTCTTTTTTGTAATTATGTATGGTTCCCAAAATTGAGGTTCATCATATTTCAAAAGTTTTTGTCCCGTTATGCTTTTAATCCACTCCTCTTTGGTTGCAAGAATAGGCGGTGAGTTTTGATAATTTACAGGATGTGATATCTGCCAACAACTTAGACTATCAATACACTGAAACTCAAGGACAACACCTTTGTTCGAATCTGAATAACGTGACCACATGAGCGGATTATCATGAACCGCAGAAAGACAAAGTATTCTGAACTGCGGGAGTAATTCGGCCCAAACCTTCTTGATCTCTTTATATCCGCCATTCATAGCAAGTTGAGTTCCCTCGTCTATCAATTGAGGAAGTTCTTTTAGTATAATGTTACGTTCATTAGCACAATCTTTTCTACGAAGAGACTGAATAAACCACTCAATAAGGGGGTTACTGGATAGGTCTGGGATATTTTCTACCGATAGAAGAAGGTTCGTAATTTCATTCACAAGAAGCGCTTTAAGTTCCTTAATATCAAAACCAAAATCGAAATCTCGCTTAACGTCGAATATGTCGTCGAAAAGTAGCGGGGAACTCCATCTAAGCTTGCGACTTGCAAGAATGGTCTTTGCTACTTTTGCTGTCACATATTTAAAATAGGTTTCTGGGCGATTTGGTTCACATGTCATTTGGTAATCTTCTTATGAAGCTTAACACAAAAAAATACAACAATTTTCGTTAGCAATTTAGTGTGCCGGAGATAAAATGTCAACATTCGTGTATGGTTAATTGAAACATAAAGTCGGCGGGAAATCTTTCCTTTCAGCATGGCGTTTTCGCAACATCAATGCACCGAGGCTGAGCAGTAAGAGCATAGCCAATTCGGGGCTGCCTACTTATAAATCAAGTTAAACAATTTGTTTGCCTGTTCAGCGTCCAGGGTTTTTAAGATTTTGTACTCTTCAAGGGCTGAACCCTTGTCGCTTGTTATTAAACAATAAATAACGCCAAGATTATAGTGTGCATCGGCATAATCCGGCTTGATTCTGATGGCCTGCTTATAGGCATCTATCACTTCCTGCCCTCGGTCAAGTTGTAAGTAGGCATTGCCAAGATTATAGTGTGCCACGGCATCATCCGGATTTATTCTGATGGCCTGCTTAAGGGCTTCTACAGCATCTTGATGACAGCCAAGTTTGCCGTAGGCAACGCCAAGATTACAGTATGCATCGGCATCATCCGGCTTGATTCTGATGGCCTGCTTAAAGGCTTCTATCGCTTCCTGCCAGCGGCCAAGTTCGCCGTAGGTCTTGCCAAGATTATTGTGTGCCTTGGCATCATCCGGCTTGATTCTTATGGCCTGCTTACAAGCTTCTATCTCTTCCTGATAGCGGCCAAGTTTGCCGTAGGCAAAGCCAAGATTACAGTATGCCTTGGCTAAATCCGGATTTATTCTGATGGCCTGCTTATAGGATTCTATCGCATCCTGATAGCGGCCAAGTTCGTCGTAGGCAAAGCCAAGATTATAGTGTGCCTCGACCAAATCCGGTTTGCTTTTGATGGCCTGCTTAAGGGCTTCTACCGCATTTTGATGACGGCCAAGTTTGCCGTAACAATAACCAACCTGAAACCACGCATCGGCATCTTGCGGGTTCACTTCTTTTGCCTTTTGAAAGTATGTAAGTGCGACAGACCAGTTTTCCTGCCATAACTCTATTAAGCCTTTGCGGTAAGATAATTGAGCATCGTTTGAATCAGCGGTCAGCGCGTTGAATGTAAGGGTTTTGGAGGTTTCTTTGAGGGCGATGATTTTGTCGCTGGGGACGGCGAAATTGAGATTCTGGCCTTTGGTGGCGATAAATGTGGCTATGCCGATTACCTCGCCTTTGGTATTCAGGACGGGACTGCCGCTTGAGCCGGGGGAGACGGGAGCGGTTATCTGGAGGATTTTGCCAAAGGCGGGAATATCTCGAACTGCCGATACGATGCCGGTTGATACGGTTGATTCAAGGCCGAGAGGGTTTCCGATAACGATGACGTCCTCACCTTCCGATGGGATAGCGGTGCTGAGTTTTAAGGGGACGATGTTGGCGTCGGGTATGTTGACCGACAATTTGACAATGTCGGCCTCTATGTCTTTGGCGATGATGCCCTGCACCGGATATTCTTTGCCTGCCGAGGTTTTAATAGTGGCTGAATAAGCGCCTTCGATAACGTGGTGGTTGGTTATAATGTGGCCTTTATTATTTATGAAGAAGCCGCTGCCACTACCGCTTGGCCGGCTGTTGGCATCAAAGGTTTGTATTAAGACAACAGCGGGTTTGACGTTTTTTACCAGCTTGACGGTGTCTTCGGCGGCGATTAGGGGAGACTGGATAAGCGGCCAGAGAGGTAAAAGACAAAGGAAAGCAGCAAGATGGACGATTTTTTTCATAAAAAACCCTCGCCGACAAAGAGACTTTTTTGCAAGACTTTGCCGTTTTTAAGGGTGGTCTTGCACAATCCTGACAGTGATAAGATTCTATCTTGCTTAGCCTGCAAATCAAGGAAAATCGGGATGGAAATGAAAACCGCCTATGGTGCTGGGGGATTGAATATTTAACGCCGAAGAAGAACTGTCGAATAGCAAAGTAAATAAAAAAGTGGATTCCCGCTGCGGGAATGACAACGATGAGAATTGACCGCGGACTTACCCGACTTCGCCGAGACTACGCCGGGCAAGCGTCCTGCGGCTCTGTAACGCTGCGATAAAGCGTAGCAGGTCACCGGATAAAAATATATCATAATTTGCTTTACAGAAAAGCATTAAATGTCTAAAATACCACGCTTAACGTATTTTTGAAGGGCAAAATAAGGAGTTTTCGAAATGTATGCAATAATTGAGCAGGGCTCGAAGCAATATAAGGTCGCTGAGGGTGATTTTATAAATATCGAACTGACCGATGTTAAGAGCGATTCCAAAAAAATCGAGCTTGACAGGGTTTTGCTGATAAACGACGGCAAGGAAACCAGAATCGGCACACCATATATTGAGGGTGCAAAGGTTGTCGCTTCTTTTAAGACCACAGCCGCAGAAGCGGTAGTCAAAGGCCCAAAACTACATCCTACCTGCTTTCGCAGGCGCAAAAACAGCAAAAAGCGTATCGGCCACCGTCAAAAATATCTGCAAGTGGTGGTTGATAAGATAAAGGCGTAGAATCCTTTACTCTATTCTCTTACAGCTTTTTCTGCCCAGTTGCGCCAGGCAGCAGGGCCGTTCTGCGTGAAATATTCGAAAGACTGGTCGTCTGCCAATTGCCCTAATAGCGCCTTTCGGCGGACGGGGTCGGCTATACTTTCAATTATATGCTTGCGGAAGCATTCTAATTCAGCCAGGAACTGGCCGTGCTTGTCGGTGAATATCTGCTCTAATTTCTTTTTTATATGGCCCGCATAGGCAGGGCATTGGCCTTCGGTGCCGATGGCTATCTGTAAATCGCCCCGCCTGACGACAGCCGGCACAAAAAAGTCGCAAAGCTCCGGCTGGTCAACGACATTGCATAAGATTTCCAGCTCCTGACAATCCTCGTAGATTTGCCTGTTCAACTGATGGTCGTTGGTTGCAGCAATAACGAGGGTTGCGTTGACTAAATAGTCTTTGGAATACTTAGACCTGATTAGCTCGGTTGTTGTGCCTTTGCAGGGGTCTACCAGCGTCTCGTCGATATGTTCGGCTACCACGACAAGCCGGGCTCCCGCCTCCAGCAGCGATTGGGCCTTGCGCACGGCTACCGGCCCGGCGCCTATCACAACCGCACGGCGACCGCCCAATTCGAGAAATATGGGATACTTGGACATAGCGATATTTATTATACCTCGATTAGCACGTCAACGGCAATATTTAATCAGAAATCAAAGGGTGTTGTCGTTTTTTCGACTGCCAAAAAGCCCAAATTCGTTGAAATTACCGTAAAAAACGGCTTAATTGGGCGACTTTTGGATTGACAGCGGAACTAATTTATGATATTATAGGTTGTTCGGGAACGAGGTGGTTACACTGTAATAATGATTAATTTGTAGTTTGGATGCAGGAAGGGATGATGAAAAGACATATTTTTAATCTCGACAGCAAGCCTCATAAAAAGCGGAGGGTTAATGGTTTGATTTAGCTGGATAACCGCGGGAGAACTATGCTGCACCAGATTATTGTTCAGGCTTTGTTAGGGGGAGAAAGGTAGCTTTTTTGTGAAAGAGACGGGAGCTAAATTAGCAATTATTTGTATCATTGCAGGTTGGATTGCGGTGACTGGGACGTATGTTCTGGCGGATGGTTCTGACATACCGGAACAGACTACCACAGGACCTGAACCGCCGGCCATAGTTAAGGACAGAGACGCCCAGAAAATCCTGGTTACGGCATCAGAACAAGGTGGTGTTCAACGCGTGATTTCAGGGGTGCCAAATTACTTATGGAGACACGGCTGTGGACCTACGGCATTAGGTATGGTGATTGGCTATTATGACAGACATGGTTATGACGACCTTATTTTCGGTAACGCTTCTACTCAAACAAGCAATGTCGACCAGGCGATTGCTTCAGGAGGCAATGCGTCGAATCCTTATCCGGCAGGTTCTGAGAGGCATTATGAAGATTACGCAAGCCCGGAGGACTATTTAACACCTACCATTCTTCCTGATGATTATATCGGCAAGCGGACCCCGCATGCTGATGACTGCATCGCTGATTATATGGACACTTCAAAAAGTACTCGCGGCAATCGTTACGGCTGGAGCTGGGCGAGCGAGATTGACGATGCGTTCATCGGTTATGTAAACCAGCAAAACGCAGGCTACAACCCAACCGCCACAGAATACATGTGGTCGACCGGAGCTCTAACCTGGCAGCTTTTGACTAATGAAATCAATAATAATCGGCCTATGGGGTTTATCGTAGATACCGATGGCGATGGCTCTACCGACCACTTCGTAGCGGTTGTTGGTTATGATGACGGCAATCCTCGTAAATATGGGTGTTACGACACCTGGTATACTAATATCAGATGGGAAACATTCCAGGGAATGGCCAGCGGCGTTCCCTGGGGTATATCGCGAGGATGGACGTTCAGTCTTGCGCCGCCTTTCATTCCCGAACCTAATGAACCTAATCCTGTTCCTTATTTCCCCGGCAATGGAACGCCGAAAGACCCGTATCAAATTTCCACGGCTTCACAGCTTGATTTGATTGGTTCATATAGTTCTCTTTGGAACAGATACTTTAAATTAGTGGCAGATATTGACTTAATCTGGTATGTGGGAACTCAGTTCCATAAAATCGGGAATGATGCTGTGCCTTTTACAGGTGGTTTCGATGGTAATGGTTACAGGATTTCGAATTTTACTTATACTTCTTTGGGCAGCGGCGAGTATATAGGTTTGTTCGGTTACATAGGAGACGACGGAAAAGTTAATGATGTGTATCTGACGGGCGTCAATTTAGATGTTAAGAATGGATATTATGTCGGCGGATTGGCAGGATACAGCAGCGGCACAATCAAAAACTGCTATGTGGCAACCATTACAAAAGGTGCTTCTCCAGGTGTTTCAGGCAGTGATTTTGTCGGTGGCATGGTCGGGGTTAATGAAGGAACAATTACAAAATCTTACACCGTTACTGACATTTTAGGAACGGATTATGTTGGGGGCATTGCAGGTTTTAACGACGGTTCAATTACAGGCTCCAACGTTGCCGGCTATGTTGCAGGCTGGTCATATGTCGGCGGCCTGGTCGGTGTCAGTTTTATGGGTGAAATTGTAAGATGTTCTTCTACTGCAATTGTGGCGGGAGACTGTTATACCGGCGGGCTCATCGGATTAAATGATAACGGCACAATCACAGATTGTTATGCCAGGGGGCTTGTTGTTGGCAACTCGAATGTCGGCGGCCTGGCAGGAATGAACCATAACGGCGGCAGAATTACAAATTGCTATTCAGTTGGAAACGTGGCTATGGCGACATCCAATAAGGGAGGCCTGGTAGGATATGATTATCAGGCTTATTATACCAAGTGTTTTTGGGAGGAGATGGGCGCTATAAACGGAATTGGAAATCGGAGCGACCCTAACGTTATAAGCAAGACGACCGCTGAAATGAAAGACCCAAATACCTTCGTCAACTGGGATTTCACAAATGTCTGGATGATTAACGAGGGTGTTGATTATCCGGTGCTAATCGGGCAGAAATATGGCGGCGGTGCAGGGACAGCCGAAAACCCATACCTGATTTACACGCCGGAAGATATGAATGCCATCGGCTCAGACAGCAACGACTGGGACAAGTGTTTTAGGCTGATGGCGGATATTGATTTGGGTGGTTATACCGGCACAGAATTCAAGACCATAGGAAATGGTGATAAACCTTTTGACGGCATTTTTTATGGTTGCGATCACGACGACATTTATGGTAACTACTACACAATTTCTAATTTCACCTGCACCTCGGACAGCGTAAATTATGCCGGCCTTTTTGGTGTTATCGGGGCAAAAGGAATTGTCGGTGGGCTTGTTTTGGATAGTGTTAATGTCAGTGCCGGCGCAGGTTATTACGCCGGCGGACTGGCGGGAGTTAACTACGGCACAATCAGAAACTGCTCAACCACAGGATTTATTTATGCAGCAGGTTATGCCGGTGGGCTTGTGGGATATAATTATCAAGGCAAAATCGAAAACTGTTATTCTACGGCAACCGTTATCGGGTCTTTTATAGTCGGCGGGCTGGTCGGTTACGGCAACAGGGGCACAATCACAAACTGTTACTCTGTCGGTGCGGTTTCGGGAGATCCTAATACTACAGGCGGGCTGATGGGCAAAAAATTTATGGGCGTGTTTCAAAATTCCTTCTGGGACACCCAGACCAGCGGCCAGTCTACCAGTGCCGGAGGGACAGGCAAAACAACCGCCCAGATGAAAACCAGAAGCACTTTTACAAATTGGGATTTTGATAATCTCTGGGTTATTGAAGAAAACGTCAGATACCCAAAGTTTTGGTGGCAGAAATATGGCGGCGGTAAAGGAACACCTGAAAATCCTTACCTGATTTACACGCCGGGTGATATGAACAGTATCGGGATTTACGGGATTTACGGGCCAGATTGGCTCAAGTATTTCAAGCTGATGGCGGATATCGATTTAAGCGCCTATACCGGTACCAAATTCCATAGAATTGGAGTTATTCCTGGTGGAATTATATGTTCTTTCTCCGGTATTTTTGATGGTAATGACCATAAAATTTCCAATTTCAGTTACACCTCAAGTGGAGCTGATTATGTCGGTCTTTTTGCGGCTGTTTGCTGTGGAGGACAAATCCTTAATCTTGAACTGGTTGATGTTAATGTTAATGGGGGCACAGGCGAATATGCCGGTGGTCTGGCAGCATCTAATGAAGGCGCTACTATTAGAAACTGTTCCACCACGGGAACTGTTCGGGCGACAGATTTTGTTGGTGGACTCGTAGGTTATAATTATGAAGGGACGCTCACAAACTGTTATAGCAGTGCGGCTGTTTCAGGAGATTATGAAATCGGCGGGCTGGTAGGGGTGAATACTGCCGCGATTGAAGACTGCTATGCTGATGGGCCTGTTACTGGAAATGAGATTGTTGGCGGCCTTGTTGGAAAGAATTCCGAATCTGAGGATTGTAACGGAATGGTCAAGAATTGCTACGCGGCTGGGCATGTTTCCGGCGATGCTAATACAGGAGGATTAGTGGGAGTGAAGGATGCGGGTTCAGTTACCGCTTCTTTCTGGGACAAACAGACCAGTGGCCAATCAAGCAGTGCCGGCGGGACCGGCAAAACAACCGCCGAAATGAAAAAGAAAATCACTTTTCTCGGCGAAGGCTGGAATTTTACGAGCATCTGGAAGATTAACGAAGGGACAACTTACCCGTTCTTTATCTGGTGGGAAGAAATAAACCTCGGCAGCAGTGCGAATTTCTATGACTTCGCAATTCTTGCAAACCGCTGGACGCAAACAGGCTGCAACGAATCGAATGGTTATTGCCAGGGCGCAGACCTCGACAGGTCAGGCGCAGTAGATACGCAGGACATGATGATGCTTTCGGAAAACTGGCTCAGATAAGCTTCGTAGATGTCTAATTCGTTTACGCTGGTTTTATACCCCTTCATAGGAGGATACGATGTTCCTTTCCCATTCCATTTCTCGACGGCAATGTACTTGACACTATGCGATGGAAGCCGTTATATTAGAAAGAGTTACAATATTTCTGCGCCCGTAGCTCAGATGGATAGAGCGTCGGTTTCCTAAACCGAAGGTCACAGGTTCGAATCCTGTCGGGCGTATTCCCGCCTAACTATCTGCCTGCCAGGCTTTTGGGTTGCTTTAGGGCATTCTTTTGATTATATTTAACTTTTTTAACCAGTTGATAAATATTGTGTTAGAACGATTAGCAGGAAATGGAAAGGGTTGAAAAATGAAGCTGGCAATAGCGGCGGAAGTGTGTTCTTTTGAGCAACAGGCCATAATTAACAAAGCCAAATCGCTGGTGGCTCGTTAAAGGAGATAAAAAAATGACTGATTTTGACAAGGCACGCAGTTTATTGAAGGAATTTAAGAGAGATTCATACCTGTTCGGCAATGGTGTTTTGTCTGATGTGGGGAAGGTCGCAGCTTCTGTCGGCAAAAAGGCCGCTCTTATTTTTACACAGTTTCCCGGCGTGGAAGGTTATGCTGGGAAAATCAGAAATTCACTGTCTAAGTCGGGCGTAAAAATAATTGCTGAAATTAAAGGCGCAGAAGCCAATGCACCGCGTGAAGATGTTTTTCGAATAGCGGACGAATTGAAAAAAGCCAATCCTGAAGTTATCATAAGTTTCGGCGGGGGCAGCACAATCGATGCAGTAAAAGCGGCCGAAGTGCTTCACACGCTCGGCGGTAAATTAGACGACTACTTTGGGGTGGGGTTTGTTACAGAAGCCATTAATAAAAGCGGGAGGAAACTCACTCCGCATATAGCAATCCAGACGGCAGCCAGCTCAGGGGCGCATTTTACAAAATACTCGAACATAACCGACATTGCTACCGGCCAGAAGAAGCTGATTATCGATATGGCAGTGACACCTCAGTATGCGGTTTTCGATTATACCGTAACTTATGATGCCCCGCCTGGCCTTACCTGCGAAGGTGCTCTGGACGGTATTGCCCATATTATCGAGGTGCTTTACAGTGCTGTCGGAAAACCATACTACGGCAAAATGGAGGAGATAGCAAAAACGGGGATTAAATTGGTATTGGATTACCTGCCGGCTGTTCTGAAAAAACCGGGAGATGTAAAGGCCAGGGAGGCACTGTGCCTGGCGACCGACCTCGGCGGATATTCAATAATGATAGGCGGAACAAACGGCGCACACCTGACCAGTTTCTCACTGGTCGATATAATAAGTCACGGCAGGGCCTGCGCAATTATGGAGCCTTATTATACCGTTTTCTTCGCACCGGCTATCGAAGAGCCGCTGCAGCTGCTTGGGAAAATATATAAAGATGCAGGGTTGATTAAAACCGATATAAGCAAATTAAAAGGGCGGGAATTGAGTATCGCCGTTGCCGAAGCAATGTTTGAATTTGCAAAGAAGATTGGTTTCCCGACAAGGCTTGGTGATGTGAAGGGGTTTAGCCAGGAGCATATAAGGCGTGCGCTGGCGGCCGCCAAAGACCCGGCGCTTAGAACGAAACTGCAAAATATGCCTGTGCCGCTTACAGCGGAGATGGTGGATGAATATATGGGGCCGGTGCTTGAGGCGGCGAAAACCGGAAATCTTGCGGTTATAAAACTTGTGGTGAGCCTGTCGAATCCAAATGTGTAGAGGTCATATTAGACTGTGAATATAAGAATAGCATACGGTAAAACGGGTCTGGAAATAAGGCTGCCTGACGGTTTGAATGTGAAGGTTGTGGAGCCGAAGTATGTAAAGGGGCTGGCCGACCAGGCCGGTGCGGTAAGGAATGCGCTGCGAATGCCTATAGGGACACAGCCGTTACGAAAACTGGTAAAACCTTCCGACAAGGTGGGCATAGTGTTTAACGATATTACCCGCCCTACGCCTTATAATGTTATTTTGCCGGTTTTACTGGAGGAAATCAGCGATGTGCCTGATAAGCAGATAACGCTTTTTAATGCGGTGGGGACACACAGGCCCAATACTGAAGCCGAGCTGCGGGGAATGCTTGGCGACGAGGTTGTGAACAGGTTCAGGATTGTGCAAAACGATGCCGGAGACAGGAACTCGCACGTAATGGCAGGCAGAGCTAAAAGCGGCAATGAAATATGGATTCACCGGGAGTTTGTCGAATGTGATGTGAAAATACTTACCGGGTTTATAGAGCCGCATTGGTGCGCCGGTTTTTCAGGCGGAGGCAAAGCCTGTATGCCGGGCTTGGCTTTGCTGGAAACCATACTTGCCAATCACAGTCCGGCAAATATAGGCAATCCTGCGGCAAGCTGGGGTATAACAGAGGGAAACCCTGTATGGGAAGAGATTTGCCAGGCAGCGGCTTTGGTGTCGCCCATTTTTCTGCTGAACGTGACACTTAATAGGGACAAACAGATTACCGGTGTTTTTGGGGGTAATCTGCAGAAAGCACACACTAAAGGCTGCGAGTTTGTCAAAGAGAACGCGATGGTTGCCGTGAAGGAGCCTTTCGATATCGTAATAAGCAGTAATTCCGGCTATCCGCTGGATATGAATCTGTATCAGTCGGTAAAGGGGATGAGCGCAGCTTCTCAAATAGTCAAAGAGGGGGGCAGTATAATAGTCGCTGCGGATTGCTGTGAAGGCATACCTGACCACGGTGAATACAGAAAATTATTGTGCGGGGCAGAGGATGCAGAATCTTTGCTGGAAACCATTCTCACGCCTGGTTTTCAGAAACAGGATATGTGGCAGGCGCAGATTCACGCCTTGATTTGTAAAAAGGCAGACGTATATTTTTATAGTGACAATTTGAGCGATGAGCAGATTAAAGGCGCCTTGCTCAAGCCCTGCCGGGACATCGAATCGACCGTAGATAAACTGCTTGCGAAATACGGGCGGCGAGCCTCGATTTGTATTCTGCCGGAAGGGCCCCAGACGATTCCATACATTTGAGCCGTATTATTGTTGGCGATGTGTCGATAAATATCGACAGGTGATTATGGAAACAGTTTTTATCGATGGCAGCGAGGGCGAGGGCGGGGGACAGATATTGCGGACAAGCCTGACGCTCTCGTGCATAACAGGCAGGGGGGTACATATTGAGAACATCCGTGCCGGTCGACCCAAACCGGGGCTGGCAAAGCAGCACATAAGTTGTGTACAGGCAGCCTGTCGTATATCCAACGGCCAGTGTAAAGGGGCTGAACAAAGCTCGAAAGCGCTGGATTTTCAGCCCGACAAGGTGGTGGGTGGGGATTTTAATTTTGATATTGGTTCTGCGGGAGCGGCGTCTCTGGTGATGCAGACTGTTCTGCCGGTTTTGTTTTTGGCGGACAAGCCATCTGCGGTTACCATTGCCGGCGGCACTCATAACCCGATGGCTCCGCCGTTTGATTTTGTCCGCGAAACCTTTTTGCCGGCCATTAGTATGGGCGGTTTCCAGTGCGATTGTGAGCTGTTAAAGTATGGTTTTTATCCTGCCGGCGGCGGCAAAATAATTTTTAAGGTCCGGCCCCGTCAGAAAAATCCAGAGCAGATAATCAATCTTTGCGAGCCTTGCAGGCAATTGCAAATCAGCGGCAGGATATATACAGCCAAACTCAGCGCAAATATTGCCCGGCGGCAGGAACAGTTATTGCGAAAAAGCAGACTTGCTGTTGGGGACATAGAGAGTATCGAGGCGAAGGATTCCGACGGCCCCGGCAACTGCGTGATGATTAGAGTCTGCGGCGGCGGGCGGGTGAGTGTATTTACAGCCTTTGGGATGCGAGGCAAACCATCAGAAGAGGTGGTTGGTGAGGTTGTGGGTCTGGCGGAGGATTTCATTGGCAGCGGGGCGGCCATCGATAGTTTCCTGGCCGACCAGCTTTTGGTTTATATGGCAATAGCAGGGGACGGCTGTTATACCACAAACAGGCTTTCGGCCCATCTTGTAACAAATATGGGGGTGATTAAGAAATTTTTGCCTGTCGATTTCCGCCTAGAGCAGCAAGGAGGCGTGCATAAAGTTTCATTAAGAGATTATCTCAAAAAGTAATTTGTCATTCTGAGCGCAGCGAAGAATCTCGTATTTCTGACGGCCAGACCTTTCGCTTCGCTCAAGGTGACAGTTTTGAGATAGTTTCTAAATGCGGCACATCCGGTCCAGTCGTCAAAGGGGTTATAAATCTTATAAATTATACTGCGGATTTTGCAATCAGGCGTGCAGTTCATACGATTTTTTAAATTTTCCGAAAGGCCGCGTCCGGAAATGTTTGGCCGGGTGACGTTAATTTAAGGAGTTTTTCGGCCCCGGGGGAAATCCTGCCTGAAGAGGGGTTGGTCCGGTTTGTTATCCGCCAATCATTTCCTATGTTTTAAATAAACCACAGTTGCTTATGTGGCCGTAAATTTTAGAAAATTTAAGGGGCAGGGCGATGACTCGGAAAATACCATTCGTTTTTAAACACTCCAGAGCGGAAAATCTATGCCTGATTGCGGCTGTTGCTTTGGTACTGTTGATGTGCGGCGAACTCAGCGGAGGAACGCAGTTTGTAAAGGGTATTCCATCCAGCAGGACGCTGCGGTCGATGGGCAGGATATATATGGCTTATGGGGACTACGCAAAGGCCCGGCCTCTTTTGGAGCAGGCGCTGGATTCGGCAACTAAGACCAATGCCGCCGATACCGAGGTTTGCTCGTGCCTGATAGACCTGGCGTGGCTGTATAACAGCGAAGGAAGGCTTGCCGACGCCGAAAGAATGTGCGAACTGGGCTGGAAGCTGCAGGAAAAGGCTTATTATAAGGAACACCCCTATATAGCGTATACATTGAGGCTTTTGAGCTCCGTTTATCAGGGACAGGGCAAATACAAACAGGCAAAGGCCGCCCTGGACCGTGCGATGGAGATTATGCTAAAGTGTCACCCCGCAGACGACCAGGTTATGGCGCCGTTCTATGTGGACATCGGGAAGCTGATGGCCGCACAGGGCGATTTTTCGGAGGCTGAAACCCGCTATTTGCAGGCGATGCAGTTGGTCAATAACAGCTACGGCCCTGAGCATTTATACACCGCCAGCGTGCTGGGCGATGTCGCAGGGCTTTATGTGCAGGAGGCAAGATACGCCGAGGCCGAATCGCTGATTGGCAGGACGCTTGCGATACAGGAAAAGATTTACGGCGCCGACCATTATCTGCTGGTGCCGGCCTGGCTGACAATGGCCAGAATCAGCAGGGCCAGGATGGACTTTGACGGGGCGGAGAAACTGCTGCAAAAGGCGATGGCCGCCGTGGAAAAAAAGCAGGGTATGACGCATCCGCTTGCAGGACGGATTCTAAATGCGCTGGGCGAATTGTATTTCGCTCAGGGCAGATTTATCGAGGCTGAAAACGCCTGCCGCCAGGCGGCGCAAGTGCTGGAAAACTCATTAGGCCCCGAAAATGACGCTACCGCAATGGCCTACAATAATCTGGCAAAGCTGTATATCCGGCAGCAAAAATACGCCCAGGCTCAGGATTTGTGCCAAAGGGCGTTGACCTCGCTGGAGAACGCTTTTAATCCCAATCATCCCAGTATTGCAGAGGTCCTGAATACGCTGGCGCAGGTTTATCAGCAGACCGGCAACGCAGCAGAGGCAGAAAGAGTGGTAAAGCGAATGGATGAAATTACTCTGCACAGACAGGTTGCTTACGGGCCGGTTGCAAAAGCGGAGTAGTGTTTTATCACGTATGATGGAGGGGTTGTCATGCTGAGCCGAAGGCGAAGCATCCGGCCTTGTAAAAGAGAGATTCTTCGCTGCGCTCAGAATGACGTTTTCGCGGTTAGTGCTTCGTGTATCGCAGTGCGGGCGGATTTAGCAAGTTACTTTACAAGGTAAGACCTGCTGGCTGGGGTGCGGTTGCGGCCATCGTAGTTTATTATCAGTTTGGCATTAGACCCCGTGCTGCCTATGGTCATTGTATGGGCAATAACTTGTATTCCGAAACTACCTGAGGTCCCGCTGAGCTTTACGTGGTTATTTGGGAAATAAATCGTACCCTTTATATTTAACGCATTGCCCCCTATGATATCTGCATCGGCCGTGTTTGTGCGGTCTTGGAAGATAGCCATACCATTGTATTGCTCAAGATAAGAAATGTCCTGTGTATAGGTCAGAGGATTGTCATTGCAGTCGGTCCCGGGGTCATTAGAGTCTATCTCGGTGATTATGATAGGGTCCGAGTCGCTTCCTGTAATTTTTACCTGTCCATATTTGCCATTGGTGCTTGTGGTGATGTAGAACATTACTCGCTTTGCGCAGACCTTCCCGCCGTTAATTACCAATCCGCTTTGACCGTTATTTCCTCCGCCAACGGCATACACCCCAGGTTTAAATGTCACATTGCCGCCCGCAATCTGGAAACCTTGCGGATAGTAACCCGGTTGGAACGTTACTACGGTGTTGCCGGTGATATGTGTCTCGACACTCCCATAATTTGGGAGTTGACCTGGGTTTGGATAAGGGGCGGGCATATCGGCGTATGGATCCGGAATCCTTGGTTGGTCTGTGGTTACTTTCAAGCGGGTTGCGGAGTCAAAAATATAGCCGTTTGTGGAGTCTCTTTTGTTGACTACGTTTATCTCATCAGCGTGGACTATCACCCCACTGCCCCCCAAATTTATCGGATTGTCCCAGTCTTGCCAAGGGTTGTTTACCTGGATTGACCCGGAATTTATATAGACTTCAGGGTTTCCGCCGAACGTCAATGCTGCCGGCTTCTCCCCCGGGTCCTCCGAGAGTATAATCAAACCTGCCCCCAGACCCCCCGTTGCCAGTGCGATTGCATCACGAGAGACGTTTGCCGCATTAACTTTGGCAAGGGGCCCGAAAACCAGGGGAATCGGCCCGTGTGTTGCTTCGGTGCGTTTGGCCACAACTTTGACTGCGTTAGGCTTGGGACTGCCTTCGTCGTCCGTAGGCACCGTAGGCACAAAAGAGCTTAGGCTGGGGTTTATGTTGGGGTAATAGTGACCGAGGATGATGTCTCCGTTCGGGTCGGCGTTGTCAGTGTTCAGGTCCAGAATGACGGAATCGCCTTGAGCGGAGTTCTTGCTGCTAATATATCGGGCTTGTTCGCGTGCATCCCGCCGGGGGTAAATTCGAACAATGCGGGCCCCCGCAAGGGCGGCGGCGTCGGAGGCGTTCTGCAACTGGTGGGAGGCGAGATATACCCTGGCTGTGTCGATTACCAGCCCTACAAGCAAAATGAATAGAAGCAGGAAAATCACCGTCCAGATTAGTGCAATTCCATAACGATGGCAATGGAAGGCCGCAGCAGCTTTTATTGGTCTGAATTTATTCATTTTTTTCCCCTCCCATAATGAGTTCATTGTTCGTAAATTAACTTCTCAAACTGACCGATTCAGTTCGTCATACCTGCGAAAGCAGGTATCCAGAAGCAGAAATACAAATCTGGATTCCCGCTTGCGCGGGAATGACAAAACGAGATTGCTTCCCTTCCGCCTTAGCAAATGCTACTGCAGACAGGTCGCTCGCAATGACTATCTACTTAACTTGACTGGGATTTCCGTAAGCATTGCCAATATAAGAAATTACGGAGCTTATCACTGTCATTCTGAACGAAGCGCAGCGAAGTGAAGAATCTCGTTTTTACTAATTGTAACCCGGATGCTTCGCTTCGCTCAGCATGACAGGGCAAAAAATCAGTCAAGTTGAGTATCTACTATTTTACTTGTTACAGACCACTGATTTTCGCAGGAATTAGCCGCCTGCGGCGGGTAAAAAAATTTTTATAAAAATTCAAAAATTAACTTGCATTGTTTGTATCACATATTATTATTGCAAATCAATAAGAAAGTCAAGTTTTTTTTGCCTTGCTGATTTTGAGGGGCTTTTTTGGGGTTAAAATTGTGTTTTTAATGCTGATTTTTAGGGGATTATAGGGCTTTTTCTCTCAAAAATAATTTGGTGCAAAAAGACGGGATTATTGTTGACTTAAACACGGGAAATGGCTAAAATAATACTATTGATACTTGATTTTAGGCAGGGGATGTCAAGTTTGTTCAGCTAAGTTTCGGTTAGCCATGGAAGGAAGGACGGAGGATGTTTTTTTATTATGTTAATTGAGGGCGTTGTGTCAACGCTCTATGGTGATGTTAACGTTTAGTTAAAGAAAAAGAAGGAGAACGAAAAATGAAAGCAATAGAGAGATTTCTAAAGGACGAGAGCGGCCTGGAAACAGTCGAGTATGCGATTATTCTGGGCATCATCGTGGTTGGCACTATAGCAGTAATTAGTGCTATTGGACTTTGGGTAAAAACTAAGTTTGAGGCTACTAACACCGCGATTCACGCCCCGTAAAAACGAGGGTAATTGTTCCGGCGAGCGCTATTAATTTAGCGCCTGCAAATTATGTTAGGAGGTTATGGACCAGGGAGCGGCCTTGTTACAGTGGGGTGTGGTAGTCGGGGCTTCACTGGCAGCAGTGGTCTCTGATGTGCGAACAAGGTCTATCCCCAATGCCCTGACGATACCTTTGCTGGTCGCCGGCCTTGTATGGACGACCTGGCAGGGGGGTATCCACGCATTGGTAGATGCTGTCGGAGGAACGCTGTTGCTGGGGTTTCCTTTTGTCATTCTGTTCCTCTTCTTCGGCGGCGGCGCAGGCGATGCGAAATTGATGGGAGCAATTGGAGCCTGGCTCGGCTGGAAACAGGGGATTGTGGCGCTGTTCTGCGTTGCTGCTGTGGGTGTTGTTCTGGCCATAGCAAAGGCGGCGATGAATAAACGTTTGAAGTTTGTTCTTGCAAACGTTTTTGTGAGCGTTTATACTTCTTTGGTATTTATGCTCAGTGGCAGGAGAAAGCAATACGCGGAAAATGAGCCGGCAAGTCTGCAAAATCCGCAGCAAACCGATGAGCTTACCGTTCCTTACGGTGTGGCGATTTTTGCAGGCGTTTGCCTGGCGGCGGGGTATGTCTTCTTATGGTGAAAGCGAGGAAGAAAAATAATCACCGTGGAATAGTGACTTTAGAGACCGCCCTTGTATTGGCGCTGATTTTGCTGCCTCTTACGTTCGGCGTGATTGAATATGGATGGCTTTTTCTGAAGTCGCAGCAGATTACAAATGCGGCGAGGAATGGTGCGCGGGTTGCCATCCGGTCTGGTTCGACGACAGCTATTGTTGAGAGCAGCATCGAGTATTTGATGGCGTCAGCGGGTATGGCGAAGATCAAATGCGGATACGTGGTAACATACCCCCTTGGAAATGTTGGGTCGGTTGCAGTAGGTCAGCCTCTTACCGTGAGGGTAGAAGTGCTGCGTGCAAATGTTGATGCAATGAATTTTCCGTTTATACCGAAGCCGACAAATCTTGGCGCCTCCGTAACAATGTCGCAAGAAGGGCCTTAATTAGCGTATAGCGTATAGCGTATGGCGGACAGGAATAATTTTCGATTGTCGAATGTCGATTTATTAAAAGCACAAATAAAGAAACTTTAAGGGACAAATAGAATGAAATGGCCAATTGTAGCATTATTGTTGTTGGGCGTGCTGGCGGCTGTATGTGCCGCTATTTTGATAGGCACTCTGCGCAGCGGCGCCTCGCCTGAAAAGAACCTGTCGGAAGAAACGGACGTTATGCTGGCGACAAGGTCTTTGCCCGCGATGTCGGTAGTTATTTCCCAGTATGTTAAGAAGAACACGGTTCCGCGTGACAAGCTTCCGGCGGGTTATCTTACCAGCCCGGCGCAGGTTATCGGGCGCGTTCTTGCCGTGCCGGTGGTTGAGGGCCAGGTCTTGACGCAGTCCTGTCTTGTAACGGAAGGGACGGCGGCGCAATTAGCTGCGGCGCTTCCTTACGGGATGCGAGCCGTCAGCCTTGTCATTTCCAATAATTCTTTTGCCGAAGGACTGCTGTATCCCGGTTGTGTGGTGGATGTTCTGGTCTCCTTCAAGCTGCAGTCTGCCCGAGGCCAGGCCAAGGGAGAGGCGCTTTCTACTACTCTTCTTCGCGGTATAGAAGTGCTTGCGGTAGAAGATGTTTCGGTTGTGTCGAAACAGAGTAAGGAAGGCGAGAGTTCTTCATCGGTCGTCGGCCGCAACAGAGGCGACCGTGTCAGGATTACTCTTATGGTGGATTCGAAACAGGCAGAGGCCCTGCAATTGGCAACGACCCAGGGAAGCATATCGCTGGCTATGCGCAATCCGCTGGACAAGAAAACTATTGCTATCGGGACAACGGTGCTTAATCAGGACCAGTTGGCAAGGTTAGGCTCTTTGTTGAGGCCGACGGTTTTTGCAGCAGATGAGGGCATAGCTGACCCTGTTAGCGAGGAGCAGGCCGGCGGCGAGACGGATTTGCTTAAAGCCGGTGCCGAAGGGGAAAAGGCGGCGACGGAAATTTCGGAACAATGGCAGGTAACTGTGATTCGCGGCAGTGAAGTGAGGGATGAAGTGGTAGAGCTTCCGGAGGGCGGAGTTGCAGCCGCAGCGAATGAAGAAAAATAAAAACGGCGATTGTGAAGAGTATGAAAGCCGTTTTACGCTGTTAAAGTTTGCACGTATAAGGAATAAATTGATGAAACCGCAAAGAAAAAGTATGAGAAAGCTTGGTTATCGGATTGGATTTGTTCTTGTTATTGTGTTTATAGGCATAACGGCAGGGAGCCACACCATCGGCGCTAATTTTAACAACAAACAAAATGCCGAATCGCAGGTCATTACAGTTCCCGTTGGGGAATCTACGATTGTTAAAGCGCTCTGGCCAACGGTTCGTGTGGCTGTTACGGACCCGAAAATAGCCGATGTAAAAATTTTGACGCCCGACCAGGTGCTGCTTCAGGGCAATAAACTCGGTTCGACAGACCTGATTCTGTGGGGTAATAATGATGATAAGGTCTGGCACAGAAAAGTTCAGGTTACGATAGACCTGGAGCGTTTCAAAAGCAGGCTGGACGAAATGTTTCCAAATTCTACACTGGAAGTCAGCCAGTCCGGCGAAGTATTGGTTATAAAAGGATTGCTGCGCAAGGCCGAACAGGCGGCGCAGCTTCACGATTTCCTGAATAAACTTCAAATCACCTATAGCGATATGACAAGTGTGGCCGGTGTGCAGCAGGTCCAGTTGGATGTACGCGTTGCAGAGGTCAGCCGCCGGGCGCTGCGTTTGTTGTCTATAAACAGTTTATATGCGTCAAACAGTTTTTTTGGCGGCGTAACTGTTGCCCCTTCGAGCGGGACGCCTTTGCTTTCGGGTATTGACATTGGTACCACGTCTTTGGATGGTAGTTTTTCTTCGTCCGTAACGATTTTCGGCGGCGGAGAGCATTTTGCAACGTTTCTTCAGGCCCTGTCTGAAAACCAGTATTTGAGAATCCTGGCCAACCCAACCCTCGTGGCTTTAAGCGGAGAAGAGGCCAATTTTCTGGCAGGCGGAGAATACCCGATTCCTGTAGTGCAGGGCGTCGGCGGAGGGACAGGCGGAACTTCGATTACGATTGAGTATAAAGAATATGGTGTGCGTCTGTCGTTCCGCCCTGTTGTTCTCGGCGACGGAACCATTCGTTTGTATGCCGCACCGGAAATCAGCGACATCAGCAGCGTTGGAGCCGTTACCATACAGGGTTTTCAAGTTCCCTCGTTGATTACACGAAAAGCGGAAACCACGCTGGAGCTTAAGAGCGGCCAGACGTTTGCTATGGCCGGTTTATTAAAGCGAGATGTTGCGGCGACGGTGGCACGCATTCCGGGGTTAGGGGATTTGCCCATCCTTGGCGCATTGTTTCGCTCGGTACGTTATCAGCAGGGCGATACTGAACTGGTTATACTGGTAACGGCGTCTTTAGTTGAGCCTATGTCGATTGCCAGGACGCCCCCGTTGCCGGGGTTTTTACATGTAGTGCCTGACGATTGGGAGGTATATATCGACGGACGCATCGAGGGTAAAACGCCGTCAAAGATTTGCCCGGCTGACGCAGAATGGCTGAAGCAAATGGGTCTTGACAATCTCGTCGGGCCCGGCGCCTGGGATTCGTATGATAAGCCGGCGCCTCCGAGTCAGGCCGATATGACAAGCAATACTACAGGTGGAGCAAAGGAATTTACCTCCGCCGTTAAAGAGAAGTAAACCGGTGAAGGAGGTTTATCCTGGATGACATCTCCATCCAAAGTGCTGCTGGTAACTAAAGAAGATGCCGTGGCTGAAACGGTAAGGTCAACTCTGAATCCCAGCGTGCGTATGTCTTTAGCAGGTGTGTATCGCGAACTGTCGGAGTTGAGGGTTTATCTTGAACATGCCTCTGCGGAGCTTGTAATGGTGGATATTGACGAGGACCCTTCGCGAATTTTGGATGATTTGCATATAGTTATAGCCACTTATCCGAAGGCCCGTTTTGTGGTTATTTCCAGCAGGATGGAAAACCACCTTATCCTGGGGGCTATGCATGCCGGGGCAAGACATTTCCTGCTCAAGCAATCCATCGCATCGGAGCTTGTAGAAGTGCTGCAGCGATTAGTCAGCGATGGGGTGATAAAAAAACGTACATTGGGTTCTGTAATATCGGTATTTTCTGCCAGCGGAGGCTGTGGCGCCACAACGGTGACTCTGAACCTTGCAAATGAGCTTCGATTGAAACTTTCAAAACCGGTTTTGGTGGTTGATTTGGACTGTTATTACGGAACGGCGGCAACCTACCTCGGTATTTCAGGACAGTATGGCATAGCGGACGTTTTGGCGCATAAAGGGCCGGTCGATGAAAATCTGATAAAGTCGAGCGCTTATAATTATATGGAAGACTTTGATGTGCTGATTAGTCCGGCCAGTGTTGAGCATCTTGGGCAAAAAACGCTCAAGTATCACAATCTTATCGACGTATTACTGGCCTGCAAGGAGGCTTACAGATATACCGTTATTGATGCTCCTCGTGTCTCTGAAAGTGTGGCGGCGGATTTGGCCGCTGTCAGCAGGGTGGTATTGATCGTCTTCCAGCTTACGGTTAAGGACATTAAAAATGCCCAGGCTATGGTATCATTTTTGAGTAAATGTGGGGTTTCACGGAAGAAGATATTACCTTTGGTAAATCGTTTTGAGAAGAAGGGGCCGCTGGTTGGATTCGAGGACGGGGAAAAAGCGTTGGGTTTTGGCGCTATCCCACGCATCCGCAGCGATTTCAACAAGGCGGTGAATTCTCTTAACCTCGGCCAGCCTTTGGCGCAGGCTGCTCCGTGGTCGGGTTTTCGATATGATTTTCAAAAGCTTGTA
>Ga0315276_10000741_pt1 | contig 28314 bp, 26 predicted proteins | sample YL17G05_0_MG_FD_204542 | JGI IMG/M metagenome (GOLD analysis project Ga0315276, IMG submission 204542) | Sediment microbial communities from Yellowstone Lake, YNP, Wyoming, USA - YL17G05_0 | ecosystem: Environmental > Aquatic > Freshwater > Lake > Sediment | place: USA: Wyoming | collected... | reverse complement strand
GATAAATAAATAGCCATATTATAAAAAGCATTGTTCATTTCTTCTTGGCATACTTTACCTATAATTTCATTTTCATAAATAGCATATAATTCATCCTTTGTTTTCTTCTCTAAAACTTTTAAATCATTATTTCTCATTTTTTCAGCTTCTTTATCAACAGCATTTCTAAATCTTTCAGAGTAGCTATCAACCTCTGCTTGAAATTCTTCCCAAGTTTGTAAATCATCTTCTTCAGGTTCTTTTGGTTCTTTAACATTTACATTTTTTACAGCCGATTGATATATTTCTGGTATTCTTAAAATTTCTATTGTTCTTAGGATTATTTCAGCGTCAGCAAAATCTGCCAATTCTGCTAAAAGAGCTATTCTTTCATCACTATCAGCATCTTTTAATTTTTTTCTTAATTCTGCAGATTTTCTATACCCATATACTCTAGCCTTTCCTAAATCAGCATCTCCCAATAATCTCATATAAAATGTAACTTTTGATTGAGTAAAGACATCTTGAACTTCTACTTCTTTATTCCATCTAAAAAGTTCTGAAATATCTACGTCATTTTTTTCTATATCTCTTTGTATATCTGTCATTTTCTACTCCTATAAAAAGAAAAGGGACTATATCTAGATTTCTCTATTATAGTCCCTTTTTTAACCTTTTACTATAAATTTATTATTTAATTAAGTTTTATCCGAATATGCCTGAGCCTTTGTAGACTTTAATTTCACCTGTGGTGGACTTAAAATCAAATGTCTGTTGAGCATTTTGATTAACATTTGAAGTAAATCCTTCATTAGTAATAGAAATTGCTGGCATATATAGTGTTTTTAATGCAGGATATGGGGGTGTCTTTACTGCCGGGTCATATAACTTTACCAAGAGCTTAATACCACTCGCAGTAAATTCTGACGCACCAAATTCAGTTACACCAGATGGATTCAATTGTCCTGTGGTAAGTAATGCAATAAGTTCAACATCAGTATCTAGTACAGTAATTGTACCAGTTACTGAAGGGATTTGCATCTGATAACCAAGAATATCTCTATTGCCCATTTCTTTAACTGCTTCAGGATTGAATGTACCATTAATTGTTATTGATTGGACTCTTTCGATTCCACCAGCACCAATTACAACAGGAACATCCATACCTCTTACAGCAGCAGGTTGTGTTGCATCAACAGCATCTACCCAGTTCATTCCAGCTTGTGGAGCAATCTGATATACTACTAGTAATTGACTTGCTCTGGTATCACCAGTTGTCAAAGTCGTACCAGTAATATAATATTCTCCAGTTGCTGGGCCTGCAGTTAATTTTTCAGTTAAATAAACACCATCTAAGATAACGGATAATGCTTTATTACCGCTCTTTAGTGCAACAGGAGTATAGGTTAAAGTAAATGTGGTAGTACCAGTAGTTTCCTTCTGGACATAAACATCATTTTTAAACCATCTTTTCTGAGTACCAATCATGGTATACTCTTCAGTAGATTCTCCATCCACCGTGTAGGTGAAAGTAAAATCTCTGATTACACAACGCCGAGCATGTGACATTTTTACATAGTCTTCAACTGAATCACTTTTAATAAGTGTAATAATATCCGAATCGGTTAATTCAGTAATACTAACACCACTAGCTGGATAAGCTGCCCAATCTTTACCAGTTAAAATTGCAAACAATTTAATTCCAACATCCATAGCCTGAAAGGTTACAGTTATTGCAGGAATATCTTCAATTGTTCCTGAGTGTAGTCTATTACCCAATTCATCAATATCAGTTGAAGGTCTATCAGCAGTTACGGACAATCTCTGTACTCTAGGAATAACCAAAGAGTCCCTTGCTCCTACAATTTTTAGCTCTACAGCTTTTGATGGAATTGCTAATCTTCTAGCCATTATAGAGACCTCCTAAGTAATACTTTCGTATTCTGTCAAAAATTTTATACTAGCTCTCCAATAAAGTCTTTCCGTTAAGTCTGGAAATACTCTGCTTGGTGCTGCAACTAGTGTGTTTGGTTTTATATTTAGTACCCCAATTTGAGGTACTCCACTAGGCGGAAATCCATAGTCATAGTCGTAAACTGGAATACCTTCTTCTAAGTCATCTAATAAAACATAAGTAATTTCATCTCTCTGATTTTTATTAGCTCCATAAATTTCAATATCCCATAATCTATTTCTAGTTCCATGCCTATTTCCTAATTCAAGCGGCTTGGGTATTACGTCATTACCTACAACTGATACCGAGGGTAATATCAGTTCGGTATTGGGATAGTCATCTGTTACATTCACAGTTGGATACCCCGATAACACAACCTTTACATAATAGTATAAACTTAAATTCTGTTTTATGTCTAAATTCATATTTATCTAACCCTAGGTACTCCTACTTTTCTTTTTGGAGTTACGTAAATCTTATATTCGTAGCCATCCATAATATCTGTATATCTTTGAAATTCATCACCAGGATTATAATAACTTGGATTACGCTCAAACTCTGCTACTGCTTTTCTAATTAAATTAGATACTTCTATTGTAACTGTTTGTGTCTCGTATCTTATTGTAGATTCTACAGAATTTTTATTTCCAAATTCAGCTTTATATAATACGACACGTTCACTTAAATCAGCTATTATTTTTACACATGCACCGTAGAAAAATTCTGTTGCTGTAAATTTAGGATAAGCCCCTTCAAATTCTTGATTTCCTTGGTCTAATAAAACCCAATAAGGGGCTGTATTACCCCACGCAGAAAATCTTTCTTTTATGGTCTTATCATAATATTTATCATCAGGCCAAACAAATTCTTTCCATACCATGTCACGCCTTGCTTTATTAGGCATTTTTTTCCAACGTGTATATTGGTTATAAGCATTTAAATTTGTTCTTGCTGTTTCTACACCTTCCATTAAATCATTAAAGTCGCCAGCTACCATTTCCATTACTAATCTAGCTCCTCCAATTCCTTCTGATACTAATGCTTTTAAAATATAATTAATATTTTTATCTACCAGTGTAGAAAGTTGTATAAAAAATTTATACTTTCTAGTATACTCAATAGATTTAAAAGCAGCGTCTAATATCTCTTGTTTAAAAATTTCTGCATAAGTTCTATTATAAATTTTAATAAATTTCATTTTTAAAGTATATTCATCAATAGGAGCAGATGAAGGAAGAGTTACATACTCTACTAAAACTCTTTGTTCTATTCTTCCCATTCTTCCAGCAAAATCATTAGCTATACTTGAAGTTTCAGCAATTAATTTTTTAGCTTTCCATGACATATCTTTAAAATAATTTGCTGCATTGTCCATACTATTTCATCACAAGTCCTTCTACATCTCCAAATAAGATTCTTAGATAAGACCTTGTATAATCATTCATTCCATCAAGAATAACTTTTCTAATGAATTTAAAATCTTTTCCATTCTTAGGAAATTGTAATTCAATATCACTTAGCATAATTGCAACAAACTTATCTTTTTTATTTTCAATTACATTAAGAGCATCTACTAAATCCAAACCTTCAATTATAATTTCTCCTGTCATATTAACCTTCCTGTTCTTTAAGTGTTATAACCATCCTGTTTATATCAGGAACACCCCGATATGATATATCATCTTGTAAGTAAATTTTTCTATCTACAATATAATGTTCAGCATGCTCAACTAAATATAGATTTTGAGTATTATATTTTATTTGAACTACAGCCTCACCCTTCTCTAAATATCCACCAGCTACTCTCCAAGGTAAATCAATTTCACCTATAGTTACATGTGCATTTACCACATATCCAGAACTAGTATTTGTCCAATATGTGCCACCACAAACTGGACAGAAAGGATTAGTAGATAGATTAGAAACAGGATTTAAACTACACACAGAACATGGTACACCAGATGTTGTAACAAGAATAGTTATATTTCTTCCTATTGCTTCTCTGATTGCATCAATTGTATCTGTTGTTTCAGGCCAAAAAATTGTCATTTAATTGCCTTCTTTATTACATAATCAAACTTATCAGCTACACTTTTCCACTTAAATTTTCTTTCTTTAGTGAGTTCATAACCTTTTTGACCAATTGCTTTTATCTTATCAGCACCATTATTTTTCCAATCATCATATGCCCAATTTAGTGCTTCTACTAAAGAATTTAAATCAACCACTCTGCCAACAGTATTTACTCTTTCTACCATCTCATCCATAATTGTAGGAAGTAAAATTGCTGTATTTTCATTTTCCCATATTTCTGACAAAGCAGAATGATTAGGCATAATTTGTAATTTACCCGTAGCAGCATGTTCCCAATTAACCAGCCCCCAACCCTCTCCAATTGATGTATTTATGCCTACATCACAGGCGTTATAAACAATATTTAATCTCTCTTCTGGTAAACTTGGAATTTGATTTGATGTAGTAGACAAAATCAACTTGTTGTCAAATCCATATCTAACCGCCAATTCTGCTACATTATATCCTAAATCTTGTATTCCCATATGAAGATATAATTTTACATCTGGTTTATCCTTTTGAAATTCTCTAAACGCCCACATAGTTATATCCATTCTTTTTCTAGGTTGGTTTCTATTTCCATTAAACACAATAAAAGAATTTAAAAACTCTTCCATTCTTTCTTGAGGATATAGAGCTTGTCTAGAAAAAGTAGAATCCATTGGGTAAAAAATACTTGAAGAAATTCCATGCGGAATGATATGAATTTTATTTGACGATATATTTGGAGATTTTGTATCTAAGATAACATCTTTTCCAAAATTAGTATATACACATACTTCTTTAACTAAATCAAAACTCTGATAAAAACTTGGGCTATGCTCTTTAGCATCCACAGGGAAATATACTACTATAGGTGGTAGAAGTTCCTTCTTAATTTTTCTTAGTTCATTGAGGTACATTGAAATTACCCATGGGTCATTTATCATAAATATAAAATCAGGCCTTAGTCCTAACACCATACTCTCCAATCTACCAAGACCGTAAACATCTCCACCTAAACTAGCAGGGTAAATCTTATGCTTATATGGATGAGGGTCACCAAAATAGTTAATTCCTAAGTGGTGAATCTCATATTCTGTGGGTAAACTTCCTATAATTGAGTGAGCAACTCTAGCAAAACCAGTTGCTGCAACTGCGTCTGAAATCCATAATCCTTTAATATTATTTTCTTCCATAAAACCCTTCCTTTTCTTATTCTTTGTTATCTACGAATGTTAAATATTCATCACCTTGCCCCATTTCAGTTGTTCCAACATATCCAGGCAAATGTCCCTTAACAGAACCTGCTAATTTCTTATTAGGTGCTGTTAATAGTAAATTTAATTCATCCCAATCTCTTTTTAGTGATTCTTGTTTATCTCTACTACCTTCAATATTTGAAAATGAAATCTCTGCATCTCTCCATGAACCTACATTCCATGAAAAACTTTCTAAACTTCCACTTTTGACAATAATACATGCCATCAATATAATGGGTTGAACATCTCTTCTCAATATATTAGGATAAACTCTATTATTCTCATCTATTTGATATTTATCATCCCACCAGCGTTGTAATGCATCTACTGAACCTATTAAAGCTGAATGTAACCAATCATCTAAATATCTATAACTAGATGGATTTAAATCTCCTAATTTTAATCTTAATCTTGGGATAAGGTAATTTAAATCTGTAGCCATTATTGTTCATACTTCTCTAATTCAAGGTTAGACATAGCTTCCTCTAGATATTTAATAATTTTTTCTGATTTTTCTAGTTCTCTAGCTCTGTTTAAAAGTCTCAATAAGGGTGCTGTATCTGTAAATTTACTTACTCTACTTTTCAAAGATAAAAATTTCTCATTTAGAAGTTTATCAATATCATCGTCTGAAAGTTGATTAGGAGTAACTGGAGGAGGTTCTGGAGTTTTCTCCATTTTTACAATTCTTCCAGCTTCTACATGATTTCTATTCATTCTTTCAAAAAATACAAGTTGTTTTGTACTCCAAAATTCTAAATAAGATTTCTCACTATCTCCTTCAAGAATAACCCCTTCTGGAGCATCCGAAAAGGGGTTAAGAGCAATTACGTGCACCTTTCCTACGATTGTTTTTCTATACCTAGCAAGTGGTTCTTTTCCCTCTTGCATGGCAGCATATAAATCTAAATCCGTCATAATAAATTACTCCTTTCTAAATTTTAAGTGGGGGAGACTTTCGCCTCCCCCATAATTATTTTTGTAACTTAGGGTGTTACGTTGTTGAGCATATAAATTCCCTGAGCATTATCAATTATCATACCGAACTGTTGATAAAGTTCAAGCATCCACTGTGGAGGCGTAGGATTCATATCTGACCATTGTTTCTGTTTTACATCACCATAAGTAATAAATTCACCAACTCCTTCACCAATAACAAGAACAAAAGTTTCAGGAATAAGTTTCTGGTAGTCTTCAGGATTGTTATAAACTTGGTCAATTGCTACGATAGGAACACCGTAGAACACACCAATTTTACCAGTATTCAAAACCTCATCAATCTTGGTTTGAGAGCCAGTATAGTTTGAACCATCTCTACTCCAGAACCCAGCAAATTTAGAGATTGGAGTAATAACAGAGCGAGCACCTACAATAGCTTTCGCACCAGAAGTTGTCTGGTTAATTCTATTGATTGCGGTAATTAAAGCAGTATCAGTCAATACACCACCAACAGAAACATAGTTGTTAGGGGTATTTCCAGCAGTCCAAATGGTACCTAAAGCTGTAAAGATTTTATTATAGAAATAATCTTGTAACTTTGCAGCCATTTCTGCTCTAATTTCTTGAAGAGTGCCAATTTCACCACTATCCATTTCCCACTCGTTATAGGTAACTTTCACGTCAGCACCATCTAACACATAGTTGATTCTTTCTGAAACAGTCATTTCACTTGCGAGATGAACTGCACCAGGAACTAAAGTTCTAACTCTAATGCCTCTTCTAACTTTCTTTACAAGGCTATCGCCAGGTTTCAAAGCTCTAGTGTTTAAAAGATTACCAACAATCTGTCCTGTTAAATGGTTAGGCTGTACGTATTCAACGATAATTTCTGCTAACGCATCTCTTTGGCTTTTATCCTGCACCATTGATGCAATAGCTTCTTGAATTTGTTTTTCATCAGCCATAATTAGTATTCTCCTTTTTTATAGTGTTCTGAAGGTTAAAGAACCATCATCAGAATTAAACCGTTCAACGACAGCAATAATACCAGATGCAGCATCGTAAACTAATTTACCAGCCTCAGCTAAAGTGTCATCAGCGACATTCTTTACTCTTAAAGGAGCACCAGCCGCCATAATAGCAGCAGAGAATGTAAATCCACCAGATTGTACTGTGAATACGCCTTTGTCAAATGCCAAAGCTTGATAACCCGAAGGGATTGTTACCCCATTTTGATTTCCAGGGTAAGTTAAGAAGATTTTTGATGTGAACGGGACATTTCCCGCTGCACCAAATCCACCCTGTCTTAGTGACCAATCATAGGAAGGCATTGGGACTAACATTTTAATATCATCTGTAACTTGTGAATTGCTTACAGGCCAAGATACAATGTACTTAGCTTTTAAGGCCTCAGATGCACTTGCAGGTACTCTTACACCAAACAAGTCTGCTCTACTGCCAAAATCATAGCTTGAGCCATGAGAAGTAAGCAAAACCATGCGGCCTTCTACAACGTCACCACAGGCTATAACACCTATAATATCAGTATATTTATTGATTTCCATAGCTAATATCGCTCCTTAGTTTTGTTCTTTTAGATATTTTACAATATCTGCTGGTGTAATTGTACCAGAATCAGGTGTATTTATTTGAGGAACTTTCTTAGAAGTAATGCTGATTGACGCTGTAGCTTTACCATCCTTATCAGAAGGTTTTTCAAAAGCTGCTACAAGTTCTTGAATAAAGAACTCTAGTTGCTCATCAGACATCCCTGCGAAAGCTTCCGTTCTTTCGTTGAAATACTCATCTGTAATTTCAAGATTAGCATCCACAAATTTTTGTTTAATTGAAGCAAGTTTTTCTTTCTTAGCTTCTGCAGCTTCAATAGTTTTCTTAAAGTTTGTCAAATCCTCTAACTGAGGTTTTAACGTAACTAATTCAGTTTGAACTTCTTCAAAACTTGCTTGAATTTCAGAAACTTTAGTTTCATACTGTTGTTTCTGCTCATTCATTAGTCTTTCATGTTCAGTTAATTCAATCGTGTTTTCCATCGAATCTCCTTTTTCCTTAGAAGATAGTGCAAGTGCTGGAGTTCTTCCTTGATACGCTGGCATACCTACAATGGTCGCAGCGTTCATAGATACATTTTTTAATGCCACCCCATCATCTTCATTTTCTTCATCTGTATAGGTTAGTTCCCAAGAAATGTTGATACCCTTTCCCTCGGAGTATCTACTTCTGAGAAACTCTACATCTTCGTGTCTCTCTCTATCCCAAAGAGCCGCTAGTGCCTGGATTGAATTGCCTTCAGTTTTTAAATGAGTCATAACACCCAAAGGGAATGTATCAGCATGCCCTTCGGATATATCTCCGTATGCCATTTTTAATGGCATGAATAAACCCGTTCTTAAAACATTTGCAAATTCTTCTCTTGGTATTCTCTGCCTATTAGCATTATGTTTATCATCAGTAAGCAGGAATTTCATCCAAGCAACATTTGGATTTAAAGATATGGAAGCCGAAGCTGCCATTTCTTCTATCTCCAATTTATCTATCATTAATTTTACATCAAAAGCTTGTAACGTGATTGTTTTCATAATATTTTACCTCTTTTATGCCTGTTTACCGTTATCATTACCAACAGGTGCGCCTGGTTTAACTTGTTTAACCTGTTTATTATCATTTTCTTGTTTTAATTTTTGTTGTTCCATCACTTGGTCTTGTTTTATTTTCTGTTGTTTTTGCATCTGATTATCTTTAATAGTTAATTGTTCTTTACCTCCAGGTGCAAGCACTTCTTCATCTAAACCATAAGTTTTTAACATTTTCTTTTCTTCTTCTTTTTTAGCAAATTCTTCTGATATATCATATCCATAAGACTTTGCATAGGATGTTCTAGATAGATTTCCTGTATCATATAATTTTGATAAACCTTCGTAATATAATCTTAACCCTAATAAATTAATAGGTGTAAATTCTATATCAGGCAGGTCACTTTTTAATTCATTTTGTTCTTTTACTTCATAAAATATTTTATGAATAACAGGCATTAAAGCATCTCTCATAATTTCCATAGTACTTGTGGGAGATAATGTAGCTATTTCAGGGTCAGAAGTAAATGACCGTTCTGTTTCACCTGTAATTAATATTCTAGGAAATCCCAAAGCTAATATAATATCTTTATTTACTGCATCATATTTTTTATCATTCAATAATGCTTCCACATCTGGAAATACCCAATTCAATGTTACAGTATGGTTAGTAAATAAAGTAAATACTCTTTCAACTTCCTCCGTACTAAATCCTTCTCTCCAGCGAAATTTTTGTTCTAAATCATCTAATGTTTCTTCTTGGTCTTCTGTCAATGGAAAGTTATCATTACCAGCAGTTACATGAAGTATAGCACTAATTACTCTTGCAGCAATAGAATAATCCATTCTTTTTAAATTTCTTTTGTGTTTAAATGATTCTAAACCTGGATATAGATAAGGAATTGGATATTGTGAATCTGATAATATTGTTGATTTTATAATCAAAGGATTATCAAGTAATATTTTCTTATCTCCAGCCGCTACTTGTGCAACAAATTCTGGATATAAAGTTACTATTTTAGTATATAATTCTATATCTTTAGACCCATCTTCATATGTACCCTTTGTCTGTATAAACATTGTAATATCATCAGGAATTTGTAAAAAATAAGACTCTTCATCTGTAATAAATGGTCTATTAATTATAATATCCTGTGCATTTCTAAGCCACATATTAGTTGGATATAGAAGTGAATCTAATCTTTGTATTCCTTTTTCTCTTAATTGCTTCCTATTTAATGTTGTTAAAGTTATTTCTGGTACCACTAAACCTGTAGTTAAAAATTCTAGAGATGCTTTTCTTATAAACTTTATAACATCATTTCTTAAAGATTTATAAATTTGATAATCAGTTTTAGAAAGTTCTTCTTGTGGAATAATAATATCATTAATAGCCAATCCGACCATTTTTGTTACAACAGTAGTAGCGATAGGTTCATGTCTAAAGAAAAACCTACAATCTTTTACAATCTTAACAAAGGTATCATGGTCTTCAAATGATAGTTTATCTACTTGAGCAGAACCCCAAACACTAATATTACTTCTATAACTAGACTGTGGTACAAAAAAAGCTGCCTTTGCTTTCTTGACTAGTTTAATTTTATCATTATCCATATAATATTCTCCATAATTTATATTACCCATCTACTTTTAGCCAGTGGTTTTTGTGGTTTTGAAAACAACTGTCCTACTATTAACATAAAATATGCTACAGAGGCACATAACATGGCTGAAGTATTATGGTCATCTCCTCTTTTTCCACCTTTTGGAGTAAGTGTTTTATAAACAACTTCTCCAAGAGGAGTTTTAGTATATGTCATTCTTTCAAGTTCTGTAACTAATTCCATATCAGTAGATGAATAAACCATCTTATGAGAGTTAGTATATTCTTGAAGTAATGTTACACTATGAGGTTTGACTTTAGTTTTAATCTCTTCACCTTCAGAGTTTTCTCCCAAAACAATCCAAGAACCAAAAGAAACTGGAAATAATCTTTTTACATAATTTTTATGTAGATATGTATCATCTTCTAGTAAATGCTGTGTTAAACCTTTTTCATTACCTGAATCTATTCCTATTACTTCTGGTCTTCCAAATTTAGTATCTAAATAATCTATCAATTTTTCTTGAGTTGGGTAGGCTACTTTGTAAAAATTAATTCTTGCATGTTCTTTTATTATACCATTTTTCTCATAAAGTATCATGATTGAAGTAGGTTCTGTATATCCCAAGTCTATACCCATGATTACTAAATCATGTGGAGGTAATCCTGGAATTAATGCTAATCTACTTATAATTTCATTATACGAATAATCTATACCAGATAAACTAAGTCTATAAGTTGGATAAGAATCAATTTGCATTAATCTTCTATCAAATACTGCAAAGGTTGGAGAACCATGTCTTCCCAAAACTAAATGAATATAATCTTCATTTTCTACCCCACCATATTGTTTTATATTTTTTTCTTCGTCATCTTCACTATATCTAGGATTTTCATGGGCTGATGTTCTATGATGAGAAAATTCATCATTAACTTCATCGGCTAAATATAAAACACATTCTTCTCTTAACCCTGTAGGTACACCAGATACCCATAATTTAAATCCATCTTCCCATGTATTTAAAACTGGTTGTAACTCTAGCCATGTTCCCCAAGGATAATAACCAGCTTCATCTAAAATTATTATTGGGGTGTGATGTCCAATAACATTTACACCAGTTCCAGATTGCCCAGCAATTTTACAAAATAATTGTGCATTATTAAGTAAAGTAATTGTATAACTGGATGAATTAATTCCTCTCTTTGGTTCTATAAAATTCTTTAAAAGTGTATTACTTCTAAGATATTTAATAAGACTATTAAAAACTGGTTCTAGATGTGTCTTACTTGGAACAGTATATATAATATATTCAGTTGGGAAAAAATTATTAATTAATATCCAAAGAATAAAATCAGTTAATGATACTGTTTTACCTACTGCTCTTCCACAACAAAGTGAAACATAATGATTAAAATCTCCCAAATATTCTCTTTGGTATCTAGTATATTCAAAATTTTCATGTCTTAAAACATCTATATTTCTATAAAACTCTCCAAACAAAATTGGGTGTTTTAGTATTTCATATAGACACCATTCATCCTGTGTTATCTTTTCTTGTAGTGCCATCTTGTAGGACTCCATTATAAGGTATTTTGAACTTTTCTTTAACTGGCTCTCCGCCCCATTTGTCAAGATACCTAGCTCTTGCTTCTCTAAATTTTTGATGATGCATATTCATTTCTGTAGGAGTATACATTTTCATAGTTCCACTATTCTCATGTTTAACTCTACAACCAGGAACATCCTTTATAGTATATCCTTTTAATAACATTCTGTAATGATAATCATTATCTTCAAAATAAGCATAATAAGGGGACAAAGATTCATCAAAATGTCCAACATCATTAATTATTTTTCTTGGAAATGCCATTAAAGAAAATGAAGTTGAACCTTCTGATGGATATATTGAAAAATTCTCATCATATCCACTCATTAATTTTTCAAGAGAATCATCATAAAATTCTATATCATCATTACATAGTACAATTTCATCGGGTACGTTATCAAAAAACCAATTCCAACTTCTTGCTACCCCTAAGTTATGCCTAACTTTTACAACAAATACTTTATTTGTATATAATTTATCAAATGATTCTAGATTAAGATTATTACCATTATCAATAATAAAATATCTTTCTGGTTTTAATGTTCCAGCTTCTGCTGATTCAAGGCATTTAATTAATAAATCATATCTTTTTAAAACTGGTATACATAAGTTTACATTCATATTAACCTCTCCTAAATATTTAAAATCCTTAAAATTTCTGATACTGTTGGATTTACAGGATAAAAATTAGTATCGCTGTAAATCACATGTCTCATATCCCAATTTATTCCGTTATGTGGTGCTATCTTGGGAATATTAAATCCATTTGCTAATGCCAATTGAGATGACATCATTCCAAAAAATCCTATTGAATTAGCAATCCAAGTAGTTGTTTCTAGTAAATCTTGTCCTGTTAAGTCAATTCCAAATCCTGTATAGTCTCCAAACCCACCTACAACTACACATTTAAGCGGACAGACTTTTATAAAATCATTAAATAATCCTTTATACGAAGTTTCACCTCTGGGTGCTACCACAATAAAAGGCTCATCCATAGTATCAAATTCTGGATATTCATATTCTACAACAACAGGAAGTGGTATCCCAACAGATAGTGCTATAAAATCTGGTATTGCTCTGTCTGGTACCCATCTAAATCCCATTTGATAAACTCTATCATATTCAGAAGTATCTATAGGCATAACAAACGGTTGAACACCCATATCCATCCTTTCAATATGATAATTATCTGGTATACAAAATTCATTAATACAACTTTGATACTCAAATAATTTCTTTAAAGGTTTACAATAATCACTAGTATAAAAATCTGCTGTTGTATTATTAATTTCACATGCTTTTCTAATGGCAGGTAATGCGTAAACCGCATCCCCAATTTTTCCTGGATGACTACATGCTATTTTATTCATAACCTCTCCTACATTCCATATAATAAAGTTTTTCCTACTTCCCATCTATAGTCTTGTATTCTAATTTCTTGCTCTTTAGTTAATGGTGTATCTAAAAGTATTTTAACTAATTCCATAGGCCATTGATATTTGATTGCAAAAAACCACCATTTATGTAGCCTGTTGATTTTATCTGCATCAGGAATATCCAAAGGCGTGTGTTCATAAAATGCTTGTGCTTGAGTTTCTTCTGTAATCAATCCTTTATCTAAACAATATTTCCACAAATCTGTTCTAGGAAAGGGTTGAAATATAGCACACCAAGAATCTGTTGGATTTATTTCTTGATTCATCTTCAAAGTAGCTAACGCATCTTCTAATGGATTTTCTACTGGAAGACCAATCATGTTTTGAAGTCTAATTTTTATTCCATTATTTTCACAAGTTTGTGTAGTAAATCTTATTTGCTCATTAGTTACAAACCCACGCCTGAGTAATTTTTGTGTTTCAGGAACAGCAGATTCTAATGCTATATTAAGAAATACACATCTAGAAGTAGCCATCATTTCTATAAGACGTTTATCATTTATACTATTAGCTCTTACAGAACCACACCATTGTAATCCAGTTTTCCAAATCAATTTACAGAAACTCTCTAACCATTGTGGGTCAGATGCTAAATCATCATCATTGAAATAAACTAATTCTAATCCATAATCCTTTTTTACTTCTAGAATTTCTTCTATCATCAACTCAGGAGATACTCTTTGGAAAAAATCTTTCTTCTGGTCTTGATATAACTTCTTGAACAAATGATTGAAACAGTATGTACAGCTATAGAGACAATATCTTCCAGCCATAAATCTCTTCATCCTTGCCTTACCAAAATCATCATATTTATACTGAATAGACCTATCTGGATGAGGAATATTATTTACATCTGGTAAACTTCCTCTAACCAAACCTTCAGGATATTTACCCTCCACAATATCTAAGATGACATTTTCCCCTGGGCCTACCACTACATAATCTATATTCTTATTTTTCATTCCAGATTCAGGAAAGAATGTAAAGTGTGGGCCTCCTACTACTGATACAAACTTTCTATTGCTTTTTAATTCTGCTAATTTATTAAAGAACCATTCATGTTCACCAGACATAACAGAACACATAATAAAATCTGCTTCTGGTATTTCTTCTTTGGATGCTTGGACTAAATCTACAGTATGCCCTGCATTTTTAAGTATTTTAGATAGGTATAGAATACCTAACTTATCTGTTCTTAATTTATCCTCTAAAAATAAAACTGATGCCATACTACTTCCTTTCTAACAATATATTGAAATATATAGTTCCATCAGGCCCATAGATTACTATCTCATATTCAGGTAAATATGTCTTTATGAAATCCAAAACTTCGGCTTCAAGTTTATTATGAAATGCTAATAGTAAATATCTTGCTTGTTTTAGAATAGTAGAATGTTCTATAATATTATATTCAGAACCTTCAACATCTACTTTAATTAAATCTGGAACATCAATAATATATTTTTCTAATTCTACAAAGTGAAATATCTTTCCTTCATATTTCATGAACTGATGATGTGGGTCTATTTCCATAGCACCTTTAACTGTATAACCCAAAGGACTGTTATCTCCTACCCCAAATACTTCTGCTTCTGTTTCTCCATAATAAATTCCATAGTTGATTGGAATTATTCTATTTCCAAAACGTTCTAGATTTGTAAGTAGCATTTGATAATTTTCAACATCTGGTTCAAAACAATAATATTCTTTAACTTCTGTTAATCTATTTAACATCCACAAAGCACTTATTCCACTAGATGCTCCAATATCAACTACTGTCTCTACTCCACATTTTTCTAATACATTGAGTACTCCTGCCCAAAAAGGATTGTAAATAAAATCATTATAACATATATTATCCATTGGTCTTGCTACTATTAAATTATAAGCCATCATATACCTTCCTATATTCTATAAAAGCTTTATTTGTTTTATTAGGTAATAAACTTACATAATCTTCTATATTCATAAGTAATTCATCTGTATGAACATATCCATACATTTCATCTTCTAAATTCTTCTTAATAGACTGTTCATTTCTTTTTTGATAAGTAGTTGGAGGCATAAATAAGGGCCTTGTATCTAAAAGATATTGAGCAATATATCCACCCCATATATCATCTACCCTTCCTACATGTGGTAAAACCATATAATAAGGTATAGCTTCTCTAGCAATAAAAGTATTTTGACTATTAAATGGCATGTATAATTCAGATGTAAATGGATAATCTACTTTCAATTTTAAATCCCTAGGCCAGTACATTTGTCTACATACAGCATCTACATCTGGGTCACCATCCCATAAATCTGCTTGGAATAAAATCTTTTTAGCTTGTTTACCTAAATAATGTAATCCTTTAGCTAATGATAAATGACTTATTGGGTAGCCTCTATGCCAAAGTTCAGGATAATTAGTCATCTTCATGGGGTCAAATGCTAAGATAGAATCACAATCCCAAACATCTACTAATGATTCTTCTCCTACTAGTACATATTTTCCCCAATTTTCATAAGGGATATTATCATCATCTACACTAGCTATAATATCTGCACCCATTTTATATGCATGTACAAATCCTATATTTCTTCTCATAATACAATTCCATCCAATTGCTTTACTTAATTCTGGATACAATACTTCCTGAGTATTAGGAGATAAATAAGTTATTCTATTTTGTAATGTTGTATAAGAATCGTGTGGAGTTTTTAAATCACCGACTACAATTAAATGCCAATCATTCATTTGTGCATATTTTATTGTAGCTTCAGTTGGTTCATAAATTGTGGTTGTAACAATAAATTTTTTCATAATTCGTGTATCTCCAATCCTATGTCAGTATGTCCCCATGCGTCTGGATTTGTTGTTTGTGTCATTGTAAAAGCTTCATCACAACTATTTATTTTACCACTTCCTCCAAATCCAGCTTCGTGTCCTATATGCCAAATAGGAAGACTCCAATCTACTGCTAAACCATGTCCAGCAAGTACAGATTTCATTTGAACATTACTATCCATATATGCTCTACCAGTAAATCTTTCTTCAAAGCCTTTCATATCATGCCATATTTGTCTATGCCCAATTTGCATATCTCCACAATTACTCACTAAAGAATATTTATCATTCCAATGTACACTTGTTGGAGGTTGCTGTGGGTACTGTCCTTCCAAAGCATCTAGACCATTCATGTAAGAAATTGGGTCTATTCTTGCTCCTAATTCTCTAACTACATATAAAGAAATTGTTCTAACTCCTGTAGTAAAAAATACATCAGGATTTACTACTCTTTCTATATGATGTCTTTTGGGAGTAATACAATCAATATTTGTTGAAACCAAAAAATCAGATTTCATTCTAGCTAATCCAACATTTCTTGCTTGAGTTTCACATACAACTTGTGCTTCTGGGTCATTCCATGTCCACTCCTTAGCTTGTTCTGGAGTAACCCTTATCCATTTAAAATTTCCTGTATGTATTAAATCATTTTGTATTTCTTCTACCATAGTTAATTTATCATTGTCTGTATTCCAATCTACATACATAACTTCATCATAAGTTACTATCATTGAATTTAAACAATAGGTAGCTCTTTCTAATAAATTTTGCCCATAGTCATCGTTCCTACTAATTATACATACTCCATAGGTAGTCATACTGAAACTAATCCCTGTTCCCTAACCTGTTCATAAATCCAAGCATAAGTTCTAAGTAAACCATTTTCTAAAGAAACTTTTGGTTCCCACCCTAAGATTTCTTTTACTTTAGTATTATCAGAATTTCTTCCTCTAACTCCTTGGGGACCATCCAGATTATAATTTTTTTCAATCCTGATTCCAGCAATCTCAGCAATAATATCTGCTACTTCATCAATTGTTACCATCTTATCACTACCAATATTTAAAGGTTCATGATAATCTGATTCAATTAATTTAACAATGCCTTCTACTATATCAGAAACATAACAGAATGACCTTGTTTGTTTTCCATCTCCCCAAACCTCAACATTTGGATTTGCTGATAAATTAGCCATAGCTATCTTTCTACACAAAGCTGCAGGAGCTTTTTCTCTACCACCTATCCAACTTCCCTGAGGCCCATATACATTATGAAATCTAGCAATATAAGTATTCATACCATACTCTTGTCTATGGTATTGACATAACTTTTCCATTGTTAGTTTTTCCCACCCATATCCATCTTGAGGCTGTGCTGGATAAGCATCTGATTCTTTTAAAGGTGTAACATCTGTTTTTTCTTGTAAAAATTCTGGATATACACAAGCAGATGATGAAAAGAAATATCTTTCTACACCATTTATTCTAGCAGCACTTAATGTATTCATATTCATTAATGTATTATTAATCATAATCATGGAATGATTTTTAGAAATAAATCCCATTCCACCCATATCAGCAGCCAATCCAAATACATAATCTACCCCATCTGTAGATACTTCTGCATTTTCAAATTCTTTTAAATCTAATTTTAAAAATTCATCTGCTCTAGTTCCACCATACTTAGGATATTTAGTATCTACGCCTCTTACCCAATATCCAATATCTTTTAAATAATTTGTAAGGTGGTATCCAATAAACCCACCTGCTCCTGTTACTAATGCTTTAGTCATTTCTTCCTCTCCTCATCATCATATGTATAATATGTTTTTAAAGTAGTAGATATATCTCCATAACCTAATTCTGTATCAATAGCTTTTATCAAAGCAGACCGTTTTGCGTTCATAATTTGTGCTCTCTCAGCCGCATCTAACCGTTTCTTTGTTGTTAAATTTATATTCATAATATCTTCTTGAGCCATCCAACAACGAAGATTAGTGGTAATTAATTCATCAATAATCATCCCAATACTTTTTCTAGTGATGTCCATTTTAGTTCTCCATTCTCTAAATAATAAATAACTGGTTCTGGAAGTGGTACAATAAATGCACCACCATCATCCAAAAACTTTTTATTTCTAACAATAAAATCTTCTACAAAATGCCAAGGAAGTATAAAAAACATTTCAGGATATTCTTTAAATGCTTGCTCTTCTGCTATAATTGGAATATTAGTAGCTATGGTTTTCTTGCCAAATTTATCTGGATTTACTTCAGCAATAACTGGTATTAATTTTTTTGTAATCCCAAAATATTGAAGTAAAGTATTTCCTTTTGTAGATGCTCCCATACCATATAATCTAATTCCAGCATCTTCTGCTCTACATAAAAAGTCTAATACAATTTTCTTTATATTACTAACACGGTCAGCAAATGCTTTCATAGGATTTTCAAAACTATCTAAGTAAACTCTTTCATCTGCTATAGCCTGTAATACACTTCCTTCAATGGGATAGTATTCATTTCTTCCAGCAAATACCCTTACACTTCCACCATTGACTTTGTTATAAGATACCTTAAAAATATCTAATCCAAACTTATCTAATAGATTTCTAACATCACTTAGTTTATAATATTCTAAATGTTCATGACAAATATTATCAATAGCATTTATTTTCAACATAGAAAGCAAGTCTGTAAATTGAATTACAAATATACCATCATCAGCTAAAATATCTACTACATCCCGAACAAATTTATTTGGGTCTGGTAAATCATAAAACATAGCAATAGCTGTAACTACTTTTGCTTTATTAAACATATAGGTATCTTTACAAAAATAATCATTAATAAAAGTAGTACAATAACTTTTAGCCTTCTCTGCTAAATTTAAAGCTGGGTCATATCCTACTCTATAAGCAACTCTATTTTTATATAGACTAAACATTATCCCATCATTACATCCAATATCTACTAATACATCTAAGTCCTCAATCTTTATAGTATTTTCAATATCAGTTACAACATCTTGTAAAGATTTTACCATTGATGGATTAATAGCTGATTGGTAGAAATATGTTCTATACATCTCATCTAAATCTACTGTATGTTTAAGTTGAACAAGACCACAAGATTTACATTCCACTAAGGCTAGTGGAACTGCTTTACCTTCAGTCTTATCAACAAAATTAGATGGATATATATTTCCTAAATCTAAAACTTTTCTTAACCCTCCCCCACAAATCCTACACGAACTCTGAATTTTGTGTGCCATAATCACCCTTCCTTATTGTTCTTTTGGTATTGTTACATCAAATCCAAACTCTGTTGAATGAAATCTTTGTAGTGCATTTTCTAATATTACTGTAAACTGGTAAAATCCTGTTAATGATAAAAACCCAGATGGAATAGTTGAAATTAAATAATTTATTCCACTAGCTACTGCTGGCAGATAAACAACTTCATCATTTGGTTTCTTACCAATAATCCATTTAGAAGTATATGGAGCTAAATTAGAAGGAGATTCTACTCCAGTAAGTTCATCATATTCATTTACTTCTACTTTTAAGAGATGACCATAATCTGCTTTAAAAATTATAATATGTGTCATATTTTTACAATCCTATTTATTATCGAATTTATGATAACATCGTATCCTATTAAATTAGTTATAGCAGCATGGGTTTTAATTTGAGTATTTACTTCTACATCTGCTGCTAGGGCTGTATTTATTACTGTCTTACAATCTATCTTTGTATTTATTACAGTTTCACATTCAATTATATGTTCTGATGTAGCTGTTGTTCCAAAGATATAAGCTTTTACAGAACTTCTGGTAATAACATTACCATATATGTAAGCTGATTTGGATGTTACATTAGATAAATATCCTCTAACATAAGCATGTGTTGCTGTGTTTACTACACCCCTACCTTTTATGTAGGATGGTTTAGAATTACTTACAGCTATACCACCTTTGGTATAAGCATGAATAGATGTAGTTATTAAACTTTTACCAGATATATAAGCTGGCTTAGATATTGTACCAACACTTCTGCCTTTTATATAAGCTGGTTTATTAGTATTTGTACTTATTATACCATATATATATGCTTTTGTCAAGGTTTGAATAGTACTTTTTCCTGACAAATATGCAGATTTTTGTGTATTTACTAGTATTTTTCCACGTATATACGCAGATTTTGAAGTAATTGCTGTATTTTTACCAACTATATATGCAGATTGATTAGTAGATATAAATACTCTACCTTTTATGTAAGCATATTTAGATGTTCTTATTATACCTTGTACAAAAGCAGCCTTATTTGTTACAACATTAATTCTACCTTTGATATATGCATGGATAGATGTAGCATTAGCAGAATAACCATTTATGAAAGCTGACTTCGATGTAACAACATTAGTTCTGCCTTTGATAAAAGCTGCTTTGTTACTTGTAGAAACTATCCCACCTTTGATAAAAGCTGGTTTAGATGTAACTTGATTTGTTGAGCCTCTAACATATGCTGGTTTAGAAGTAGTTATAGAGAGTTTACCAGCAACATAAGCAAATTTAGAAGTTATACCAATACTTCTACCTTTAATAAAAGCTGATTTAGAAGTAACTTGACTTGTTGAACCTCTGGTATAAGCAAACTTTGAAGTAACTGTAGATTGTCTACCTTTTACATAAGCGGGTTTAGAAGTTAAATCACTAGTTCTACCTTTCAAATAAGCAGCTTTATTAGTTTGAACATTTATAGAACCACGTATGTAGGCTGATTTATTTGTTAATGTGCTACTTCTACCTTTTACATACGCAGATTTAGTAGTTACATTAGATGAATAACCACTAACAAAAGCTTGTTTATTTGTTACTGCATTAATTCTACCTTTAATAAATGCAGATTTACTAGTTGTAGAAACTATTCCACCTCTGATAAATGCAGATTTGGAAATAACTCCTGTTGATAAACCTCTAGTAAAAGCTGACTTATTAGTTACTAGTGAAGAATTTCCTCTGATAAATGCTGACTTGGAAGAAACTCCAGTATTCTTACCTTGAATAAATGCTGGTTTATTTCCAACTAATGTATTTCTACCTTTGATAAACGCTGACTTACTGGATAATCCTGTATTCCAACCTTTAACATAAGCATATCTACTTGTTATTGCTGTACTTACACCTTTAATATAGGCAGATTTTGATGTAATAACTCCACCAGATTGTCCATTAATGTACGCTGGTTTACTACTTACACTTGTATTTCTACCTCTTATGTATGATTGCTTAGATGTAGTTATAACTACACCACCTCTAATAAATGCTGATTTATTAGTTACAGAAGTAGTTTTACCTTGGATAAATGCTGGCTTAGAAGTAGTTGTAGAAAGCTTACCTTTTACATATGCATGAATAACAGTTTCTTCATCAGCCAGTCCACGTACATAAGCTGCTTTTGAAGTAGCTGTAGAAATCTTTCCTTTTATATAAGCTGATTTACTGGTAACAGAAACATCCTTACCTTTAATGTATGCCTGTTTTGAAATTGTTGCTCCAGTTGCACCTTTTATATAAGCTTGCTTATTAGCTACAGAAGTATTTTTACCTTTAATGTATGCTGATTTTGAAGTACGAATAATACCACTAATATAAGCAGACTTAGAAGTACGTACAATACCAAATATATAAGCTGACTTACTAGTTACAGAAGTAATTTTACCTTTTACAAATGCTCCCTTAGATGTTAATGCTCCAGTTGCTCCTCTTACAAATGCTGCCTTATTGGTAATACCAATGTTTTTACCTTTAACATATGCAAATTTAGAAGTTACTGAAGTATCTTTACCTTTTAAGAAAGCAAATTTAGAAGTAGTAATATTTATACTACCTTTTAAGTATGCAGACTTAGAAGTTATAGAAGTATTCTTGCCTTTTACATAAGCAAATTTGCTAGTTAAAGTATTATCCTTGCCTTTTACAAATGCCACCTTAGAAGTTACACCAGTATTTTTACCCCTGATATATGCTGGCTTATTTGTAACTCCAGTATTTCTTCCTTTTACATAAGCTGTTTTACTAGTTAAAGCTCCTGTAACACCTTTTATATATGCGGATTTAGATGCAAGACCAGTATTCTTTCCTTTTACAAATGCAGATTTGTTACTAATTCCAGAATTACCACCCCTAACATATGCAGGTTTAGAAGTTAAGGTTGAAGATATACCCCTGATATATACATAACGATAAGATGAAACATTAGCTATACCACGTACATAAGCAGATTTACTAGTTTTTGGCTCACCACCAAACATGTAAACAGATTTAGAAGTAGAAATAGTATTTCTACCTTTGGTATAAGCACTTTTTGATGTTGAAGATGTTGGAAGAGATGGGGCAGGAGTTCCAAGAGCTACCCATTCTATCTTAAATCCTGTCTGACCTTTTACAAAAGCTGATTTTTTAACTGTAGATTCTACACCACAAATATATGCTGATTGTGAAGATGCAGAAACACCTGCTCCAGCATATTTTGGAATGACTAACTTAACTTCAGCAATTGCTGGAGATGCTTTTAATTCAACTATAACGGTTACAAAAAATTCTACCCACCAAGGATGACAAGTTGAAGCATTAGTCATATATCCAAAACGTGCTCTTAGACTATTGACATAATCTTTTGTCCACCCACCAGATGGTTTAGCTATTGCTACTAATGTTCCACCTATATGTTCAACATAATCTACTTGATTACCAGGGCCTCCTAAAACTTCAGTAACCTGCCCATCTGAATCTCTTACAATACAACCTGCAAAAGCATCGTCTGCTGGATATGCTTGATTATCATCATCATGGTGTAAATTAGCACAAGCACCCATAACACTAATATCAACAATATCTTCAAGTTGAACTTCTACATATTTAGTATTTCCACTAAGATTTTGACGAATATATATAGTAGGAGCATCCCCTGATACATCTTTTCCCACAAGAGGGTATGCATAAATTGAACTTCCATCAATATCTCCACCAGCTTGGTTTTCTAATGTATTAACAGCATTATTATGTGTGCCATCTGCATTTGGTCTTATTGATATAAATTTATATGGAGCAATAGGATAATCACTAGAAGTTTTACTAAGAACAAGGTCATCATACCAAATTTTACAATTGGTATTATTATCAACTAAAAATTGTGTTATAGTTGTAGCTGTTTGTTGAATTACATACTGAGGCCCTGTAACCCCATTAACTTTGTAATTAACGTATGTATATCCAGTTGAACAATCTACTTTAAAATCTAACTTTACCCATGTTCCTAGAAAATTATCTAAAACTACATCACATTGATTTGTATCAGTATTAACATATATTTTATGTGTAGTATGGCTTACATTAAAAGTTATACTTGTTCCAGCAGCTAAAGTAATTGAAAATATAGAATCATCATAAGTAAATTCCATATAATCAGCAACATAACTTTCTCCTGGCATATCATATTTAAAATATCCCGATAAATCATCCCATCTTAAATATACAGAACCAACTAAAATATTTGGATTAGCTTCTGGTTGTATATAAGCAAATGTATAAGTTAATAAACCACCTACATTCATAAGAGAAGCAGAACCAGTCCCTCCCCCATGCTTTATATCAATATCTGATTCCATCCATCCCCAAGAAGAATGGTTAGAGAACAAGTCAAGACCAGTTCCATCACCTAATCCATAGTCAAATCCAAACATCAACCAAGGGGAAATTTGATTTCCTGCCATATTATTTTATTCCTAATACAGTCATTCTAATTCTCAAATCATTTAAATTTGTAACTTTGGCTATTTCATTTCCAGTAAGATAATATCTATATAAACTTGGAGTTGAAGAAGGCCCAATTACTGTAATGCCTGAAGCTATTGATAAAGAACCTTGTAATAATTCAGTTTGCAAAAGACCTGATGCTATGCTATCTCTAATACATGCCATATATTCTAAATACCATTCACCTGATTCTACTACATCTGTTGGATTAGATAATCCAACTTCAAATGTTCCACTTCCAACTGGCATATTTACATATGTAATATAAGTTGATGGATTATTATCTCTTAAATATGGATATAAAATAGTTGTTCCACTAGCAGAATTTGTCCATGAATCTGCATAAACGTCAGAATCTGGAAGTAAAGATTGTCCACCACCTAATACATAAGCCTTACGTTGTGTAGTTCCTGAAGATGTAGGAGCAAAAGAAAAATATGAAATCCAATTTTGTGCTGTATCTGCTGTTGCCATTGTACAGGTAAATCCAGTATTATCTAATACTTTAACATACATTCTTCCAGATGCAGGGGATTTATTAGTATATACTGCATTATCATTAACTGCATACCAGTTCCATACTTCATCCCATCCATCAGGTATATATATATTATGTGCTGCTGTAGAACCAGAAGAAGTAGCTGCTCCAAAACTAAATTGAGCGTGGTCTGATTGAACACCTGCACTACTTTTTGGCATATTAGCACTAGCAAACATAACTGCACCTGGCTTATACCCAATATTTTCTATAATATCACCAGTATCCATACGGGTAAGCAAACTTCCTACACGATATTTACCACCACGCATAGCAACATAAATTGCTTTCCCCCCACTCCCACTTAATTTATTTAAAGTAAATCCACTCTTATCAAATTTATATAAAGACGCTCTTCCAACAAGACTTGAAGTTCCTGCACATCCCATAATATCTGAATCAGACCCATATCTTGAAGTATTAGATATTCCTACTCCAGATTGATTAAACCAACTTACAACTGATTGTCTATTAGGAGCAGAAGCCCACCCTATAGACGTATAAATATGACTTCCTGTAGATACTCTATGTGCTGCCAAATTATTATATATTATTAACGCATCTGGTTTAAATAATGTATTAGTTATACTAAATAATCCAGTAGTTGCTGGATAATCAAAATAACTAATTTTAGTTTGCTTTAGTTCATCTCCACCAATAGCTAAAAACCAAGTTTTACTATGTGCGTCATTACAATTTATCATATATCTAAGGGTAAACCCATCATTATCTGTCGAAACAAGTGACATTATTTTAGCTGAGTAATTACCAGCAGAAGCCCAAGTATATGTTTGTAAACAAGCATTATCCATCATTCTTTGAGAACTAAGAGATGTACTATTCTGGTGTTGGCGTGTTCTTCCACTTATAACTCCCTGCTCCCCTGCATCATTACATACACCATAACAGTAATCAAAATCACCACTATGCCAAATATTAATTGGAGCAGAATAATACATTTCCCAAAAGAAAATTAACTTTGGTCTAAATCCAAGACCTGTTATAACTTCAACATCTCCTTGTTCTTTAGAAGTATTTAGTGTAAAATAATCTACTTTAGTATAATATGACATAATAAATCCTTATGATGCAACAATTATTCTTACTCTTAAATCACTCCAATCACTAATATTTGTTCTTTGTGCTGGAGTTAATTGTATATAATAAGTTGTTGGTACAGATGTTAATATTTGCTGACCAGATGATAATACAGTTATTCCTTGTCTTAATTCTACTTTAGCTTTTGAACCCAATCCAGTTTGGTCATTACCTCTCCAAAATAATACTACTGCTCCACTTCCTGGAGTTGATAATGGATTACCTAACTTACATTCATAATAATTTCCAGTAAAAAGAATATCAGGATAAATATAATCATTATCATTTGCTGGCAAAGGTTCATCTATACTTTGGTATAAATTAGTAGTGCCTTTTAATTCATTTCTCCATACACCAGATGCTGAAATATCAATGCTTGGATAATAACGATTATCTAATCCTAAAACAAATGCTGATTTGCTATATGTTGAAGATGCTCTTCCTTTTGTATAGGCTGATTTACTAGTTGTTACAGAAGTGCCTGCTGTTTTACCATTGATATAAGCATGTCTAACAGTAGGTGTGGCGGCTGTACCACCTCTTACATATGCTGGTCTTCCACCATTTCCAAGTTGAGGATGTCCTAATGCAAAATCATCAAAGTATTCATTACCTGTATCAGTACCACCCTGTAATCTCCACCAACCTGATGCTATAATTGATGAATCATTACCTGTCTTTGTCAATTCCCAACCAGAACCTTTATTTAGATATATATAAATATCACCATTATCTAAATGCCTAAGTCCAAATTTTACTGATGGAGTTCCATTAGGCCATGTATATGCTCCAGTTGTTATTATACTAGTAAATGCACCATCATTAACAGACTTTTGTAGTTCTACACCATTTAAAGCACCATCATTATGAATAAATCCAAAAGAATAACGGTACGTGGTTTTAGTAGACCCTGTACCGTTATGTAAATTATAATCTAAATAAACTTGATAAAATTGTGGGTCTGTAGGAAAACCAGAAATGGTCATAAAAAATTCAACAGGCCACGAAACTCCAGAAGCATATTGAATATCAGCACCAGCTAGATTTAATACAGAGTTGTTATATATAGAGGGGCTTCCAGCATTTACTACCCATTGACTACCTAAAGAAGCTCTATTAAAATTATCTAAAATAGTTATAGACGGAAAATCTGCGAATCCTGCTGTATATCTAGCTACTACTGCACCTCTCATATATGCAGACTTAGAGGTTATTGCAGGCCCATTAGGGACTTCTAAGTTAGCCCATGAAACTCTTACATATCTGCTTGAAGCACCTGCTGTACCTGTAAATCTTAATCTCAGATTAGTATAGTCAGTAATAGAATCAGCCTGAGCACCTGTAAGAGTAAAACTTACATCAGCCCAACTAGTTGTAAGCGTAAGAGATTGTGTTACTAAGACAGTTGTATTCTGGACAAGATAACAGGTAAGGTTGATTGTTCCTGTACCAACCTTTTGTACTCTAAGGTGCACAACATGGTTTGACGAACTTACAGGGTCGGTAAGTGTATTTAGCCTAACTTCAAAAGTATCTGATGAATAGTTATTGAGTTGGCAATAGTCACTATCACTATAGGAAACTTCATCCAAACATTCATAATGAGTAGTTGGGCCTCCTACATTTGTCCAGTTGCCTGCTGTTATATCTGAAGTTGGGTATCCAAATTGAGCCATTTATTCTCCTAACAAACATCCCCCGCTACAGACAGCAATACTGTCCGACACGGAGGAAAGATGACCAGAGCACTAGACTAATCTAGCGAGGTTATATTCAATTGTAAATTAATTAATTAAGTATCTCTAAGTGTAGTATGAGGTTTTTCCATTCCAAAAGGTCTAATATCAGACCATACATTACCATTTTCATCTATCCATTGGATAAATACTTTATCACCTATTACAGAACCACATCCCTGTCTAAGTGTTTCTTCTCCAGAGATTAATGCTTTATGTTTGTCATAGGCTTGATAGTATCCATCACAGGTTTTCTGTGATAAGGCATGAAGAGTTACTCTACCTCTTTGTACACGCAAACTTGTAATTTTTAAATTTTCATTATTTAAACGAGTTATTAATTTTTGCCATGCATATCTCTCACCAGGAACTGGTGGAGATTCCCATACATTTTCACCGTTTGATAATGTTGCTGTCCATCCTTGAAATTTTTCCATACATCCCTTCCTAACTTTTAGTTTATGAATAAGTTAAAGCAACGCCGAAATCAAATGAAGTCTTAGCACCGACTGATTCTGGTCTAGCTGATAATACAATATAGTAATGATGTTCTGTAGAAGCAGCTTGATTCAATAAATCTAGTCTTTGACCAGCATTATCTCCACCTTGAGCAGCAGAATAGTCATTAACATTAGACCAAGTCATAATACCAGATGGTTGTCTTTCCCAACCAAATACTTCTACATCAGTAGCTCTAGTAGTAACAGTAGAACCATCAAATGCATAAAGACGGGCACTTGTAATTGCTACAGGAGAAGCATCTGTAAATCTAACTCTAACAGTACAACCACTAGCAGCAATCTGACCCATGCTTAAGAAATATGTACCAAAACCTTGGTCAAACTGACCAGATGTTACATACTTAATAT
>Ga0315276_10000740_pt1 | contig 28323 bp, 18 predicted proteins | sample YL17G05_0_MG_FD_204542 | JGI IMG/M metagenome (GOLD analysis project Ga0315276, IMG submission 204542) | Sediment microbial communities from Yellowstone Lake, YNP, Wyoming, USA - YL17G05_0 | ecosystem: Environmental > Aquatic > Freshwater > Lake > Sediment | place: USA: Wyoming | collected... | reverse complement strand
CTCCCCGCCAATATAACCCCTCGTCGCTGCTGCCTGCGCTGCGGGCGTCGTTAGAGCAGCCGAAGCCCGCAGTAAAGCCGCAAATCTTGAATAAATAGTCGAAAAATGCTATTATGTGCCGGAAATGATAGTTAACAGTTCAAATCCTTTTCTTCCAACAACCCCCGAAGAGATGTGCCAGCTCGGGTGGAAGCAGGCGGACATTATTCTTGTTACCGGCGATGCCTATGTTGACCATCCGAGTTTCGGGGTTGCGCTAATCGGAAGATGGCTGGAAAAATTAGGTTACAAGGTTGCCATACTCGCGCAGCCCGACTGGCGAAGCGCGGACGCGTTTCGAGCACTCGGCCCTCCGAGATTATTTTGGGGGATTACCTCCGGCGCGATTGATTCGCAGTTTAATGACTATGCTTCGATGGGGCATCGGCGGAAAAAAGACGTGTATAGCCCCGGCGCCTGTTTAGAGCTTCGTCCGAGAAGGCCATTGCTCGTTTATGCGGCGCGGGTGCGCGAGGCGTTTAAGGGAATCCCTGTGATTTTAGGCGGACTCGAAGCCAGCCTTCGCCGGCTCGCGCATTACGACTATATAGAAGACAAACTCAAGAAATCAGTGTTAATCGACGCCAAGGCTGATTTGCTCGTTCACGGAATGGGCGAGAGGGCGATAAAAGAAATAGCGGAGCGGTTAAACAGAGGCGGGTCTATCAGTGATTTAGCAAGTATCCCCGGCACCGCGTATCCGGTCAGGCGCGGGGTAGTTATACCAGCCAATGCGGTTCGCCTGCCTTCGTTATCGCAGCAGGAGGACGACCCAAGTTTGGTTATGTCCGCTCAGAAATTGTACGAGGCGCAGGCCCATCCGAAAGGACTGCCCATAATCCAGGACCAGCAGGCCGGCGAGATTGTCGTGATGCCGCCTGCGGAGCCTTTAAGTACAGCAGAGATGGACAATTTATACGATGCGCCTTTTACCAGAAATTGGCATCCGCGTTACGACAGGCTCGGCGGCGTCCCTGCTCTTGAACCTATACGTTTTTCGATAACGACCCATCGAGGCTGTTTCGGCGGTTGTTCGTTTTGCGCGATTTATTTTCATCAGGGAAAAGAAATCAGTTCTCGCTCCATCGACAGTTTATTGACGGAAGCCGACTGCCTGACAAAACACAAGCAGTTTCGCGGCACTATCAGCGACATCGGCGGTCCGACGGCCAATATGTATGGAATGAACTGCGGCAGGGCCAGTGAATGCGCAAGAACGAGCTGTCTTGTCCCTACGATGTGCAAGCATTTGAAATCCGACGCGGGGCAGTTGATGAAAATGATGGAATCTTTTCTGAAGTGGCAAAGCAGCAAGTCTTCCCGGATAAATATATATGTCGCTTCGGGCATCCGTCACGACCTGGCGCTTCAAAACAAGGAATACATCGACCTGCTGGCCCGGCATTTTGTGGGCGGCCATCTCAAAGTCGCTCCCGAACATTATTGTCCCGGAGTTCTTGAGTTGATGGGCAAACCGCCATTTGAGCTTTTTGAGGAGTTCGAGGCGTATTTTCAGGAGGCTTCCTGCAGGGCGGGGGAAAAGCAATACATTGTGCCGTATTTTATAAGCTCGCATCCGGGCTGCACCAGCGATGATGCGCTGAAGCTGACCGAGTATTTAGTATCGCGGGGCTGGTGTCCCCAACAGGTTCAGGATTTCGGCCCGGCGCCATTGGCTACTTCAACGGCGATGTACGTATCAGGCCTTGACACGAAGGGTAAAAAAATCTTCATCCCGAAAGGGCACAAGGAGAAGATTCTACAGGCGGCCTTATTGCAATACGGTGAAAGTAGAAACGAAAAAACAGTAACTGATTTTCTCAGGCGCTGCAGCCGAACGGATTTAATCATCAGGATTAACCATCTGCAGTCGCAAAGAGGGCGCGGCCGGGGCGAGGAAGAGGATGAATTTTAATCGCTACCATTTCTTAAAGATAAAAAAAACGGCAACAATCATCAGAGCAAAACCGACAAGGTAATTCCATTTCAGCTCTTCCTTAAGATACACAACGGAAAAGACTGAAAAAACGAGCAGGGTAATAACTTCCTGAATGGTTTTCAGCTGTGCGGCGGTAAACTGGTAATGTCCTATTCGGTTGGCAGGCACCTGAAAGCAGTATTCGAAAAACGCGATCAGCCAGCTAATGATGATTACCCCCCACAGGGGGGCCGACTTAAACTTTAAGTGCCCGTACCACGCGATAGTCATAAATACGTTTGATATCAGCAAAAGAATAATAGTCTTCACTTTCCAATGGCCTTTCGGTTAGTATGTTAATCCTATATATCTAAACAACCTGGTGAAAGAGTAAGATTTTAGCAGTTGGCCTTCTAAAAACAATATTTTGGGCGGCCATAAGAAAAATTTGCTCAAATGCTGCTAATATGGTCGAATATAACTATTCTGGAAGAAACTATTATATTGTATATGGTATTGGGAGTTAAAAACTGTGAAAAATAAGGTTTTACTTTATCTACTACTGTCAATCGCGGTTGTAATAACCGGCTGTAAAGCCCCTATGAAAAAGGCTGTTGCTCCGCGTTATGATAAGGCCCTGCTGCCCGGTGAGTCGGCGCTGCGCAAAATAACAAACCCGGCGGAGATTCCCGATTTCAGCCTGGCTTGTTTTGACGTAAAGGATCTGAAGCCCGCGGTAGACAAAAGTCTTAATTACCTCAACAAACCATCAAGCAAAGGGTTTTTCCCGGTCAGCGACATAGACCATCAAATGGCGGTGGACAGCTTGAAGGAGTTCTCGGCGCTGCTGGATTCAGGTATGAGCGGTGCGGATTTGAACGCCGCCATCAGGGACAAATTCGATGTTTATACGTCGGTGGGCTGTGACGATAACGGGACGGTACTATTCACGGGCTATTTCACGCCTATTTTCGAAGGCTCACTTGAAGCCAGCGATGATTTCAAGTATCCGCTGTATAAACAGCCTGACAATTTAGTCAAAGACGCTAACGGCGTGGTGCTCGGGCGAAAGATGGCCGACGGCAATATCATACCATACCCGTCCCGGGCCGTGATTGAAGACGCGATGATGCTCAAAGGCAAAGAGTTAGTCTGGCTCAGCGACCCGCTCGAAGCGTATATAGCGCACATACAGGGTTCGGCCAAAATAAGACTGCCGGACGGTAATTTGTTTACGGTAGGTTATGTCGCGCATAACGGGCACGAATACAGAAGCATGTCGCAGGCCATGGTGGCAGACGGCAAAATATCCGGTTCGCAGCTGAGCCTGACCGGGATTATAGATTACTTCAAGAAGCATCCTGATGAGATTTCGTATTATACGCGGTTGAATCCGAGATACATTTTCTTCGGCGAGCAGAAGGGCGACCCACGCGGCTGTTTGAACGAGCCTGTAACGCCGATGAGGAGTATTGCCACGGACAAGTCGATATTTCCCCGCGGCTGTATGACCTTCGTATCGACCGCGCTGCCTCGCGAAGAGGCCGGCGATATTGTTATGAAGCCTTTCACCGGGTTTATGCTTGACCAGGATGCGGGCGGCGCAATCCGCGCGCCAGGACGCTGTGATGTTTATATCGGCGTTGGAGATACGGCGGGCAAACTTGCGGGACAGACATACCAGGGAGGAAGACTGTATTATCTGTTTTTGAAGCAGTAATCCAAAGGTAATCCCCGGATAGAAAGCCGAGCCGAAAAGGGGTGTTGTGAATGGCCTTCAAAATAATAAGAAGGATTGTTTTTTATATCGCGGCTTTGGCGTGCCTTGCCGCAGCGGCGTATATGGGGCGAGGCTGGTTTTACGGGGCCGCCACTATACGCGAACTCTTAACTGAGAACAGACAACTCAAGCAGGCGATAACAAACCTCACACTCGAAGACCAAATCGGTTACGCAAAAGTAATTTCACAGGAAACCCGCGACGGAAAATTGTTTACGAACGTAAGGTTCGTTGAAACCGCCAGGGGCGATAAGCTGAAAAAGGTTCTCGAAAAAAATTACACTGTCGAAGGTGACATAGTTCATTTCGACGCGTTGGTCGTGAAATTCGGCGACAAAATGGTAATGGACGGCAAGGAGAAGGCATTGTACCTGTGGCGGAGAGTGTATGGTGAAAATACCGCACCTGAGAACGGCCTGGCGATAGAAGAGCCGGGCAAGGAACCTCAGAGATACAGCGACCTGCTGAAGCTGCTGCCGGCGAACGAAAGGAATTTGTTCTGGACGAATATATGGGATTTGGCGACCAACCCGGACCAGCTGAAAGAACACGATATCAAAGTTGTCTATGGCAACGTAGTGTACTCGAAGCTGAGGAAGGGACTTATTTATGTTTTCAAAATAAGTTCGGCAGGGCAGTTGTATCCGGAAGTTATGCCTGATATGTACGAGTAATCATATCCTCCCGCGGCCAAACGATGTGGGCAGGTTATGTGAAGAAGCAAACAATTTTCTGAGATGCTATATCACTCATAATCTGAAGCTGGCCGGAATTAAATTCATACACTTTCACGACATTCTCATACTTATGCTCTTCGGGGAGAAGGTCGGTCAGTAAATTAGGCATTTCCAGCAGTCGGTCTTTGCTGAATACCACGTCCTGCTTCTGCGGAAAAAGGGCCACGTAAAATATGTCGGTTTCCACGAGGTCCTGGAAGAAGTGGGTGCCGAAGGACAGTTCCGGCATTAAATTACCTCCTTCGTAAGCTACTTCCACCAACACAGCTATTTTGCTGATTTCGGAGAAGCTGACCGGAACGCCCAGGCTCGGAGTTGTTGTACCCCATCTGCCCGGCCCGAACAGAATGGCAGGGGTCGTCTCTCTGCTGATTATCTGTTTGTTTAATTTGCCTACCAGCCTTGCGATGCTGTATCTCTGTGCAATCGGGGTTTCGACATACGCCTGCGGGTCGACATAAATGATTCTCTTAATCGGTTGAGATATGCTGCCGCCCATCGTATATCCTTTTGACGCGAAAAGAATATTTTCGGGTTTGATATCTTTCGGGATTTGCACGCTTGCTCTTAAGCCTTTGGTTTGCAGAGGTCTGCATTGAACTAAATTTATTTTGAACGAATTATCATCCGCGAAGTTGACGGTAAATTCTATGTCCAGCGGGTATTGATAATAATTTTCCAGTGTTTTGAGCATTTTCTGCATTAGTTGTATGAAGTTCGTATCTGACAGGAGTTTCTTAAAAGTCAAAATCCATGACCTTTGAGCTTTCATGCCAAGCCCTTTTCTCTTTTGGTCGGTAAAATGGTCGGAACTGGCTATCAGGTCTAATTTGATATCGAGGTTTTCATCCAGCAGTTCAGATAATTCGACAGTCCTTAAACAATTTTGGTTGGTATCAAGCAGGTCTATGTTGTGCTGCGAAAATCTTCTTTCGTCTTCCCTGTCAGCATAAGGCCGCAGCAAAGGCTGGTCCAATGCGATTATCTGTGGGTAATCATCTTCCGCTCGCTCTACGGCCCTGGTGCCAAGACCCATGACGAGTCTTAGCATCCCAGCTTTCGGGTCAAGTTCCGGGCTCCATGCGAAAGTATTATACGAGACGCCCACGCCTGCCAGGTCGGGGAAAAAGTATTTGTTTTTATAAGAGCCTGATACCCGCTGGACGAGCAGGGCCATTTGCTCGTCATGCTGGTCAAGTCCCCGCTGCAGGCGATACGTCAGGGCGTCTTCATCCATAGTGCTTGCGTAAATTCTTCGCACCGCCTCTTCGAACTCGGAATATCGCTGTTCAGGGTCGCCCTGATTTACAAGGAACAGGCTTTCATATTTCCCGGCGAATGCGTTGCCGAATGAATCTTCCAGCAGACTGCTTGAACGAACTATGATTGGAGACTGACCGAAATATTCTATTATCTCGCGAAATCGTTCGCGAATCTGGTCGGGAAACTTGCCCCGGAGCATTTTTTCTTTCAGTTCGGGAGCGACCTGAAAGTATCCCTCCTTTGTTTTCTGTTTCATAAGCAGCTGCCACCAGCCGTTTTCGACGATGTAGCTGTAGAATATATCAGAGCCGACGTAGAACGAATCATGAGTTTCGAGATATTGGCTCCAGTCGAGCGCTTTATCGTCTAAAAGGATTTTTTGCGCTATTAGCATACCGGCAGCCTTGCCGCCGATAAAGCCGCTGCCAATCAGCCTGCTTTTGATATTTATCAAATCTTTAATCGCGAAATTACTTTGAGCGAGCTGTGAGATTCTTTTCTCCCGCCCGATCATTATTCTGCAAAGCTCCTTCCCAAGCTCTTTGATTTTTGGGGAGTCCGCAGGTTCTTTCGCGAGGCTGTCTGCTTTCATAAACAGGCGGTCCCAGTAATCCAGCACTCTTACCGGGCCGTTAAGGCCTTTCTGCGAAATATGAGAAAACAGCCTGCTCGCGTCGATACTGCTTATCACAGGCGCGAATTTATCCTTCTTCTGCAAATGAGGCAGAAACATCGTAGGCGAGTAACGGCCCAATACCTTCAGCGGATGGACGTAAAAATTTTCATCGAAATCATAAACGTCCAGCAGCAACTGGGTTGTTTCGCGAATACGGGCGATTGTTTGAAAAGAATGATAATTTCGCAACAGGGCGAAGTAAGCGATTGTGTCCAGTTCGAAAAGATAGGGACAGGTAACCAAAAAGAAATTTCCAACCATCAAGTCTGTCGCCCATGCGCTTAACAGGTCGGAAAGACAATCGAACAGGTAATAGGCCCCGATGCCTTCTCTGGAGATGATGTTGTGGACCTGCGTGGAAAAACTTTCGAAGCCGCCTTTTGCGTCGAGCTGATAAATCGTAACATTCGGCTGGTTTTCGATGAGGGGCTTGTGTTGAGCAAACCTGATATATACAACGTTGCGTTTGTCCTCCAGGGCTTTGTTTATGTAAGGCGTAACAAAGTGGCTGTAGTCTTCAATGTTGTCAACCTGCCAGACGACGTTGTCGCCTTTCTTCAAATTGCAAAGTATCTTATCCAGCCCATCAAGACCTGTACTCGCCCATGCCGTCATAATTAACCTTTCTTCTCGCGATATCGCTCATAGTCGATACCTAATTCTTTGACTTTATATCGTATAATCCTTGCGGTGGTTTTTAAGTCACGGGCTGTTGCCGCCAGGTTTCCATCGCAGCGTTTGATCGCATCGACAATCTGGTCGCGTTCGAATAAATTCACCTTTTCCGTTAACGAGCCGGCGCCGATAGTGTCGGACGTATCCGAAAGCTGCAGCGTCGGAGGCAGGTGATGGCCGTGGATAACGCTGTCGCTGCTTAAAAGCACTGCTCTTTCGATGCAGTTTTCAAGCTCGCGGACATTGCCAGGCCAGTGATATGATACCATCATATTAATCGCCGGGGTGCTGATACGCTTGATGTCTTTGTTCATTTTCCTCGAATATCGCTCCGCGAAAAAATCAGCCAATAGTAAAATGTCGTCCTTTCGTTTCCGCAGCGGCGGCAGAAAAATAGGAAACACATTTATGCGATAGTAAAGGTCCTGCCTGAAGATTCCTTTATCGACACATTTCTCCAAATCCCGGTTCGTAGCTACGAGGATTCTTGTGTTTGTCTTCATGGTTTGGTTGCTGCCGACTCGCTCGAATTCCCTTTCCTGAAGAACCCGAAGAAGCTTTACCTGAGTGGCGGAGGAGAAATCGCCTATTTCATCTAAAAACAGTGTTCCATTGTTCGCTTCTTCGAGCCTGCCTTTTCGACTTTGTATCGCTCCGGTAAAAGCGCCTTTTTCGTGACCAAACAGTTCGCTTTCGAGCAGGTTTTCATTCAGGGCGGCGCAGTTGACTTTTATAAAAGGTCCCTTCGCTCTGGGGCTGGAGAAGTGAATAGCATGGGCGACTAATTCCTTGCCGGTTCCCGATTCACCGCGTATAAGGACCGTTGTGTCACTGCCGGCGACCTGATGGATTTGGTGATACACGTCGCGCATAGTGTTGGAATTGCCTATTATATTTTCGGGACGGAACCTGTCCTCCAGTTCGTGACGTAACCGCAGGTTTTCGTCTTCGAGCTGCTGATGTTCGATAGTGGCTTCCCGTCGGGTTCTCAAGTCATTGGCGATCATGCTTGCTACGATACTTAGTATGCGCATCTCATCATCGAGCAGTGCTTTTTCTTCGAATGGTCTGTCGACCGAGATTGTCCCAATGACCTCATTGCCGATGGAGATTGGCACACAGATAAAGCTTAAGTCCTGCTTGGTAACGTTCCATCTTTCGAATCGGTTCAAAAACAGCGGTTCCTGAGAAACCCTCGGTATAATCATCGCTTTGCCGGTTTGCATTACCTTGCCGGTTACGCCTTCGCCGATGCGATAGATGATTTTACTGCTTTGTTCCTCGGAGAGGTTATGTACCGCTTCGATTCTGATCTCATCGCCGCTTAGCGCGAGAAGCGTAATTGTGCCGCGGTTAAGACCAAGCTCTCCGTCCAGGACATTCAAGACCTCGACAAGAGCTGATTTTTGGCGTGCGCCGACGGCCAATATTTGACTGACCTTATAAAGGGCTTCAAGTTGCTTTAAATCACGGACTTCATTTGGCTGCCAAAGTGGTTCTTTTTTTGTCATTTTTCAGCCTGTTTCGGTTATTTTTGGTTACTTTTTGTATCAGTTTTGGAAGATTTCGCATTAATTGGCGCATGACATAATTGTAACATATTACGCCGGAGGAACAAGCTATTTTTCCCCAAGAAAATTTGCAATTGGGCGTAATGTCGTGTAAGTGCCTTGTGTGCCGATGGATACAGAATCTATTCGCAGTTAAATCTTTTTTCCAGCAACAAGCCATATACTCAGCAGGTCTGTGCTATGACAACATAAATGTACTCTTTTTTTGAAATGAGTTACAAAAATGTCGCACTTTATTGCCTGTCGCTTACTTAGATTTAAGCCATATCCCCATGTTTAATAAGTACTTACGATTTATTAGGTGGCCTTGGCACAGGCGTTGCGTATACAAGGTGTAGTTGTGATAGTTCGTACAGCTATATACAGAAATCTGAAAGGGCAATGACAGTGAGGCTGAGAAGGTTTGGCAGTTTGGGTTTAGGGCTAATGCTGCTGACATTCATATCTGAGTCGGCTATGGCAGAAGAGAAAATCAAGTTTGGATTTTCAACTGACTACTATGGCAAATATATTTGGCGAGGACAGAATGTCGATGACAAGAGTGTTTTTCAGCCTGCTGTCTCGGTAAGCGATTATGGTTTCACCGGCTCAATTTGGGGCAATATGGATATGACTAACAAGTCTTTAACCGCCCCGGATAATGCAGGGGAATTTAGTGAGTTTGACTTTACGCTCGATTATTCAGGAACTATGCCGGGCGCCGATTGGCTGGGCTTCTCGGTAGGTACGATTTACTATCGGTTTCCCAATACTGCTTTCGAGCCGACTACTGAAATATACGGAGGCTTGAGCTTGCCCACTGTTCCTTTGACTCCGTATTTCAAGTGGTACCGCGATGTCGATGAAATCGACGGCAGTTATTTCCAGTTCGGTATCGGACATACTATTGAAAAGATTGTAGAGATAAACGAGAAGTGCTACTGTGGTCTGCAACTGGGTGCGAGTTATGGCTGGGGAAGCTCGGCATATAACAAGGGTTATTTCGGCGTGGATGGCAGCGGCAGCAACGATTTGACGCTTACCGCCGGCCTGCCTCTGTGCATTGCTTCCTGGACCGTCAAGCCGAGCGTCAACTATTCAACTATGCTCAACGACTCGATACGTGGGGCGACAGGCAAAAGCGACAACATCTGGTTTGGCGTTGGTTTGTCAACCTCGTTTTAAGTAAAGGAGAACAAAAAATGAAAAGAATACTGATAGCGGTAATACTTGTTTTGCTGACTGCGGGAACCGCTTTTTGTGGCGATACTGTGACACCATCGCCAAAGATTGATACTGGAGACACCAGTTGGGTGTTGATATCGACGGCGTTAGTAATGCTGATGACGCCGGGGCTGGCGTTTTTCTATGGCGGGCTGGTTCGGCGGAAGAATATGCTGTCAGTATTAATGCAATGCCTGATGGTTCTGTGCATAGTTAGTCTGCAATGGGTGCTGTTCGGGTACAGTTTATCCTTCGGGCCTGATAAGGGTTCATTTATAGGCGGGCTTAATTGGTCCTTCCTGAGAAACGTTGGGCTGACACCGAACGCCGACTATGCGGCAACAATTCCACATCAATTATTTATGATGTTCCAATTGATGTTCGCCGTGATAACGCCTGCGTTGATTATCGGTGCGTTTGCGGAGCGGATGAAATTCTCTGCGTTTTGCGTCTTTATACTATTGTGGTCAACTCTTGTGTATGACCCGGTAGCGCACTGGGTATGGGGAGTGGGAGGATTCATAAGAAACTGGGGCGCCTTGGACTTTGCCGGCGGGACGGTGGTGCATATCAACGCTGGTATGACCGCGTTGGCGGCGGCATTGGTGCTTGGTCGCCGACAAGGATTTCCCAATGGCATGTCTCCGCCTCATAATCTGCCGTTTGCGGTTTTAGGTGCGTCACTGCTCTGGTTCGGCTGGTTCGGATTCAACGGAGGCAGCGCCCTCAGTGCCGGCGGTCTGGCCTGCAGCGCATTTACTGTGACACACATTGCCGCAGCAGCAGCGGGCGTTGCATGGGCAGTCCTTGACTGGCTCAAACACAAAAAACCCACAACGCTGGGTGTTATTACCGGCATGGTAGCCGGATTAGTGGCAATCACTCCCGCCTCCGGGTTTGTTACGCCGATGGGCGCAATCTGGATCGGTATCGGGGCTGGTGTTTTCCCCTGGCTGGCTGTAACTTATATTAAAAATTTGCTCGGCTATGACGATACGCTGGATGCTTTTGGCGTTCACGGCATCGGCGGCATTTGGGGCGCGATTGCTACCGGCATATGGGCCACAAAGGCAGTCAATCCCGCAGGGGCCGACGGCCTGCTTTACGGCAATCCGGGGCTGCTCTGGATACAAATCAAAGCCGTGCTTGTTACGGCAGTATATTCGTTCGTTGTTGGAATAATCCTGCTCAAGGTTGTCGACGTGGTAATGAAATTACGCGTCGGTGAGCACGATGAACGTGTAGGTTTGGACCTGACGCAACACCGAGAGGCTGCATATACATTGATTGATTAAATGAGAAAGGATAAGATAAATGAAATACATAATAGCCGTTATTCAGTCGGACCGTTTGGATGAGGTGCTGAAAAGATTAGAGGAAAAAGAGATTCACCTTGTAACGGTATCGGATGTTGTTGGTCGAGGCCGGCAGAAGGGCATAGCGGAGGTTTACCGAGGCCACAAAGAAAAGGGAAGTCTGCTGAGGAAGATAAAATTAGAGATAGCGGTAAACGATGAGTTTGTCGAGCCGACGATTAAAGCTGTTATCGACGGCGCAAAGACGGGGCAAATCGGCGACGGTAAGATTTTTGTTTTGGACCTGCCAGAATGTATCCGTATCAGAACGGGTGAAAGAGGCAGCGAGGCTATTGGATAAAAGGCAAATATTAACAACCTAATTTTTTAGAGAGGTAAGCTAATGAAACCAAAAGAGTTTTTTGAATTTGCAAAGAAGAACAACGCCAGGATGGTGGACCTGAAGTTCGTCGACCTTCTCGGCACCTGGCAGCACTGCACGTTCCCAGTGGAGTTCCTCGACGAAAAGACCTTAAAGGAAGGTCTCGGTTTCGACGGTTCTTCAATTCGCGGCTGGAAGCCGATTCATCAGTCCGACATGATGGCGGTTCCCGATTTGAGCACCGTGGTGATGGACCCGTTTTTTGCCAAGCCGACGGCGAGTGTCCTCGCGGATATTCTCGACCCGCTCACACGCGAGGATTATAATCGCGACCCGCGATATATCGCCAAAATGGCGGAGAAATTCGCGAAAAAAACAGGGCTGGCGGATATCGCTTATTATGGTCCTGAGCCGGAATTTTTTATCTTCGACGAAGTCCGCTATGAGCAGAACCAGCATACCGGAATGTATTCAATCGATTCGGCGGAAGGGTCATGGAACACTGCCCGTTTCGAAGAACCGAACCTCGGATATAAGCCGTCGTACAAAGGCGGTTATTTCCCGGTAAGCCCGACCGACACCCAGCAGGATATTCGTACCGAAATGGTCGAGGAAATGCAGAAGGTCGGGATTGTGATTGAGAAACACCATCATGAAGTCGCAACCGGCGGTCAGGCCGAAATCGATATGCTTTACGCGCCGCTGGTAGAACAGGCCGACAAGCTTATGTGGTATAAATACATCGTCAAGAACGTGGCCAAACGTCACGGCAAAACGGCGACGTTTATGCCCAAGCCTGTATTCCAGGACAACGGCTCAGGTATGCACATTCATTTTTCGCTCTGGAAAAACGGCAAAAACCTGTTCGCCGGCAAGGGCTACGCGGGGCTTTCCGATCTCGCTATGCATGCGATTGCCGGGCTTATCGCTCACGCCCCGGCCATTTTAGCTTTCGCGGCGCCGACGACTAACTCGTACCGCAGGCTTGTACCCGGTTTCGAGGCGCCGGTGAATCTGTGTATGTCCGCCCGCAACCGCTCGGCTGCCTGCCGTATCCCGATGTATTCATCAAGTGCAAGCTCGAAGCGAGTAGAATTCCGCTGCCCGGACCCGAGCTGCAACGGCTACCTGACTTTCGCCGCGATGCTGATGGCCGCCAACGACGGCATCAAACGCAAGCTCGACCCAGGCAAACCGATGGATGTGGATGTCTACGAACTCTCGAAGAAAGAGCTCGAAAAAACCAAAAAAGCGCCAGGCTCACTCGATGAAGCTATTGACGCGCTCGAAAAGGACCATAAATTCCTCACCGAGGGCGATGTCTTTACTGACGACCTTATCGAGACCTGGATTCAGTGGAAACGCGAAAAGGAATTGGACGAGATGGCACTTCGGCCGCACCCACATGAGTTCCATCTTTATTATGATAGTTGATATGCAGCAGTCCAGTTTGTAAACTGTTGTGTTACGCCTCCCTGTCGGTGCGGCTGCTGCCGGGTCGACAGGGCGGCTTTATGTATGGTTTTAACGGAATTACATGGCGACGAATCCGAAAAATATTGGGCTTTATGATGAGCAGTATGAACATGGCTCCTGCGGTATAGGCGCGGTTGTAAACATATCAGGCCGACGCGACCACTCTATTATTGAATACGGCAAGGAGATTATTCTAAACCTGCGACACCGCGGGGCGGCAGGGGCCGACGAGATAACAGGCGATGGCGCGGGCATTTTGTTTCAAATCCCCCACGAGTTTCTGCGGGTTGAGTGTGAACGCCTGGGCTTTTCCCTGCCCGGCCCTGACAAATATGGGGCGGGTATGGTATTTGGCCCCCAAAACGAAGAGATTCGCAGGGGCTGTGACAAAATCTTAGAGGATTCGATTAAACATTACGGCTTGAAAGTGCTGGGCTGGCGGGATGTACCTACGTCAAATGATTGTCTGGGGCAAATAGCATTGGGAGCCGAGCCATATATAAAACAGATTTTCGTTGACGGCTTGGGACTTGAAGATGTGCTGCTCGAACGGAGGCTGTATTTGGCGCGCAAGCGGGCCGAGAAGCTTGCCAGAAAAAAGTTCGGGCAGGAAGGCGAAGATTTCTATGTGTCGTCACTTTCATGCAGGACTATTTGTTACAAGGGTATGTTCATGGCGTGGCAGTTGTTTGCCTATTATCCCGACCTTGCGGATGAGCGGGTGGTTTCTGCCCTGGCAATAGTGCATCAGCGGTACAGCACCAATACGTTTCCAAACTGGCGGCTTGCCCAGCCGCTGCGGTGCATTGCTCATAACGGAGAGATAAACACCCTTAGCGGCAACCGCAACTGGATGCAGGCCCGTCAGATGAAGATGTCCAGCGAGGCGTTTGGTGACAATATCAGTGACCTGCTGCCGATATTGACCCCTCAGGGTAGTGACTCTGCGTGTTTTGATAATGTGCTTGAGCTGCTTGTTCGTTCCGGTCGAAGCCTGCCTCATTCAATGATGATGATGATCCCCGAAGCGTTCGGAGCAAAATATCATATCAGTACGGACAAACGTGCTTTTTACGAATATCACGCGGCTATACTTGAGCCCTGGGATGGGCCTGCCGCGGTAGTTTTTACTGATGGGCGGATTGTCGGCGGAACGCTCGACCGTAATGGTCTGCGGCCATGCCGGTATCTTGTAACAAGTGATGATTTGGTCATCATGGCCAGTGAAGCCGGTGTCGTTCAAATTCCACCGGAGAAAATCCGGCAAAAAGGACGTCTGCGGCCGGGACATATGTTTCTTGTTGATACGGTTGAGGGGCGAATAATCTCTGACAATGAGACAAAAAGTAAAATCGCCCGCCAGAAACCTTACCGAAGATGGCTGGATGAAAACAGGATTGAACTTCGCGGTTTATTCGATGCGCCCAAACTGGTGCAGACCGACCCGGAAACATTAGTCCAGAAATTGCGGTTATTTGGGTACACTCGTGAAGAATTGAAGATGATTTTGCTCCCGATGGCCTTAAACGGACAAGAGCCGGTAGGCTCGATGGGAAACGACTCGCCGTTAGCGGTGCTTTCCGACAAGCCGAAGCTATTATTTAATTATTTCAAACAGCTTTTTGCCCAGGTAACAAATCCTCCCATAGACCCTCTGCGCGAGGGGTTAGTTATGAGTTTGATGAATTTTGTGGGCAAAAAGTCAAACATTCTGGAAGAAACACCCGAGCACTGCCGTCAGCTTAAATTGCCTCACCCGATTTTGGCTAATGAAGATATTCAACGGCTGCGTACGGTAAAAAGACAGGACCTTAAAACCGTTACCATATCGGCGGTTTTTGATATCGGCGCTTCTAATCTCGCGCAGAGTTTGAAACAGGCCTTGAGCGAATTGGTCGATTCCGCCGAGCAGGCTATAAAGAAGGGGGCTTCACTGATAATAATTAGTGACAGGGAATCTTCGCAGACAAAAGCTCCGATTCCGTCGCTTTTGGCGACGGCAGCGGTTCATCACGGTCTGCTTAATCGGGGACTGCGAGGCGAAGCGGGTTTGATTATCGAAAGCGGTGAGCCGCGTGAAGTTATGCATTTTTGCCTTTTATGCGGCTTCGGCGCAAATGCGATAAATCCCTATCTGGTGTTCGAGATGCTTAATTATCTGCACCAGCAGGCCGAGATTCCCGGCGAGATGGAACCTTCTCAAATAGCGGACAATTATATTGCCGCGATTAAAAAAGGCATCTTAAAAACAATAAGCAAGATGGGTATATCGACTTTGAGAAGTTACACGGCAGCCCAGCTGTTCGAGGCTATCGGGCTGAATCGTTCTTTCGTAGATGAGTATTTTACCGGGACAAGTTCGAGAGTCGGCGGAATAGGACTGGCGGAAATTGCACAGGAGGCGGTCGAGCGTCATAAAACAGCCTTCCAGCAGCGTCCCGCCGGGACGCTTGAATTGGATTTTGGTGGGGACTATCATTACAGACATAACAGCGAACGGCATCTTTGGAATCCGACAACCATCACGTTTTTGCAGCATGCCGTCAAGTTCGCCGACCAGCAGGCTTATGAAAATTACGCGAATGCGGTGAACCAGCAGGCCAAAAGCCTGTACACCCTGCGAGGACTTTTCGAATTTGTTGATGGCGGGGCGATACCGCTTGAGCAGGTTGAATCTGCCGGTGAAATCGTCAAGAGGTTCTGCACTGGCGCGATGAGTCACGGCTCAATCAGCAAAGAAGCGCATGAGTGTTTGGCCATTGCCATGAATCGCATAGGCGCGATGAGTAATAGCGGCGAAGGCGGCGAAGACCCTTGTCGCTATAAGCCCGAACCCAACGGCGATTCGAAGAACTGCGCGATTAAGCAGGTTGCCAGTGGACGGTTTGGCGTCACGGCGAATTACCTCGCTAACGCTAAAGAGCTTCAAATAAAAATAGCTCAGGGCGCTAAGCCCGGCGAAGGCGGACAGTTGCCGGGCCATAAGGTCACCGAAGAAATCGCCCGGCTGCGGTATTCGACCGCGGGAGTGACACTAATATCGCCTCCGCCGCACCATGATATATATTCAATCGAGGATCTGGCACAGCTTATATACGACCTTAAGTGCAGTAACCCCGGGGTAAAAGTTTCGGTTAAGCTTGTTGCCGAGGTTGGAGTCGGCGCTATTGCCGCCGGTGTTGCAAAGGGTAATGCTGACGAAGTGCTTATCAGTGGACACGACGGCGGAACGGGCGCAAGTCCCTTGTCTTCGATAAAACATACAGGTTGTCCCTGGGAGCTTGGTGTGGCTGAGACCCAGCAGGTTTTGGTAATGAACAATCTAAGAGGCCGTATCCGCCTTCAGGCGGATGGCCAAATGAAGACCGGCAGGGATGTTGTTATCGCAGCTTTGCTCGGAGCCGAGCAGTTCGGTTTCGGCACGGCTGCTTTGGTATCGCTTGGCTGTACCCTGCTTCGCAAGTGTCACGAAGGAGCCTGTCCTTTTGGAATCGGCACACAAGACCCTGAACTGCGAAAACGATTTGCAGGAAAGCCCGAGTACGTCGAAAGGTTTATGTATTTTGTGGCGGAAGAAGCCAGACAGATTATGTCCCGGCTGGGATTTAGAAAATTCGAAGATATGGTTGGCAGAGTGGACAAATTGAAAACCGTCGCCGCGATTAATCACTGGAAGGCGAAGGGTCTGGATTTTTCCACGATTTTCCACCAGCCAGATTCCTCGGACGGCAGGGCGATAAGATTAGTAAATCCACAGACAGACAAACTCAAGGACCATCTTGATTGGCAGCTTATTGAGAAGGCCGAACCGGCGATTGAGCGGGCCAAACATACTGTTATAGAGATGCCGATTCACAATACGGACCGAACAGTCGGGGCGATTTTGAGTAATAAGATAGTAAAGAAGTATGGCGAAAAAGGTTTGCCCGGCGATACGCTCGAAATCGTCCTGAACGGTTCCGCGGGCCAGAGCTTTGGGGCTTTTCTTGTGCCAGGTGTGACTTTGAAGCTCATCGGCGACAGCAACGATTATCTGGGAAAAAGTCTTTCCGGCGGACGAATTATTGTCAGAACGCCGGAAGGTTCGCAGTTTATGAGCCATGAAAATATTATTGTGGGCAATACCGTGCTTTATGGCGCGACATCAGGCGAGGCTTTTATCAACGGAATGGCCGGCGAGAGATTCTGCGTGCGAAACAGCGGGGCGACCGCTGTTGTCGAAGGCGTTGGCGACCACTGCTGCGAATATATGACAGGGGGCCTGGTCGTGGTTCTGGGTAAGACCGGATGCAACTTCGCGGCGGGAATGAGCGGCGGCCTTGCTTATGTGCTCGACGAGGCGCAGCTGTTTGATACGATGTGCAACCTTGATATGGTCGAGCTGGAAAGCGTCTGGAAGGAAGAAGACAAAAACCTGCTGCATGAGCTTATCCAGCAGCATCTCAAATGGACCGGAAGCGCTCGTGCGAAAAATGTTTTGGATACATGGCTGGATATAGTCGGCAAATTCGTGAAGGTTGTCCCGATAGATTACCGCAAGGCCCTCGAAAAAATGCGTATTGCCCAGCAGCGAGATACTGAAACAGTACCGGCGACAGAAGAGGTATTTACAAATGGGTGAAGTAAAAGGGTTTCTAAAATATAGCCGGCAGGAAGTCGACCATCGGCCGATTGAGGAGAGGGTACATGATTTTAACGAAATCGACGTGCCTCTTACGCCGGAGCAAATCCGTCAGCAGACCGCAAGATGTATGGACTGCGGGGTGCCGTTTTGTCACGGCGCAGGCTGTCCGCTGAAAAATTCTATACCGGACTTAAGCGAGCTGGTTTATAAGAATAAATGGGAGCAGGCCTGTCAGTTGCTTCATTCGACCAATAACTTCCCGGAGATTACCGGCCGAGTGTGCCCGGCTCCCTGCGAAACCGCATGTACGCTTTCTATTAATGATAAACCGATATTGATAAGACATATAGAGTATCAGATAGTTGAACGCGGCTTCCAGCAGGGCTGGATAAAGCCTCTGCCGGCCAAACGAAAAAGCGGCAAAAAAGTTGCCGTGGTCGGCTCCGGGCCTGCTGGCCTGGCGGCGGCTCAACAGTTGGCACGCGCGGGCCATCAGGTGATTGTTTTCGAAAAAGACCGGCAGGTGGGCGGTCTGCTGCGTTATGGTATTCCGGATTTTAAGCTCGCCAAGGATGTTATTGACCGCAGAGTGAAACAGTTGATTGCCGAAGGCGTCGAATTTCAAACCTCTGTTAATGTGGGAGAGGATATCTCCGCGAGATACCTGAAAAATAAATTCGATTGTATCTGTCTTACGATGGGTGCGGGCCAGCCTCGCGACCTCAATGTAGAGGGCCGGGGATACGAAAACATTTTGTTCGCTATGGACTATCTGAAGGCGCAAAACAAGTGCCATGAGGCGTCCCCTGACGGACTTTGTGCCAACGAGATTAAAGATGAGCCTTCTCTATCAATGAAGAACAGGATTGTAGTGGTAGTAGGAGGCGGTGACACTGGAAGCGATTGTGTCGGAACAGCCCGCAGGCAGGGAGCTAAGGAAATTTACCAGCTTGAGATTCTGCCGAAGCCTCCGGAGACTCCGCCGCCCGATACACCATGGCCTATGTGGCCGAGGATTATGCGGACATCATCTTCGCACGAGGAAGGCTGTAATCGCCGTTGGGGCGTAATGACAAAGAAATTCTCCGGCGCCGAAACTCGCGTTGGCCAATTGCACTGCTGTGAGGTCGAGTGGTTCAGAAAAAACGGCCAGTGGAAACTCAAGGAATTGGCAGGAACTGAATTTACCCTTGCGGCTGATGTAGTCATTTTGGCCCTCGGATTTCTTCACGTGGCACATGGCGGGCTTGTGAAAGATTTAGGTTTGAAGCTCGATGATTCCGGCAATATCGCGGTAGAAAATTATCAGACCAGCGAACAGGGAGTATTTGCTGCCGGTGACACGGCCAGTGGAGCTTCATTGGTTGTTCGGGCTGTTAACAGCGGGCGCGAAGCCGCTGCGGCCATCGATAGCTGGATAAGAGCAGAAGCGGGTAAAGGCTGATTATGAGAATAGCATTGGCACAATTTAACGCGACGGTCGGTGATATCAGGGGAAACACCGAGAAAATAAAAAAGCTAAGCGCCGAAGCGTATGACCTGGGCGCTGATATTGTAGTTTTCCCCGAAATGTCGGTGTGTGGTTATCCTCCCGAAGACCTGCTGCTTAAAAAACATTTTTTGGAGAATAACCGGCTGGCCGTGGAGCACATAGCAAAAAACAGCCCTGATATTGTTGTTGTCGCCGGCTTCGCGGAGGTAAGCGAGAAAGGCTGTTTTAATTCGCTCGCCGTGTTGCAGAACGGCGAAATATCGAAAATTTATCGCAAAAGTATTCTGCCTAACTACGGTGTGTTCGATGAGAGACGTTATTTTCGGCCCGGAACCGAAACAGTACGAATTATGATAAAGGGCATGGCGGTAGCTTTTACGATTTGCGAGGATGTGTGGCGGCTAAAGTGGCTCGATAGCTTTTTTAGCGAAATGCCCCGGATAGACGTAATCATAAATATTTCAGCATCTCCTTTTCACGTCGGCAAAATCAAGCAGAGGCAGGAAGTTCTTTCCCAATGTGCAAAGCATTTTCAGTGTGCCGTTGCCTATTGCAATTTAATCGGCGGCCAGGACGAATTAGTTTTCGATGGCCGAAGTATGTTTGTGGATTCGTCTGGCAAAATCGTTTGCCAGGCACATGCGTTTGCGGAAGATATGCTGCTGGCGGATTTGTCAGCAGTCGAGAATAAAAAAGCCCGGCTTAAAGCCGTTGCTGCCGGTTCGAAGCCTGACAAGTCCTTGCCGGATGATCATATTTCAGAGGTTTATAATGCCCTTGTTCTCGGCGTCAGGGACTACGTACGAAAAAATAATTTTTCCAGGGTTATAATTGGCCTCAGCGGAGGAATAGATTCGTCTCTTACCGCGGCAATAGCGGTAAGCGCGCTGGGAGCGAAAAATGTCATCGGCGTAACTATGCCGTCGCAATTTAACAGCCCCGATACCATTAAAGATGCGCAGGTTTTAGCGGACAATCTTGATATTGAGTTTTACGCGTTGCCGATTAAGGTGGTGCTGGAACAATTTAATAAGTTGTTGACAGAAATGGCTGATTGGGATAAAAACACCGTGGCTTATGAAAACCTGCAGGCGAGAATTCGCGGGTCTATACTTATGTCCTTGAGTAACCGGTATGGCTATCTTGTTTTGACCACCAGTAACAAAAGCGAAACTGCCGTCGGATACGCCACGTTGTATGGCGATACTGCGGGCGGATTCGCGGTTTTGAAAGACGTGCTAAAGACTATGATTTATCAATTAGCTGAATATGTAAATGAACTTCATCATCGCGAGGTTATTCCTGTTTCAGTAATAAAACGGCCTCCGACTGCTGAGCTGAGGGAAAACCAGAAGGATACGGATTCTCTTCCGGAGTATGACCTTCTGGATAAAATACTTTGTGGTTATGTGGAGCAGGACAAGTCCGCATCTGAATTAGTCAGGGAAGGTTTGCCTGAAGACAGGGTTAATCAGGTTGTTGGGATGGTGGACAGGAACGAATATAAAAGAAGACAATCCCCGCCCGGGATAAAAATCACTCCGAAAGCGTTTGGTAAAGACAGACGAATGCCCATAACCAATCTTTATACCTCTGAGAACGTTGATATGGATGGCGAAGTGCCGCGACCTGTGATATAACAGGGGCAAAAATAACGACTAATGCCGAAACGCAAAGACATAAAAAAGATACTGATCATAGGCTCAGGCCCTATAGTTATAGGCCAGGGTTGTGAATTTGACTATTCGGGCACGCAGGCGTGCAAGGTATTGAGGCAGGAAGGCTTTAAGGTTGTGCTCGTCAATAGTAACCCTGCCACAATAATGACCGACCCTGAAATAGCGGATAGAACTTATATTGAGCCGATAACGCCCGAGATAGTTGAAAAAATAATTCAGAAAGAACGGCCTGATAGTCTGCTGCCGACCCTTGGAGGACAAACGGGCCTGAACACCGCGGTGGCGTTAGCTGAAAGCGGGGTGTTGAAAAAATACGGCGTTCGTCTTTTGGGGGCAAGTTTGCAGGCGATTAAAAAAGCTGAAGAGAGAGATAAGTTCAAGAAAGTTATCGGAGACATCGGGCTTGAAGTTCCCAAAAGCGGTTGTGCCCATTCATGGCAGCAGGCTCAGGAAATAATCAAGTATGTTGGTTTCCCCGCCATCATCAGACCCTCGTATACTCTGGGCGGCACAGGCGGAAATATTGCGCACAATGCTGAAGAGTATAAAAGTTACGTTGACTGGGGTTTGGATTTGAGTCCCAAAACCGAAGTCCTGATAGAGCAGTCTGTCGCCGGCTGGAAAGAGTACGAGCTGGAGGTGATGCGGGACAGAAAAGACAATGTTGTCATTGTTTGTTCGATAGAAAACTTGGACCCAATGGGTATCCATACCGGGGACAGCATCACCGTTGCTCCTGCTCAGACATTGACAGACAAGGAATACCAGGTGATGCGCGATGCCGCCATCAGGATTATCAGGGCCATAGGTGTTGAAACCGGCGGCTCTAATATACAGTTTGCGGTCAACCCTGCAAACGGCAAACTGTATGTAATAGAGATGAACCCCCGCGTTTCGCGAAGCTCCGCGCTTGCATCGAAGGCTACGGGATTCCCAATTGCCAAAATTGCTTCTCTGTTGGCGGTTGGCTACACGCTTGATGAAATTCCTAACGATATTACAAAAAAGACGCCTGCCTGTTTTGAGCCGACCATTGACTATTGTGTGGTCAAATGGCCGCGGTTTACATTTGAAAAGTTCCCTACCACTAACCAGGAGCTTACGGTGCAGATGAAGTCGGTCGGCGAAGCCATGGCGATCGGAAGGACTTTTAAGGAAGCATTGCAAAAAGCTATAAGGTCGCTCGAAATAAACCGCTTCTCGCTTGATAAAAAACATATCGATGGCGGGCTTAGCCTGGCTCAACTGAAGAAAAAGCTGCAGACGAACTGCTGGGACAAAATCTGGTATGTAGCCGAGGCCTTCAGGAGAAAACTTTCTACGGATGAAATATTTGCTTTGACGAAAATCGACCCGTGGTTCCTTAATAACATCAACGATATTGTCAGGCTGGAGAAAAAAATCAAGTCCACCGTTCTTGATAAATTTGACAGCCGATTGGTCCGTCAGGTGAAAGAGTATGGCTTTAGTGATAAATACCTCGCGTCTGTGCTGAATATATCGGAAGAACAGTTCAGGAAACACCGCTGCCAATTGGGAGTCGAACCCGTATACAAAACAGTCGATACCTGCGGAGCCGAGTTCGAGGCCCATACCCCTTATCTTTATTCGACATTTGAGAGTGAATGTGAAGCCAACCCGAGCGATAAAAAGAAAATCGTTATCCTCGGCAGCGGCCCCAATCGCATAGGCCAGGGAATCGAATTCGATTACTGCTGCGTTCACGCTGCCTTTGCATTGAAGGAAATAGGTATCGAATCAATAATGGTCAACTGCAACCCCGAAACTGTAAGCACAGATTACGATACCTCCGACAGATTGTACTTTGAGCCGTTGACTTTTGAAGATGTTATGTCGATTGTCGAAAAGGAAAAACCAGATGGCGTAATTGTTCAATTTGGCGGACAGACTCCGCTCAAGCTGGCCGTCCCCCTCGAAAAAGCAGGCGTTAAAATAATCGGCACGTCGCCTGACAGTATCGCCTGCGCTGAAGACCGCAAGCGATTCAATAATCTTGTTAAAAAACTCAAACTGCGTCAGCCGGATAGCGGCACTGCGACAACTTATGACCAGGCGCTGAAAATCGCGCGAAAACTTGGATTTCCTTTGCTCGTTCGGCCTTCTTTTGTATTGGGAGGCAGGGCAATGAAAATTGTCTACGACGAAAACTCGTTCGAGTCCGCCGTCAAAAATGCGTTTGAGGCTTCGGACGAGCATCCTGTTCTGATAGACAAGTTTCTTGACGATGCCGCGGAGATGGACGTCGATGCCATATGCGATGGAAAGCTGGTGGTAATCGGCGGAGTTATGGAGCATATCGAAGAAGCGGGGGTGCATTCGGGCGATAGCGCTTGTTCGCTGCCTTCTGTTTCGATAAGCGAAAAAATTCTCAGCGAGATTAAAAGACAAACTAAACTTTTGGCCCTTGCCTTGAAAGTTAAAGGCCTCATAAACATTCAGTTCGCTATAAAAGATGACAAAATCTATATACTTGAGGTTAACCCGCGCGCGTCCAGAACAATTCCGTTCGTAAGCAAAGCTATCGGCGTGCCTTTGGCTAAACTCGCGACAAAAGTGATGGCAGGGGCGACCCTGGATGAGCTGAACTTTACAAAGGAAATAAAACCGAAGCATTTTTCGGTGAAAGAGGCGGTATTTCCGTTTTTGAAGTTCCCCGGCATAGACACGTTGCTTGGGCCGGAGATGCTTTCTACCGGCGAGGTTATGGGCATAGATGATGATTTTGGAATTGCTTTCGCGAAATCTCAGATAGCTGCCGGCAATGGCCTGCCGATGAGCGGCAATGTGCTTTTTAGCGTAAAAGATAGTGACAAGAAAAAAGCCGTTGAGCTGGCGCGTCAAATGATTAATATGGGCTTTAGAATCGTGGCTACAAAAGGCACGTGTCTTGAGCTTATAAACAATAATGTCCCCTCGGAGTTTGTGCTCAAAATGAGCGAGGGCAGACCCAACGTGGTTGACTGGATAATAAACCGCAAAATCGACCTCATCGTAAATACTACCGCAGGCGCTCAGTCCGTAGGAGATTCTTTTCCGATAAGAAGAACTGCTCTTGATAAACAAGTCCCCTATGTAACAAGCATCCGGGCTGCTATTGCGGTCGTAAAAGCGGTAGCGTCAATGAAACGAAAAAAAATCGGCGTAAAACCTGTCCAGCATTATTACCAGTAGAAGTGGAGTTAAGGTTGAAAGCTATTCTGTTACTTGAAGACGGCACGGTTTTCCAGGGTAATTCTTTTGGCGCCAAGGGCCAAAAGTGCGGGGAGGTCGTTTTTAATACGAGCATGACCGGCTATCAGGAAATACTTACCGACCCATCTTATAATGAGCAGATAATAACAATGACATACCCGCTGATTGGCAACTACGGCACCAACAGCGAGGATTCTGAATCGAGAAAGTCCTTCGTCAGCGGTTTTATCGTTAAAGAAAACTGCCCGTATCCGAGCAACTGGCGGAGCAAATCTTCGCTTGGTGAATACCTGAAGAAGAGCAATGTCATCGGCCTTGAAGGGGTGGACACAAGAAAACTGGTAAAGCATATCCGAACTAAAGGGGCGATGAGAGGAATCATCTCCTCGGCGGAGCTGAATATAAATAAGCTAAAAGAAAAACTCCATGATTACCCCGGCCTTGTCGGCAGGGACATCGTTAAAGACGTAACCGCCGGAAAAGCTTATAGCTGGAACGATGGCGTTGTCGATGTATTGACCGGCTTGGAATTAAATGCCGAAAAAAAATACAAGGTCGTAACCTTCGATTTTGGCATAAAACATAATATTCTCCGACTGCTTTGTTCGCATGGCTGTGAAGTACAGGTCGTTCCTGCTGCCACTTCAGCCAAAGAAGTTCTCAGCCTCAAGCCGGACGGCGTTTTCCTAAGCAACGGCCCCGGCGACCCGGCGCCTTTAACCTATGCCATTGAAACAGTGAAAAATCTTCTCGGAAAGCTGCCCATTTTCGGCATTTGTCTCGGCCATCAAATACTTGGTCTTGCCCTTGGCGGGCAAACTTACAAGCTCAAATTCGGCCATAGAGGCGCGAACCATCCGGTTAAAAACCTCTTAACCGGCGAAGTTGAAATAACCTCCCAGAATCACGGATTTTGTGTTGATGTCGATTCTTTAAAGGGCAAAGGCATCGAGCTTACCCATACAAATCTCAACGATAATACCAATGAAGGCATAATGTCCAGGAAGCTATCCGCTTTTTCGGTTCAATACCACCCCGAAGCCTCCCCAGGCCCACACGATTCCCAGTATCTCTTTGAACAGTTTATTAAGTTAATGAGCTGACTTGAATTGATATGGTATAGGGGAACCTATTCAGACCCAGCAAAAATAAACCGGAGCAGGAGGGATTCGAACCCCCGTCACCCAATGGGTGAAACGGTTTTCAAGACCGTCGCTTTCAGCCGCTCAGCCACTGCTCCAAAAATTGATTATTGATAGTTAATTATTGTAAGTAAAAAGCTGTTTTGCAAGCAAATTAGGACGAGATTGCCGCAGAGTTCTACTTAATGATGCGGTTTTCTGGCCGGTGCAAAAATAAAGGCCGGGCAAGCCGGCCGAATTGATTATTGTGACGGGAATTTGTAAAGGCCTTTGTGTTAGAAATTATTGAAGCTCGCGACCCGCTGGGCCTTGCGAATGCGCCGACGATTTTTCTCCGAAGGTTTCTCATAGTAGGCATTACGCTTCATATCTCTGATTAAACCTTCTTTTTCGCACAGTTTCTTAAAGCGCCTCATCATTTGCTGAACTGACTCACCTGTACGCGACTTTACTTTTAGCATATCAAAAGGACCCTTTCAACCCTTCAAAAACTACCAAACACAAAGGAAAAAGCATAGTATTCAATTCGTCCAAAACAGTAAGAATCGCTACTCTAATTTAGATTTTATATTTTATCAAGTCAAAAAACCTTTGCGAGCTGCTTTTTATGCAAAAACGCCCCTTTTGAGCTGAAAAACGGGGTTGGCAGCTCAAAAAACCCGTAAATTTGCCTGGCGGCATGATTTTATTGAGTAGTATAAGAGGATGTGCTAACATAAACGGCAAAATGGTTTTAGGAGGCCTTTTCAATTGGAAAAATTGCGACAGACGCTAAGAGTTGGGAGGGAACGGGCCATTTTGGTTGCCGCTATCCTTCATAAGGGGGCTGGACGGCGCAGTTACAGCGACGATGGGGATGATTTAGTTGAGCTTACAGCTCTGGCGACAAGTGCCGGGGCGATTGTTGTGGATAGATTTCAGCAGAAAATCCGCACAATAAATCCGACTACATATATAGGTAAAGGCAAAGTCGAACAGCTTGCCGAGCGGGTCAAGCGGTTCAAGGCCGATGTTGTAATATTTGATAACGACCTCTCGCCTCGCCAGATTCAGGAGCTTGAGGAGATTATTCTCGTCAAGGTCGTCGACCGCAGCGAGTTGATTTTGGACATATTTGCCAGCAAAGCCAGGACAAAGCAGGCCCAGCTTCAGGTCGAGCTTGCCCAGCTTGAATATACCTATCCGAGATTGACCAAAATGTGGTCGCACCTAGACAGCGTAGCAGGCGCAGGCGGAGCAACCTCGGCGGGCGCTGTCGGGGCCGTAGGTACAAGAGGAACGGGTGAGCAGCAGTTGGAAATCGACCGCCGGCTGGTTAGCAAACGAATCACAGAGCTGAAACGCGAGCTTGCGAATATCGATAAACGCAAAATTCGTGAAATCGACGGCCGCAAAGGCCTGTTTAAAATCTGCATCGTCGGCTATACCAACGCAGGCAAAAGCACGCTCTTAAATGCACTTACCAATGCGGGGGTGCTTGTTGAGGACAAGCTCTTCGCAACGCTGGATACGAGAACAAGAAAATGGACTCTGGCGCACGGCGATGAGGTGCTTTTGAGCGATACTGTTGGCTTTGTAAAAAAACTGCCTCATCAGCTGGTCGCCTCGTTCAAAGCAACATTAGAAGAGGCCATTAATGCTGATTTGCTCTTGAATATCATAGATGCGTCGAATCCGGAAGCGCTGAAACAGATTGAGTCTGTCAATTTGGTCTTAGCCGATATTGGTTGCGGCCAAAAGCAGACCATCGAAGTGCTTAACAAGGTCGATGTCGTCAAAAAAATCAGCGAGATTGAGGTCCTGCAAACGCTGCTTCCAAATGCGGTTTGCATATCAGCTAAAACAGGCTTTGGTCTGGAACAGTTAAGCCAGGCGATATTGGCCAAATGCAGAGGCGGCGAGCTTTTGCTGCGGGTTTGTTGCAGCCAATCCAACGGCAAGGTCCAAAGTTTTCTGCGGGCGCACGGGACGATTATTAAAGAACAATATCGTGATGACTCTGTTCTGATTGAGGTCAAGCTCGGCAAAAACCAGTTGGTTGAACTGCAAAGACTACGCCCTGAAAGCCTCGAAATCCTCCAAAAATGACTTTACTGAAGCTTCGTATGAAAAAATCTATTTGAATTAAATTGTTTCTTATTACAAGAATACATGTTATTATGTAATAAGAGTTTTCCTTATTACAAGTTTCATAATAAGGCTTTTGAACGTGAAAAGAGCAAAAACAGGACAATATATTACAACATCCACCACCGGCGAATAAAATTGGCTTTGTTTGGTCCCCGGTTTGAGGATTCCGAGAAGCTTACCCGTAGGGATCTCCGCTTCGCTTCGAGTTTGATTGGGTTCGTTTGGGTTCGTTTTAACCAAGTGTCCATTTTCATTTTTTCGCTGCAATTCGTTGTTTTTAATAATGTTACAAGCATTTGACTTTTTTTAAAATTGGGTTCGTTTTGCATAATCAACTTTTTTTTGATTGAATTTTCCTTTAAGCGCAGAAAATCTCCGTTGCCGCAGTTTCAGCCACAGAGAGCACAGAAAACACAGAGGAGTAAATTATAAACGGTATTAATTTGGTTATTGGAAACCACTCATTGGCAATTCCCCTAATGGGTTTAAGACCATTTACGATTCACGAGAAATTGGGTTTGCTAACCCTGAGACCTTGCCCTACTGGGCGATATGCGTTTACTTGATGGTAAACTGGTAAGTATTGTACCAAATTTCGGGCAGAAGTCAACGGAAAAGTAGCTGTTGCTGCCGGAGGCCGCAACGGTGAAATTTTTGGATGGCGGGAAAATATCTTGAGATTCCCCGTTCCCTTTTGTACACTCTTGTACACCAATTGCAAAGATACTCTATTATTACAAAGAATAAATATAGTGTAGACGGATTTATACAAGATCGTGCAGAATCAAACGTTAGACGAAAAATTGCTTTTGCTGGATTTTGAAACAGATTCGTCCGTATCAGGCTTACTATTCACCAGCAACATCGGGGGCTACAAAGACGATCCTAATGTGTCATTCGATGAAATCCTGACACTTAATCTTGCCCAAGAATTAAAAGCAAGTGCGGTATATTTTCGGCGAATTGAGGGCAGAAGTTCTGTTCCACAGATATTCATATACGACAATTCCGACAATAATAATATTTCG
>Ga0315276_10000739_pt1 | contig 28345 bp, 24 predicted proteins | sample YL17G05_0_MG_FD_204542 | JGI IMG/M metagenome (GOLD analysis project Ga0315276, IMG submission 204542) | Sediment microbial communities from Yellowstone Lake, YNP, Wyoming, USA - YL17G05_0 | ecosystem: Environmental > Aquatic > Freshwater > Lake > Sediment | place: USA: Wyoming | collected... | reverse complement strand
GGCTACAAGCCACTTTCAATTCGTCCAGTATTTTGGTATCCATGATAATGCCCTCCATGGCAAATAGGCTTTTTGTCAAATTTACCTATTTTGCCATCCCGGAGGGCAAATTTCTACCTACAAACGCAACATGCACCCCCACACTATGGGCCGCCCAAAAAATAGAAAATTATTCCAACTATTCCTGCCAAAAATATTTTATGGAACCCCTTAAGCTGTAATTAGTATTTTAGTGAACCTCTATTTATCGCGGGTTCGTATTTTCTTAACTGGTTGTCAAATAAGGACTTACTTTTTGTGAGAAAGGGCAAAAAAAATAACAAATCAGTCAGTTTAAGATTTTACCAAAATAGCTATTGACGCTAAGGTGTTTTGTCTGATATTATAATATATGTTGCGGATTAGTATGGCTTTAGAGCCTGGCAGACGGCGAATTTATTTTTTTTTATTTTTTTTTGTATTTGTGGTTGACGATCAGTATTAATGGTGATATATTGCTTGGCTCGCTGAGATATAAGCAACTATTTGTTGGGCTGCTTGAAGGTGAGCGTGGCCCGAAAAGCGGTAGAAGTCAGAGATGAATTTGAATTGTTGTGGCCGGCCGCTCTTGGGCTCATAGCTCAGTTGGTAGAGCGCACCGCTGATAACGGTGAGGTCGATGGTCCGAATCCATCTGGGCCCATTTGAGTGCTGGTGTGAGCAACCGCGTTGGTGCTTTTTACCAATAGTCTGAAAGGGCTTTGGTCCTATGATTGTGCCGTTGTTGGCAATGCGAAAAATCAAGTGGCTAGGTTTTGTTGTTTTGGTTGTTGCCATCCTGGCGTGGTTTGTTGACTGGATAAAAAACAAGATTGGTTGAAAGTTGTTGACAGGAGCATTGGGACGTCGAACCGGTGAAGGGGCCGTAGCTCAGTTGGGAGAGCGACTGGTTTGCAACCAGTAGGTCGTCGGTTCGATTCCGATCGGCTCCATTGATTGTTGAATATAATAGTTGCCGTTAGTTATCGGCGGCTAAGATATAGCTCTTTGACAAATGAATATGAGTAAGTGCGAATCTTGCTAGATTGCCAGATGCTTTTTTGTCGGAGCATTTGGCATAAGATGCCGCTTCGCTTTGAAGCGGCGTACGAGAACAACAAGAGCGTTTTTGGTAGTTTTTGACCCATTGTCAGCTAAAAAATAATGTGGTCAAGCTACTAAGGGTGCATGGTGGATGTCTTGGTGTCAAGAGGCGATGAAGGACGTGGTAGGCTGCGATAAGCCCGGGGCAGGTGTCAAACGACCGCTAATCCCGGGATCTCCGAATGGGGCAACCCGGCGTTACTGGGCAACCAGATAGCGCCACGGGCGGCTGAATGTATAGGCCGTCCCGAGCTAACGTGGTGAATTGAAACATCTGAGTAACCACAGGAAAGGAAATCAACCGAGACTCCGTAAGTAGCGGCGAGCGAAAGCGGACCAGCCCAAACCGACCTTCGGGTCGGGGTTGTGGAAGCAGAGAGGAGTTACAAAGGTTAGGCTAGCAAAAGTGTCTGGAAAGTCACGCCACAGAAGGTGATAGCCCCGTATGTTAAAGCCGAAACCCTCCGTTACCATCTGCTCTCCGGAGTAGCACGGAGCTCGTGGAACTCTGTGTGAAGCTAGGGGGTCCACCCTCTAAGGCTAAGTACTACTTGACAACCGATAGTGAACCAGTATGGCGACTGAACGATGAAAAGTACCCCTACTAGGGGAGTGAAAAGTATCTGAAACCATGTACCTACAAGCAGTGGGAGACCTATATCCAGCACTTATTTTTGCTCAGAGGAAGCGGACTGGAAGTCTGATTGGCTGGGTAAAAATAAGTGCTGGGGATGGTTGACCATGTGCCTTTTGCATAATGAACCGGCGAGTTACCGTTTGTGGCAAGGTTAAGCTGTTAAGCAGCGAAGCCGTAGCGAAAGCGAGTCTGAATAGGGCGTTACAGTCGCAGGTGGTATACGCGAAACCATGTGATCTACCCATGGCTAGGTTGAAAGGGATGTAAAAATCCCTGGAGGACCGAACTCATTAACGTTGAAAAGTTATGGGATGAGCTGTGGGGAGGAGTAAAAGTCTAATCAAACATGGAGATATCTCGTACTCGGCGAAATAGCTTTAGGGCTAGCCTCAGGTCACTACGTGATGGGGGTAGAGCTACTGAATGGGATTGGGGGGCTACCCGCCTACCCACCCCAACCAAACTCCGAATACCATTACGACTATCCTGGGAGTCAGACTACGGGGGATAATCTTCGTGGTCAAAAGGGAAACAGCCCGGATCGCCAGCTAAGGTCCCTAAATTCTGCTAAGTTACTAAGGAAGTTGGGTCACAAAAACAGCCAGGATGTTGGCTTAGAAGCAGCCATCATTTAAAAAGTGCGTAATAGCTTACTGGTCGAGTGATCCAGTGCCAATAATGAACGGGAATAAGCAGAACACCGAAGCTGCGGATTGCTCCGCACTAATTTCCGCCCAGCGGACTTCCCTCGTCTTGAGGTTTGTTGTCTGGGTGAAAATTAGTGCGGGGTAGTGGTAGCCGAGCGTAGTTGTCAGCACAGAAGCGGTACGGTAACGAGCCGTGGAGCGGCAACTAGTGATTATGCCGGTATGAGTAACGATAAAGCAGGTGAAAATCCTGCTCGCCGAAAGCCTAAGGTTTCCTGGGGAAGGTAAATCCGCCCAGGGTTAGTCGGACCCTTAGTCGAGGCTGAAAGGCGTAGACGATGGACAGCAGGTTAATATTCCTGCACCATGTCTCAAAGGTTATTACCTATGGAGTGACGCATCTTCAAGGGCCATCCCGTGGTTAGTCGTGCGGGTTGGGGACCCGTCTCCGCCGGTAGGCAAATCCGCCGGCATAAAGGGGCTGGGTCAGCTCGAGGTCAATATATGTTGCCGAAGTGGCTGGAGAAGGTGCCGAGAAAAACTTCTGTGGGACGATGAGGCATGTCCGTACTAAAACTGACACAGGTAGGCGAGGAGAATATCCTCAGGCGCTCGAGAGAACCGTTGTTAAGGAACTAGGCAAATTAACCCCGTAAGTTCGCGATAAGGGGTCCCTCCAGACACATTTAGTTTCGATTGAATGTGTGCTGAGGGCGCAGTGAAGTGGCTCTGGCGACTGTTTATCAAAAACACAGTTCTGTGCCAACACTTAAAGTGGATGTATACAGAATGACGCCTGCTCGGTGCCGGAAGGTTAAGGAAGTAGGTTCGTTTCTTCGGAAACAAAGCTTGCAACTGAAGCCCCGGTAAACGGCGGCCGTAACTATGACGGTCCTAAGGTAGCGAAGTTCCTTGTCGGGTAAGTTCCGACGTGCATGAACGGCGTAACGACTGGAGTACTGTCTCAACAACGGACTCGGTGAAATTGTAGTAGTGGTGAAGATACCACTTACCCGCGGCAAGACGGAAAGACCCCGTGAACCTTTACTGCAATCTGGTATTGGTGCCTGGTATGGCATGCGTAGGATAGGTGGGAGGTGTTGATCTGGCGCTCTCGGGCGTCAGGGAGCCAACCTTGAAATACCACCCTTGTTATGTCAGTTACCTAACCGCGACCCTTGAATCAGGGCGTGGGACCGTGCTTGATGGGCAGTTTGACTGGGGCGGTCTCCTCCCAAAGAGTAACGGAGGAGTTCAAAGGTACCCTCAGCCTGGTTGGCAATCAGGTTTAGAGCGCAAAGGTATAAGGGTGCTTAACTGCGAGACATATAGGTCGAGCAGATACGAAAGTAGGACTTAGTGATCCGGTGGTCCCGTGTGGAAGGGCCATCGCTCAACAGATAAAAGGTACTCCGGGGATAACAGGCTGATCGCCTCCGAGCGTCCATAGCGGCGAGGCGGTTTGGCACCTCGATGTCGGCTCATCACATCCTGGGGCTGTAGGCGGTCCCAAGGGTTCGGCTGTTCGCCGATTAAAGTGGTACGCGAGCTGGGTTCAGACCGGCGTGAGCCAGGTCGGTCCCTATCTGCCGTGGGCGTAGGAATCTTGTGGAGATTCAATCCTAGTACGAGAGGACTCGATTGAACCAACCTCTGGTGCGCCAGTTGTCCTGCTAAGGGCATCGCTGGGTAGCTAAGTTGGGAACGGATAACCGCTGAATGCATCTAAGCGGGAAGCTTCCTCCGAGATTAAGATTCCATGTTTTCCGATTCGTCGGAAAACGAGAGCTCCCTTGTAGACCACGAGGTAGATAGGCCGGGTGTGTAAGATGCGAAATCATCTTAGCTAACCGGTACTAACGAGCGATTGCTTGACCACATTATTTTTTAGCTGACCGGGGCTGGATTTTGTACGACGCGATCTGTGGTAATGCATTAGTATGCATACCAAGCGTGTGAAACAAAGTTCCACCCTAAGCGAGGCCAGATTTTATCAAACAGATGTAGAGCAAAAATTGTGTGAAACATCAGCAAGGTAAAGTCATGACCTCAACAACTCCAAAAATGCTTCTCAGCACGATTGCACTTATGCTCATATTTAATATTTGCAGGTATCGATCGGTTACAGCCGATCGATCTCGAACTTGTTGGTGGCTATACCCAACGTGAAACGCCTGATCCCTTTCCGAACTCAGAAGCTAAGGCGTTGGGGCCGATGGTAGTGCGTAAGTGTGAGAGTAGGTCGCTGCCAACATTTATGGAAGCCCGTTGGTTACCCCAACGGGCTTTCTTTTTTACCCGCATAGCCGCCAATATCCCTATTCCACGCCGCACCTTCCTGTTCCCCGTTATTTCTACATCAGGCTGCAAGCAGGCGTACCTTTGCGATCCATCGGCCAAATCAAAAAGGCCGTTATATTAAGGCCCGACACCAGGGTTACCGTCTCGCTGTTTCAGCCGCCGGTCTGTATGGAAGGCTCATCCTAAGTTGATATTGAAATAGACGGCCGCTCTCCAAGAATGGATAATCCCATTACCTTATCACGTCATTCACACGGGATTGATATTTCTTACGGACGTGACTCCAAAGCCTGTGTTCTTCTCGCCAGAGATGTGCCGGGCGATTTTAACCAGGCTATTGAAAGGGCGTTTCCGAGAAATAGCGAGAACAATGTCAAAGCAATGTTTAGCCGCCCCACAACAAGAGTCAGCCGCGGCGGCCCACCTGATATTCTGGACACCTTTGAGGCAAAGCGGTCCGAGTCGAACATAGATCGCTGGAGCGGTAACTGGCTGGGCTATTATTGTCCGTTGACACCGGGCGGTGGTTTGCACTTTGACACTCAAAGTGAGCTTACCCCACAAATCGCTCAGCATTATTGGTACGACGGCGGCAGAAGCAGAGACGTTGACAGGCCCTGTTAAATGAAAATTGGGTTTTAAAAATGGCCGGCAACTGATGTCCCCCAATATAGACAATAGCCGAACAGAAGATCTTTATGCTATACTGATACTATTTGTTTTTCAATCTCTGTACGTAATTTCCGCAGAGCTTTGTTTTGAATTTGCCGTATTCGCTCTTTTGACAATCCTAACGCTGCTCCGATTTGTTTGAGTGTCATAGGAGAAGAATTTTCGTCGCTCAGTGAAAATCGCATCTTCATTACCGACCGTTCTGTTCCGGAAAGGTCGGCCGAGTTGGCCTTGAAAATGGTTCGCACTTCGTCGAGTCTTTCTTTGCGTATTGAGTTGCGTAGATGTTCGAGGTGATCGTCTTTTTCCATGGCCTGATCCAGTTGTGTGGTAAAAAGGCTGCGGTACCGATAGTAGCGCCTGGCAACACGGGAAAAACCTTTTAGAATGGCCCGGCAGGCGTAAGTACTGAACTTAAAACCACGTGCACAGTCGAATTTGTCGGTGGAATGCAGCAGGGCAATACTGCCTTCGCTGACCAACTCGGCAAAATCAATTCCATAATAGTCCACCTGTTTGGCCATCGCCAATACCAGTCCCATGTTTCCGGTTACGATCTTGCCGCGTGCGATTAACTGTTTTTCGTGCCAGCTCAGCAGTTTTGCGACCTCGGTTTTTCGTAGCGCCTTTGCTTTCAGCAACTGACATCTCAATTGAGACATATTGTGCCGAGCGTAATTCAACTGCAAAAACAAAACTTCCGACTCTTGGGCGTTAAGTGACATCCCGGGCGTAAGGTCGATCTTTTGCTTCATGATCGAAGCCATCTTTGTACGATTCTGAAAACGATCATCGCACATGTACGATACGGGTTTGCTCAGTATTTTTTCCAGGTTATTTCGCTGAAATGGTGTCAATTTCAGTCTGTTAATCTCAGACTGCAGCTTCTGACGACAGGGATCGCGCTCGACAATCATAACGATTTACTCCCTTCCTTCTCGAAAAATCACCTAACCCCTTTTTCCGATACAGCTTACGCCCAGTAGCCTTAGGGGTGGCCATCTCTGCTTATCCTATACCGCCCGGACTTTACCTGAAACAGCTCTCCAGTACAATCGTGTTTATCGCCATTTTGTACTGTTAAAAAAATGATTTTACTTCAGGAAAAAGAACGCATTGCGGCAGGCAAAAGTGTCTGCTGCAACAGGCAAAGGAATGCGTAACGTCATCCGGAAGATACTGCACCGCTCAAATTGACTGGTTCTCATCGCCAAGAAACAAGGCTTAACTGATTGCAAACAATAAAGTTACAACACACTCAAATCGTATGTTATCTGGGTTTTCAGAAACTACTCGGATAGAGGCCCAACTGGAAGTAAAAGGGTGCATGTCACATTTGTAGGTAGAATTTTGCCCTCCGGGATGGCAAAATAGGTAAATTTGACAAAAAGCCTATTTGCCATGGAGGGCATTATCATGGATACCAAAATACTGGACGAATTGAAAGTGGCTTGTAGCCAGAAATCATCTCTGGCTGGTGAGATATTAATTGTCGAAAAATTTGGATGATTTGACTAAGCGACATCAGGGCCGGGAAAATCACTGGCTGCATGAGAAACCTACCTACAAACGTGACATGCACCCAGGAGAACGGCTGTAGATTCTCCCGTGATCTTGGTCGCCCATGTTTTTGCCGAGGCGACAACTGTCGTTGCAGAGGTCAAGGTAACTCTATTCCGTCTGGTCGATTTTGGTGCGTCTGGAATGGAAGGGAAAGATAGTTACAGAGCCTTTATGTTCCCTGAACTTTTTGCTTTCCTCCAGTTCGTCCATGTATAGTGGAAAAATGCCACTTTTGTTTTTTCGGTGAATCAGAAAGCCGTCCTTGTCACGCCTTTCCGTTTTCTCCCAGGTTCCTATCAGGCAGATTTCGCCCTTTTCTTTTCTCCATGTGGTCTTGTTGTCATCGATTCCTTCGGTATTTTCAAAGGCAAAGAATGGCCAGGCGTTTCCGGTTTTACGATAGGTTTCACCTGCCAGCGGGGCTTCCTGACATCCGGCGGAGAACAGCACAGGTAAGATCATCGCCAGAAACAGTGCAAAGCCAACGAGACGTCGCAAGGGAAGGTGTTCTTTCATGTCTGGTTCCTTTCGCGGTGAAAATATGTGTTCATATTAATACTGACAGCAAGTATAAATAGGACGAATTACGAATGTCAAGCCTATTTATACTCATAACGATTGAGTTTCACCTTTTTCTTATTATGTATCCAATGTGTATAGTCGGGGCGTTTTGGCCGTGAATTTTAATCTGAATCGCAACGTTTTATCTCATAGCAAATGTGGGTTTTATATATCTCTGCCGTACAGGGCGGCCCAAAAACTGCTTTTGAGCTGTCAAGGACGCTTGTTACCAACATCAACCATTGCAAACGGCTGAATACTTACGCTTCTAGTAACGGCGAATCACTCCAATAACTATCCCCTGGATATTTATCTGGTTTACATAAATGGGCGGAAAATCCGGGTTGGCAGCCTCCAGACGGAAACCTTTGTTGTGCCGATAATATTTCTTTAACGTTGCTTCGCCATTTTCCAGCATCGCTACGACAATTTGACCGTCGCGGGCTGAATCGGATTTTTCCACAAGCACGTAATCACCGTCGCGTATCTGCTCATCAATCATACTGTCGCCCCGGACTACCAGGGCGAAAGTGCCGGCACAACTGTCGAACATGCCGGTTAAATCGAGAACGTCTGGATTCTCAATGGCTTCCAGTGGAACCCCGGCAGCGATACAGCCAACCAGTGGATAGCAGCCAGGATCGCCCAACCCCAAATCTTCACCAACCTCGGCGATATCATCGCCTCCGCAGGAAAGAATCGCCCCAGTCTGGGCAACCGATGGATCAATCGTCAAAGAACGTGCCCTGTTTGGACTGCGATGCACAAGCCCTTTTCGAACGAGAGCTTCTACATGTTCGAAAACTGTTACTTTGCTTAGTCGAAGTTTCGCAGCCAACTCCTGCAAGGTCGGGGAACAACCATTGCTGACGCGACAGAGATGGATAAGACGAAGTATTTGTACCTGTCGGGGAGTCAGAATCGCACCGTGCTGTTTCGATGAGCCGGACCTTTTGCAACTGCTTTGCCGAGTAGATTGTTTTTTCATCAGAATTTCTCCACAACCCAACCAAACGGTACGATTGGCCGGCCAAAACCATATAATCGCCGGAAATTGATGTACGGATATCATTCCTTCGAACCGGACCAGCGGGACTACCTTTCGATCGCTTATCCGGCAGACCCACAGCCCCCAACAGGTAATCCATAATCCCGGCAAACCAACCGGCGGTGGCCTTTGTTCGGTTATACAAACCGGCTGAATTGGCTTGTGGTTTCATGGTCGAGGCCGCCGGCCAAACTCGCTCGTATTGGCCGCCTGGGCCAAACTTACAAACCGGAACATCCAAATTTTCATTCTGCATTCGGCAAACCATGGTATCCTGCTCCTTGAAGCAACTTAGCGATGCCTGAAGCCCGATCTGGGCCGGGGTTCAGATGCTCGCCTGGTTAGGTATCTGTTAGGCTAATAGAACATCGGACGGCAGGAACCTGAAGCATGAATTTCCCGCGAAATGGAAAAACAAAACACCGAATTATCCGCCGGTTTGATATTATAGGACGCTCCTGATGCAGCAGTGGTATGAACGCCTGTGCATCAAGTCGTTTGTTAGCTCGTCCATCTGGCTACGCAACGTCGTTAAGCTTGCCAAAAATCATTCGGCCGGCGGATGTCTGCAGTACCGAAGTGACTACTATATCGACTGTCTTGCCAACGGACCGACGTCCCTGCTCGACCACGATCATTGTGCCGTCGTCCAGATAGCCGACCCCCTGATCCGGCTGATCACCCGGTTTGATCATTTTGACACTCATCGATTCCCCCGGCAGCACGACCGACTTCAAAGCGTTGGCCAGATCGTTGATATTTAATACCTCCACACCACGCAGATGTGCAACTTTACTCAGGTTATAATCGTTGGTAACAATTTTGCCGCCGAGTTTCTTGGCCGCGGAAACGAGCCGATGATCGACCGATTCCAACTTCTCACTAACCGACAAGTCAATGTTCTCGACGCTGATGTCAAGCTCCTTGTTATTCTGCATCTTGTTGAGCATATCGAGACCGCGGCGACCTCGGTTACGCCGCAAGCGATCAGCCGAATCAGCAACGGTTTGTAATTCACCCAAAACAAAACGCGGAATAACCAACGGTGAACTCAAAATTTTAGTAGCGGCAATGTCAGCGATCCGACCGTCGATAATCACCGATGTGTCCAGGATTAACGGAGCACCTCCCTTGGTCTGTTTGCTGAACTCAACATAGGGAATAATAAACCGGAAATCATCCTTGGTCTGCAAAACAAAGATAACCGTTAAATAACAACACAAAATATTAATCAACGCCTTGATGCCGGGGCTGGCAATGTAAAGAGCGTTCCGCTCGGATATGTTATAAGCATCGTAGAGTAAACCAACGATGTAATTGAATGCCATACCGATCGCCAGACCCGCCAATACGCCAAAGAACAGGCCTGCCAAAGCGACCACGCTTTTTCGCGGAACCAAAGAATCAATGGCAAAACCAACCAGCCCAACAGCAAAACACCCAATAACTGCAAACCATATACTGACTTGCACGTTACTACTGCTATCCTTGAAGTCAAAAAAACCGCCTTCTGTAAAGCCCAACAACATTACCGATGCAATTAGAAGAAAAAATACTGCGCGAATAGACCATACTAACATAATAATGACCCTCTACTATTGAATAATATTAATACGAAATAAAACTATTGTAAACGAATCCGCCACAAAACGGCCAGCGCCCATACTATCTGCTCCCGATCAAATATTTTGGTATCAAATTTCTCGTTGGCGGGTATCAAATGCACTTTATCGTCACTGTAACGGATAATTTTGCAGGTAACTCCGATTTGGTCACGCAGTTGCACTACGGCAGTAGTGCCGTTACGGGAAGTGATCGAGGGAGTCAGTATAACCAGATCGCTGTCACAGATTCGCGGAGCCATACTGTCGCCGTCAATCCGCAAGGCGAAGGCATCAGGAAATCGTTGGTAGATTTCAGGACATTCGACAAACTCACAAACACCATCGGGTAAGACCTCAGCCAGTTGCACAAGCTTGACCTGCCAGGCATCCAGCCTGGGCAAATCTACGGCGGTGGAGGTGGAATGGACCGCTCCGGCCTGCACCTGCAAATGATCGCCTTTCAGACTTTTTTGCTTTTTTCGATGATGTGCAATTATCTGATCCAACTCGACAATGCCTGGAGGTTTACCGGATGATTGCGGATCTGCCGACCAGAAATGGACGATGCCCGCCGCCGTACATCCCAGCACCGGCAGCCAGGGGAGCTGCGAAGGAGCTCGGTCCGGGGCCGGATCGTCCGTGGTCTTGGATAAACTCTTTTGAGAATCCGCATTATTGCCGTTTCCGGCGGTTTTAATGTCATGGGTTGCCGGTTTTGCGGCAATTCCCCCGGAAGTTTCAGGCAGCAACTGAGAATCGGACAGTGACTTTTCCACTGTTGTTTTCTCGTCCAGTAGCTCAATAAAGGCATTCAGGGAGGTCCAGACGGAAGGATCCCGCTCCAGCAAAGCTGAAATCTTATCAGCTAACAGTTTGGGTATGGGGCGAACTACTGTAGAACTACCGGAGGTTTTTCCGGTGAGCAGCCAGCGAATATCCGCCCCGGTCAACTCACAGATAGCCCAAAGAAGACTTGCCGGCGGCATACGGTCCTGCTCATAGTAATTATACGTGGAAAAACTAATGCCTAACATGTTGGCAAATAAGGCTTTACCTCTTTTGCCGGCATGATCGCAACGCAGTTGGCGAATCCGTGAAATAACCGCCTTCTCGTCAATACGGCTTGTCGAACGAACCATAAAAATCCATAAATATGAATAATAATACTGACAAATTTCACATTTCCGATAATATATGTGATTATGTGATATTTACTGCGTAATATTCGCATTAACAGCGTTAATGCTAGACTAGTACCGCATTTTATGGATTTGGTCAACAGTTAATTTGGAGAGAGTCGGCAATATCCAGGAGTTACACGGCTGGCAGAATCGTCTGCTGACCGAAATAAGCCGAAAAGTGAAAGCGATCAGCTCAGCCTGGAAGAGAGCGAAAACCACTTCCAGGTAAGCTGCCAGTCTCAGAAACATCAGCGAAAGGCATCCAGAAGGTTTTTTAACTCTTCCTGAGTGAACAGGCCGAAGAAATACTCTCGATCATAAGCAAATTTCGTTTCGTTTAGTTGTTTTTGAGCGTCTTCTTTTCGATGTGCCAATTCCCGGGCGGCGCAGTCGGCTGAGGCGGCAATTTTCTCATTGAGTTGATGGATTTTTTCAAAGGCAAGCCGGCGCATTTGAGTGTCGGCATTGGCCTGGCGCAATAATTCACTTTCCTCTATGGCCTTGAGCCGCTGGTTGAGAAGGTCGTTTTGAGCCGTGTTTTCGGCAGATTCACTGATGCGGGCGGTAGTTTCGGCATTGAGATATCGCTGTGGATTAAATCGCAGATCACGCTGAATGTGCCGGATACAGCGTAATTGCTCCTCGACCCAAACGATGCCGGGCAAGTTGCCCAGCGGTAAATACATGGTAGCCGAGGCACAGGCATAAGCGGGAGGTTCAACATGGTAAAATTGGCGGATGAACTCATCTGCAACCTGATCGTAACCGGCGCCGCCGATGCCATGGACAAAATAGTCAGCGAAAAACAGACGGGCAAATATCGTCATAGCCAACGCTCGTGGACGTAAATACATTTGTTGTCGTTTTAATGTTTGGATTATCGATATGGTATTGTCGGGGCCGTTAACAGCCATACCACCGATATCTTCCGAGCCGTTATTGAGGATCAGTTCGTTTGCTCTGCGGCGAACAAACAAAGGCTGCCTGGGCCGGCCTGCGCGGAACACCCAGAAAGGCATCTCATGGGTACCGCCATCCCGGTCGCTACCGACAAGATTTGGCATGGGGCGAGAGCTACTGTGAATGTTGTAACATCGGCGAAAATGTGCCAGGGACTGGTTGTAACAGTTGCGGACCCGCGGCGACTGGAAAAGAAAATCAATCGCAAAATTGGTAAAAACCTTCGATTCAGCCATAACGGATACCGGCAGGGACAAATGATTCAATTTCAAAGGCTGGGCAAACCGGTAATTCAACAGGGTTAAGAGATCGACCGGATTCTCGCAAACATCATACGCCTCAGTCAGGGCCTGCTCAATCCTTCGCAAATTGTCGGCAAACGCACTGCAAACGGATAATTGCCTGAGTTCGGTTGTAAATTGCCGAATATCCGAACGTGAGGGTAGAGGTTGATATTCCATGGGCAAATGTGGATCGCCACGACACAAAAACAATTGTTTAACGGTCAATCCCTGTTTCGAGCGAACAGGAACTTTAAGGCCGATATCTTTTGGCAGATCAGTATCGACAATAATATCCAGACCCAATCCGTCATTGTCCTGAGCCAGGTGGTTGGCGAGAATATACTTGGCAAGTATGCCGCAGTGAAAAAAACTGCATTGATGGCCTGTTACGACCAAAGCGGTCTCTGACAGATTGTTCGGAGACGGTACAGCCGGCAGGTTCAATTTGCGGCGGTAATGCTGGGCCAGATTTACTATTTCGCTGCGGCCGCGGCTGCGCTCTTGTGACAAAGGCCCGGCAAAAATTTCAACATCGGTATTGGCCAGGTGCCTGCGGTTGGAACACAGATCGCTTCTGATTTGTTTCGAGGTGGGCCAAAGAAGTGTTTGACCGTGAGCTTTGGGTGTCGGAAGTGATAATCTACCGGTTGAATTATTTCTGGAAGAATTTAACTTGGTACCCATAATGGTTTCAGGTCAATGCCGGCCTTTCCCAACCGACCTTGCGCAGGGCATTATCGAAGACTTCTTTATAGTGGCTCAAGCGAATATCCGGGTTGTCCAGTTCACCGCCGAAATGGCGATGTGGATCGTTGTAAATTAGATCAACAGGAATTTCTCGCACTCGCTGTTGATGATGCGCCATCTGCACCCAAAACTCCAGCGGAAAAGCATAACCGGTCTCAGTGAACTCCAGTTGAGCCACCGCTTCCATGCGACAGGCCCTAAATCCGCAAAACGCATCGGTTAGGTTCAAATGAAGTTTCTCATTTATCCACCGGGTTACGATTTTGTTTATTTTTTGACGATCAGGCGGTGGAGAATCGTTCCGAACGGAGGCAGGCATATAACGCGAACCGCTAATAACATCGCAGTCATTATTTTCTATGGCACAAAGAAAATCAGGGATTTGTCCCGGCTCGTGCTGCAGATCACAGTCCATGGTAATTAACCATTCGAAGCCGCAGCCGGCGGCAAAGTGAAACGCCTGGATGATAGTTTTTCCGTAGCCGCAGTTTTTCCGGTGACTTACCACGCATACATCCCGCCGACCGGCCAGGATCAGCTTACTTTCGTCTGTGCTGCCATCATCGATGACAAGCACGTTCCCGATATATTGACCGACCCTGTCCAGCACAGCGGCCAAATTCTCCTGCTCGTTATATACCGGTATTGCCAGCAGAACTTTTTTATCGGTTAAACTCATCATTATCATAATAGCAGTTTGGACGCCAAAGTCAACCAAAAGTTACAACTTTCAACAAGATACAGGACTTGAATCCGAATACGAGATTTGTTATATTGTATCCATTCAAAATGACAATGTTTGGAAACCTTTTTGGCAAAAGAGTTGCCAAAAACATGTTGGAAAACCGCTAACTGGACAGTTTCATCTGCAAAAAAAAGTATAAATACAAATGGCAAACGCCACGACAAAAAAACAGCTTGCCGCCAGGTATCGAAAACTGCAGGAGATTCTCAATTCCTGCCGAAAGGTGCTTGTGGCTTATTCCGGCGGAGTAGATAGTACTTTTCTGCTTAAGGTTGCCGTCGATTGCCTGGGCAGGCAAAACGTATTGGCTTGTATTGGTGCAAGTGAGTCGCTGGCCGGCAGTGAACTCGAAACGGCCGGAGAAATCGCCCGGCAAATTGGAGCCGAGGTCCAAATCGTTTATCCCCGTGAAATGTCAAACCCAAATTATACCGCCAATTCCGCCGACCGCTGTTTTTACTGCAAATTAGAGCTGTATCAGCTTCTGAGCAAAATAGCGCAGCAGGGCCATTACGATGCGGTCCTATGCGGCACTAACGCCGATGATCTCGGCGATTTCCGCCCGGGTCTGCGGGCGGCAAAAAAATTCGACGTCAAAAACCCCATCGCAGAAGCCGGCTTGAACAAAAATGACATACGTGTTTTAAGTAAAGAACTGGCCCTCGCCACATGGAACAAACCCGCTCAGCCGTGCCTGGCCAGCAGAATGGCCTACGGCCTGGAAATCACTCCCGAACGACTCAAACAAATCGAAAAGGCAGAAGAATTCCTGCGCAGCACAGGACTGTACGAACTGCGGGTGCGCCATCACGGCAACATGGCCCGGATCGAAGTGCCAGTCGATAAAATCCCCGAACTGGTAAAAAATGATCGCCGCAATGAAATCGTGGCGTTTTTCAAAAAGTTGGGGTTCACCTACGTCAGTCTCGATCTGCAGGGTTTCCGTAGCGGCTCCGCCAACGAAGTACTGTAAATGTCTCTGCGTGTTGGGCATCGGCTCAACCCGGTAACTTCGTGACAACTTGTAGCGAGCCGGAAAAGTCTATTGATTTCAACTCCGCTATATCTTCCAAACCATCCACATACAACAGCAATGCCTGCAGTTTACTCTTGCGGATTACTTCCAGGGCCGCTGAGAGCATAATCCTGCTGGTAGATATTTCGTTTGTCGCTCTTTTTTTATGGGCGTCTTTTTCTCTTTATCCATCTTCTTAGCCATGACTCATCTGCACATCTGACTCACTTACACCAGGTTTTCCTTATACCATTCGATAGCTCGGCAGATTCCTTCTTCAAAACTTACCGACGGTTCGTATCCGATCACTTTTTTTGCCAAGCTCACGTCCGCCAGCGAGTGTTTTATATCGCCCGGCCGCGGATCGGTATATACGGGCTTTATGTGTTCTTTGCCCAATAGCTTCCTGATCTCATCAACCACGGCATTAACCGTCACCGATGCGGCGGTGGATATATTGATCGCCTGGCCGTGGGTTTCTTTGGCAGTGGCAGCTTTCCAGTTCGCCTCGGTTACATTATCTATGTAAGTAAACCCGCGAGACTGCTCACCATCGTCAAAGATTCTCGGCGGTTTGTCACGCAACAGGGCCGAGACAAACAACGGAATCGCAGCAGCGTATTGACTTCCCGGATCCTGCCGCGGCCCAAATACGTTATAGTAACGCAAACATATCGTTTCCAATCCGTAGCTTTCGAAGAACGTCCTGCAGTAAATCTCACCGATTGCTTTGCTGGCCGCGTACGGACTTATCGGGGCAAACGGCAGCCCTTCATGTTGGGGCAGCACCTTGCTGTCGCCATAGACCGAGGAGCTTGAAGCGAAAACAAATCGCTTAACCTGCCCCTCACGAGAGGATTGAAGCATATTGAAAGTTCCCGTGGCGTTCACCTCGTGCGTAGTTGCCGGGTCCTTGATCGATCGCGGCACACTGCCCAATGCCGCCAGGTGATATACTATGTCCACCCCTTCGACCGCCCTTTTCACTGTCGCTTTATCGCGAATATCCCCTTCGATCAATTCAATCTGGTGGTCAACCGCTGTGAGATTTTCCCGTTTGCCGGTCTCGAAGTTGTCCAGTACGCGCACCCGCCGCCCCTTCTCCAGCAGAAACCGAACCATGTTACTACCGATAAAACCCCCTCCGCCTGTCACCAGAGATAAGCCCATATCTTTAACACCTCATTCCAGTTTTGTTAGTCTCTTACAAGTAACCATATTAGGTTCCAGGCTATTGCCTGGTTAGTCTATCCCAAAAAATAATCGACTATTTTGGCCCGTCACTTCGGCTATTTCCTCCACATTTTCGCCCCTTAACTGGGCCAGTTTTTCAGCGATGTGTATCAGCAACGCCGGTTCGTTGGGTCTGATATTGCGTTGCGGCTCCGGGCTGAGATACGGACAATCGGTCTCCAGCATGGTCATCTCCAACGGTACATATTGTGCAGCCTTTTGCGTTTCCCGGGCACTGCCGAAGGTGAGCACTCCCGTAAACGAAACAAAATATCCCCGTTCGATCAGTAACTTTGCCTCGCTGGTCCCTCCACTGAAACAATGAAACACAATCGGCACATCGTCTCGCCCCCATTCATCCAGTATCCCAAGGCAATCCTCTATCGCATCCCGGCAATGAACCACCACAGGTAAGGCAGTTTCCCCTGCCAGGGCCAATTGCTCCGTAAATACCTGCTTTTGACTGTCTTTGTCGGATAATTCGTAATAGTAATCCAGCCCGACTTCTCCGATTGCCGAGACCTTTTGGTTCTGGGCCAGGTGGCGTAATTCTTCCAGCCATCCTTTTGCCTGTTTGCAGGCCTCGTGCGGATGCACTCCCACACTACAGTACATCCCGGAATATTGATGGCTCAACTCAATGCCGGCGGCGCTGTCTTCCAGGTTGGTCCCTATCGTAACCCACCGGTCCACCCCAGCCTGACCAGCACGGATCAGCACCTGTTCGAGGATATCCGAATATCCTTTTCCCGCCAGGTGCGTGTGAGTATCGATCAACCGCATGTCCCATTTCCCTGTTCAATCTTCGGCTGTCTGCCACTAATACCTCGGCGGCAAAAATACGTTTTTCCAATGCCGGATGTCCGGCTTACCCCGCTCGGGTACTATCACTACCACTACGTCGAATCGACAAGGGAAATCATGGAGATTATGGGCGTGAATAAACTGTCGTGCCACCGCCGCAATATGTTTTTGTTTGTGGTAGTTAACCGTTTCCTCTCCCTGAACGAGTTCTTCGCTTTTTCGGGTCTTGACCTCGACGAATACCACCGTCTCATCATCCCGCATAATCAGATCGACTTCGCCTTGCTTGACGGTGTAATTACTCTGCAGAATCCGGTATCCAGTCTTCTTGAGATATTTTTGTGCCAGCTTTTCTCCTCGTTGCCCCAACTTGTTTCTTTCCCGTCCGATGGTCACAACCTGCGCACCCTCAGCTAAGCGAACACAACAACCGCAACTTCCATCGTGCGATAGAAACACGTACGCCACTTCCTCTGAACTTTCAGATGCCCTGGCTCTCGGCCTCTTTCCTGCCCGCCCACATTTCGCGCAACCGCACAGCCTTACCGGTCCGTTTCCGCAGAAAATACAACTTGCTGCGCCGGATATAGCCTGAGCGAGTAACGTCCACTTTTACCACACTGGGCGAATGAATGGGAAAAATCCTTTCCACGCCTTCGTTATTAACGATCCGCCGAACAGTAAAAGTTTCACTGATACCGCTGCCCTTGCGGGCGATGACGGTTCCGTTGAATACCTGGACTCTTTTCTTTTCGCCCTCGATAATCCGTACATGCACATCCACGGTATCCCCAACATTGAATTGCGGAATATCCTCTTTGAGATGTTTTCCTTCAGCTACATCGATTAAATTCGATACCATAACACTTCTCCTATATTAAATCACTATCATCACGTTTACTATTGTTCAGCAGGTCAGGCCGTCTTCGTCTGGTTCGCTCCAGGGCCTGTTCCTGTCGCCATTCCTTTATCGTCTGATGGTTGCCTGACAGCAACACTTCCGGCACCTTCCATCCGCGAAAATCCGCCGGCCGGGTAAACTGCGGATATTCCAGCGTATCTTCACTAAACGATTCCTCAATGGACGAATTCTCATCGCCCAGCACCCCGGGAATCAGCCGGGCTATCGCATCGACCACCACCATCGCCGGTATCTCTCCGCCGCTGAGCACATAATCGCCAACGGATATTTCTTTCGTGGCCAGATGTTCTCGTATCCGTTCATCGAATCCTTCGTAGTGCCCGGCTATCAGCACTATTCGGCTTTTCTGGGCCAGTTGTGCTGCCGTGCTTTGATCAAAACGTTGGCCCTGCGGCGTCAGAAGTATCACTTCATCAACCGGACCACCTCGACTGGTCAGATCATCGGCCGCATCGAACACCGGTGGGCACATCATTACCATGCCACTGCCCCCCCCGTATGGGCGATCATCCACGCTACGATGTTTGTCTTGAGTATAGTCACGTATGTCGGTCAGCACGATTTCCAACAACCCTTTTTCCTGGGCACGCTTGATAATCGATTGGCCAAACACGCCGGCAAACATCTCCGGGAACAAACTTAGCAAATCGATTCGCATCATTTCATTACCATCAGCTCGACACAACAACTTCTTGTGCAGCTTCCACCCGGTCCGGCGGAAGCTGCCAACTTATTAGCCACGCCGTTTATCCGCCGGGCCTGCGCAAACCTCAGATGTACCTTGGCGGTTTCCACAACGCCCGCTAGACGGAGACGATACCTTTCCTGCCCAGCAGATTTCGTACAGTATCGCTGGGGGTCGCTCCTTTGTCCAGCCAGAAGCGTATCCGCGCTTCATCTTTGATCACCACTTGTTTTTCTTCATCGGACGAAATCGGATCATAGAAACCCAGGTCTTCCAGTACTCTGCCGTCACGCGGATTACGCATTTCCATCGCACTGATGCGATAGAAAGGCCGATGCCGACGACCCATTCGTTTCAGTCGAATCCTTACCACTTCGTTAATTCTCCTTATTTTTCTGCTGTTGGTTTGCTTTTACGTTTTTGCAAGCCAAAACATAGCCATTAACAAATATGCTCACATTACCGCAGTCAGCCTGCGCCCGCTGTGCTATTTCTTTTATCTGCTGGTCGGTCAGCTCTTCCAGGTGCGACTTTTCTTTTGCCGTCATGGCCTTTACCGCTCGTCGAAAGTCGTCGTATTCTTCTTCGCTCGGAGCCGCCAGCATTGCCAACTCCGCTGTGCCACGCGCGTCCCGAAACTGACTGCGAAACGCTCGGCCGAATCCACTCTGCCTGAATCGGCCTACATACTCCAGATATTCTTCTATGTTCGCAAAGCTGTTCATCTTCGGGTCGTCGCCGCTATGTTACATACCCATAATTTTCACGCCTGAAAACATCGCTTTATCGCCGGCTTCTATGCTCTCTCTGAAACAATCCTTGTAACGCTGACGTTATCTTCTTTTACTCCTTTTCTTGCGATCTCCTTTTTTCCGTTTTGACCGCTGCTTGATCTTCAGTCCCGGCATCTTGCCGCCAAACATATCCATATTACCCAATTGTTTCATCGCCTTCATACGGCCCATCATTCCCATTCCGCTCATGGCCTTCATCATTTGCCGCGTTTGGTTAAATGTCTTGACGAGTCCAGATACGTCCGTCGCGTCGGTTCCGCTGCCCCGCGATATACGCCGCCGACGAGACCCGTCGATAATATCAGGATCACGCCGTTCTTCTTTTGTCATAGAATGGACAATCGCCTCGATCCGCGTAATCTCCTTATCGTCGATATCCATCCCCGCCATCGCCCCGCCCATTCCCGGCACCAGTTTCATCAAATCTTTTATTCCACCCATCTTTTTCATCGATTGCATCTGTTTGAGAAAATCGTCGAAGGTCAGCTCGCCCTTCGACATCTTTTCCTGCATCTTTTGAGCTTCTTCGACGCTGAATTGATCCTGGGCCTTCTCAACAAGACTAACCACGTCGCCCATCCCCAGAATACGACCAGCCATTCGGTCCGGATGAAAAGCCTCCAGATTATCGAGCTTCTCGCCTATTCCAATAAACTTAATCGGCTTGCCCGTTACCGCCTTGACCGACAACGCCGCCCCGCCTCGCGCATCCCCGTCCAGTTTGGTCAGGATAACGCCATCGAGTTCGAGTTGTTCGTTGAACTCTTTGGCACTGTTAACGGCATCCTGACCGGTCATCGAATCACACACCAGGTATATCTGATGGGGCATAATCGCCTCACAGATCCGACGCAACTCACCCATCAGTTCGGTATCGATATGCAACCGCCCGGCCGTATCCAGAATCACCACATCCCGGTTGTTCGCTTTAGCGAACGTGAGACCGTTTTTCGCTACTTTTACCGGGTCTTTGCTCTGTTCACTATAAACCGGAACGTTTATCTGTTCACCAAGCGCTATCAGTTGTTCTATTGCCGCCGGTCTTTGAAGATCGTCCGCCAACAACAAGGGCTGTTTGCCTTTGGCAACCATGTATTTAGCCAGTTTGGCCGCTGTGGTCGTTTTTCCACTTCCCTGCAATCCTGCCAGCAACACGACTGTTGGGCCTGGCGAGACATAATATATCTTGCTGTCCACAGGACCCATCAGATTGGTCAACTCATCATTGACAATCTTGATCAGCAACTGGCCGGGGTGCAGACTCTTTATCACCTCCGCTCCCAGCGCTTTTTGCTGTACTAATTCGCAGAAGTCCTTTACTACGCTATAGTTAACGTCTGCTTCCAGCAGTGCGGTACGCACCTGACGCATCGCGTCACGTACGTTGCTTTCGCTGATTCGTCCGCGCCCGCTAAGTCCGCGGAGCACATTATTAAATTTTTGCGTTAGTGTATCAAACAATCCAACTTCTCCCGAAACTCAACCCAACCGCCGTGGTTGTGGCTGGTTTCGTACCGCCGCCTATTGGCGCACACTCTCCATATACAGAGAACCCAACACTATATACAACCCCGGCGGCAATTGCAAGTCTAATATCCCTGACAATTACCATCCACCAAAAAAAACAGACAAAAACCCCTAACCCCTTTGCTACCAAGAGGTTATCCGGGATTTGCGGGAATACACCGTGAATTTGTTCTGGTCCGTCCTGCTAATCTGGTTTGCCTTTGTCCTCCTCTTCGCCTTTGTCATCCCCGGTGGAAGGTCTTTCTTTCGTGTCCGTGTCATCTTCAGCTTCACCTTCGGCAACAGACGGCTCTTCGGTTTCCTCCGAAACGGCCGTTGGAGGCGTGGTTTGTTCGGGTTGTTCGGTTACCAGATCTTCCACGTCCTGTTCGACGAAAACATCTTCCAGATCGGTTCCGTCAACACGCTGTCGCAACAGAAAATAGATAGTCGTGCTAACCGAAAAGAAAAAGCTCACCACAAAAGCCAGAACCGCCGCCGTCACCAAAGCAACCCAAATCCAGATCAGGAAAGCGGCAAAGCTTTCCGACCAATTCAGTCCCATCCAAACAACATCAGGCTGCAGGTTGCCCAAGGTCGGCGCCGGCCAGATAGCGTCCAGTTTGCCGCGAATATTGATAAATGACGTACCGTCCAAATTTATTGCAAGTTTTATGCTGCTGTGCACGGCACAAAGGAGCAAAAAGGCAAAAAAGTGGACAAACAAGTAGCAAATGGCCCCATAAACCGCCGCGACCAGGTAGTAGAAACCCATCCGCCAGGGCCGGGCAAAGATATAACTAAAGGATCGGCTGATAGCGTCAAAACTGTCAGAGCCTTCCACCGCAACGGTCGGATACATCAGGCTGTAACCGCCCATCAGGCCCACCGACACCAGGGCGATAATAAAACCGCCCACCAAGGCCAGGGGGAACAAAATTCCACCGATAATCTCGCCAACTACTGGAATGGCGACAACAAGGCTGACCAGGAACATCGCCAGGCAAATAAAAATTATAATCGCTACGGGAATCAGCGGGGCGGAAAAAAAACTGACGAATTTGTCTGCACTGAAGTTCAAAGCCTGTAATGGACCGATCCGCTCATCACGCGAAAAGTGCAGTGCTGAAATACGGCAAATCGCTCCACCGACTACAGCCCAGATCGCCAGGCACATGATAATTATGACAAAAGCGTAAACAGGATGAAAACGCATAAGCCAGCAGCTCCCCAACAGAAGGTCCCGAACTTGCGTTTTTACCGTGGCAAAATCCCGGTCGAGGACCAGGGCACGAACCGCGGTTTGCAAACGGCCAAGTTTGAAATCCACAAAAGCGGCAAAAACCCCTTTGCCTTCCAGGTTTTGAGCAAGACGGCAGGCACGAGCAAGCTGGCAGGTAATGATGATTTGTTTCTTGTCACTTTCAACTTTTTTCCGATCGGTCTCCTTGGACTCGGCCTGAACACGCAGATTAGGTCTGACCAGTTGATCAACACGGCTGGATATCAAATTGGGCGCAGCGGTCCCTCCGATCAGAACATCAAAAGTACCGCGGTACGCCGCTTTAAGTTCCTCTCGAGAAAGATCACGCTTTCTGGCATGTTCATCCTTATCGCCACCCACATCAACATTGGTTTCGTACTGATCGTCGATAAAATCGCAACTGAGATCGAAACGATTGGCTAATATCTCGGTAGCGATATCAAAAGATTTGTTGTATTCCTTCTTAATCTCAGAAATCACCTGACCGCTGCGAATAGCCTTTTCCGCGGCATCGGCGCCTTTATTGAAAGGTTCGTCCATGAGCAGTAGTGTTAATTGCTGTTCAATTTCATGACGTGCATCTCTTCTGAAAGCATTCAGATCGATCCTGGGGTTCTCAGCATAGGCATCCAGTTCGCTAATAACACTAGTCGTATCGCCTGTCGTAACGGGCACACGGGCGGAACTCAAAACATCCAATATCCAGCCTGCCAGAAAAATCAGCACAATGCCGAATATCGCCAGTATAAGCTTGCCCGGCTGTACCGCGGATCGGAAACCCTGAAAGATCTTTACAAACGGCAGGTTTGCCAACCAGTCTTTACAACTGACATCCGATTGAGAATTCTGTTCCGCCATGACATATCTCCTTTCGCTTTATGGTTTCTTGGGACCGATACTCTCCCAAAAAGAACTATTTCCGGGATTTTAGCACACCGGACACAAAAAATAACTACATTTCTTACGGCGTTATTATAGTAAACGCCCATGTAGTTGCAATGTCTTTTCATCACGCATATATGAAAAACCAACTTAACACCATACTAACAAAGGAGTTATGCCGAATTTTATCGGCCTCACAGCCTCCGCCCATCGTTGCCTGAGCCTTTTTCATTCGGGTCTTCACTAGCTATCACATAATCATTGCTGAGCCAACGGCCCAAATCGATCAGATGACAACGCTGACCGCAAAACGGGTAGTGCTCTGAGTTCATGGTGCACTCGGGCGGAACTTTCTTGTGACAAATTGGACAAAAACCTTCTTGCATAGTTCAAACAGACTCTTTAGCCTTGTTCTTCTTGCCCTTCTTACCGCCGGCATCGGTGCTTTTGGATTTATCACTGGCATCGGTGCTTTTGGATTTATCGCTTTTGCTGGGGGTGTCTTTTTCTTTTTCGGCCTTGGCGGCTTCCTTGTAGGTTTCGCTGCGGTAGTCGGTTTGATAGAAGCCGTTGCCCTTAAATATCAGACCGCCCCCGCTGCCGATCAGCCGCCTTACCTTGTTCTTACCGCATTTGGGACACTTACGAACGGGTTTAGCGGTAATAGACTGAAACTCCTCGAATTTATGATCACACTCATCACAAACATATTCATAAGTAGGCATCTTTTCACTCGCTCAAAAAACCACGTAATCGAATTCTTCTAGTAAATATACCAATTCCATTTGGGTTTGCAACGTTTTATCCTGAAGCTCCCGAAGGTCGCTTTTTTCATAGTCCGTGTCATTATATCGTTATATCGTTGGAAAAAGGTCTATCGAGCGGCAAATTCCCAATGTTTCCTGAAGCCCCAGAAACGCAACTGCCGATAACTACAACTGCTGAAAAACCTTGGTCCATAATCCGACTTGGGCCTTTTGAAGAGCTCTTGGTCGTGTTATCACTGTCAATAACGCGGTTTTTGGGGGCCTGAGACGATTATTTTGCGACAAACTACTAGTGAAGGAGCCGCAGTAGCGTCATGAGTATATTCAATACACCAATCTCTGCCTTTCGAACAGGACCGATAATACCGGCATTGGTCATTTTGACTTCTATGGGCTGCCAATCTGTCAAATACACCCCTTCCGACGAGGCCAAATACTTCAAGCCCACCATTGCCGTGATGAACTTTGAAAATCGCGTCCCGATTGCTATAAAATGGCAACTGGGCGACGCCCTGGCTGACCAACTCACAGATCGACTGATGGCCACCAACCGCTATATAGTCCTTGAGCGAGATCAGCTCCGTGCCATTCTCTACGAACTCGAACGCAGCGGCGACCCCGTATTTCGCCGAACTGGCCAACTAAGGAAGGGCCAACTCAAAAATGTCCAGTATCTGGTCAAGGGCGTCATCACCGATTTCGGACACATCGAAAAAGCCGGAGGCCTCATGCAACCGGTATTAGGGTTGTTCGGTTCTAACAGTAATTCTATCGCCGCCGCCACCATATACGTTATGGACGTCCAGACCGGCCAGATTGTGGCCAGCAGTAACGTCGAAGCTAAGATACGCGACGGGGAAAGCGACGAAAAGGTCAATCTCGATGGCATGGCTTTTGGCGGTTACACTTTTTATCAAACTTCGCTGGGCCGAGCTACTAATGAAATGCTCGACAAGGCCATACACGCCATCGCTAACTCCATTGCCGAGCAACACTTCCAACCAAAAATCGCATCAGTTACTAACAACCAGATTGTCATCACCGGGGGCAAAGATCGTCGTATTAAAATCGGTGACGAATTTGTCGTTCGACCTCAATCTCAGAAAATCGTCGATCCCGACACCGGCGACACCCTGGGCCACGTCACCGGCTCAACCATAGGGCACATCCGTGTAACACAGGTTACGGAAAAGTTCTCCGTTGCCGAAATCATTGAAGGCATTCAGTTCTCGCCCGGACAGACCCTCTTTTCTACCAGCAGCGAATCCGGCTCTATTGCCAGCTATTAGATACCAAATGGAGATGATAATTCCCAGTCAATCGCCCGGATTAGCCAATACCTGGATATCTGCCTCGCTCAACGCGTAACTGTAAATACGAACATCGTCCAGTAAACCACTGAAATTCGCAGTATAGACATCTCCTATATGGTTGCCGCCAAGTATGACATCGACAGTGGAGGCGGTATCGATAAGTTGGGAACCTCCATTGTTAGTTGTTTCAGGGTTACCGTCCACGTAAAGTAGTATGTCCTGAACATCCACATCTTTGACATCCGGCGCCACTATCGCCACATGGTGCCACTGATAATCGTTTATTATGGTCGTTCCTGTGATCTGACTACCCCACACAGATACCGTAACTACCCCGTTGACCACCTGATTGAACCATGCCCGGCCGTTACCCACCGTATCCCCCCAAAACACAAATGTACCGCCGGCATCGGTTTTGATCCACGCCGTCACCGTTCGGGTATATGAGCCGGCGACGCCTTTATAGCCTGTTATTTCTACGTAATCGTCACCACCGTCAAACTCTAGTGCCCCGCCTATCCTGCCTTCATACGGACGCCAAATTGCACCGCCGTTTAACACGCCGTCGTGGCTTTCGGCACTGTCGGAGGCAATCACGCTGACCGCCTCATCCAGTTTCCAGTGGGCTACCAGGCGAGCCAGCCAGTTCGACGCCATAATAAACAAATCATCCAGGTCAACGGAGTTGATCCGATCTATATTGATTCCATCACACCAGTCGTTGACCAGATCGCAGCCGGGTTCCAGCCAGTATTCCGCCAACACGGAAAAGTCCGCCAGGTTTACCACCCCATTACCGTCAAGATCACTCACATATCGCGCGTAATAACTGATAATCAGATAGGCCTGTCCCGCCTTGCTTCCGCCGTCGTTATTATTAGGAGCCCCGATGAGAAAATCACCGTAACCATCGCCGTTGACATCGCCCGCACAGGCAACCGAAAAACCGGAGTTGTCACCGACACCTTCGCCCAATAAAAAAACGTCGGCATCAGCCAGATCGGTGTCTTTTGACCAATCGCCTGTTTCTTTTCCCAAAATCAGATATGTCTTCCCGGCATCGACCCCGCTGGCGTCATTATATGGAGCGCCGATAATTATATCGTCGTAACCATCTCGATTGACATCGCCCGCACAGGCCACCGAAAAACCGGATTTGGCATCCGCCTCTTCACCGATAAAGGAGGCGTCTGACTCGGTAAGGTAAACATCGGAAGGCCAGGCAAAATCCGGCCTGCCGAAAAACAGATAGGTCTTGCCGGCATTATTACCACCTTCACTGTTATGCCGAGCGCCGATCAGAATGTCATCATAGCCGTCCCCATTGACATCACCGGCCGACGCTACCGAACAGCCGGAGTTCTCCAAAACCTGGCCGATGAACGAAACGTCGGCATCAGCCAGATACGTATCCATTGTCCAGCCGGAAGCCTTACCGAAGATCAGATAGGTCTTGCCGGCGTTGCCTCCGCCGTCATCGTTATCACGAGCACCGATCAGGATGTCATCATAACCGTCGTTGTTGACATCGCCGGCCGAAGCCACCGACCAGCCGGAGTGATCATAGTTGTATTCGCCAAGAAAAGACGCATCGACAGCGGAAAGTTGTGTATCCATCGACCAACCGGAAATCTTACCAAAGATCAGATATGTCTGACCGGCCTCCCACTTTTGGTTTTCGTGACTCCAGTACGCACCGATCAGAATGTCATCGTAGCCGTCACCGTTGACATCACCGGCCGAGGCAACAGACCAGCCGGAATAGTCCCATACGTCCTCACCGACGAAGGAAGCATCGGCAGCGGAAAGATCCATGCCCATCTCCCAGTCGCTGTCCTTACCAAAAATCAGGTATGTCTGACCGGCCCATTCTCCGCCCTCATAATTCTGGTAGGCGCCGATAAGAATATCATCGAAGCCATCGCCGTTGACATCACCCGCACAGGCTACCGAGCGGCCGGAATTATCATCTCTGTCTTCACCAATAAAAGAAGCATCGGACTCGGACAGATCAACGTCCATTGTCCAATCGACATCCTTGCCGAAAATCAGATATGTCTGACCGGACATCCTGCCGCCGGCATCATTGCCGTAAGCCCCGACAAGAATATCATCATAACCGTCACCGTTGACATCGCCCGCACAGGCTACAGACTGTCCGGCATAATCCGCCGCGGTTTCACCCCAAAACGAAGCATCGGCCTTGGAAAGACGGGTATTGTCAGCCAAAGTGCAGACCGGTAACGCCACCTCCAGTAATCCAACTACTGCCAGCAGAAATATCCGCCTAAGTGACAAAGTTGCCCGACAAGCAGTTTGACTTGTTTGGGCGATCATTTTTCTCTTTTCTTGTCCAAACCTGCATTCGGCAAAACAAAACACGTCCCCCCGCTTTATAACCCGGCAGAATTGCATGGCATGTAAACAACACCTGACGTCCCTGCCAGATATCCCGGGCCATTTACTTATACCTGGAACCTCTATTTTACAACACAACACCACCCTATGTCAAGGAAATAATGCCAGAAACAGCGATTCCTGTGTGTGATTATTATCTGGCAAATTCAATTGGCCAACCTACAGAACACACAAACTCCCCCTTTTTAACCCAAAAACCGGGTTGTGTCCTTTGATAACGTACAAGAAAAACCTCTTGTGGTACTTCCGGTGTAGTTAGCATCAAGCGAACGAAACCCGTGGTACAACATCACCCCAACAATTGTCACCCCCGCAAAACCCCTGCCCTCAACTCAATTGGGGGCGAGAATTCCTAATCTTTATTCTTTAGTACTACAGCGCGATTTTATGCAATTAACTGCGTTTTTGATACTGATAATGCGGTTTAAAATGTCAAATACCAGCTAAGTCGCGCTGTAGTATTAACTAAGACTTAAAATATAATAATTCAAGCTTAAAACATTACATTTCAATCATCAAACAAGGCAAAGAAAAGCCCCCAAATATAATACTCCCCAAAAACTGGGCGCGAAATGAGCAATTTTAAGATGTATTTGTCACCTGGACCGATAATGAGTTTAACTGATTCAGGAGACAACAGTTATGAAAAGCAAGCGTCGAAATCACAGTG
>Ga0315276_10000738_pt1 | contig 28383 bp, 19 predicted proteins | sample YL17G05_0_MG_FD_204542 | JGI IMG/M metagenome (GOLD analysis project Ga0315276, IMG submission 204542) | Sediment microbial communities from Yellowstone Lake, YNP, Wyoming, USA - YL17G05_0 | ecosystem: Environmental > Aquatic > Freshwater > Lake > Sediment | place: USA: Wyoming | collected... | reverse complement strand
TCGCGCGCCTTGCGCAATAGCCCCCTCGTCCGCCCCGAGACCCGGGAGCGCATCGAATCGATTGCGAATCAGCTCAGCTATCGCACGGATCGTCGTGCGGCCGGGCTGCGTACGCGCCGCTCGAACACGCTGGCCTTGCTGCTGTTCGAGGAATCCTCCGCAGACGGCCAGATCAACCCGTTCTTCCTGTCGATGCTGGGTCACATCACGCATGCGACGGCCCGGCGCGGCCTCGACCTGCTGGTGTCCTTCCAGCAGTTGAGCGACGACTGGCACACCGAGTACCAGCTGAGCAATCGCGCCGACGGGCTGATCCTGCTCGGCTACGGCGACTACATCTCGTCCATGCCGCGGCTGCAGAAGCTCGCCGACGCTGGCGCCAATTTCGTCATCTGGGGACCGGACGTGGACGGCACCCCGGGTCGTTACGTTCGCACCGACAACACCGCGGGCGGGCTGCAGGCAACTCGCCATCTGCTGCGCCTCGGGCGCAAGCGCATTGCCTACCTCGGCGGTTCGTCCGATCACTGGCCGGAATTCCAGGCGCGCTTCAGCGGCTACGAGCGGGCGCTGCGCGAGGCGGGCATCGAGCCCGATCCACGCCTGTCGGTCGCAGCACAGTCGAGTGAACAAGCGGGCCACGAAGCGGCCACGGGCCTGCTCGACTCGGGCGTGTCGTTCGATGCGATCTTCGCGGCGAGCGACCTCATTGCGATGGGTGCGATCGGCGCACTGCGCGACCGTGGCCGGTCGGTGCCGGGCGACGTGGCGGTCGTCGGGTTCGACGACATCGCAGCGGCGGCGCATTTCATTCCGCCACTGACGACGGTGCAGCAGGACACGCATCGCGCGGCCGACATGCTCGTCGACAACCTGCTGAAGATGACCTCGGGCGAGCCGGTCGAGTCCGCGCTGATCGAGCCAAAGCTGGTGGTCCGCGGCTCCTGCGGCGGTTCAGCCAGCGCGTAGTTGCGGCGCGAGCTGCGCAGCCTCGCTCGCCGCGTTGCGGATCGCGGCCCAGTCACCGGCAGCCAGCCACGCCTTCGTCACGATCGACGACATGCCGACGCAGAGCACGTTCGGCAGCGACAGGTAGTCGCTCGCGTTCGCGAGCGTGATGCCACCGGTCGGACAGAACGCGACCGTGGGCAACGGCGCGGCCAGTGCTTTGAGCAGCGCAGCGCCGCCCGACTGCGCGGCCGGAAAGAACTTCAGCGTGTCGATTCCTGCGTCGAGCGCAGCCATGATCTCGGTCGGCGTCGTGGCACCCGGCAGCAGCGGGATGCCGTGGTCCTTCGCCGCATCGACGAGGTGCGACGAGAAACCAGGGGACACGATGAACTGGCTCCCCGCCTGCACCGCCGCGACGAACTGCGCGACGTTGATGACGGTTCCGGCGCCGACCACGGCGTCCGGGACGGCAGCACGCATCGCGCGAATGCTGTCGAGCGCGGCCGGCGTGCGCAGCGTGACCTCGAGCACCGTGAGCCCGCCGGCGACGAGCGCCTCGGCCAGGGGGACGGCATGCGCGAGATCGTCGATTGTCAGGACCGGAATCACCGGCGCTCGCTGCAGTAAATTACGCACGGGTAGCCTTCCTCGGGTTCAATGTCGCTGCGCGATGCAGCACAGCGCACCGTTTTCGGCGTCGCCGACCAGGCGGCGAAAATTGGCAAAAAGTTCGCGGCCCGAACCAAAGCGTGAATCGTACGTGACTTTGGCGGGCGGGCGTTCGAGCCAGCGCGCGTCGGCTCCCAGCAGTTCGAGCGTGCCGGCGTGGGCGTCGAAGCGGACGACGTCACCTGTCCGTACGCGTGCCAGCGGGCCACCTACGTCCGCTTCGGGCGTGAGATGAATGGCTGCGGGCACCGGGCCCGAGGCGCCCGACATGCGGCCGTCCGTGACCAATGCGACCTTGAAACCGCGACCCAATAGTGAAGTGAGCGCCGGCGTCATCTGGTGCAGTTCGGGCATCCCGTTTGCGCGCGGACCCTGGAAGCGCACGACAGCCACGAAGTCGCGCTCGAGCTTGCCTGCCTTGAAGGCCGCCAGCAGCTCGGACTGGTCCTCGAACACGATCGCGGGCGCCTCGATCACGAAATGCTCGGGCTGCAGCGCAGACGTCTTGACCACCGCGCGACCGAGGTTGCCGCGCATCAACCGCAGGCCGCCGTCCGCACTGAACGGACGAGCGACGGGACGGACGATGGTTTCGTCGCCGCTGGTGTCGGGCGCGGGACGCCAGCGCAGCACGCTCCCGTCGAGCCAGGGCTCCTGCGTGTAGGGGGAGAGGCCGGTACCGACGATGGTTGCGACGTCGCCGTGCAGCAACCCGGCGGTCAGCAATTCACGAATGACGAACCCCGTGCCGCCAGCTGCCTGGAACTGGTTCACGTCCGCCTTGCCGTTGGGATAGACGCGCGCAAGCAGCGGCGCCACGTGCGACAGCGCGTCGAAATCGTTCCAGTCGATGCGAATGCCGGCCGCCGCCGCGATCGCGACTAGGTGAATGGTGTGGTTGGTCGAACCGCCGGTGGCCAGCAGCGCGACGATCGCGTTGACGATGGCACGCTCGTCGACGATGCGACCGAGCGGGCGATACTCGGTTCCCTGCGCCGTGATCGACGCCGCGCGCTGCGTCGCGGCGACGGTGAGCGCGTCGCGCAGCGGGGTGCCAGGATTGACGAAGGCGGCGCCCGGTACGTGCAACCCCATGACTTCCATCAGGAACTGGTTGCTGTTCGCGGTGCCGTAGAAGGTGCAGGTGCCGGCCGAGTGGTAGCTCTGCATCTCGGCTGCGAGCAGCACGTCGCGGCCGACCTTGCCTTCCGCATACTCGCGCCGGACCCGCGCCTTGTCCGGGTTCGGCAAGCCCGACGGCATCGGCCCGGCGGGTACGAACACGGTCGGCAGGTGCCCGAACGCCAGCGCGCCGATGAGCAGCCCCGGCACGATCTTGTCGCACACACCGAGACAGAGCACGGCATCGAACGCATCGTGCGAGAGCGCGACGCCCGTCGCCATCGCGATCACGTCGCGACTGAAGAGAGACAGTTCCATGCCGGGCTGACCCTGGGTCACGCCGTCGCACATCGCCGGCACACCGCCGGCGAACTGCGCCACCGCACCCGCGTCTCGCGCAGCGCGCTTGATCAGGGCGGGATAGCGCTCGAGCGGCTGGTGCGCCGAGAGCATGTCGTTGTAGGCCGAGACGATCGCGAGGTTTGGCCAGGCCAGCGCCTTGAGGCCTTCCTTGTCGGTACGCTCCGACGCGGCGAAGGCGTGTGCGAGGTTCGTGCAGCCGAGCCGCGAACGCGAGACGCCCTTGCCGCTGGCTGCATCGATACGGGCGAGATACGCCTCGCGCGATTCACGGCTGCGCTCGACGATGCGTTCGGTCACCGCGGCGACGACAGGATGCAGCAGCGGCGGCGGCGAGGAGTTGGCCATGGGCGGGTGCTACCGTCGGCAGGGGGGCCGATCTGGTACGTATGCTACACGAACTGCGTAGTCACGCTACAATTTGAAAATGCATACGTATTCTTTCGTTTATATATCAATCGCTTATAAACCAGATGCATACTCTGGTCATCGCGCGTAGGATACTTTTGACTGTAGTTTTCCTACAGAAGGATATCGATGATCGATGCCCCCAACGCGGTGCCCGGATCGCCCCAGGCCCTGCCCGACTTCGACCTGGTCCTGTTCGGCGGGACGGGCGACCTCGCAATGCGCAAGCTCCTGCCCGGTCTCTACCGGCGGCACGTTTCGGGGGACATGGCCCCCGGCGCCCGCATCATCGGCGTGGCGCGCACGGCGCTGACGCGCGAGGAATTCGCTGCCCAGGCCGAGCAGTCGTGCCGCAAACGCGTCGGAGAGGAATTCGATCCCTCGAGCTGGCGGGGATTCGCGGCGCGCCTGAGCTACCTGCGCATCGACGCTACGGCGCACGTGGATTACGCGGCACTGGCCGCGACGCTCGCGCCACGCGCATCCGTCGTGCGCGTCTTCTTTCTCTCAACCGCGCCCGCGCTGTTCGAAGTCGTCTGCCGCGAACTGAAAGCCGTGGGCGTCGTGACGCCTGCGTCCCGGATCGTGCTCGAGAAGCCGCTCGGATCGGACACTGGGTCCGCCAACCGCATCAACGAAGTGGTGGCGGCGAGCTTCCAGGAACACCAGATCTTCCGTATCGACCACTACCTCGGCAAGGAGACCGTGCAGAACCTGCTCGCGCTGCGCTTTGGCAACGCGCTGTTCGAGCCGCTCTGGCGTCGCGACCGGATCCGCCACGTGCAGATCACCGTGGCCGAACAGCTGGGTGTCGGGACGCGCGCCGATTTCTACGACCGCACGGGTGCGCTCCGTGACATGGTGCAGAACCACCTGCTGCAACTGCTCTGCATCATCGCGATGGAGCCGCCGGTTTCCGCAACGCCCGACGCGGTGCGCGATGAAAAACTGAAAGTCCTGCGTGCGCTGCGCCCGATGACCGGCGCCGATGCGCTGCGCAGCACCGTGCGCGGCCAGTACCGCACGGGCGTCATCGGCACCCAGAACGTGCCGGGATACCTCGAGGAACGAGGCATCGCGCCCGACAGCGCAACCGAGTCGTTCGTAGCGCTGCGCGTGGACATCGACAGCTGGCGCTGGGCCGGCGTGCCGTTCTACCTGCGCACGGGCAAGCGACTGCCGGACGCACTCGCGGAGATCGTGGTCACGTTCGAGCAGGTACCGCATTCGATTTTCGACGGTTCGGCCTCGACGCAGCCGCCGAATCGCCTCGTGATCCGGCTGCAGCCCGAAGAGCACATCACGTTGCGCATCCTGGCGAAGCGACCCGGCGAGGCGATGCGCCTGAAGCCGGTGGACCTGGGACTGGACCTCACCGATTCGTTCAAGTCGCGCCGGCTCGACGCTTACGAACGGCTGCTGGGCGACGCGATCCAGGGCAACCTCACGCTGTTCATGCGCCGCGACGAAGTCGACGCGGCCTGGCGCTGGATCGATCCGATCCGCGCTGCGTGGGACGGCGATCTCGACGGGCCCCGCCCCTACGCTGCGGGCACCTGGGGTCCGGCTGCGGCAGCGTCGCTGATCGCCCGCGACGGCTTCGAGTGGCACGAGGAAATCTGAGCCGTGGCGCATCACGCATTCTCAAGCGGTGACGCGCTCGCGCGTAATCTCGCAAACGACGTTGCCGCAGCACTCGAGCGCCGACTTGCTGCAGAAGGCGCGACGGGCCTGGTCGTGTCGGGTGGGCGCACGCCGGCGGCATTCTTGCGCGAACTCGCGTCGCGCGAGCTCGACTGGTCGAACGTATTCGTGACGCTCGCCGACGAGCGCTGCGTTCGGGCCGACGATGCTGCCAGCAACCTGCGCCTCGTGCGCGAAGCCTTTGCGAACGCCCCGGCGTCCCTCGCGACGCTCGTCGACATCGAAGCGACCGCGGCCAATGCCGCTGCGCACTGGAGCGAGGCACTGGTGCGGATCCCGCGACCCTTCGCCGCGGTCATACTCGGCATGGGTGACGACGGGCATTTCGCTTCGCTGTTCCCCGGGATGCCCGGACTCGCCGCGGCTTTGAACCTTTCGAATACGACGAACGTGGTCGAGGGCATTGCGCCAGTCGAACCCAGGGCCCGCCTCAGCTTGACGTTGCCGACCCTGCTCGACACGGACCTGCTGGTGCTGCACGTGACCGGAGATTCCAAGCTCGCGACGCTGCAGCGCGCATCCTGCCCCGGTAGCGCAATCGAGATGCCGGTGCGCGCTCTGCTGGAGCAGCGCCGGGTTCCGCTGCAGATCTACCATGCTCCCTGAGACCGACGAACACCGTGCAGCGACGGATCGCGTCGAACTGTTGCGGCGGGTTGCGGCGGCACAGGTCAACCTCACGCCCGCCGAAGCCAAAGTCGCCGCGCTCGTGCTGGCCGAGCCGTCGTGGGTGCTGGGTCAGTCGTTGATGCAGGTAGCCACGCGGGCGGGCGTCAGCGAACCGACCGTAATCCGCTTCTGCCGCTCGATCGGGCTCGGCGGCTTCCAGAGCTTTCGCCTGCGCCTCGCCCAGAGCATCGCGAGCGGCGCCCTGTTCCTGCCGACCGAAGTGAGCCCTGACGACGCCGCGGTCGATATTGCCGGCAAGGTGCTCGAACGCTCGGCGCGGACTCTGCTCGACGTCCGCACCCAATTGCATCCGGCGCGCATGGAAGAGGCAGTTGCACTGCTTGCAGGCGCAAGACGCCTGGAATTCTACGGACTCGGCAGTTCGGGCATCGTGGCTGCCGACGCCCGCCACAAGTTCTTTCGGCTGGGAATCGTCGCCACCGCCTATGCGGACGCCCACCTGCACGGCATGGCCGCGACGATGCTGGGCCCGGAGGACGTGGTCGTGGCGATCTCGAGCACCGGACGCACTATCGACCTGATTTCGAGCGTTGAACTGGCGCTCGAAGCCGGCGCCAAAGTCATTGCGATCACGGCGCCCGCGTCGCCGCTGGCGCGGCTCGCCAGCGTGCCGATCGAAATTTCGGTGGACGAAGACACGGATATCTACACCCCGATGACGACGCGGCTGGCACAGCTCGCAATCATCGATGCGCTTTCCGTCGGCGTGGCGATGCGACAGGGACCGGAATTGATCGAGAAGCTCGAGCGCACCTGGCGCTCGCTCAGGACGAAACGCGTCCCCGGCTTCGACTGACGAAAGTCAGTCCCGGTCCTCGTGATCGTCCACGCGCAGGGTGGCCAGCCCTGCAAGGACCAGCAGCAACCCGCCGAGCGCCAGCGCGTTGATGCTGTGCCCGCCGAACAGCACGCGCACCAGGATGCCAAGCACGCTGGCCGCGAGAATCTGCGGGATCACGATGAAGAAATTGAAGATCCCCATGTAGATTCCCATCTTCTTCATCGGCACTGCCTGCGACAGCATCGCGTACGGCAGCGACAGGATGGAAGCCCAGGCGATGCCGACGCCGATCATGGACACCAGCAGCAGTCGCGGGTCCTCGATGAAGCGGACCGAGACCAGGCCGAGCGCACCGAACCACAGGCAGACCAGGTGCGCCTTGCGACGGCCAAGCATTGCGGCGAGCCGCGGGATGAACAGCGCGGCGAGCGCGGCAAAGCCGTTGTATGCCGCGAAGAGGATGCCAACCCAGTTCGCTCCCTCGTTGTATGCCGCGGAGGCCGCATCGGTCGTGCCGTAATGGTGCTCGGTGACCGCCGCGGTCGTGTAGATCCACATTGCGAACAGCGCAAACCACGACAGGAACTGCACGACTGCCAGCTGCCGCATCACCTTTGGCATCAGGTACAGGTCGTTGATGACGTTGTGCAGCATGCCGTCGGTGGCACCGCGCTGCTGCCGTGATGCGACGATGATCTGCAGCAGGCCGAACGCGACGAGCCCAAAGCCGAGCACGTAGAGTTGCTTGTCCCACCCGAACAGCGCAACGGCTGCCGCGAACGCCGCGCCCACGACGATCCAGGCCGCGGCGGATTTTCGATACCACTCGGGCGTCCGTGCGTGCTGTTCGGTACCAGCTTTGTGGTCACCCACTCGCTCGTCGAACTCCGCGAGCTCCGCCGGCGAATACTCGCGCGTGCTGAAGATGGTCCAGAGCACGGCGCCCAGGAACGCAACGGCGCCGAGGTAGAACGCAAGCTTCACGGACTGCGGCAACTGGCCCGGCTCGGCCACGTTGGTGACGTCGAAGACGTTCGTCAGGAGCCACGGCAGCGCGGACGCGACGACCGCGCCCACACCGATGAACCAGCTCTGCATCGAATAGCCGCGGCACCGCTGCCGGTCGGGCAGCATGTCCCCCACGAGCGCACGGAACGGCTCCATCGACACGTTGATCGACGCATCGAGAATCCAGAGCATGCCGGCTGCGATCCACAGGTAGGAGCTGTTCGGCATGACCACGAGTGCCGCGGTGGCGAGCAGGGCGCCGACCAGGAAGTACGGGCGCCGGCGGCCGAGACGGCCCCAGGTACGGTCGCTCATGTAGCCGATGATCGGCTGCACGATCAAACCGGTGACCGGCGCCGCGAGCCAGAGGATCGGCAGGTCATCGATCGACGCGCCGAGGGACTGGAAGATGCGGCTCACGTTCGCGTTCTGCAGCGCGAAGCCGAACTGGATTCCGAGGAACCCAAAACACATGTTCCAGATCTGCCAGAAACTCAGCGTCGGCTTTTGCTTGCGCACTATCTGCCCTTTCCAAGTCGAAGATCGAGCCACACTGCCAGCGCGAGTACGGTGCCGCGCGCAATGTACTTCGCCTCCGGTGAGACCGCCATCAGGGTCATGCCGTTCAGCAAACTCGCCATGATCAATGCGCCGAACAGTACGCCGAGCACGGTGCCGCGCCCGCCCCGCAGGCTCGTGCCGCCGATCACGCAGGCCGCGACCGCATCGAGTTCCATCAGGGAACCGACGGTCGACGTCGATGCGCCCGAATACGCGGTCTGCATGAAGCCGGTCAGGGCCACGATGCCGCCCATGATCGCGTAGGCGCCGATGATGGTGTTGCGCACTGGCACGCCGGATACCGCCGCGGCTTCTTCGTTGCCGCCGATCGCGTAGAGGTAGCGGCCGAAGGGCGTGTTCGTCACCAGTTGGTGAATCAGCACCGCGACGAGACCGAGGATCACCAGCGCGATGGGTACGCCGCGATAACCGTTGGTGACGATGACGACCAGGAAGACGAACTGCGCGAGCACGAAGAGCTTCAGGAACGTGAGCTCGCCGTCGTCGACCGGGAACCCGTAGGACTGGCGGCGCTTGCGAGCGTTGAGGGCCGAAGCAACGATCGCGGCCACTGCCAGTCCTGCAAGCACGTATCCGGCGACGTCCGGCAGGTAATAGGTCGTAAGCAGCGAGTACACGTTCTGACTGCCACCTTCGACGACGGGCACGGTCTGGTTCGAGATCACCAGCCAGTGCAGGCCGCGGAAGACCAGCAGGCCACCAAGCGTCATGATGAAGGCCGGGATGCGCTCGATCGCGATCAGCGCACCCATCGCCGACCAGACCAGCACCGCGCCAATCGTGGCAACCAGGAGGGCAACGGGAGCCGGCACGTCGTGCCAGAACACGAGCACTGCAGCGACGGCGCCCGCGAGTCCCACGCCACTGCCGGCCGACAGGTCGATCTGCCCGGGCAGCAGCACGACGAGCATGCCGAGGGCCAGCACGGCCGTGACGGCGAGTTCCACGGAGAGCAGCGACAGGTTGCGCGCTGAAAGGAACACCGGTTCCTGCCACGCAAAGAATGCCCAGATCGCCACCAGCGCGACCAGCATCGACAGTTCCCGGGTAGCGAACCGATTCATGCGGCACGCTCCAGGCGTCCCATGGCGGCGGCCAGCAGTCGTTCCTGGGTCGCTTCCGCTCGCTCGAAGGTACCGCCGACGCGGCCTTCGCAGAGCATCACGATGCGATCGCTCATCCCCAGCAGTTCGCCGAGCTCGCTCGAAACGAGCACGATGGACTGGCCGGTGGCCGTCAATCGGTTGATGAGTTCGTACACCTCGAGCTTGGCGCCGACGTCGATCCCGCGCGTCGGCTCGTCGAGCAGCAGCACTTTCGGTTGGGTCAGCAACATCTTGCCGAGCACCACCTTCTGCTGGTTGCCGCCCGAAAGCGTGCCGACCGGTTGCTCGAGCGTCTGCGCCTTGATCCGCAGGTCGTCGACGATCGATTTGGTTCGAGCCACCTCGGCGTCGCGATCGACGAAGGCACCACGGCGCAGGTTCTTCAGTGACGACAGCGACACGTTGAACGTGACCCCCTGTGGCAGGACGAGTCCGTAGCGCTTGCGATCCTCGGTGACGATGGCCAACCCGCGCGCGAGAGCCGCACGCGGATGGTCAGCCGCGAACGGCTGACCGTCGAGTTCCACCGTCCCGGCACGGCGCTTGCCCCACAGTCCCATCAGGTGCATCAGCAACTCGGTACGTCCCGCGCCCATGAGGCCGCCGATTCCCAGCACCTCTCCGGCCCGGGCTTCGAATTCGATGCCGCGCAATGCAAGCCCCCCCGCTGTCGGTGGATCGACGTCCAAGCCGCGCAGGGCCAGCAGGGTGCGCCCGCACGTGGATTGACGCCGCGGGTAGTGGTCTTCGATGCGCCGCCCAACCATGCGACGGATGACTTCGTCGGCATCCGTGCCCGCAGTAGCGAGCGTGCCCTGGGCGGAACCGTCGCGCAGGACGGTGATGCGATCGGCGATCGCAAACACCTCGTCGAGCTTGTGCGAGATGAAGACACAGGCGACACCACGCTCCCGCAGCTTGCGCAGCTGAGCCAGCAAAGTGTCGATCTCGTTGCGGGAGAGCGCCGCCGTCGGCTCGTCCAGCACCAGCACCTTCGGCTTGCGTGCGATGGCCCGCGCAATCTCCACCAGCTGCTGCTGACCGATGCCCAGATCGCCGACGCGCGTCGCCGGGTCGAGCTGGATGCCACAATCAGCGAGCGTCGCCGAGGACTGCGCATAGACGCGATCCCAGTCGATGCGTCCGAACCGCCGCGGAAACGCACCCAGGAACAGGTTCTCGCCGACCGTCATGTCCGGGAACAGCGCAAGCTCCTGGTGGATGATCGCGATTCCTGCCCGCTCCGCGTCGCGAGTCGACCGAAATTCAACCGGCAGACCGTCGACGAAGATGTCGCCTTCGTAGCTGCCGTGAGGATGCACGCCCGACAGCAGCTTGATCAGCGTCGATTTGCCTGCGCCGTTTTCGCCGCAAAGCGCGTGGATTTCACCCGCCCGCAGCTCGAAGCTGACGCCGTCGAGCGCCGTCACCGCGCCGAAGCGCTTGACGATCGAACGGGCTGCAAGGACCACGCTGTCGCTCATGGGCGCGGCGGGCGCTGGGCATCCGGGATGCCACGGTACACGTCGTCGTAGGTCGCCTGGCCGTCGCGGACGACAGTGTCCAGGATGTTGTCACGCGTGACCGTGACCGCGTCAAAGAGGACGGACGGCACCTCGCCATGGCCATTGTCGACTGACTTGCCGGCGACGACGACGCGGCGCTTCGCCATCTGCACGGCAAGCTCGGCGGCCCCGCTCGCGAGCGTGCGCAGCGGCTTGTAGATCGTCATGGCCTGCGTGCCCACGGCAATGCGCTGCAAAGCCACGGTCTCCGCGTCCTGGCCGGTGACCAGCACCTTGCCCGCGAGACCCTCTTCGATCAACGCCTGGATGGCGCCGCCCGCGGTGCCGTCGTTGCTCGCCAGGACGGCGTCGATGCGCGCGCCATTGGCCGTGATCGCGGCGTTCACGATGCGCTTGGCGTTCTCGGGCTTCCAGTCCTCGGCCCAGTCTTCGTGCAGCACCACGATGTCGCCGCTCTTGATCAGCGGCTCGAGGACACGATCCTGCCCGCGTTTGAACAGCGCGGCGTTGTTGTCCGTCTTGGCGCCGTAGATGCGGACGATGCGGCCTTTGCCAGGCGTCGGCAGGTGATCGACCAGGAACTGCGCCTGCAGCTCGCCCACGTGCTCGTTGTCGAAGCTCACATAAAGGTCGGGATCGCTGTCGCGAATGATGCGATCGTAGGCGATCACGGGAATGCCGGCGTCGTGCGCCATCTTGACGCCCTTCGCCATCGCCGTGCCGTCGTGGGGCACGATCACCAGCACGTCGACCTTATTGGTGATCAGCTTCTCGACGTCGCCGATCTGCACGGTGTCGTCGCTGTTGGCGGCAAGCACGCGCACCTTGGCGCCGAGCTCACCGGCGCGCTTGACGAACATGTCGCGGTCGGCCTGCCAGCGCGCTTCTTTCAGCGTGTCGAGCGAAAGTCCGATGACGATGCCGTCGTCCTGTGCCGCGCCTGTTGTTTTACCTCCGCGCGAGGCAAGCGCGAGTCCGATCAGCACGCTGGCCACGAGCGACACGATCACCAGCAGGATGCGGATCTTCAAGGCGTCACTCCTTTTTGAATCGGATGGCAGCCCCGCCGCTGCTCGCCAGCGCGAGGTCGAGCGTATCTGCTGCGGTCACTTTGCGCTTCTCGATCACCAGATCGTAAGGACGCGTCTTCCAGTCCGCCTGGGGACCATCACGATAGATCTCGGCCACGTAGCGTGCTTTCGGGTCGAGGAAGTCGAGTTTCAGCGACAGCTGCCGCGGATGCTCGTCGGTCAGCGCACCCAGGAACCAGTCGGGTTTGCCGCGCTGCTTGCGCGCCACGGCCACGAAGTCACCGACCTCGCCGGCGAGGCCAATGCTTTCATCCCAATCGGTCGGGACGTCCTTGATGAACTGGAATGCATCGAGGTGCTTCGCATAGTTCTCGGGCAGGTCGGCGGCCATCTGCACCGGGCTGTAGAGCACGACGTACAGCGATAACTCCTTGGCCAGGGTGTGCTGCACCCGGTGCTTGGGATCGTAGCCATCGAGGTCGACGATCCCGGGCGTGTAATCCATCGGGCCGGACAGCATGCGCGTGAACGGCAGGATCGCCACGTGCTCGGGCGGGTTCACCGGGTCGCCCCAACCGTTGTATTCCTGGCCGCGCGCGCCTTCGCGCGAGATCCAGTTCGGGTACGTGCGACGCAGGCCAGTGTCCTTCACCGGTTCGTGCGTGTTGATGCTGATCTTGTGCTGCGCCGCTTCACGCAGCACACGCAGGTGATGACCGACCTGGAACTGGCCGTCGTGCCATTCGTGCAGCTCAACGCCGTTCTCGTCGAGGCGACGAATGTCGCCTGCATCCGCCACGTAGCCGGTCTTGACCTGCCGCACACCCATCGACTCGTAGAGCGCGAACGCCGCGGGCATCTGCGGCTCGTAATTTCCCACGTCGCCCGAAGTCTCGTGATGGCCGACGAGACGCACGCCCCTGCTGCGCGCGTAATCGGTGACTGCCTTCAGGTCAAAGTCCGGGTGCGGTTGCGTGAAGTTGAACAGTTTGCCGTTGTAGAACCAGTCGCCGTCCCAGCCGACGTTCCAGCCCTCGACCAGCACGCCCTTGAACCCGTTGGCCGCGGCGAAGTCGATGTAGCGCTTGGTCTCGGCGGTCGTGGCCCCGTGCTGCGGCCCGGATTCCCACGTGGCCTTCTTGATGTGCATCGCCCACCAGATGCCCACGTACTTGCCGGGCTCGACCCACGACACGTCGCCGAGCACGTTCGGCTCGTTCAGGTTCAGGATCAGGCTGGAGTTCAGCAACGCAGCCGCATTCGGCGCGATCTGCACCGTGCGCCACGGCGTCTTGAACGGCGTGTGTGTCTTGACGCGGGTGCCGTCGGACCACGGGGTGAGGCTGGTGCGGAAGATGCCGGGACGGCGCTGGTCGAGCACGTACGCCGCATAGTCCACCAGCGCGGCTTCGTGAAAGCTGAGGTGCGTGCCGTCGGGCAGCCGCACCGTCATCGGTGTGTGCGCCATCGGCACGTCGGCGAGCGGCGTGCTGTTGTAGAGGTACTCGTAACGATTCCAGCGGCGTCCCGGAATCCACCACGCCTTGATCTGCTGCTTCGCGTCGTCGAGCCGGAACTCGGTGAGTTCCTCGGTGATGTTGACGGCCGCATAGCCCGGCTGCTGCGGCACTTCGTAACGGAAGCCGAAGCCGTCGTCGAACACGCGCACCCGCACGCTGAACTGCCGCGCCGCCCCCTTGGCGGATTCAAAATTCACCAGGAGCTCATTGTGGCGGTCGCGCACGTAGCGGCGCTCGCCCCACGGTTGCTCCCAGGTTTCGTCGTGACTCGAGGTCGCAGTATCCGCAACGCGAAAACCGTCGTCGAAGGCAGGCTGCGACTGGAAGCGCATGCCGAGGAAGCCAGCCGGCATGATTTCGACGCCGTTGCGCGCGACCGCGTACCTAGGCGCACCGTTCTTGTCGACGTCGAGGGTGACCGTCGTCTGCCCGTCGGGTGACCGGACCGACGCAGGCTGCGCCGACGCCGTCACGGCAACGAGCAGCGTTGCGAACAGGAACGAGGCGCGGCGCGCTGTGAATTTCATCGACGGTTCCCCCTGCCACTCGAAGGGCAGACAGGGACGGCGTCCGCCGGTGCGGCCGTCGCTCGCTGCTTCCCCCGAAGCGGCAGGCAGTCTAGCAATGATTCTGGGCGCCGCCTCCCGGGCAACGTTCAATGCAAACGTATGCAAGACCTTGTGGCCCTGGCGGCCGGGGTGATTCACTGCGCGTCACCTTCAGGAGACATGCCGATGCCCAGGCCGATGCTCAGGCCGATGTTCAGGAAATGGCTGGCCGTGCTCATCGTCACGCTCGCTGCGACGACGGCGGTTGCGGCGGACCGGATCGAGCGAGTCGAGCCGGCGTCATGGTGGGTCGGCATGAAGGACGACCGCCTGCAGCTGCTGGTGCACGGTGACCACGTCGCCGACCTCGCGCCCCGGCTGACGTATCCGGGCGTCTCGATCACCGGCGTGGAACGTGTCGAGAACCCCAATTACCTGTTCGTCAACCTGCGCATTGCGCCGGAGACGAAGCCGGGATCGTTCCGCATCGACTTCCTCAAGGGCCGCTCCAGGACCGCGAGTCGCGCGTACACGCTGGACGCCCGCGAGCCAGGCTCCGCGGATCGCGCGGGTTTCGGGCCCCAGGACACGATCATCCTCCTCACTCCTGATCGCTTTGCCAACGGCGACCCGACGAACGACACGGTCAAGGGCATGCCGGACGGGCTCGACCGCTCGCAGCCGCTCGGCCGCCACGGCGGTGACCTGCAGGGCATTTCGAACCACCTCGATTACCTCGCCGACATGGGTTACACGCAGCTTTGGCTGAACCCCGTGCTGGAGAACAACCAGCCCGAAGTCACCTACCACGGCTACGCGATCACCGATTTCTACAAGGTGGACCCGCGCTACGGCACCAACGAGGACTACCGGCGGCTCGCGGCCGATGCGCGCAAGCGTGGCATCGGGCTGGTCATGGACATGGTGCTGAACCACTGCGGCTCCGCGCACTGGTGGATGCGGGACCTGCCGAGCAGGGACTGGTTCAACCACGACAGCACGTTCTCGCCCACCAACCACGTGCGCGAGACGCTGCAGGACATCCACGCCGCGGAAGTGGATCGCCGCACATTTTCGGACGGCTGGTTCGTGGCGACCATGCCGGACATGAACCAGCGCAACCCGCACCTGGCGACGTACCTGATCCAGAACAGCCTCTGGTGGGTCGAATACGCCGGGCTCTCAGGTATTCGCGTCGACACGTATTCGTATTCGGACCGCGCGTTCCTCACGGAATGGTCACGCCGCGTGACGCAGGAATACCCGCGGCTCAACATCGTCGGCGAAGAATGGAGCTCGAACCCGTTCACCGTCGCCTACTGGCAGCGCGGTCGCAATCCGCCGGACGGCTACGTTTCGTACCTGCCGAGCCTGTTCGACTTCCCGCTGCAGGAAGCGGTCGCCATGGGACTCAAGGAGCCCGAAGGCTGGGGCACGGGCCTGCGCCGCATCTACAAGGTACTCGCGCAGGACAGCATCTACGCCGACCCTTACAACCTCGTCGTCTTCCACGACAACCACGACATGAGCCGGATGTTCACATCGCTGGGAGAGCGCCGGGACCTGGACCGCATGGCGCTCGCGTTCGTGTTGACGACGCGCGGCATTCCGCAGCTGTTCTACGGCACCGAAGTGCAGATGAGCAACAAGGGCACGGAAGACCACGGCGTCATCCGCAGCGACTTCCCCGGCGGCTGGCCCGGCGACGCCAGGAACGCGTTCACTGGCCAGGGTCTCAGCGACGATGAGCGTGCGATGCAGGACTACACACGCAAACTCCTGCAATGGCGTCGCACCGCGCCGGCCATCCGCGACGGCAAGCTCATGCAGTACGTCCCGACCGACGGCACCTACGTGTATTTCCGTCGCGCCGCCGCGCAGACGATCATGGTGATCCTGAACAACGGCGACGAAGCTCGCACCGTCGACACGAAGCGTTTCGAGGAAGCGATCGGCACCGCGACGACGGGCAAGGACGTGCTGTCGGGCCAGTCGCACGAACTGGCCAAGGGTGTCGCCGTGCCGGCGCACAGCGCAACTGTCCTCGAGCTCCACTGAGGTGATTCCATGCCGACTGCCGCGCACACCGTCCTGCTGTTCCTGCTTGCGGTGAGCACCGTGGCCGCCGCGGACACTGCTACGCGCGCACCAGCGCCTGCTCCGATACCGGTCACGGGGCCCGGCGTCACCGGCACGGTGCTGCGATATCCCGCATTCCACTCGAGCCACGTAGCCGCGCGGAACGTCGACGTCTGGCTGCCGCCAAGTTACGGCAAGGATCCAACGAAGCGGTACCCGGTGCTGTACATGCACGACGGCCAGAACCTGTTCGACCCGGCAACTTCTTACGGCAACGTCGACTGGGCGGTCGACGAGGCCATGACGAGCCTGGTTGAAAAAGGCGCAGTGCGCGAAGCCATCGTCGTCGGCATCTGGAATACGCCGAAGCGCCGTGAGGAATACATGCCGCAGCGCGCCGTGCAGGGCAACGTGCACATGAACGTGCCGGGTGCGGAGGACCTCGATGCCACGGACATCGTCTCCGACCGCTACCTCGAGTTCCTGGTCAAGGAACTCAAGCCGTTCATCGATACCACCTACCGCACCCTGCCCGGCCGCGCCGACACGTTCGTAATGGGCTCGAGCATGGGTGGCCTGATCTCGCAGTACGCGATGAGCCAGTACCCGGACGTCTTCGGCGGGGCCGGCTGTGTCTCGACGCATTGGCCGGCCGGGAATGGCATTGCGCTCGACGACTTTGCGGCCCACCTGCCCGATCCGGCCACCCACAAGTACTGGTTCGACTACGGCACCGCCACGCTCGATGCGTCGTACGAGCCATACCAGCAGCGGGCCGACGCGATCCTGCGCAAGGGGGGCTACGTCGAAGGCCAGAACTGGATCACGCGCAAGTTCGAAGGCGCCGAGCACTCGGAGAAAGCGTGGCGCCTGCGCGTCGACCAGCCGTTGGTGTTCCTGCTGGGGCACTGAATTCGTGCCACGCCGCGGCGGCACGCCCATTGGATGAGCTTCAGCCCGGGCCGAGACGCAATGTCCCGCCGGCCACGAGCGCCGCGTGCGGAATGGCAGTGCGTGGAACCGGCTTGCCGTTCAGCGTTGCGCCGCCAGTGGTCGCGCGCTCGATGAACAACGTGCGCCCTGCGGCGAAGTGGATCCTGGCGCTCGGCACGAGCGGCACCCCTGCCACGTACGTGCCACTGGCCGGCTGCACCGGATAGAAACCCAGCGTCGCGAACACGAGCCACGCGCTCATCTGGCCGCAGTCGTCGTTACCGATGATGCCGTTCGGACGGTCCGTATAGAACTCGCGCGCGATGCGCTCGATCAGGCGTTCGCCCTTCTCGGGCGCAGCAGTGAACGAGTACAGCCAGGCGATGTGGTGGCTCGGCTCATTGCCGTGCGCGTACTGGCCGATCATCGCTTCCTGGCCGAGGTGCTGGTCGGGGTTCGGCATCGGCAACGAGAAGAACGTGTCGAGCCAGTCTTCGAGGCCCTGTGGCCCCCCGAGCACGTCGCGAAATCCCAGCGGATCGTGCAACGCAGGTGTCGCGGTGTACTGCCAGGCGTTGGCTTCCGTGTAATCACCCGGATTGTTCAAAGGCGACGTCGGGCGAAGCGGGTCAAACGGCTCGCGCCAGCGGCCTTGCGAGTCCTTGCCACGCACTACGCGCGTGGCCGGGTCGAAGAGCAGCTTCCAGCCGGCGGCACGCCGCGAGAACGAGTCGGCGGTCGCCGTATCGCCGACCGCGCGGGCGACGCGCGTCACTGCATCGTCGCCGTAACCGTACTCCATCGTCTTCGATACGGCCTCGCCGTTCTCGAGATCGAACGGCAGGTAGCCGTAACGCATGTACGGCTGCCACGAGCCCTGGGCCCAGGCCGGCACGCCAGGCCGCTCCTGTGTCGAGGACTCGACCATCGCGCGTAACGCCTCGTTGCGGTCGAAGCCACCGAAGCCTTTGGCGATGGCATCCGCAATCACGGGCAGGGCCGGATTGCCGATCATGGTGTGGGTTTCCCGACCCCAGGCAGTCCAGAGCGGCAGGTACCCCTGCTGCCGGTGATGCGCGAGCATCGTGGTGATGAAACCCGGAACCCGCTCGGGAAAGACCAGCGTGTAGAGCGGATGTACCGCCCGGAACGTATCCCACAAGCTGAACGTACTGTCGTAGCGCCCACCCGGTGCCTGGATCACTTCGCCTCTCGGACCACGCACGCGACCGTCGACATCGGCGATGTCGCTCGGGTGCAGCAGGGTGCGATACAGCGCCGAATAGAAGATTCGCCTCGTGCGCGCGTCGGCTTCAATCTCGATCCGGCCGAGCAGTGCATTCCAGGCGGAGTCCGCGTGGGCACGCGCCGTATCGAACGCGAGTCCGTCGGCAGTCGCGAGGTTACGGCGAGCGCCCGCCACGTCGACGGTGGACAGCGCCACACGTGCTTCCAGCACGCGTCGGTCGCCGGGATCGAACTCGAGCAGGTAGCGTGGCGCCAGTTCGCCGGGTTTCGGCGGCAGTTGCTGCTGCGCGACAATCGGTCGATCGAAGCGCACCACGAACGAGGCTTCACGATCCGTCCAGCCGCGCGTGTGAACGGTGCCGCTCACCTCACCCGCCTTCGCATCGACCATCGATTGCGCGCTTTTCACGCGCGGACCATCGCCGTAGAGCAGGCCATGCTGCAGGTCGAGCAGCACCTGCACGCGACCGCTGTCCGCGAACGTGTAACGATGGAAGGCCACCCGTGACGTCGCGGTGAGTTCGACCGTCACCCCATGCCCGGGGAACCTCACCGTGTAGTAGCCGGGATGCGCTGCTTCCGACGTCTTGTCGTACTTGCCGGCGAAGTCCGTCGTACTCGCGGACCAGCGCGTGCCAACGGCCGGCTGCAGCAGCACGTCGCCGAGTTCCGGAATGCCGGCGCCGCTGATGTGCGTATTGGAGAAGCCGAGCATCGTCGGCGTCCGGTACTGATAGCCGCTGGTGTAGCTCCAGCCCGTCGTCGCCATGTCCGGACCCGGCGCCACCATGCCCCAGGGCATCGACGCGCCCGGCATGGCGTGGCCGGTGCCGTCGGTGCCGATGAACGGATCGACGTAGCGCGTCAGCGACTCGGCAGAAGCGACATTGAGTGCATGGGCGGCAAGGATCAGTGTCGCCGCGAGGCGCTGCCAGGGCCAGCGCGTGTGGTGAACCGTGGTCATGCCTCGTCCTCCCGCTGGCCCGGGTGCGCGCGGAAATCTGCCCGCCGCAGCGGCGCGCAGCCGATCGGAACCAGCGTGACGCCGTCACCGCGCAGACGCAGTGGCGACTCGTGCCAGGGCCGATCCGGTGCGTCCGTCGCGACGCGCTCGGGCATGAAACCCAGGTCAGCGCGTGCGGTATCGATGATCGGTAAAGTTTCCAGCGGTGCACGATCATCGGCGAGCAGTTCGGCGTCCGGCCAGTCCGCTCGCGCCGGAACCGGCAGTTCGCGCGTGTGATGCGGGATCCGTTGCACGAACTGCAGCGGACCACGCAGCACCGCGACTTCGCCGGCCGGATACGTCTCGGCGCGCACCGGCATGTCGAAGCGCAGCGTGAAGGAGGTGCGACCCGGCCACTCTCGCTCGATGACGATCCAGCCGTCCCTCTCCACGCTCTCGACCCCGTCCAGATGGAATGCACTTGCCCAGGCCGGTCGTCGCAACCACAGCGTCAAACGGACAGGCGTGGCGGCGTTGATCGTAAATCGAACCTGGTCCTCGAACGGGTAAAGCGTCTCCTGGAGGATGTTGAACGCCGTGCCATCGATGGTCGTGCGCAAGTCGCTGGGCCCATAGGCGAGTGCGACCAATCCCGGTGAGTCGGTACGGCCCACCCACATCGACGACACGTAGTGCGGCAGCAGCCGCGTCGCATTCGGGTTGCAACAGCACGCGATATCGTCGTGCGTCGGCGAGAGCTTGTAGCGCCCGTGCTTGCCGTTCAGCAGGGAGTAGCTGTCAGGGCGCTGTGCCGTCGCATCGAGTCGTGTGTCGGAGCAGAGATAGGCGAGCGCCCTGCCGTCGGCGGTGCGCGCGCCCTGCGCGGCATTGAACGTGACGCGCTCCAGCCAGTCGCCGAGCGCCGGATCCGCCAGGGCTTGCGCGGAACGACCGAGCCCGAAAACGAGTTCCGTGAGCGAGCAGTACTCGTAGCCCGCCTGCGGATGCGCCAGCCCGTGCAGGTTCTCGTCGCCGATCACCGCACCGCTCGGCGTCGTGCTCAAGCGCAGTTTGTGCAGGGCCGACCGCAACCTCGAATCGTCCTGGCTGCCGAATGCCACCGCACGCAAATGCTCGACCGTGTGAACGGCGTGACCGTGCAGGGCCCGCATCGGGTCGGCGAGGTTGGCCGCGGCAAAGTCGTCGTTCGGAAATGGCAGCGGCCAGGCGTCGAAATCGCGGAGAAGATCCGCGGCAGCCGCCGCATAGCGGTCCTCGCCGGTGACCTCGTGCAATGCCTGCAGCGCATCGACATAGCACAGGCCATGAGTGACGCCGGTGCGGTCGTCCGTGGTGGACTTGCGTCCGAAGGGCGACCTCGCGCGATCGTATTGTTGGAGCATGAGGTCGACGGCTCGGCGCACGGCATCGAGACTGGCCGCGTCGCCGGTCAATTCATGGTGCGTCAGCAGGGTCAGCAGCGCACGCGACTGCGCCCAGAGTTCGCCGTTCTCGACATCACCGGTCCGGTAGCGCACGGCGGCAGCGTGAATGCCGAGGTAACCGTCTGCGTCCTGCGTCGCAAGCAACGAGCGAACCAACGCGTCGGCGCGCTCCCGGTGCTGTGGCGCGTCAGCGAGATGGGCCAGCAGCGTGTAGCCCCAGAGCCAGTTGCCCCGCGATTCGGCGTCCCACCAGGCGAGCTGGCCGTTCGCAGCGGCCAGCCGGTGTGTAAACAAGTCGCTGGCGACGTGCGGACTCAGGGTGTCGAGCCGGCCGGCAAACCCGTGATCGAGGTCCTGCTGCATCTGGGCCAGCATCCAGCCGCGTGGACGCACCGAACCGAGCGGCAAGCGGCGCAACCTCGTACCCGGACCGGCGCGAGCGGGTTCGAAGACCTCTGCTGCAGCGGATTTGGCTCGGCCAGACGATGGCTGCACGTCCACGCCGATCGCGAACGTTGGCGCACCAGTGAGGGAGGCTGCAGCAGCCAGCACGAAATCCCTGCGCGTCATTGCTGTCACCTTTTGCGCGCCACAAGCCTGCGAGCGACAACAGGGCTCATGGGAGCGGCCAGATCACTGGGTTCTTGTGGGTGTCGATGACCCCACCGGGAACGGCGCCGGGGCACCAATGGTCGTGGTCATTGACCTGCGCGGCATTGAGCGCGGGAGCAAGTCGCATCGCCGCGTCCATGTAGATGGCCGTCATGACGGAGCGCGGGCGGTTCGACGTGTTGGCGCCCGCCTTGTGAAACGTCCACCCGAGGTGAAAGCTGACCTCGCCGAGGTCGAAACCGCCGCACATGTACTCGAGGCCATGACGCGCCATGTTGGCGCTGATCGCGGCTTCGCTCGCGTCGGAAATGCCGAGTTCGCGACCGAACTCGACCGATTGGCTGCGTGCAAAAAAGCCGAGCGGCCCCATTTCTGGCGGCACCGCCTGCAGCGGAATCCACGCCGTGACCGTACGGTCGGTCGCAAGCGGCCAGTAATACTGGTCAGCGTGCGCTGGCGTGATGCCACCGCCGGGTTCCTTGTACAGGCTCTGGTCGTGGTACAGGCGCACGCCCTTCACCTCCAGCAACTCGGCCGCAATGCGTGCCAGGCGCTGGCCCATGACGAAGCGGCCGACCAGCGGGCAGCGCTCCCACAGGTTCATGACCTGCAGGAAGGCCTTGTCGTACGTCGAGCGCTCCTCGAGCGGCTTGTCCTGGGTATTGAGCGCGATCGTGAGGCGCGTAATTTCTCGGCCGTAACATTCGAGCGTTGCGCGCGACAGCACGTCACGCAGCTTGATGAACCCGTTCGCGCGGAAGGACGCGACCTGGTCAGCCGTCAACGGGTAATGACTGTCGATATCGATGGTCATCGCGATGAGCCTCGGTCAGGTAGCGAGCCTGAGGAAGACGGCGGAATGTGGCGGCAAGTCGACGTGAGCGCCCTGCACCCTCGCCGACTGCACCGCCAGGATTGCTTCGCGCGCGCCCTTTGGTGCAAGCACCTGTCGTGCAACCGCACCAAGGTTGAAAGCCAGCCACAGGGCGTCGCCCTGGTGCTGGCGCCGCACGAGCAACAGCGAGTCGTCGGCCTGCTCGACGTCGAAGCTGCCGAGTCGCAACGCTGCATGTTGGCGGCGCAATGCCAGCAGCGTGCGCGTGAACGCAAGGGTCGACGACGCATCCCGTTCCTGCCTGTCTACCGCGAGCACCCGATGCGCGGCGTCGAGGGGCAACCACGGCGTGCCGCGCGTAAAACCGGCATGGGGCGCCACGCCTTCCCAGGGCATCGGCGTGCGGCATCCGTCGCGACCCTTGTTCAGGGGCCAGTGTGCCTTGCCGAAGGGATCCTGCAGGTCTTCGAAGGCGATCTCGCTCTGCGGCAGGCCGAGTTCCTCGCCCTGGTACAGGAAGATCGTGCCGCGCAGCGCGGCGAGCAGAGCGAGGTGCAGGGACGGCGTTGCGCCGGGGCCCGCTTGATCGATGACGGTGGCCCGAGTCTCGGGACCGCCGAAAGCGAACGAACCACCTCCACCCGCGCCCCAGCGCGAGGCCACGCGTGGCGCGTCGTGATTCGACATTGCCCAGGAGGGCCAGGCGTGCGCGCCGCCCGTCGCTTCCTCTTCCCAGGGTGCGAGGCACGCCGCGACGTAGGCGGGATCGTGGCGGTCACCGAGCAACGCGAACGAGTACGCGGTGTGCAGACGACGCGCGCCCTGTGTGTACTCGATCATCCGGGGCAGGCTGTCTGCGCCACCGATTTCGCCGACCGCCATGCGACCCGGGTAGCGGTCCAGCAGCGCGCGCAGTCGCTCGAGAAACGGCAGCATCTCTGGCTGGTTCGCGTTGTGCTGATGGCGCTGCATCAGCACCGGCGAGTCGCCCGCTGCTCCTGGCGGCAATGCGGGATTGTCGCGCAACGGTCGATCGTGGAAATACAGGTTGACGGTGTCGAGACGAAAGCCATCCACGCCGCGGTCGAGCCAGCAGCGCGCGACGTCGAGGATCGCGTCCTGCACGGCAGGGCAATGAAAATTCAGATCCGGCATCTGTGGCAGGAAGTTGTGCAGATGATATTGGCGACGACGCGGTTCCCAGCGCCATGCCGAACCGCCCATCCAGCTTTGCCAGTTGTTGGGCGGAGAGCCGTCGGGCTTCGCGTCCGCCCATACGTACCAATCGGCGCGCGGGTTGTCGCGGCTCGCGCGGCTTTCGCGGAACCATGGATGTTCCTCGGCCGTGTGCGACCACACCTGGTCGATGATCACTTTCAGGCCGAGCGCATGCGCCTTCTCGATGACGGCGTCGAAGTCTGCGAGCGTGCCGAAGACTGGATCGACGCTGAGGTAGTCACTGACGTCGTAGCCGAAATCACGCATCGGCGATGTGAAGAATGGCGACAGCCAGACGCCATCGACGCCGAGACTCGCAACGTAATCGAGACGCCGGAGGACGCCCGCAAGGTCGCCGACACCATCGCCATTGCCGTCGTGGAAGCTGCGCGGATAGATCTGGTACAGGGTGGCGCCGCGCCACCACTCGGCCTGCTGCATGACCGGGCTCTGCATGATTGCTCTGGGCCCAGTATCGGCGGAGCCTCCACGCCGGTGTTCGTCAGAAAGCACCAGAACCGACTGTTTTTTGACATAGAATCTACGACGCTGAGTCTTTGTACGTCGTATTCAAACCTGGCGGCCGGCGACGGAGCCTGCGATGCGTGCGGGTCATTCTCCGGACCGGAACTGTTCCGCGTCATACAGGGGGACGGCACCGGGCCGCGAGGCGACGTAGGCCGCGAGACGCGCGGCGCGCTCCATCGCCAGCGCTGCGGCACGTCCTGCCAGCAGTTCGGACAACAGCATGGCGAGGAACGCATCGCCCGCGCCGATCGTATCGACCACGGCGGTGGCAAACGCCGCCTGTTCTGTCCACCGACCTTCGTGCCACAGCGTTGCGCCTGCGGGCCCGCGTGTAATGCACAGCGTCGTCGTGCCGAATTCCCGCTTGAGGAACTCCTGCAGTTGCCCAGGTTCGGATTCGATGCCGAACCAGCGTGCGAAGGCGGCGAGCTCATGCTCGTTCAGCTTGACGAAGTCCGCACGCTCGAGCGAACGCACCGCAACTTCGCGATCCGCGTGCGGCGCGCGCAAGTTGACGTCGAGCACGCGCCATCGGGCGACACCGAGGATGCGGTCGATTGCGCTGCGGCTGCCCGGTGAGCGTTGCGCCAGCGTTCCGAACACGACGGCATGCGATCTGCGGGCTGCGTCAAGCACGGCGTCGCCGCCCTCGATGTGGTCCCAGGCAGCGGGTTCCAGGAACGCATACGACGCCGAGCCCGTCGCATCGAGCACGGCGCGCGCTTCACCCGTGGGCAACTGAGCGTCGATCTGCACGTGGCTCGTGTCGAGGCCCAACTCATGCAGGCGTCCGAGCGCCACGCGGCCCCGGAGATCGACACCGACTCGACTGACCAATGCAGCAGGCGTGCCGAGTCGGACGAGATGCGCAGCGACGTTGAGGGGTGCACCGCCCAGGAACTCACCCGTGGGCAGCACGTCCCACAGCGTTTCGCCGACGCACAGCACCACTGCCGGAGTCAGCACTTCGGTCGCCGCACGAGACGGCGTTTACGATGGAGCAGCATTGCAGCGGCTTCCGCGCGCCACCTGTTGACAGTGGACGTCATGGTTGCAGCAGCAGCGGCAGGACCGCATAGCATGCGCCGGTCGTGTGGTAGTCCACCTTGCCGGCCGGACTCTTCTCGTCCGTCGTGTTCACGTTGTCGCGAGTCAGCAGCCTGAACCATGCACCATGCCGGTGATCGATCCAGTGTTCCCAACAGTAGGCCCAGAGCCGGTCATACCACATCCAGTACTCGTCGTTGCCCGTGCGCTGTGCAAGCACGGCGGCAGCCGCCAGCGTCTCGCATTGCACCCAGTGGAACTTGCGATCGTCGCAGATCGCGAAATCCGGACCGAAGCCATAGTAGAGCCCCCCGTAGCGATCGTCCCAGGCCTGACGCACCGCCAGACCAAAGAGCGCTTCGGCGCGCGGCAGCAGCCACGGCAGTGGCAGATGACGCTCGAGCGTCAGCAGCAGGCGCGCCCACTCCGTGAAGTGACCGGGCTGAAAGCCCCACGGCCGGAAGATGTTCGTGCGGTCGTGGCGGTTGTACTCCCAGTCGACCGTCCAGTCGGCACGGTAGTGCTCCCAGACCATGCCGCCCGCGAGCGCGGCCTGCCGCACGACGATCGACTCCGCGATCTCGGCTGCACGTTGCAGGAACCGCCGCTCCCCCGTCGCTTCAAACGCGGCGAGGCAGGCCTCGGTCGCGTGCATGTTGGCGTTCTGGCCGCGGTACGGCGAGAGTTGCCAGTCCGACGTTGCCTCGTCCGCATAGAGCTGGTGCTCGGGCTGCCAGAACCGGCGCTCCATCAGCTCAAACGTTTCGTCGAGCCCGGTCCGCGCCTCGACCATGCCTGCTGCCAGTGCGTGCGCGAAGGCCAGCAACACGAACGCGAGTCCATAGCAGTGGTTGGTGTCGTCCGCTACCGTCGCACGTCCGTCGTACCAGTCGAGTTGCCAGGCATATCCGCCTGTCGACGGATTGCGGTGAGCAGTGCGAACGAACTCGATGGCGTGGCGCGCATGAGCCGGGAACTGCGGCTCGTGCGGAAAGTGACGGGCCGCCATTCCCCAGAGGTACACGAAGCGCGTACTGCTCACGAGATGCCGCGTCCGGCGATCGTAGACCGCGCCGTCGTCCTTGAAGAAGTGAAAAAATCCGCCGCTCGGATCGAACGCACGCGGCTCGTAAAACGACAGGGTGTGCCGCACATGCTCGAGCAGGGCGCGGCGGCTGTGAAAATCAGGCGGCGCTGGAATCACCGCGTGGCCTCGGCGATGGGGAGTATTTGCGCGTGCGGAGCCGGTATCGGGCCGCAGTATCGCCTGAGGCCGGGTCGGGTGTCCTGTCGGGGACGACCAATATCGACTGTTTTTCGACTCGCCCGGCTCTATTATTGGGCCGTGAAAGTCACCCGGGAACACGTGACCCATCCGGACCAGTCGTTCCGGTTCCTGCGCTTCGAGACGCCGCGCTTCGAGGGCGCGCCTCACCGTCATCACCACCTGGAGTTGACCTGGATCGAAGCCGGGGCCGGACTGCGGTTCGTCGGCGACAGCGTTGCGCCATTCGAAGCAGGCGACCTCGTGCTGCTCGGGGCAAACACGCCGCACTGCTGGGTGAGTTCGCGCAGCCGCGTTGGGAGTGCCGCTACGGTGCTCCAGTTCGCACCCGAACTGCTCGCTCACGACTCGCTGCCAGAACTCGCGCGACTGGCTCCGCTCGCCGAGAAATCAGGCGTGGGGCTGCGCGTTGCTGGCGCCGTGCACTCGCGGATCGTCGACCTCCTTGCCGACATGCGGACTGCCGGCGGCATTGGTCGCCTGGCGGGCCTGCTGCAGATACTCGAACTGCTGCAGGCACATGAGCATTCACTTGCACCGCTCGCCCATCGTTCGATGCAACCGCACGGCAGGCGCGCAGGCGACGGCCGCGAAGACCGGCGGATTGATCGCGTACTCGGGTGGATTCACCGGCAAATCGCCCAGGAACTGACCGTTGCGGAAGCAGCCCGGATGGCGCGGGTGACTCCCGGCGCGTTCAGCCGCTATTTCCGGCACGAGGTGGGCAAGCCGTTCACCGAGTACGTCAATGACGTCCGCTGCAGCGAAGCCTGCGTGCGATTGCGGCGAACGGACAAGGCAGTAGCCGTCATCGCGCAGGAATGCGGATTCGCCACGCTCTCGCATTTCAACCGGCAGTTTCGCCTGCGCCACGGCGCCACGCCACGCGAGTTCCGCGCGAGCGGTTGAGCCGCGGCGCGCCTGCTGGCTCGATGCATTACACTTCCGTCGCGGCAGCCCGAGCGGAGCCGCGGAACGTAGCCAGTCCTCGGGGGAGAACACGATGCTCGGCATGCAGCGCAAGCTGTCGACGCCTTTCCTTGTCCTGCTCACGCTGCCGGCCACCGCCATGGGCTTCGCCCTGTCGGTGCAGATTTCGGTGCTGAGCTGGATCCTCTCGACCGAGTACAAGCTCGACATCCACGAAATCGGGATCGTGTGGGCTGCTGGCCCGCTCGCCGGCATCATCGGCCAGCTGCTGATCGGCGTCATCAGCGACCGCGTGTGGTTCTGGGGCGGGCGCCGCCGGCCGTTCATCATCGTCGGCGGCATCCTCGCGTCACTGATGATCCTCGCCCTGCCCTACATCGGGCTCATCTCGCACAAGCTCGGCTTCGATGCCGTGATCGGCGTCGCCATCGCGGTTGCACTCGCGCTCGACCTCTCGATCAACGTCAGTTTCAACCCGACCCGCTCGATCATCACCGACGTCACGCCCGAAGGCATCGCGCGCACTCGTGGCTACACGTGGATGCAGACAGTCTCGGGCACGTTCGGCGTGCTCGCCTATGCCATCGGCGCCGTGTTTGGCAACTTCGCGTTGATCTACGTGGCGGCGGTGCTCGTGGTCCTGTTCTCGGTCGTGCCCGCGCTGCTGATCGAGGAGCCGCGCGTGCTGCCCGGCATGACGGCCGCGGAAGCGACGGCGGGCGGGAAACGTGGAGGCGACGGCTTCTGGGACCTGATGCGCCTGATCCGGCCGCTGTGGGCGTTTCTCGTCTATGACGTCGTGGCCATGGGCCTGAAACTGGTGGGCATCCAGCCCCCTGGACTGTGGCTCGAGGCGGCGTGCGTGGTATTCGCGCTCGTGCTCTTCTGGCAGACGCTGACCGCGAAGAGCCGGGGTGCGCAGTTCGCGCATCAGGACCTCGTCGACTTCCGCAAGGTGCTGGCGGCCAACTCCCTGAGCTGGATCGGCGTGCAGACGATGTTCGTCTACATGATCGCGTTCGTGCAGCAGCGCTTCCCGGAGCTGGACGACAACACGACGGGCAGGGTGTTGTCGACGAGTTTCCTGGCGCTCAACGCCGTCGCAGCCTTGCTGCCGGCGCTCGTGCTGCTGCCGTTAGTGAAGAAGTACGACGTGGTGAAGGTGCACTCGTCGTGCCTGGTCGTCATGGCCGCGGGTTTCGCCGGCGTCTACCTGTTCGCGCATTCGTCGCTCGCGCTGTACCTGCTGATGGCCGTGATGGGCATCGGCT
>Ga0315276_10000736_pt1 | contig 28389 bp, 23 predicted proteins | sample YL17G05_0_MG_FD_204542 | JGI IMG/M metagenome (GOLD analysis project Ga0315276, IMG submission 204542) | Sediment microbial communities from Yellowstone Lake, YNP, Wyoming, USA - YL17G05_0 | ecosystem: Environmental > Aquatic > Freshwater > Lake > Sediment | place: USA: Wyoming | collected... | reverse complement strand
GCGGCGGTGCTGGGACTGGGCGGGTTCGCATCCGGGCCGGCAATGAAGACGGCGGCCCGGCTGAAAATACCGGTGGCAATGCTCAATCCGGACGCGGTGCCAGGTAAGGCGAACAAGTATTGTCGAAAATATGCCAACAAGATATTCCTGCAGTGGCAGGCGAGCATGAAGTATTTTCCCGCGGACCAGGAAAAATGTGTGGTAACAGGCTGTCCGATACGGCGGGAATTCGCAGAGCGAATGACCAGGGACAAAGCGAAAAACCAGTTGGCCCTGGATGGCCATAGGCGAGTATTGGTGGTGATGGGCGGTTCGCAGGGTGGCCGAAATGTGAATGCGGCAGTAGTACGATGTTTGACTTGTGGACAGGACAATGATAGGGTAAAGGCTGCCATACAGGATTGGCAGATGGTGCACATTACGGGAAAGAATGATCGCGATTGGGTTTGCCGGCAGTATAAAGAAGCAGGAATACCCGCAAAGGTGCTGGATTTTACACGAGATATGCCGATAGTGTTAGCGGCGGCGGACCTTGTGGTCGGCCGGGCCGGGGCGTCGTCACTTGCGGAATTGACGGCGGTGGGAGTTGCGAGTATATTATTGCCGTATCCATACCATAAGGATCAGCATCAGCGACATAACGCACAGGTTTTGGAGACCGCCGGAGCGGCGCAGATTGTGATCGACGACCGCGATGCCGATAGTACGGCTCAGCGGCTGGCAAAGGTATTGCCCCGATGTATGGCCCAGGAAACACTGGAACAGATGGCCCGTGCTGCCGGGGCAATCGGCAATGCGCAGGCCGCCAAACGCGTAGCGGAAGAAATTAGAGCTTTAACCAATTAATCGAGTGTACGTATGGTTGATCAGAAGTCAGAAGTCACAGTCGAATCGGCCGAGGCGGTTCTGTTGCGACAGCAGCAATCGCATAAGGTGATGTCGTATCATTTTGTTGGGATCGGCGGATGGGGAATGAGCGGTTTGGCGCAGGTGCTGCATCAGCGGGGGCACAGGGTCTCGGGCAGTGACCTGCAGTCCTCCGACGTGGTGGAAAAGCTCGGCCGACGTGGTATATCGGTTGATATTGGTCATTGTGCCGATCGGATCGGCCCTGACGTGGACTGTATGGTGGTATCAGCGGCGATTAGGCCGGATAATCCCGAATGGGTCAGGGCACGGCAGTTGGATATCGAAGTGTGCAAATATGCCCAGATGTTAGGCCGCCTCAGCCGAGGAATGAAGACGCTGGCGGTGGCGGGTACGCACGGTAAGAGTACGACCAGCGGCTGGCTGGCGTATCTGCTGCACGAAAGCGGTCTCGAACCCAGCTTTGTCGTGGGGGCCGATGTGGAGCAGCTCGGCGGCGGCAGCGGGGCAGGCAAAGGCGAGCTTATGGTAGTCGAGGCGTGTGAATATGACCGGTCGTTTCTGAATTTGCGGTCACACGTGGCGGCGATCCTGAATATCGAGGCGGACCACCTGGATTACTATCGTGATATGGACGAGATTGTTGGGGCATTTGGTGAATTTGCCGCCCTGACAAGTGATGACGGGCTGCTGGTGGCTAATGCCGATAATGCAAATGTAGCCAGGGCATTGGCGTCTCGGAAGGGGCGGTGTGAATATTTCAGCCTGACCGGCAGCGGCGATTGGCAGGCGGGAAACCTGAGTCTTAAAAACGGGCGGGGTTGTTTTGATTTGATGTATCGGAATCGCAAGCTCGGACGGGTGAAGTTGATGTTGGCCGGGCGGCACAATGTGGCCAACGCCCTGGCGGTGGCGGCAATGGCTCAGTCGGTGGGCGCCACCAGCGAGCAGATATGCCGGGGATTGGAGAATTTTGTCGGTGTTGGTCGAAGAATGAGTTATAAAGGCAAAGTCGAAGGGGTGGTGATAATGGACGACTACGCCCATCATCCCACAGAAATTCAGGTGACGCTGGAGGCAATAGCCGCCCAATATCAGCCGAGGAGGTTATGGTGTGTGTTTCAGCCGCATCAGCACAGCCGAACGAGATTTTTTCTCGACGAATTTGCTTCCAGTTTTCGTAATGCGGATATAATATTACTACCGGATATCTATTTTGTTCGCGAGAGCGAACAGTTGCGCCGGGAAGTCAATGCCCGGCAGTTAGTTGACAAAATTAACCAAAATGGCGGTCAGGCGCGATATTTGGGCGATTTTGAGCGTATATTGAACGAACTGTGCCGGGAAGTGCGAACCGGCGATTTGGTTGTGACGATGGGAGCAGGTGATATTTGGAAGGTGGCCGATGAACTTGTTTGCAGGCTTGGAAGAAATAGTCAGATACAATGTGCCGATGACGGAGTACACCTGGTTTAAGCTGGGCGGGGCGGCTCGTTATTTTGTCAAGCCTCGCAGCGAACAGGAACTGCTCGATGTGGTACATCGCTGTCACGAAAACGCCATAGATATGTATGTGTTGGGGCGGGGCTCCAATCTGTTGGTGAAGGACGAGGGAATTGACGGGGTAGTGCTCCAACTGACACACGAGAATTTCAGCAAAATCAGTTTCAAAGACGGGCTGGTTCGTGCCGGCGCCGGAGCGGACCTGAACCGGTTGGTGCGTGGGTGTGCTCGTGAAGGGCTAAGCGGCATGGAATGTCTGGCTGGCATACCCGGTACGGTGGGAGGGGCGCTGAAGATCAACGCCGGCGGACGGTTCGGCGATATCGGCAATGTGACCCAGTCGGTCCAGTTGATGGACAGCAGCGGCTACCAGTTCGAGCGAAAACGAGCCGACATATTTTTCGGATACCGTATGACCAACATAATGGCGAAGTTTATCCTGGAGGGACAATTTGCCTTGGTCCAGGACGACCCGGAGCGGATCGGACGGATGCTCAAGGAAGTATGGATGCTCAAAAAGAATTCACAGCCGATCAACAGTCGCAACGCCGGTTGTGTCTTCAAAAATCCACGCGCCATCTCAGCCGGCGCCCTGATCGACAAGACCGGACTGAAGGGAACAACGGTCGGAGGAGTCCACGTCAGCCGAACACATGCGAACTTTATCATAGCGGAAGAAGGCGCCTGCAGCGCCGATGTGCTCAAGCTGATCGAGTTGATCAAGCAGCGGGTCCATGAACGTTTTGATGTGGAACTGGAGCTGGAACTGGAAATCTGGTAATAGATGGTCACTTTGTCGGTAAAAAACCGGCTTGTCGTATCTGATCGGAAGAGGTGATTTATACTGCCGATCGAGTTTTTAAATCTTTTTTCGCGGAGGCTGGTGGTATTGGTATTGCGGGGTGGTCCCAGCCTGGAACGCGATGTTTCCCTGGAAAGCGGTCGCTGTGTGGCTGCGGCACTGCGGCAGGCGGGTCATAGTGTGCGCCAGGCCGACATAGGACCGGATGATCTCTCGGCCCTGGATCAGTCGGATGGGCGTCATTTCGATGTCGTTTTCCCCCTTTTGCATGGCACGTTTGGTGAAGATGGACAGCTTCAGGAGATACTCGAACAACGGGCTCTGCGGTTTGTCGGCAGCGGATCGGCCGCCAGCCGTCTGGCTATAGACAAATTTCGCTCGAAAAAGGCATTTGAACAGGCTGGCCTGCTGACGCCAAATGCGATACTGATCGAAACTCACCACGGCGATATCCAGTCGGATCGCCGGATCACCGAATCGATAGATCAGGTACAATTGCCCTGCGTAATCAAACCCAATCGGCAGGGCAGCAGTCTCGGCGTGGTGATCGCCCGGCAGGGCGACCAGGCCGTCGAGGCCGTTCGGGATTCATTAGCCAATTACGGCGATTGCCTGGTGGAGCAGTACATTGACGGAAGTGAATATACGGTGGGTATAGTGGGCGATCAGACGTTGCCAGTGTTGGAAATCCGCCCGGCTGAGGGCTTCTATGATTACACTGCCAAGTACAAAGCTGACGATACGCAGTATATATTCGATACAGCCCTGACAGACCGGCAAATAAAAGCGATGCGGGAGGCGGCCCGGAAAGCATTTGACGTTCTGGACTGCCGGGATATGGCCCGGATCGACTTTATTGTGGATGAGCAGGGCCGGATATATGTGCTGGAAGTCAATACTATACCGGGATTTACGGATCATTCACTGGTTCCCAAGGCGGCGGCCCGGTTGGGAATGACTATGGAAAAACTGTGTGACCATATTGTACAAATGGCCCACATCCGGCCGATAGAAGAAAAGTCAGGAGTTGAAAAGTTGCACAGACAGTGACTGTCTCAACATAACAGGATGGATTCATGACTAAGCGGTACGGATCGAATGGCGTATGAGTAGAAAAAACAAGGTTAAAAATTCACGGAAACGGACTTCCCCAGGGTTGCTGAAAAGGTGGTTCGCCGAAAGCGGCTCCCAGTGGTCCAAAGCGATTGGGCGACGGCTTGGCTGCTTAGTGATACTGATAGCGGTTATTAGTGGTATGGTAGTGGGTTTGCGGTATCTGGATCGCTACGTTAAGGAGGAGGTCGCCGGCCGGCGCGATATCCAGTGGGAAGTGATGCTGGCAGAGCCACAACCGCAGTGGGCCAGCGATGAGCTTAAAGATGCGATATGTCTTTCAAGTGGTCTGAGCAGTGATGATTTTCTGCTGGATGAGGGGCTGGTGGACAAGTGGGCGGGGAATCTGGCTCGTAATCCATGGGTTAAGCATCTCAATCAGGTACGTAAGCGTTATGATGGGCGGGTTGTGATCGATTGCCGGTTGCGTGAACCGATTGGGCTGGTCGAACAGGCAGGGCAGGTGTATTATATAGATGATGAAGGGGTGGTACTGCCGGAAATGCCGATATATGGGCACCTGGTACGGCTGGAGGGGTTTTCTGATGAGCTGCCTGAACCTGGTCAGTGTATCAAGTCGAAGTCGCTGATTGCCGGGCTACAGGTGCTGGCGATGATCCGCGAAGTGGACGCTAACGTGTTGTCCCGTGAGCGGTTATGGGGGGAGTTGGCTGTATTGGATGTCGGTAATTATGAAGGGCGTGTCAGCAGGGAGGATTCGCATTTAACGCTTTACACCAAGAATAATACGCCAATCCGTTGGGGGGCGGCGGTGGGACGTGAGCGGCCGTTTTATGAAGCGCCGGCGAACTTCAAGCTGGCTTCACTCTACCGGGTTTTCAAGAAATATTACTCGCTGGACCGTTACAGTTACGTGGATCTGCGTAATCTTCGTAAAGAACGGTCCGATCCGGTTCGCCACAACGGTTAATTGTCGGGCGGTTGGGGATTGATGTAACTCCTTATTTTACGTTGTGGGGAATTTGTTGTAAGTGCTTATTTTACGTTGTTGGAATTGATATAAGTGCTTATTTTTGCGTAACGATTATAACGATTAGGTAAGATGGGTAAGAAAGAAGTGTGAAATTCGGCGAAATTTGGATGAATTCTGATGAAAAGTGATGTGGTTTGTACCTACTTTGCACTATGTTTGCACTATGTTTGTATGTGGTTTGTAGTATGTTTTGATGAAAAGTCAACCACCAAGTCGCGAAGATACAAAGAACACTAATGGGTCAAGATAAAAAATGAGAAGGACACGAAGATTTTAGAAGACACTAAAAGAGGGAGAGGGTTTTATTGGGTAAATGGGGAAAGCAGGAGGGATAGAGAAGATGGTGGGGATGGGGAAAGTCAGATGTCGGAGGTCAGAAGTCAGAAGTCAGAAGTCAGAAGGAAAGAGGACGGACCAGTTGGGGGAGGGTAGGGAAATTTTGAATTTTGGATTTTGAGACAGGAGAAGAAAGAAAAGTTGGAGGGTTGGGTGGTTTGAGTTTTGGGCGGTCCGGGGTCAGGGGGAAAAAAGAGGAGGTGAAAGGTCGGAATTATGTTGACATTTCGGGCGGGTTTTGGTAGAGTGGAAAAGTTGCGAGTTGGATAGAACCGAGTTGAATAGAACAAGGCCCCGGCTGGAGATCTTACAGTGGAGGCTTTCCAAAAAAGGGGGATTGGCCAGCCGGGGCCGTTGTTTTTTGTTTTTGGGTTCTATTCGCTCATGGCATTAACTTAAATTATGATGGCCCCGGCTGGGGTTGGTTTCTCGTCGGAGGCTTGTATCCTTAAGGTAAGGACACTACCAGCCGGGGCCGTTGTTGCTCATTTTTGTATTTATTGATTCATCTATTTATTCACTCAACATACTCGCACGTACATTCTCTGGCCATACACGCGCGTATGGTAACTGGAACACATATACAGCTTTGCCTGCCCCTAATTAAAAAGAGACACCGTCGGCCCGTGTGCAAGAGAGGACTAGGACCGCCCTACCCAATACACAGAAGAACCAACGGCGTCTCTTGTACTATAGCCATGCTATAGACAAGAGACCACCGCGGCCTTGCAATGCCATCGGGTAATTTTCATAATCTTGCGATTATGAGGTCCTAGTTTCTCTCGCAGCACTGTAAGCTTAGTGATCCACTTGTATTCAATTGTCAGTTGGCCTGCTTATTGGAAGCCAACCGACTGTATATTACAGCATTTGGTGGGGTGTGTCAAATGTTTTTTTTGGGGTTTTGCAAAAAAACTTTTGTTGATTGCCTGAGAGGAAGTTAGAAGTCAGATATCAGATATCAGAGGGCAGAAGGAAAAGAATAGGAGCCGCAGATTACGCTGATTGACGCGAAGGGGTTAAACAGGCGAAGATGACGCCAACATCAGAAGATAAGAATCCCGCAAAAGGCGCGAAAGGAGAAAAAGGCGCAAAGAAGAAAAGAAAGAATTAACCACGAAGATGAGAAGAGCACGAAGGAAGAAAAGAAATAATAGGGACGGCGGAAGAAGGCAATAGGCAACAGGGACGAGGCACTAGAAGATAGGAATAAAAAGATTAACCACGGAGGCACAGAGGCACAGAGAAGAAGAATAGAACACGGATCAGACGGATCGGTCGGATCAGATTGAAAAATAGGGACAGGACATTGGAAAAAGGCGCTAGGCAATAGGCACTAGAAGATAAGAAAGGAAGGGAGAAGGGGAAGGATAGGATCCGCAGATTACGCAGATTGACGTGGATTTGAGATTAGGTTTAAGAATTAACCGCTAATGAACGCGAATTGACGCGAATCAGATATGCTAAACAACTGGGCCTAGAATCGATACTAAAACCAAGAGGCAGACCGAAAAAAGGTGTCTGGTCTTTAGTTTAGGTCTTCATTTTATCTTTTAGAAATATACTTACGTCTTTATAGTTTTTTATTGATCTTAAGCATAAAGAGTTCGTGTCCGCTGAAGAAATAAGATGGGGATCCTGAATGCCTGGGGATGTGATTCTAATATCAGCACAGCCGACTATTCTATTGATTATTCCCTGGCTTGTAGAAATACCTTTTATACTTGTATAGGGGATTTCAGCTTCATAGCGAGTGATTATGCCTGATTGGTAAATTACGGTCTTGTCTTCTAAAATATACTTTCTATTCATTGCATCAAGAATTTGCCATGGATACATCAATATGGCAAGGATGGCGGTTATTATGCCTATCAAGATATGACCAGCCTCCACCTCATGCGGTAAAACGAATATAAGTAGTGTTATAACGAAAAAAATTACAAATCCTATTGTGGCGAGGACGATAAAATAAGTTTTGTCAATTTCCACGTTCATATTATGTACTCCTGTGCAATTCTAAGGTTAGTGGTGAGCGACCGCCGCCAGCATGGCTGGGCTACTTTTTGTTCGGGCTACACTTGCGGACACGACGATACCAGGTTATATATCTGCAAAACCTAATACACATACAATTCTTTCATCAGAATCTTTTAGCACCTCCAGATACATTTGCACGTTAACTGTAGCCAATCTGCCAAATACCTTGACCGGCTCGCCAATTTCACGACGCAATCCATAACTACATCCTACTATGACAGGGCCCGGATCACATATAATGGATGGAAGTTCTATTAAAATCGCTTGGTCATTGAAATCAGATATTTTTGCAGTTGACCAATCAAGTTTACATTTAAAATTGAGTCGGCTTTTATATGGAATCACGGTTTCTTGACGATGAATCATAAAGAGAGCATAACCTTGGGGGTATCGCTGAATAAGTTGCTCATGCTGACTTGAATCAATATCTTTCATTCTATTCAGTGCGTCATCCTTTTCTGCATTGGTAATATTTGTTACAATGTTGACAGGTGAGTTATCTCCAGTAACAATAGCGGGTGAATTATCACCTTGAGAAGAAGCTGTTTTGGGAGCATGATCAATTGGCTTTGATGAATCATCTGTCTGGCGAGCAAACAGAAATGCAATAGCTATGGCACAAGTCAGCAAAATCCAAGCTGCGACCATTACATGAACAAAGGAAGGGTAGTTGCTCAAAAAAGGTATTAAAGTGTCAATAAAGTCAAGCATTTTTTTAAAGCCCATAATAATGTTCCTGATAGCAATTCTACTTGTTTATAAAACCACCCTTACCGTATTGGATCGCTTGTGCACACCATCCTCACCTTGTTGTTCTGCATGGTCTTACCCGTGGTGCCACCAAGTTAAGAAACGCACCACGATGAACCAGATGAAGCCAACAATTAAGCCGAGGATGCCAAAAGCTGCAGCCCCTGAGGTTGGCTTGTTTCCCGAGGAATCTACAATGAGAACGATTACGCTTCCAATGACGAGAAGCGATGAAAGCAGTTGCTGGAGCTTGTATTTCTTGGATGTTTGCTCAATCGTCTGAATCTTATCACTATTAGCTTGAATTGGTTTGTTGCCTGCAATAGGGTAACCACACTTTGGACAGCATTCCGCATTGTTTGAGACTTGATATCCACAGTCTGGACAGTTGATGAGTGACATGGTCAATTCCTTTCATATTTTAATTTTCACAGCATAATCATCATCGTATTGCCGGCTTGTGGTTCGCCAGACTTATTTAGGGCTATGGCGGGGTATTCGAGCAGGGTTTTTTGGGGCTGGTCGAATAAAGTCCGCCAATGGTGTTGTAAAGTAAGCTGGTTTTGTGGGAAAGTCAAGTGAAAATTAAAAATTAGGGCTTGGGGGTGAAGAATAAACGAGAGAAGAAAGCCGGGAGGGCTGAGAGGACGGACACGGACAGACACGGACAGAATAAATGGCGGGCATTGCCGGGGTGGTGGAAGATGGATTCGCTATTGCGTTAATACAGGTTCGTATGTTTTTACGTCAAAATACTGGATTCCCGCTTTCGCGGGAATGACAGGGAGGGGGGACAGGGCGGAAGATGGACCCCTGCCTGCGCAGGGGTGACAGGTTTGTTCGCAGGGGTGACAGATTGCCGCGCTGCGCTCGCAAGACAGGCGAAAATCCGCGTGGGCTAAGAGCACCACCCTACCGGAGGAGATGGCGGGCGTGGGCTGGGCGGTGGAAGATAGACCCCTGCCTTCGCAGGGGTGACAGTTGTTCGCAGGGGTGACAGTTGTTCGCAGGGGTGACAGGCTTGTGGGTGATGTTGTCCGGGCCTATTTTTTACCAAATGTAAAACCATGACCGGACCCGTCGATGGTGATCGTATCGCCATCGGCGAATTCGCCCGCGAGCAGTTTCTGCGATAAGGCGTTTTCCAGTTTGTGCTGGATAGCGCGTTTCAACGGCCTGGCGCCGTAAGTGCTGTCGTAACCTTCTTCCAACAGCAAATCCTTCGCGGCCTCGGTTACCTCAAGGGATATGTCGCGTTGCCTGAGACGATCGCTCAGGTAGCCCAGTTGGATGTCAACAATCTGGCGTAACTGTTCCTTTTTCAGCGGATGAAAGATAATAGTCTCGTCGATCCGGTTGAGAAATTCCGGGCGAAACACTTTCTTCAATGCTTCCCGTACGTGTGCTTCGATCTCCCATTCGGTTCCTTCATTCTCAGCCAACTGTTGTATTTGAATACTAGCCAGATTGCTGGTCATAATAATAACGGTATTCTTAAAATCGACTGTTCGGCCGTGCCCGTCAGTCAGTCGGCCATCGTCAAGTATCTGGAGCAGAACGTTGAAAACATCGCGATGGGCCTTTTCGATCTCGTCCATAAGAATGACACAGTACGGCCTGCGTCGCACCGTTTCAGTCAATCGTCCGCCTTCTTCATAACCGACATAACCTGGCGGCGCCCCGATCAACCTGGCGACGCTGTGCGGCTCCATAAACTCACTCATGTCGATACGTACCATAGCGCGTTCATCGTTAAACATATACTCCGCCAGCGCCTTAGACAACTCAGTCTTGCCCACGCCGGTGGGCCCCAGGAAAATAAAACTGCCAATAGGCCGATTCGGATCACCAAGTCCCGCCCGTCCACGGCGGATCGCGTCACTGACCGCGCGAACCGCTTCGGCCTGACCGACTATGCGTTTGCTGATATATTTTTCCATCTGCAGAAGTTTTTCTTTCTCGCCGGCCAACAGGCGAAAAATCGGTATGCCGGTCCACTTGGCAACTACCTGGGCAACTTCATCATCGGTGACTTCTTCCTTGACGAGACTATGCCCGTCGCGCCGCGATTCAGCTTGTCGTTGCTCTTGCTTCAACTGCTTTTCCAACTCCGCGATAGTACCGTATCGCAGACGTGCCGCGGTCTCCAGATCGCCGCGTCGCGTAGCGTCTTCCAACTCGGTCTGGGCCTCGGCGATTTTTTCCTGCATTTCCTTGAGCTGGCGCAACTGCCCGGTCTCGTTTTCCCATTGGGCGGTGAGTTGGCGGTCCCGCTCACCCAACTCGGCCAACTGATGTTCAATTTTGGCCAGGCGATCACGGGAAGCATCGTCCGTCTCCTTTTTGAGAGCTTCACGCTCAATCTGCAACTGCATAATCCTGCGGCGAAGCTCGTCCAGTTCGCTCGGCAGTGAGTCATTTTCGATCCGCAGACGTGAAGCCGCTTCGTCTATCAGATCGATAGCCTTGTCCGGCAAAAAACGATCTGTAATATACCGGTCGCTCAGCGTCGCCGCCGCTACCAGCGCTCCGTCGGCGATGCGTATGCCGTGATGCGTATCATAACGATGTTTCAGACCGCGCAGGATGGCGATGGTATCTTCCACCGACGGCTCGGTCACCAAAATCGGCTGAAAACGCCGTTCAAGTGCGGCGTCTTTTTCGATGTATTTGCGGTATTCATCCAGGGTCGTGGCGCCGATACATCGCAACTGCCCGCGTGCCAAGGCCGGCTTCAATAAGTTGCCGGCATCGACAGCTCCCTCGGCTTTGCCGATACCCACTACCAGATGCAATTCGTCAATAAACAGGATGATTTGTCCGTCGGAATGGGTCACTTCTTCGAGCACGGCCTTTAGCCGATCCTCAAATTCACCACGAAACTTGGCGCCTGCGATAAGAGCACCCATGTCCAAACCGATAATACGCTTGCCACTGAGCATTGTTGGGATATCGCCGTTGACAATGCGCTGTGCAAGTCCTTCTACGATAGCGGTTTTGCCGACGCCCGGCTCACCGATGAGAACCGGATTATTTTTGGTCCGGCGGCATAACACCTGCATACATCGGCGTATTTCTTCGTCACGACCGATGACAGGGTCCAGTTTTCCTTTACGCGCCAGCTCGATCAGATCGATACCATACCGTGCCAAGGCCTGGTACTTTTCTTCTGGATTCTGATCGACCACACTGCGCCCGCCGCGAATTTCCTTCATCACTGAGAGAACATCCTGGCGTTTGACTGAATTGACGGTCAGAATCTCCTTGGCGGTACTATCGACCTCCAACATCGCCAACAGTAAGTGCTCGCTACTGATGTACTTATCGTTAAGCGAGTCGGCTTCGCCGGCGGCCTGAGCCATAACACGGTTCAAAGCGGCATCCCCGGTTAATTGCTGCGAGGAACCGCTGACTTTTGGTAATCGGTCGAGTTCACTTTCGACCATAGACTTAATCTGGTCCGCATTACAACCGATTTTTTCCAGGATCGGCACGACAACACCGCCCTTGTCCTCTCTGAGCATTGCTGCCAACAAATGCAGGGTGGTCAGGGTGGAGTGATTGCTGTTGGCGGCGATTTCCTGTGTGTCGGCGATCACCTGTTGGGCTTTAACTGTGAATTTGTCGAATCGCATATATCAACTCCTTTTCCCAGGCAAAATTGTGTCTGTACATAAGTATGGTATGGCTGTGTGTTCAATGATTGCAAAAGCTGTGCCAATTGTGTGGGCGTGTGTAAGTGCTTATTTTTCAATAGGATAGTTGCGATGATGGTTTGTTGGAATTGGCTTGTGCTGGGGTGGGTTACTGCCAAAATAGCAGGAATACAGGTGGTTGTGGCTGTGTGAGAGGGCTGTCAGGTTGGCATTGTTTGAGATGTCATTCTGTCAGTTTTGTCAGTATGGCGTGGGCGACGGGGGTATAGTGTCGGATTAATTTGTAACGTAACTCTTTTTGATATAAGCAGATATGTGATGGGGGCGAAGGAGGTGGAAGTGATTTGGCACTGTCTTTGCTGCATAGGGTAATGAGGTGTTATACCTAATGGGTGGCATGGCCACTTTTTCTGTTCCAGTATGGTTTGGAAGGGACCGCTCCCGTTGGTCGCTCACTGGAATGGTAAAATCATGAGATTGGAAATTTTAACATAGGAGACAACGATATGGCGAAAAAGGATCTGGCTTTTGGCAGTGATGCTCGCAAAGCACTCTTGGAAGGCGTAAGTAAACTGGCGGCGGCGGTCAAGAGCACATTAGGACCGTGTGGTAGAAATGTTGTACTGGACAAGAGCTGGGGCGGCCCTACCGTGACGAAAGATGGAGTTACGGTGGCAGAAGAGATTGAGCTTAAAGACAAAGTGGAGAATCTCGGCGCTAAACTGGTGAAGGAAGCGGCCAGTAAGACTTCCGATGTAGCCGGCGACGGCACGACGACAGCGACGGTGCTGGCGGAGGCGATTTTCAAAGAAGCGTTGCGTAATATAGCGGCCGGCGCCGATGCGATGGCGTTGAACCGTGGTATGAAGGCGGCGGTGGAAGCGGTCAGTAAGGAACTGGGCAAGATCAGTAAGCCTATCGATGTAACGAAAGAAGACGACATTATCAATATAGCTTCAATCAGCGCCAATAACGATTACGGGATCGGCAAGATTATGGCAGAGGCCTTTACCAAGGTAGGTAAGGACGGGGTGATCACGGTAGAAGAGAGCAGGACGCTGGAGACCTACGTTGATGTGGTAGAGGGTATGCAGTTCGACCGTGGTTATCTTTCGCCGAATTTCATTACCGATGCGGACAGCATGACGTGTGAGATGGAGAAGCCGTGGATCCTGGTGTTCGAGGATAAGATTTCATCGGCCCAGAAGCTGGTTCCGTTACTGGAGAAGGTGGCCAAGAGCAAGAGGTCGTTGCTGATTATCGCGGAAGACATTGAGGGCGAGGCGTTGGCAACGCTGGTGGTCAATAAGTTGCGTGGGATATTGGACGTGTGTGCGGTTAAGGCACCAGGCTACGGTGACCGGCGCAAAGCGATGCTGGAAGATATCGCCATTCTTACCGGCGCGAAAGCAGTCTTTAAGGACCTGGGCGTCGAACTGGATGGTGTCAAGACGTCGGACCTTGGGACAGCGAATAAAATTACTATCGATGGGAACAATACGGTCATTATTCAGGGTGGTGGCAAGAGCAGTGACGTTCAGGCGCGGATCAAGCAGATTCGGCGTGAGATCGAAAGCACTACCAGCGATTATGACCGTGAGAAGCTGCAGGAGAGGCTGGCTAAGCTGGCGGGCGGAGTGGCGCAGATTAATGTGGGCGCTGCCAGCGAAATGGAAATGAAAGAGATCAAGTCGCGGGTGGAAGATGCACTGCACGCTACCAGAGCGGCAATTGAAGAAGGAGTTGTCGCGGGTGGCGGGGTGGCTTTGATCCGCTCTCGCGAGGCAGCGGTCAATCTGCGTTTGAAAGGTGATGAAAAAACCGGAGCCAAGATCGTTTACGAAGCGATGAAGATGCCTGCCTGGCAAATCGCTAGTAACGCCGGCGAAGAAGGCAACGTGGTGGTTAACAGGATTATCGAAGGTACGGGCGCGTTTGGTTTTAATGCCAGTAAACTCGTTTTCGAAGACCTCGTTAAGGCAGGGATCATTGATCCGACGAAGGTTGTTCGTACCGCCTTACATAACGCAGCCAGTGTGGCTGGATTGCTGCTGACGACCGATGCGGTTATTACGGATAAGCCCAAGGAAGAAGGAGAGGGAGGACCGGGCGGACATGATATGGGCGGCATGGGTGGAATGGGTGGCATGGGCGGCATGGGTGACATGATGTAGGAAGAAGGGAATAAAAGAAGGCAATAGGGAAGAGAAGAAAGAGGAAGAAGATGCTGTTGAATGAAAATTGGGAAAAACTGCAGAAGTTTAATGGTATAAGAAAGACATAAAACTTTAAGAAGGAGTTTAGCTGATGAAGATCAATCCATTGGATGACAGAGTGTTAGTGAAACAAAGTGAGGCCGAGGAAAGGACGACAGGCGGGATCGTACTGCCTGACAGTGCCCAGGAGAAGCCGCAGCGTGGTAAGGTTATATCATGCGGGCCTGGTAAGCTGCTCGATAGCGGCAAGCGTGTGGCGGTGAGCGTTAAGAAAGGTGATGAGGTTTTCTACGGCAAGTATTCCGGCAGTGAAGTGGAAATCGATAAGGAAAAATATGTTATCCTGCGTGAGAATGAGATTTTAGCGGTTCTGGAGAAGTAACAATATAGAGAATTACATTTAACCTAACAGATAATTGGAGTTAACGATAATGGCCAAGCAAATGATGTTCGATGAAAAGGCACGTAGTGAGCTTCGCGATGGCTTATCACAGTTGTCGGCGGCGGTGAAGGTTACGATGGGTCCGACCGGTCGCAATGTAGTGCTGCAGAAGAGCTGGGGGTCGCCGCGCGTTACCAAAGACGGCGTAACCGTATCCAAAGAAATAGAGTTGCCCGAACCGTTCAAGAATATGGGCGCCAAGATGGTCAACCAGGTTGCCAGTAAGACGTCCGACGTTGTGGGTGACGGTACGACCACGGCGACGGTGCTGGCGGAGAGTATCTACTGCGAAGGACTTAAGTATATCGCGGCGGGTGTCAATCCGGTATCGCTGCAGCGTGGTATCAATATGGCGGTCGCTGTTGCGGTCGAGTCTATCGCTAAACAGAGCCAAAAGGTCAAGGACAATAACGATATTGCCAAGGTAGCCACAATTTCGGCCAATAACGATGCGAAAATCGGTAAGCTGCTCGCCGAGGCGATGGAGAAAGTCGGTCGTGAAGGCGTTATTACGGTTGAAGAGGGTAAAGGACTGGAAACGGAACTGGAAGTTGTCGAAGGTATGCAGTTCGATAAGGGTTATCTTTCGCCATACTTTATCACTAAGACGGATACCATGGAGACGGTTCTTGAGAATTGCCTGATTTTGGTCCATGAGAAGAAGATCAGCAACCTGCGTGAGTTGGTTCCCCTGCTGGAGAAGATCGCCGGTGCGGCAAAACCGCTACTGATAATCGCGGAAGACGTCGAAGGTGAGGCGCTGGCGGCGTTGGTGATCAATAAGCTTCGCGGCGTACTGAAGGTTTGCGCGGTTAAGGCGCCAGGTTTCGGCGACCGGCGAAAGGCGCTTCTGGGCGATATCGCGGTGCTGACCGGCGGTCAACTGATTACGGAAGATCTCGGTATCAAACTTGAGAACCTGGAGATGTCACAACTAGGGGAGGCCCGGCGTGTGACGATCAGCAAAGCTGATACGACCATCGTAGAAGGCGGCGGCAAGAAAAAAGATATCAGCGGTCGTATGGCCCAGATCAAGAGCCAAATCGAAGCTACCACCAGCGACTATGATCGTGAGAAGCTGCAGGAAAGGCTGGCTAAGCTGGCCGGGGGCGTAGCGGTGGTTCGTGCCGGCGCGGCGACCGAGACGGAAATGAAAGAGCGTAAGGATCTGCTGGAAGACGCTCTTCATGCAACCAAAGCGGCGGCCGAAGAAGGTATAGTAGCCGGTGGCGGCGTAGTGTTGCTGCGGGCAATCAACGCGGTGCGTCAAGAGCAGAAAAAAGTGGAGGGCGATGAAAAGATCGGTTTTGATATTCTGGCCAAGGCGCTGACGTATCCGACCCGTCAGATCGTCGAAAACAGCGGCGCTGACGGAGCGACGGTAGTCGCCAAGCTTATGGAGCAAAAAGGCTCGGCCGGTTATGATGCCGCCAAGGGCGAGTATGTCGATATGTTCGAGGCCGGTATTATCGATCCGGCCAAGGTGTCGCGATGTGCTTTGCAAAATGCGGCGAGCGTGGCAGGTCTGATGCTGACGACGAATCTGCTGGTTACGGATCTGAAAGACGATGAAGATGCTGTGCCCGAGGCAGTGAGCTAAAAGAATAAGACCCGTGAGTGCTATGGCGACAAGCAAGAGAGATTATTACGAGGTGCTGGGCGTAGGCCGCGACAGCAGCGTCGATGATATTAAGCGCGCTTATCGGCGTATGGCACTGAAATATCATCCCGATAAGAATCCCAACAACAAAGAATCTGAACAGAAGTTCAAAGAATGTGCCGAGGCGTACGAGGTTCTGAGCGATTCGGACAAACGGCAACGTTATGATCGATTCGGCCATGAGGGGCTTCAGGGCGTTGGTATGCACGATTTTTCTCATATGGGGTTCGATGATATTTTCAGTATGTTCGGCGATATTTTCGGTGGGGCTTTCGGCGGTGCGCATCGCAGCGGCCGAAGCAGCCGTGGTGCCGCTCGTGGATCACCAATTGAAATGCAGGTGGAGCTGACGTTTCAGGAAGTTCTCACGGGCGTAGAAAAAAAGATTGAGTTCGAACGGCAGGATCACTGCGAACATTGCGGCGGTCGCGGATCTGAGCCGGGTCATGTACCTGATGTTTGTAGTCAATGCGGCGGCCAGGGACAGGTTGCTCAATCGGGTATGGGCGGGTTGTTTCGTATGGTGACTACGTGTCCGGCCTGTCATGGTCAGGGCAGCGTAGTGACTCATCCCTGTAAGGAATGCCGTGGCAGCGGACTGACGGTAAAGAAACGTACTTTGTCGATCAAGATTCCCGCAGGCGTTTGCGACGGCCAGGCGGTACGTGTCCACGGAGAAGGTGAACCCGGCCGAAACCGCGGTCCTCGCGGCGATCTGTATTGCTATGTAAGAATCAAGTCCCATCCGTTTTTGTTGCGTAATGATGATGACCTGGTGGTGCGTGTCCCCATCAGTTTTACCCAGGCGGCTCTTGGCGCCTCTGTCGAGGTGCCTTCGCTGAACGGCCGACGGAGCATTGCCGTTCCGCCCGGAACTCAGCACGGTACGGTGCTGCAAGTTAAAGGGCAGGGGCTGCCGAGCCTGCGAAGTGGACGTCGTGGTTCACTGCTGGTGCAGATACTGGTGGAGATACCGAAGAAGCTGAATAAACAGCAGGAAAAGCTGCTGCGTGAATTTGCGCAAACCGAGGATAAGACCGTATTGCCCGAAAGTAAGGGTTTTCTGGAAAAACTCAAGAAATATTTCGCCAGTGAAAACTAGATGGGTGGATGAGTAAATGAATGGATGGTTAGATGAGTAAGAAGAGCAAGAAGAAAGAGAAATTCGCTGGGGAATCCGCAGCTACAGATATCTCCGGTGAGCATGGTTTTGCTGAGGATGAACATGGTTCTGCCGAGGCGATTGAACGACCTTGCGAGTTGACCGATGGTAAGCGAGCTGAGCAAACTGCCGAGGCGGCGTCCGATAAGACGGTGCCCGATATAGAATTAGAATTGGAAGACTTGAAGCAACGCCTGCAGCGGCTGGGCGCCGATTATCAGAATTATCAAAAACGTGCTCAAAAACAAACCGAACAAGCGACGCAGTACGCGTGTGAAAACATGGTTAAATCTCTCCTGCCGGTTCTTGACAATTTCGAGCGTGCCCTGGAAAAAGGTGGTCAGGAACAGAACGCCGAGGCCGTTCTGCAAGGCGTACAGATTGTTTATGACCACTTGTCCGGTGTTTTGGAAAGTGGGGGTTTGCGTCGTATCGAGGTGAAACCTGGATGTCCATTCAATCCTGCGATTCATGAAGCGCTGCTGCATGAGCCTAGTGAAGAGTTCGATGAAAATACAGTTTTAAGAGAACTGGCTTGCGGCTATGTAATGAACGGCCGTACTCTGCAGCCGGCTAAAGTGTCCGTGGTCAGAACACCGCCGGCGGTTGACCTTGAGAACGAGCAGGACCAGGACATGAATATCGCCAGCGAATAGGCAACACGTCTGCCCATCGGCTTGGTTATTTCTGTTCGATTTCGGTGATATCAAATTGCCCTATGATGTGGATCAGGGCGAAGAAATCTTCGGGGTTGCCGTTGCCGACGGCCTCGGTAATGTGGCCTGCCGCGTAGCCGTTGGGGGCGCGGGTGGCGTCGAGACCGATCCATTTGCCGCCGATGTATGCCTGGTTCCATGCGTGGCCGCCAAAGATATTTTTTCGTCCGGCGAATTCCGAGCAGTAAACGTCTCCCATTGCTACGCGTGCAGGGATGCCGACGGCGCGGCACAGTGCGGCGGTCAGGACGGCGTGTTCACTACAGTCACCCTGGCGACTGGCGGCCACCTCCGCCGCTGAAGCGTAACCAACGGACAGGTTCTTTTCGTCGATATAGTCATGTACGAATGATTCGATTTTTTTGGCGGCCTGGGCGGCGTCTTTGGTATCGCCTACCGCGCGGCGAGCCAGGGCGATTATTGTTTTGTCGTCGCTTTGCAGGAATCGGGTTGGTTCGAGCGATTCCAAGGCGATCTTGTCTTTGCCCTTATAAGGGAACGCTGCGCCACTGGGTGGTTGAACGGGTTTTACGGTAACCAATAAGCCGCCTTTACCGTCCGGTCGAGCGGTTTGGTTTTCATCGGTGTATATTTTCAGTTGTTCCTGTCCCTTAGGGGTGAGGTGGTAAGTGATCGATTGGGCTGCCTCGAAGTTTTCCAGCGGAACAGGGCTTGGTATGCACATCCGTTCGATAAAATCGGCCACATCGTTTTCGCTTGTGGCGAACTGCCGGTTGCAGGCGATAAGCTCTATGTTCATACCCATAATGGGGATATCCGCTTTTTGGACGTTGAATTCGTGGTCGGTGTAGGTGATGCTGACGACGTTGCCGGTGGGCATCTTTACGATGTTGGTTACCTCGGTAAGCGGCACCACGCGGCCGAGCAGGTCCACGTTTTTGGTGGCGCCGATACGGAACTCGGTCTCAATAGCAGTCATCAAAGCGGCAGAAAATACCTTGACGGTGAAGTTGTCGCCTTCCTTGAGGTTTTTGCGTATGAGCTGCAGTCTGGCGCCTTGGGCCATCAATGCTTCTTGAGACCAGTCGATAGTCTGTTTTTGCGTCATGGTTCCAACCGTAGATTCTACGTCAAGTTTGCCCAGGCTGTTCAGTGTACCTTTGGACTGCATTACCATGCCGCTGAACTGCTGAGTGGTTTCGAATCCGAGCGGCTTGCCATCGGGGGTTTCGATGCTGGTTTCTGAGATTGTGATGGGAATTGATGTGCCCCCGCGGGTGATTGCCAGGGTCATTGTTTCAGTGGTGGTTACCCGAGCGGCCTCGACGGTACGTGTGGAGATGCCGTGCCCGATCTTGTGTCCGTCCATGAAGACGGCCAAATACTCGACCCTGTTCTCGGATTGACATGGTGTCTGATCCTGCGCAACAGTAACGCCGGCAGCGAGAAAAACCATACAAAATACGCTAATTATCAGATACTTTCGCATGATAGCACTCCTTATCGCAACTACGGATATACGTGGTATAGTACCAAATTCGCATTTTACCGCAATATTTTATCCGGCTGGAGGCAAATAAAGTTCCTTGACAAAGCCTGACCAAGTAAAATACCATTATGGGCAAAGGTTTTGTTGTTAATCAGAAGAGGCCAAGTAAAGATTGTAAAGGCGCCAGTTTTGAGTAATTAAGGTTTTGCAAAAGTCCGGTTAAATGATATAAGATATGACAGATGGAGTTGTGCTTGTGAGTAATCATGTATTTGGGCATTGTATAAATCCTGATTGTGGGGCGACGTACGATATTGAGGAGAGTCTGTTTAGCTGCCGTGCCTGCGGCGATCTGCTCGATGCGCGGTACGACTGGGACCACATGGAAGTGCCCGATAAGCTGAACTGGTTCGAAAGGCGGTGGGCGAGTCGCGATAACCGGCTGGATTTTTCGGGAGTGTGGCGGTTTCGCGAGTTGCTTGGGTTCTGCAATGAAAGCGACTGCGTGACCATAGGAGAAGGCCAAACGCTTCTGCAACAAAACGATCAGGTGGCTCAATACGCCGGTCTCGATAAAGGCCGATTATTTTTGGAATACGAAGGGCTGAATCCGAGCGGTTCGTTTAAAGATAACGGTATGGCCGGTGCGTTCAGCCATGCGAAAATGGTCGGGGCAAGACATGTGCTGTGCGCCTCGACAGGTAACACTTCCGCGTCGATGGCGATGTACGCCCATTCTTGTGGTATGAAATGTTCGGTATTTATCGGCTCGGGGCGCATCGCATACGGCAAACTTAGCCAGGCGCTGGATTTTGGCGCCCGGACGATCCAGATTCTGGGTGATTTCGACGATTGTATGCGCCAGGTTAAGGACATCTGCCAGGAAAGAAAACTGTATCTAATGAATTCGCTCAATCCGTTTCGGCTGGAAGGGCAAAAGACCATTATGTACCGTGTGCTGGAAGGGCTCGGCTGGCAGGCGCCGGACTGGGTGATAGTGCCAGGCGGCAATCTGGGTAACAGTAGTTCGTTCGGCAAGGCGTTCGATGAGCTAAAGTACCTGGGACTGATCGATCGGGTTCCGCGACTGGCGGTAATTAACGCTACGGGCGCCAATACGCTTTTTGATCTTTATGAGAATAAGGGATTGCGTTTTAACGGCGGCAAGGTTGACGATGCGGCGATCGACGACTACTATCGCAAGCTCAACGAGACGGGATACAAGCCACATACGCTGGCTACCGCGATTGAGATATCCAGACCGGTGAACCTGAAGAAGTGCCTGCGTGCATTGGAAATCTGTAACGGCCTGGTACGGGAAGTAACAGATGCGGATATTCTTCAGGCCAAGGCGGTGGTTGGACGGTATGGCCTGGGGTGTGAGCCGGCCTCGGCAGCGTCGGTGGCTGGTCTGAAATTGTTGCGACAGGAAGGAATTGTCAATGATGGTGAAACGGTGGTGTGCATTCTTACCGGCCATCAACTCAAAGACCCAAACGCAACAGTGAATTATCACGTCGAAGGACAGGGGGAGTTTTCTAATCGTCCCGTAGAGGTAGAAAACGATATTGGGGCAATTATCGAAGCGTTAGATGGGTAAATGAGTGGGTGAGTTACGTGGTGAGGATTTAGAAATGTTAAAATTGGCAGTGACAGGCGCAGGCGGGCGAATGGGACGGCGAATTGTAGCCCTGGCGCATGGCAGGGATTTTGAGGTGGTCGCGGCGTTGGAGGCGTCGGGTAATCCGTCACTGGGACAAGATGCCGGCGTTCTGGCGGGGTTGGGCACGATAGGCGTGTCGGTAAGCGAGGATGTTTCCGGTAAGCCCGATGTGATGATTGATTTTTCGCTGCCGTTGGGTACATTACGGTGGGCTAGATATTGCGGCGAAAATCTAGTGCCACTGGTGGTGGGCACTACCGGCCTGACAGAACAGCAAAAACAAATACTCCGACAAGCCGCCCAAAAGACGGCTGTTCTGATGGGAGCGAATATGAGCCTTGGTGTGAATTTGCTGTTCAAGCTGGCGGAAGAGGTGGCGGGGAAACTGTCAAACGACTACGATATTGAGGTTGTAGAGACCCATCATCGATTCAAACGGGATGCTCCGAGCGGTACGGCCCTGGAGATGGCCCGGCGTATGGCGGCGGCGAGACAATGGCCCTGGCCCGATTGTATGGTGCACGGCAGGGAAGGCAAGGAGTCGCTACGGCGGGAAAACACGATTGGAATGCACGCGGTTCGCGGCGGCGATATTGTGGGTGAGCACAGCATTGTGTTTTCGGCCCTGGGCGAGACGGTGGAATTGCGTCATCAAGCTCACAGTCGTGACACCTTCGTACGCGGTGCCCTCCACGCGGCCCAGTGGCTGGTCCAACAAGAACCGGGTATGTACAGCATGTTCGATGTTTTAGGGCTGTGATTGGGGTGTCCGGCGAGTCGGTGGTGTTCATGGATAAGAAATTTGCTTAATTCCCTTGCAAAGTTGTTGCGGATAGTATATTCTCTCAGTGTGGAGATTTGATGTAAAAAAAGCGCCCGTAGCCCAACTGGATAGAGCGTCGGTCTACGGAACCGAAGGTTAGGGGTTCGAATCCCTTCGGGCGCGTTTGTTTTTTTGTTGGCGTCAATGAATCTTTAAGCTGAACTTTGGCAAAAATCGGCTGAGAATGGAGTATTCGTTTAGAATGGTGTTAAATTTCTCCGAGTTTTTTTTGCTTTCGTTCTTCAGGTTATGAAATATCGGTGGTATGTAATTGGAGCCGCCATCGCTGCCCTTTTGGCGGCCATCTTGCTATTGTGCGGCAGATGGGCGCCGGATAATGATGCCTCAAGGGGCGATTTGCGAATTGTGTCCCTTTCTCCAAATATGACCGAGATGCTTTTCGCACTGAATCTGCAGGGTTCTATCGTCGGCGTAAGCAATAGTTGTGATTATCCGCCCGAGGCGAAAAACATAGAGTCTGTCGGGGGATTTGGCGTACCTAGTATTGAAAAGCTGCTGGCACTGAAGCCGGACCTGGTTATTACGGCCGATTTTGAGCGAGCCGACGATGCCAAGATATTACGCAAATCCGGCATTGAAGTGCTTGAGTTGAAAATAAACAGTTTTCAGGAGATGTTCGGGGCAATGCGAGAGATCGGTCGGGTAACAAAAAAACTCCGAAAAGCTGAGGAAATCATCACGGCGATGCAAAAGGAACTTGAGGCTGTCACACGACAATATAGCGGCATTGTGCACGAACAACTCCCACGGGTTTTCGTTGAAGTATGGTACGACCCGATCACTACCACAGGGGCAACATCGTTTATCGATGAGGTAATTACCAGAGCAGGCGGTATCAACGTCGCTGGTGAGATCAATCAGACATATCCTCATATTAACCCCGAAAAAGTGATTGAGTGGAACCCTGATGTAATCATCATTTGTTACATGGTCCAGAAAGGTCTTAATCCTGCATCGCAAATAAGCAGCCGCATCGGATGGGCCGAGATATCAGCCGTCAAGAACGGACGGATAATAGATGACATCCCGGGCGATTCCATTTTGCGTCCAGGCCCTCGCCTAATCGAAGGAGTGAAAATCCTGGCCCAACACCTTCATAAAACCACAACAACGGATAGTCAATAGTAAATAAATGCATAACAAAAAGAACCGGACAATATATTTTGTGCTGCTGACGGTGCTCCTGGGGGCGTGTATGTTTTCGCTGTTCGTCGGTGCGGTTTTTGTTCCAGTCGGCGAGATGTTCCAGTCGGGTGTTATCCAGCTTCGCCTGGCACGTATCCTGCTTGCCGTTGTAGCCGGCGCCGGTCTGTCAGTGGCGGGCGTGGTGTTTCAGGCACTTTTACGCAATCCGTTAGCTGAGCCGTATGTGCTTGGCGTTTCGTCAGGGGCTGGATTAGGTGCGGCAATCGCGATTATCATTGGCGCCGGTATCATGGGTATATGGACACTACCGACAATGGCGTTTGCCGGTGCGGTTATAACAATCTTTGTGGTTTACAGTCTGGCCAGAAGTGCCGGCGGGGCGGTTCCTGTGCATACGCTGTTATTGTCGGGAGTGATTGTCAGTGCCGTTTTAGGCAGCATTCTGATGTTTATCGTATCGATTTGTCCATCGGAAAACCTCCACAACGTAGTATGGTGGCTTTTGGGGAATCTGCAGATATTCGATTGGCAGTTGCTGCGGGTTGTCTCGGCGGTAGTGGCGGCGTGCGTTGTGGTTACTGTTTTGTTCGCACGAGATTTGAACGTCATGACGCTTGGAGAAGAACCCGCCGCACATCTTGGCCTGAATGTAGAGCTGACAAAAAAGATGTTTTTCCTGGTAGCGTCATTGATGACCGGTGCAACTGTAGCGGCCTGTGGCTTGATTGGTTTTGTGGGTTTGATCGTGCCGCATTCGGTGCGACTGATCGTTGGGCCCGATCATCGTCGGCTGGTGCCGGCATCGGCGATGGCCGGTGCGATTTTTCTTGTCCTGGCTGATGGTTTTGCCAGAACAGTCATTGCGCCCATGGAAATACCCATTGGCATAATAACAGCTTTTCTCGGCGGTCCATTCTTTTTGTTTCTCTTGAGACGGCGAAAACGCTCATACTGGAGTTGACAGTTAGTATGCTCTCTATAGAAAATATCAGTGCCGGGTACGACGCCAAGGTTGTGCTGCGGGATGTGACGATGAAAGTCGATGCAGGTGACTTCGTAGGGCTTATTGGGCCAAACGGTTCCGGAAAAACTACACTGCTGCGGGTTATCAGCAACATATTGCCGCCTAAAAAGGGGCATGTTTTGCTCGACGGCACAAAACTGCAAAAAATCTCCAGGCGTAATCTGGCAAAAAGCATGGCCTGTTTATCCCAGAATCTCTCACTGGACCTGCCGTTCACTGTCCGTGAGGTGACACTAATGGGACGTACTGCTCATCTGTCCAGAATTGGCACGGAAACCCACAGGGATCTGGAGATTGCCGAGGAAGCTATGGTCCTTGCCGATGTTTCGCATCTGGCGGACCGCCTGATAACGGAAATCAGCGGGGGCGAGCGCCAACGTGTGTTTATCGCAATGTGCCTGGCCCAGGAACCCGTTGTGCTTCTGTTGGATGAGCCAACAAGTCATCTGGACATCGCCCATCAATTGTCGGCACTCGATCTGATAAGGAAGTTGAATCGCAAAAACAGCATGACCGTAATTGCCGTGTTTCATGATCTTAACCTGGCTGGGGAGTATTGCGATAAAATACTCGTGTTGGACGACGGACAAGTAGAGAGTTTCGGATCGCCGGAAAATGTTCTCACATCGGATATGATCCTGAAGGTTTACGGAGTAAAAGTCCCTATCGAGCGAAATCCAGTCTCCAATAAACCTCATATCATACTTACCGCGGGCATGAATCAACCTGGAAACACTAAAAGAGAAGCCTGTGACCCTGATTAAGCATTGGCAGGATGGCGGCGGCCAGTTGTCGCGGCTGGGCGGGGGTGACTATGTGGCCATGTTCATAATCGGCCAGGAATTCGTCGCACTGGCCGGTGCCGGCTACGATCCGCGCGCCGGCGGCCCGTGCATGCAGCAGACGTATCACGTCACCCAGATGAGTATGGCTGGAGACGACAACGTCACAGACACCGACCAGTTCATCCCAGTTGGTAGGGTTATCGTCGATGTAGATCATTCCTTGGCAGTCCCACATTTTCTGACGATGGAATATATGCCGGCGATCAGATGGGCGGCATGGGCCAGTGACTACGACGGTCAAATCATCAAAGAAATGTTTTAGTATCGCCGCGGCCCAAAAAACATTTTTCAAAAGTTTCCACTCATTTGCCGCAGGCAGGGCAAGTAATATTGCTCCGCCGCTTATTTGCCGGCGCAGTTTACGGGAGCGTGATTTACCGCCTTTGGCGGTTGTTATTTTGACCTCGGGGACATTAACTGAAATTCTATTCGTATCGATTCCGAGCTGTCGCAATTGCCCGGCGATAAAATTACCGGCGCACGAAAATGAAACCGACTTTCGTCCCAGTAGTTTCAGTGTTCTGCGGGCCTTATCTTCAATATGGCCGGTCAAGTGGATCGTGGTTTCGATATCCAACATCACGGCGGCGGCAAGGGTGGCATAAGCGTCGGTAATTGGTTGATAACAATGTATTCGATCTATGTTCTGCCGGCGCAGCCAACGTCGCTGACCAATCAGGTCATAACGATATGGGCGACCGGGCACGTCGCAGTGAGAGGCTGGATCGATAACCATTGTTTGTGGCTGATCGTTGGGCAAGTATTGCCGCCATAGCTTGTCGGTCTGTTCGTTTATCAAAATCAGCGTCTTTGGCATTGGCAATTCCGCGGTTAGTATCTCGAAGAGGTGCTGAGGTTACAACTGGTCACGTTTTTGTTTTCGGTGTTCGTAGAAAAATGGCGCGATTTTCTCGGCCACCTCTCGGCAAAGCAGGCGTACCTGCTCATCTTCAAATGCCTGTCCATGACCTACGGCAATTTTTCCGCCGGCATGGAAGGGACGATGGGTCTGGCCTGCAGGCCAGGGTTGTTTTCCTGTTTCCACATCGATTATCTTGCAGTAGCCGTCAATGCTTGCGTCGTAGCAGTCCTGACCGGCTTCGTGGTGCAGTTTGAAATTGTCGATCATGATATAAAGCACTTTCTGAGCAGGTTTCTGGGGGATCGCAGTTCCCAGTTGCTGTATGCTCAGTTCGGTTTTGCCGGGATTTTGGCGTCGGAAACGAACGATACTGTCATAATCAACGGCAGAGGCGACAGCGTGATTGTCAAGTAGTTCCTGGCGTAGTTTTTCCGTCAGTTCCCGGCGAAGTGCAGGCGCCCCGGGTGGCTTGTTCGAATCTTGTACGGCGGCGGAAAAATCATCCACCCAAATCAGAATATGTTTATCGCTCATGTCGTACTCGGCCTGGACCTTCGGCGCCGGGATCAGCGGATCGATAAATATCCCATAAAAGGGGCCACACCCGGTCATCGCCGCCGAGAGCAACAGCAGGGATAAGAAGATCAGCCGCTCATATCTGTGCGCGGCGATAACACCGCCAGGCGAAGTTCGCAATTGCTGCTTAACCGTTTGTTTGTTTGTTATGCGCATAAGCTGGCAATTCCTGAGTGCCTCATTTAACCGGTCTTTCGTGATCGTAAAATTTCTGTGCCACTTGCTGGGCAAAGCCGATTATGCTTTGCATTTTGAGCCGTTCCAAAGCGGAATTGCTCATGGCCAGCGGGCCTTGTTCCGGCCAAAAGCCCGCCACTTCGCTATGGTACGCCGCCCTGTTGAACCGGGTACTATCATCGTCAACTTCATAAACCTGGATTGTCGCCTGGATGTTGGCACGTAACAGTCGCAGGCTTTCTTCTTCGAACATGGTAAATTGATAGAGGTCCAGCCAGACAATCCGTGTAGCGCCGAACTTGCGGGCAATTTGGTCTCTGGGCAGCGCAGCCCAGTCCAGGTTTTCCATTTGAAAGTTCTCGATCTTTTCCTGTTCGACAAACTCCACTCCTTTAACGCTGTGACCGATAGCCTGAACAGTTGCCATCGCTATGCTACTGCGGGCATAAGGATATTCAAAATCAATTCCCTGTTCGGCGGTCACGATGACGATTGTCTTTTGATTCTTGAGGCCGTGGTATTGGGCCTTGACTTTTGTGGTTCTTTGGCCAAACAGAACATAAGTCGGCCATTCCAGCATATTACAACCTGTCAGAGAAAATGTTACCGCCGACAGAAGGACAAATGTAATTATAGATTTTTTCATATCGGATCATATACCCCGCAACCAGGTCAGTAAACACACCCATCCCCACGAAAGTAACACAATTACGGCTATTATAGAAACGATAATCCAACCGCTGTAAACAGAATTAAAAAGTCGGCATATCGGCGGCCAACGTGTACATTTCCGGTAAATGTACTTGTCAACGCGTCGAGCACCAAGGGCCACCCAGCCGGACACAACGGCAACAAATATGCACACCATCGCCCCGATTGCCCCGGCCGGCTGAACGGCAAAACTCCGCAGAACCCTACCACGTACCATCTGAGAAAACGCGGTTGTCATTCCGCAGGTGGGACATGGATAGCCTGTCAACTCGTAAAACCCACAAGCCGGCAAATTGAGTTGTTGGTGGGTACCAACTCCAACCGGGGCCGGTTTGACATAGCCAGCCACGGCAAGCACAGCCAGACACCCCAGCGCAACAAAAGCCGCCCAAAAACGATATGCCGATCCCGTCTGTGACGTGGCGGAAGAATCCGTTTTATTTATTGTGCAAGTATTGACATTATTGCTGTTCATGTTTCACCTGTCGGGCTGTATCGCCATCTACGCATCCGATGTTTTCAGGTGTTTATAGAGGTATTGCCGGTTGTCGATCTGAACGGTTTCAGTTGTGGTGGGACCGGTTAACTGCTGCCAAAGAGCCAGATTGTTGATACAGCCGGGATCGGATTGATCGAGTCGATCAAAATAAGCGTCGGCCCTGGCTCGGCAGCCGCCACAATAATATCGATATTCACAACTACCACAGTTACCTTCCCGTTCGTGGCGATTGTATAGCAGATCCCACCATTGAGAGCCGCGAAAAATTTCGGTAAAGCTGTTTTGGCGAACATTGCCCATGGTTCGATCGGGCATGTACGCGCACGGCGTAACGTCAC
>Ga0315276_10000734_pt1 | contig 28407 bp, 25 predicted proteins | sample YL17G05_0_MG_FD_204542 | JGI IMG/M metagenome (GOLD analysis project Ga0315276, IMG submission 204542) | Sediment microbial communities from Yellowstone Lake, YNP, Wyoming, USA - YL17G05_0 | ecosystem: Environmental > Aquatic > Freshwater > Lake > Sediment | place: USA: Wyoming | collected... | reverse complement strand
GTGTATTTGTTTTAGGGGGTCGGGGGGGGGGGGGTGGGGGGGGGGGGGGGGGGGGGCGAGTTGGCCCCCCCCCCCCCCCCCCCTCCCCCTTCCCCTCCCCTGACCTGGAACGGGAAGATGTTCATCGTCACCGGCTTGCCGTCCAGCGCCTCCCGCGTCTGCAGCTCCAGCTCGTCCATGGCGGCCTGAGAGAGCGGGGCGCGGGCGCGCGGGGCGTCGGCGCCGGCGCCGGCGCCGGCGCCGCGCGCCGCGCCCGCCGCCAGAACCCCCTCCTCCCCCCCTCCCCACCTGCCCCGCCCCCGACGCCGCCTGGTACGTGGACACCACCATCCGCTTGACGCCGACCGCGCGGTGGATGGGGGTGACCGCCATCAAGGCGATGATGGTGGAACAATTCGGGTTGGCCACAATCCCCCCCTTCCCGGCCCGCATCCCCGCCATCGCGCCCGGGTTGACCTCCGGGATGACGAGGGGGACGGCGGGATCCATGCGGAAGGCGGACGAGTTGTCGACGACGGTCGCGCCGGCGGCCGACGCGAGCGGCCCGAATTTTTTGGAGATCGACCCCCCGGCCGAGAAGAGCGCGATGTCCACCCCCGCAAAGGACGCCTCCGTCAGCTCCTCGACCGTGTGCGTGGCGCCGTCCCAGTCGAGGGTCTGGCCGGCCGAGCTGCGCGGCGGAGGGGCGGCGGTGAGCGCGCGTCCGCCCACCGCCCCTCCTCCTCCTCTCCCTCCCTCCTCACCGGGCGGACGCCAGCAGCTTCATGCGGGAGTAGGGAAAGTCGCGTTCCTTGAGGACCTGTGGGCGGGGGAGGGAGGAGGGGTCGGCGGCCGAGCCGCGCGCGGCCGCCGGCCCGCGCCGCCCGCCCGCCCCACGCCTCCATCTCGCCCCCCACCGCCCCGTTGGCACCCCCAGACCCCCCCACCCCCCACCTTGAGAAACTCTTGGCCCACCGCGCCCGTGACGCCCACGATGGCGACGACCGGGCCGTCGGCTTTCTTGGCGGCGACCGAGGCCGCGCGCCGGGCGGCGGGCGCGTGCCTGGGCGCCCGGCAAGGGGCCAGGGCGGGGGCGCGGGGGCGCGCCGCGGCGCGCATTGTCAGTCGCGGCGGTGGCGGCGGTGGCGGTTGGGCGGCCGCGCGGCGGCCGGCGATCGGCGGCGAGGGCGGCGCGTGCGCGGGGCGCGGCGGATTGCACCAGGGGCGAGGGTGGTGTGGGTAGTGCGGGCTGCGGCGGCCCGACCCAGTCCCCGTCGTCGCCCGTCGCGCTCCCTTCCTCCCTCTCCCCCCCTTCCCTCTTCACATTCCCAAAGCGGCCACCACCGCTTCCGCCGCCGCCCGCAGACCGGCGGCGGCGTCCGGGGAGGAGGTCGCGAGGCCGCCCGCCTCACCCGCGCGAAACGCGCCGACGACCGCGCGCGCGCCTCGCGCGGCAGCCGAATCGCTGGCGCCCGCCGCTTCGTCGGTCGCCAGCCAGACGGGCAGGCAGGGGGCCAGGGCGGCGACGAGGGCGAGGGCGCGGTGCAGGGCGACGGGCGAAGGCGCGCCTCCCCCTCCCAACAAGCCCGCCGCCGCCTCGGCCGCTGCTTCCGCCGCCGCCTCAAACGCGGGCGCCCCAAACGGGGACCCGCCCCCGCCCGCCAGGCGCGCGGCGAGCGCCGCGGCCGCGTCGCCGCGCGCGTCGGGCGCGAGGGACCGGCGCACGAGCCAGGCCGCGGCGGCGGGGGTGGCGGAGGGGCCCAGGCCGGCCGAGGCGGGGCAGGAGCATGGGGGGGGGAGCGGGAGGGAAAGCGGCGACGACGCCGCCCCCCCCGCCCCACCCCTCGCCGCCGGCCCGTCCACCGTCGTGCCGTCCGATGCCGTCGACGCCGACGGCGCGCCGCCACGTGGCCCGGTGCGCGCGGCGCAGGCGGGGCAGGGGGCGGCGGCTTCGAGCAGGAGCGCTGCGGCGGCGGCCGCCACGGCCGCCGCGCGCGGCGCGGGCGCGCCCCGCGCGCACGCTGCGACGGTGGCCTCGGCGAGGGCGGTGAGGAGGGAGGGAGGAGGTGTGGGGTCGGTGGGGGTGCCGCGGGCGACGGCGGCTGGAGCAAAAGAGGGGGTCGGCTCGGAGGCCTGCTCGCGGCCCAAACCGCCTCGGACCACGGCCCAGCGGCATGGTGGGACGGCCGAGGATTGGTGCGGGCGTCCGAGGCGGCGAGGCGGCGAGGGCGGCCGCGCGCGCGGCGCGCGGCACCCCCTTTTTCCCTTCCCTCCTCTCACCCGGCGCCTCGGCCGCCCGCAGCGCCTCCTCCAGCTCCCGCACGCGCGCCTCGGCCTCGGCCGCGCGCGCGCCGGCGGCTGCCGTGGCGTCGCCCGCCGCGCGCGCCTCGGCTGCGCCAACGCGCCGCGCCGCGACCACGAGCGCGAGGGCGAGGTCGAGCTGGCGGCGCCCACCGTCGCCCGGTGGGGCGGCCGGGGAGGGCGACAGCATGGCCGCGCCTGCACCGTTGTGTGCGGCGCTCCGCGCGCGCGCGACCCCGCCCGCCACTCTCTCTCTCCCCCACCATGGTGCCCAGGCCGCGCCGTGCCGCGCGCGCGGGCGTGTGCCTCGCCCTGGGGGCCCTGCTGCTGCTGGGTGAGGGGTGGGGTCGCCGCGTGCGGCGCCCTAGGCGCGCGCGCCGCCCCCACCGCCCGCCGCCCTCACGCGCGCCCCTCCCTCTCCCCGCACCCACCAGCGGTCCCGGGCACCCCTGCACGGCTCACGCCGTCGGACGACGAGCTCGCGCGCGCGGGCTCGCTCGCGTCGCTCGCCGAAGCCCCGCGCTCCACCCCCCCGCCCACGCCCGCCCTCGCGGCCGCCCTGGCGCGGTCGATGGCGGTGGTAAGGGTGGCGCGGGAGGCGCCCATCCCGGTCGAGACGCGCGCGGTGGCCGCCGCGGCGGCCGCAGCGCCGCCGCCGCCGCCGCCGACCCCGACTCTACCTCCGCCGCCTCCCCCGCCGCCTCCTTCCCCCCCGACTCTGTCCTCCGACGACGCCGCCCTGGCCGCCCTGAAGGAGCGCGCCTTTGGCTCCCCCTCGTCCCAGTCCGCCGACGCTCTGGGCCGCCACGGGCGCGCCGCCCCCTCGCCCTCCGGCGTTGCCCTGCTCGTCGCCGTGCCGGTCATGGCCGCGCTCGCGGTGGCGGGCGCGGTGTGTGCTTGGAAGAGGGTCGGTGGTGGGGGGCGCGGGGGCGGCGCGGGGGGCGAGGCCGCCAAGCCGACCGAAGTCCAACTCTCCCCGACCCCCCAACCCTTTCCGCCCGAGCGCCCGTTTCGGGAGATCGAGATTCGGGCGGCGGGGGCGCCCCCCCCGCTCCGCTTTGGCGCCGTGCACGCGACGGCGCGCGCCGCGGGGCCGTCGACGCCGCGCGCGCGCAAGCTCACGCCTCGCGGCGGCGGCGGCTCGTGAGAAGGAGGAGGAGGAAGGGGGGAGGAGGAGGAGCACGGAAACGCGCCCAGTGTTGCTACAGCGGTCTGCCAACGACGCCCCCCTCTCCCCTCTCTCACCTCGCCTCCCGGCTGAACGCGGACGCGCGCCGCTTGGGGGCGGCGTCCGGGCCGAGCAAGGCTTTGACGGTGCGGGCGGCGAAGCGGGCGGCGAGTTCGGAGGCGAGGGCGGACGCCGCGTCGCGGCCGGCGGGCGTGGCGAGAACTTCCGCGACCGCCGCCAGAGCCGCGCGTGCCGCGGCGACGGGGTCGACGTCGGCCGGGCCACCACTCCCACCACCGATGACGGCCGCCAGGGCGGGCGGGAGGTGGGGCCCGGCGGCGGCCGCGAGCGCGCGCCCGCGCGCGGCCGCGTCGGCGTCCCCCTGCGACAAGGGCGCCACCCGCTCCGCCGCCGCCTCGCCCGCCGCGTCCGCCACCGCGGCCCGCACCCGGGCCGCCACCATGGCGTCGAGGGCGCGCGCGGCTTCCGCGGCGGCCGCGGCGCGCAGGCGCGCCGGCGCGCCGTCGCCAGAGGGCGCGCCGTCGGCGCCCAGCGCCCACTTGGCCAGGGCCGCCAGGTCGGCGCCGTCCAGGCCGCCCCCGGACCGGGCGGCGGAGGAGAGCAGGTTGTCGAGGGTGTCCCATTTGAAGCGCGGCGGCGGCGCGGCGGCCGCCGCCGCGGTGGCCGGCGCGTCCAGCACGAGCCCCACCAGCGCGTCGCGCAGCGCGGGGTCGGGGTCGGTCAGCAGGCGCTTGGAGAGAAAGGGCCAGGTGGCGCCCAGTAGCTGGAGTGGGAGAGGGAGGGGGTCGGCGCGCCGCCGACCGCCGACCGCCGCCCGCCGCCCCTCGCCACCCGGCTGTCTCCCGCTCGCCCCTCGCCCGACCTTGAACGAGGGGTCGGCCTGCAGAGCAAGCCCCTCCAGCACGGTGAGCGAGCGCAGGATGAGGACGTAGTAGGGCGGGGCCTGGAGAAGGAGAGACGGGGGAGGGCAGGGGCGGTCGAGGCGCGTCGGTCGGCGCGCGCGGCCTCGAAACGCGCGCACAGCCACGCCTCCTCCCCTCGCCCCCACTGACCCGAAACGGGAACTTGAACAGCACCCCGCCCAGCCCGTCCACGATGGACTTAAAGTTGAGGGCGTCGACGGGGGTGTTGAGCACGTCGCCGAAAAAGTCAGCGAGGTACGGCGCGATGGGGGACGTGTCGACGGACGCATCGACAAACCCCAGGTCGTAGTAATCCCGGCACATGGCGGCATAGTCGCGGGCGACGAGGTGGGCGACGTGCGCGACGATGGCCGACCGCGCGCGCGGCGGCGCGGTCGCCATCATCCCGAAATCGAGCCACACCAGGTCGCCCGCTGCGGTGGCCAGCAAGTTGCCCGGGTGGGGGTCGGCGTGAAAGTAGCCGTGGGTGAGGAGTTGGCGGAGGGTGCACTCGACGCCCACTTTGACGAGGTCGACGACCGACAGGCCCAGGCGCGCCATCGCGGCGTCGTCCGTGAGCTTGACGCCGTCGATCCACTCGAGGGTGAGAACACGGCGCCGGGTTGCGCTCCAGACGACGCCCGGCACCCGCACCCTGGGGGCGCCGGCGTACAACGACGCAAACGTTTCCGCAGCGCGCCCCTCTTGCACGTAGTCGAGCTCCCCGAAGAGCGCGGCCGCGAATTCGTCCACCAGGGGCGCCACCGGTTGCGCGATGACGATGTCGGCCAGGGCGGCCAGGGCGGGGACGCGGGCGTCGAGGGCGGCTGCCAGGGCGCGGAGGAGCGCCATGTCGACCGCGAGCGAGGCCGCGACGCCGGGGCGCTGCACCTTGACCGCCACCTCTTCCCCCGTCGCCCTCAACGTCGCTTTGTACACTTGGCCCAGGGACGCGGACGCGACGGGTTGGGGGGAGAAGGAGGAGTAGACCGAGTCGACCGACGCCCCGAGCTCCGACTCGACGACTGCGCGCGCGAGGGCGGTGGAGAAGGGCGCGGTCCCGTCTTGCAGGGTGGCGAGGGCGGACAGGTAGGGGGGCGGCAGGAGGTCGGGGCGGGACGAGAGGATTTGGCCGACCTGGGGAGAGGAGAAGAGGGAAGGGTGGAAATCGGCGACCCTCACCCTGAAAAAACGTCACCCTGACCCTGACCACCCCACCCGAGACCACCCCCACCTTGACGAAGCTGGGCCCCAGCGACGCGAGCGCGTCCCTCAACTGCCCCGCGCGCAGGGGCGCGTTGGCCTCCAGGGCCCCGGTCGCCGCGTCGGCGGCGAGGGTGGCGCCAAAGGAGGCGGCGGCGGCGAGCACGCGCGCCGCGCGCGCCGCGACCTCGACCCGCCTCCCTTTCAGACCCGCCGCCAGCGCGGCCGCGTCGTAGCCGTCGCCCGCCATGGACGCGAGCAGAGTATCGAGCTCGACTTGGCCGTCGCCGAGGCCGATGGCGGACGCCTGGAGGGGGGAGGGAGGCGAGGGGTGGGGGTCGGCGCCGCGCGCGAGCGCCGTCGACAGCCGAACCCTTTCTCTCCCGCCCCACACCCCGTCTCCACCACCACCACTGCCCTCACCCAATCGTTGAGGCCCGTCTCCGTTGCCAGAAAGCCGGACTCGCGCAGGTTGGCGGGCGCGCCCGTGCCCGCCAGGCCGGGGATGGGGGTGGGTGGGGGCGGCGGCGATGCCACGGGGTCGACCAGGGCGCGGTCGGCGGCGCGCGGGGCGTGGGTGGGGGCGCGCGGCGCGGGCGGCCGCGCCGGTCGCGCCCCGCGCGGCCCTCCCGGGCGCCGCATGGCTGGTGCTTGGGGCGCGGTGGCGGCGGCCGCGGGCGGGGGCGGCGGGGCTCAATGGGGGAGGGGCGGGCTGTGTGGCGAGAGGGCCGACGCCGTGGCCGGCGCGGCGCCGCCTCTCCCCTGCTCCTCCCTAATTGCCGCCCGTTGTTCGTGTTGACACACGGTGCCGCCCATTGTGTCCCCCCCCCCCCCCCCCCCACCTCCACCACCACCACCACCGCCGGACACGCGCGCGGCCGGACAAACAACCTGGGCGCGCGCCGATTTGACGAGTCTCTCCCGTATCTCTCCCCCGCCGCCCGGCCGCGCGCGGAGGCGCGCCCGGGGCGGCCACCGGGCCCCAGAGCAACCCCCAATCCCCCCCACGAAGCAGCACAGAGTGTCCGGGCGAGGCCTGACAAGAAACGCCCCGACCCGGAAGCAGACAGTCTCGTCGCCTTCCCGCCGCCCTCTTCACGCCGGCATCGGCTCCTTGACGGCGGCCGGCTTGGCCGCCGTCGCGTTGGCGGCGGCGGCGCCGGCCGGCGGCTTGGCGACGGCGACCGGCGGCGGGCGCGCAGCAGCCGCCGCAGCGGCGGCCGCGACCGGCATTGCCGACACGGGGACGGCGGGCTGGGGATGTGTGTGCGTGTGCATAAGGGGACGGGCTCGGGCGGGCGGCCGCGGAAGGGATAAAGGGCTTTTATTTTTTGGGTCGGGCTCTTGGCGCCGGGGCGCCAAACGGCGGCCCCAGGGGGCCAGCCGGACCAAGGAGGAGGAAGAAGAAGGTCAAGGAAGAAGAAGAAGGTCAAGGAAGAAGAAGAAGGTCAGGGGAGAAGGAGGAAGGTCGAGGAACCACCACCAGAGCCGGGAGGGAACGAGGCGGGGGTCGAAAGAACCCTCCCGCACCACCCCCACATCACCCCGCCACGCCGCGGATCGGGCGCCCACGGCGGTCGTACTGGACCGCGGGCGCCGCGGGCGGGGGGGGCGGGGCGGCCGCCTCGGGCGCGGGCGGGGCGGGGGCGGGGGCTGCGAGCGGCGCCGCCGGCGCGGCGGCGACCACGGCGACCGCGGGGGCCGACGCCTGCTTAGCCACGGCCGCCGCCGGTGCAGGGGATGCCGCTTTGCTCAAGGGAGCAGCCGGGGCGGGCGAGGCGGCCTGTTTCGCCGCGGCAGCCGACGGCGGCGCGGCGCGCGGCGGCAGGGCAGGCGCGGGCGAGCCCGATTTGCCCAGTGGCGCCGCCATCGGCGTGGGAGATGCCGCTTTGGCGACCGCAGAGGGAGAGGGCGCGCTGGGCTTGGCGAGCGGCGCGGGCGCCGGCGCGCCGCGCGACGGCGAAGGGGCCGCAGCCGCGCTCTTTTGCGGGGCCGGGCCGGGCGCCGCGACAGCCGCTCTAGGAGCCGCGGGGCTGGGCGCAGCGGCGACCGCCCGTTGAGGGGAAGGCCCGGGCGCGGCGGCGGCCGCGCGAGCGACGGCCGGCGGCTGCGCGCCTGCCTTGCCCGCCGGCCCGACCGAGGGTGCGCGAGACGCCGCGCGCGTCGGCAACGAAGGGGCGGGGGCGCTAGCGACCACGGTGGCGACGCCGACGGCAGGGCGGGCGGCCGACGGCGCCGGCGACGCCGCGACGGCCACCGATTTCGACGGCCCAGGGGCGGCAGCGGCCGCGATCGCCGCTTTGGCAGGCCCAGGCGCTGCGGCGGCGATCGGCGCAATCGGAGCGGCCGTCGGCGCTCGGGCGGGCGAGCGCGCGGCCGCCGTCGGCGCCGAGGCGGCGACCGGCGCTGCCGGTGCCGCCGCCACACCGCGCGTGGGGGAAGGAGCGGCTGCCACAGCGCGCGCGGGCGCCGCCGCGGCCGGTGCGAGCGGGGCGCGCGTCGGCGCTTGCACGGCCGCCGCCTGCGCGGTGGCGAGCGCCGCCGCCGCCCCCGCCGCGCGCGAGGGGCTCGGTGCGGCGGCCGCGACGGGCAGCACGAGGCTCACGGCCGGCGCCGGCGCCGCTTTTGCGAGCGTCGGGGCGGGCGCGGGCGAAGAGGGAAGGGTCAGAGGAACCACCACCGGAGCCGCGGGCGCGGCCGCGGGCTGGGGAGCCACCGCCGCGGGCTGTGGCGCGGGCGCGGGACCAACCTTGTCGAGGGGGGCGGCGGTCGCCGCGTCGGCGTCGGCGGGTTTCTTGGCGGCAGGCTTGGCGACCGGCTCGTCGTCGGGCGCCGCGGCAGCAGCCCCAACGGTCGCGCGCTTGGGCGCGGCGGGCGCGGCGGCGGCGCGCGGCGCGCCGCCCGGCGCGGCGGCGGCGCCGCTCGCGCGCGCCGCCGGCTTGGCCGCCGCCGCGCCGCCGGCGCCCGCGCCCACGTCTTCCGGCGCGCCGTACGTGCCCGGGCGGTTGCGGGGCGCGGCGCGGGCGGTGCGGGAGGCGGGGAGGGACCCGGCCGACGCGGGGCCGTCGAGGTCGTCGGCGGGCGGCAGGTTGCCCGCGCTCGGCCGCGCGCTCCGCCGCGCTGCGGCCGGCGCCGCCCGGCGCCGGGGCGGCGCGTCCTCCTCGTCGTCCACCGGCCCGTCCTCGTCGTCGTCCGAGCGGCGGCGGGGCGAGGCGCGGCGCCGCTGCGGGCGGCAGTCGTCGTCGTCCGGGTCGCACTCGTCCGCCGGCGCGTCGTCCTCGTCCGCGGGCGGCGCGTCGTCGTCGTCGCCGGACCGTCTGCGCGACGCCCGCCTCCTCTTGGGGCGGCAGTCGTCGTCGTCGGGGTCGCAGTTGTCGGCGGGCGCGTCGTCGTCGGCCCCCGCGTCGCAGTCGGGGTCGTCCGGGTCGCACCGGCTGGCGCGCGACCGGCGACGCCGTCTGGGGGGGCAGTCGTCGACGTCCGGGTCGCAATCGTCGGCCGCGGCCTCGGCGTCGGCCGTGTCGGCGTCGGGGTCGTCCTCGGGGTCGGACCGCGCCATCAACCGCCGGCGCGCCGGCGCGTCCGCCGCCGCCTCCTTGCACGCGGGGTCGGGGTCGTCCGGCGAACACTCGACCTCGATGCACTCGTCGCCCGGGGCGCAGGGGGCCAGGTTGGCGGTGGAGCCGGTCCCGTCGGCGGCCGCCTCTTCGTCAGCGCCGTCGGCGGCCGCCTCCTCCGCGCACGCCGGGTCTTTGTCGTCCGGCGTGCATTCCACGACGACGCACTCGTCGCCGGGCTTGCAGGGCTCGAGGTTGGCGGTGGAGAGGATGGCGGGGTCGAGCGCGGCGAGCAGGCGGCGCAGGGGCGACGACGCCTGGGCGAGGGGGTTTGAGGCGGCGGTTGGTCGGATTCCGGCACGCGCTCAGCCCGGATGCCGCATCGGGCCTTTGGCGCGTCCGCGGGGCCCGGAATCGGGGGCGCGGAAGGCGCGGCCGGCCTGGCCCCATCCCGCCCCCGGCTAGGCGGGCGCGGCAAGCGCGCGCCCGCGCCGTCCTCCACCTCCTCTTTCACCCACCGTCGGCTCGGCCACCAGCTTGGTGCTTTGAGCAGTAACGCCTGGGGGTGGAATTGGGGGCGGAGCGTGGGCCCGGCCTCTGCCGCGCGTGCCGGCAGCTAGCGACCCCTCTGTCGCTCGCGCGTTCCCGCGCCCCCTCCTCCCCTCCCGCCCCTTCCACACCACCCACCGGCAGCGAAAATCGACACCACGATCAGCGCGAGGGCCAGGAGCAGGGTCAACGGCTGGAGGAGGGGGGGAATTGGGGGTCGGCGCGCGCGCTGCGGGGGGCTGACGCGCGGGGACGGGGCGGGCGAGGGGCGGGCGCGCTCGCCGGCGCCCGCGGAGGATCGCGAAACCTCCCCCCACGCACATGGGTGCGCGCCATGGCGGGCGAGGGGCGCGTGCGGCCGGCGGGGGGCGTGTGGTCGCCGCGGCGCTCGCGGCGCGCTCGGGCGCTGCCGGCTCGCGCGGGGCGGTCTCGGCCGGGCTGGGAGGGCCTCGGCCTGGGGCGGGCGGCGTCGGCGGCCGCGGGGAGGAGTGGGGAGTGTGGGGAAAGGCCCGAGCGCACCACTCCCGCGCGCCCCGGGCGCCCGCCGCCGGCCTCCTTTCGGGCCAGCGCACGCAAGCCGCACCCTCCTTCTTCTCTTTCCCATGGGCGGCGGCGACGACGCGTCCTGCGCCACGCGCGCGGTGCGCGCCGCGGCCGCGGGCGCCGTCGCGGGCGGCGCCTTGGGCGCGGCGCGTGCCACGTGGTCGCCATCGGTGCCCATGATCGTGGGCGGGCGCAGCCTGCCGGCCCTGCTGCGGACGGGTGAGGGAGGGAGGGAGGGGGGATGCGGGCGGCGCAGCGCGTAGGGGGCGCGCGGTCGCCCCCTCCCTCGCCCGGACGACGGCGGCGATCGTGCGACGACGCGTGGCGCCGCCGGATCGCCCCCCCACCCCCCCACCCCTCCCCATCAGGCCGCGCCGCGGGCGCCGCGGCGGCCACCTTTGCGCTGGTGGGCGCCGTCTTTGCCGGAGTCGACTGCACCGCGGAAGCGTTTCGCGGTGAGGGAAGAGAGGGGAGAGAGGATGGGGGCGCGCGGTGCCGCCGCGCGCGCGCCGCCCGCCGCCCGGCGCCCTCCGACCACCACCCCCTCGTCCCCCCCACCTCTCTCTTCATCAGGCAAGCACGACGCCTGGAACGCGGCCCTGGGCGGCGCCGCCGCGGGCGCGGCCTTGGGCGTGCGCCTGCCGTCGGCCGGCGCGACGGTCGGCGCCACGCTCGCCCTGGCCGCCGCCGGCGCCGCCGTCGACCTCGGCGGCCGGTCCATCGTGGCCGACCGGGACGCGCTGCGGGCCAAGGTGTCGGCCTATCCCCCGCCGGCGGCGCCGCAGCGCGAGTGAGACGGGGAGGCAGGGACGGCGCCAGCGCGGCGGCGCCCCTTGTTTTTCGTCTCCAGCGACGCCGCGCAACCCTGTGCAACGCGCACACACTATTGCGGCCCCCGGCGCGGCGGAGGACGAGGCGTAGTGGCGGCAACAGCACCCAAAACAAATAAGAGACGCGTGCCTCACCCCTCCCTCACCTCCTCCTCCCCCTCCTCGACCCCCGGCAGCACGCCGGCCATGAGCTCCGCCAGTGGGTCGCGCGCCGGCGCCGCGTCGGCGTCCGGGGCGCCGTCCAGGAGAGACGAGTCGGCCGCGGTGACGCGGTCGGCGAACTCCGCGCTCGGCGCCCACGCCTCCACGAGCGCCGTCCGCTCCCGGGACGCGGCGTCGGCGGCGGCCAGGAGCTCCCACCGGGTCTCCAGGGCGTGGGTGGCCACGATCCAGTCGGGGAGGCGGTCGTCGCCCGGCGACGCCGGCCTCTCGTCGAGCGCCTCCAGCAGCGCCCCGAGCGCCACCGTCTGCCCGTAGAGCGACACGGGGCGCCCTCGCTGCTCGGTCAGCACCCGCATCGCTTCCGCCTGCGTCGCGCGCACCGCCTCGGCGCGCGAGTAGGCTCCCAGGACGGCGTGCAAGGCCTCTGCGCGCTCCTCGGCCGTCGCCCGGGCCAACACCGTCGGGTCGGGCGGGTCCGGCGCGCCCCGGGGCCGTTCCGCGGGGTCGGCCGCCGCGGCCGCCGCCACGGGGCGGCGCCCGCGGCCGCGGGGGGGCGCGGGCGGGATGCCGGGGGGGGCGTACGGGTCGGCAGAGGCCGGAGGGGGGGGCGGGGCGCGCGGGAGCTCGGCTGCGGGGAGTGAGAAAGGACGGTCGGCCGCCCGCCTGTCGGCGTCTGTCGGCCGCGACGCCCGCCGCGCCCGCCCGGGGAGGCGGCCGGCGCGAGCAAGAAAGAGCGGCGCGGCCGGCGGCGGCGGGGCCGCCCCGCGCGCGCGCCGCGCCGCGCGGCGCCCGCCCCAGGACGGGGCGGACCGCGCGCCGCGGCCGCGCGCTTTGGGTGCGGGGCGGTCCCGGCGCGCCACAACGCGCTGTGCGGGGGGAGTAACGTCCGGCGGGGAGGGGCAACGGCCTCGCGGGACTGACTGTCCCCCCAAGGAGCCAAGGGCGCCACGCGCCTCCCTCCCCTCTCCCCCGCCCGCACCCGACTCAAACAGGGGGTCGTCCTCGGGGTCGGGCATGAGCGTCGTCAGCTGGGCGAGCAGGCGCTGCGCGGCGCGCGGTTGCAGGCCGCCGCCGCGCCCGCGGCCGGCGCCGGCGCGCCGGGCGGGGGCTGAGGGCGGGTCGGTGTCGGCGCCGGCGTCCTCGGGCGGCGGCGGCGGCGCGTCGGCGTCGGCTGCGGCCGCAACGCGTCGCGGCGGCCGGCATGGGCGCGCCCGCGGCGCCGCCACGGGCACACCAAGCCGCGGCGCGGTCCGCATCGGCGGCGTGGCGCGCCGGGCGGGGAGTGAAGGTCGCCGCGGCCGGCAGTGGCGACCCGACAGCGGCGGCGGCAACCGCACGCCCGCACACGCCCGATTGGCGCCCCGCCCTTATGCGTCGTGCCATCGCCACCGCCCTGGCCCGGGCGGCGGCGGCGTCGCCCGGCGCGGCGCCGCCCTCAGCGTGGCGTGCGCTCGCGGCCGCGGCCGACGGAGGGGCGCCGCCGGGCGACCGCCCGCGCGGGCGTGGGCGGCCGCGCAGCGTGGCGGATGGCGGGGTTGCTGGAGCCCCCCGCCAGGCGGCCGCCGACCGCGGCGCGGCTGCCGGCGCACGCCCCGCCCCGCCTGCTGCTCCCGCGTCCGAGCGCCTGCGCCTCAAGAAAGAGTATCGCAAGGCGCACAAGGGGGCGGACGTGCCGCCGTATCGCGCCGCGGCCGACGCGCCTCGGCCCGTCGCCCCCACCCCCCCGCCTCCTCCACGCATCAAGCCCCGCCTCGCGGCCGACCCCACCGACCCGCGCCGGGCAGACGTGGGGGCCTGGTTTCCGCTGGACCTGGAAAGGCTGCCGGAAGTGGGGGCGGACGCGGCGGGAGGGGTTGGAGCGTACAGCGGCCTCCCCCGGGGCGGCCTCGTGGGGCTGCCGCTGCTCCAACGAGCGGCCGGCGGGCGCCTGCTGCACCGCGCGTGCCTGGCGGACGTCCTGGACGCCGTGCGCGCCGCGGGCGGCGACGACGGCGCCGAGCACGCCGCCTCAGACGCGCCGCGCGCCGCCCGCCTCCTGCTCGCCGGCCCGCCCGGCTCTGGCAAATCGCTGACGCTGGCGGCCACGGTGGCGTGGGCGCGGGCGGCGGGATGGGTCGCGGTGTACGTTCCGTCGCCGGCGCGGCTGATCGACGGCGGCACGTTCGCCTGGAACGACGCCGCCGCCGGCTGGGACACCCCCCTCCCCGCGCGCGGCGTGCTCACCTCCCTCATGGCCGCCCACGGCGACGCGCTGGCGGGCGTGGCGGTCCCCGGGGCCAAAGCGCGGACCGCGGCCGACGTCGCGGCGGCCGCGCTCGCGGCCGGCCCCGACGCGCCGCCCGCGGACGCCGTGGACGCCGCGTTGACGGTGCTTGCTGCGCTGCGCGCCACGACGGCGACGCGCGTCTTGTTCGCAGTGGATGCCGTGGCCACCCTCCACGGCGCGTCGCGCTTCCGCGAACGGTCGGGCGCCCGCGGCGCGACCCCCATCCCCGCGGGCGACCTGAGGCTGGCCCGCGCGCTGCGCCTGCTGGACGCAGACGCGCCGCCGGCGCGGGGAGTCGACGTATGCGCGACGGCGCCGCCGCCGGGGCGCGGCGCGGCGGCCGCCGCGGCGTCGCCCCGGCTGGGCGCGCATCCCGCCACCATCATCCGTGTGCCCCGCTTCGACCGGACCGAGTGGGACGCGCTGCTCGTGGGCTGGGCCGCCGCGTCCGCGACCGCCGGCGCCCCCGCGGGCCCCGCCCTCCCCGCCCCCGGCTCCGACGACGGCGACCGCGCGTTTTGGCTCACGGGGGGGGCGCCCCGCGACGCGGAGGCGTTGCTGGGGGCGATCCTGTGAGGAGGGAGGAGCCAGGGGGGGAGAGGGAGCTGCGAGGGCGCGCGCGGCCCGCGCCTGTCACACGTGCCGCGCGCCTTGGCCGCCCCCCCACCCCCCACCCGCCGCTATGTGCACCGGCACATCGGGGCGGGCGCTGCCGGCGCAAGTAAGGGAGGGTGGGAGGGCGGATGCGGCGTGGCCGACGCGCGGCAGGGCGCCTTCCGCCCTCCCGCCCCGCCCTCCCACCTCCCACCTCCCCCTCTAGGTCCGCGTCCTGGTCGTGGGCGCCGGCCCCACCGGCCTGGGCGCCGCGCACCGGTTGGCGCAGCACGGCGTCGACGACTGGCTGCTGGTGGACGCGGTGAGAAAAGGAGGGGGTTTTGGGTGGTGTCGAGGCCCGGTGCAGGGGTTGCTGTCTCCGGCTGGGGCGGCGCGGGCGCGGTGACCGTTTTTTTCTTTTGTTTCTCACCCACCTCAACCTCCCTTCTCTCAGGCCCCCGAGCCCGGCGGCCTCGCCTGCACCGTGGTCACCCCGGAAGGCTTCCTGTTCGACATGGGGGGCCACGTCATATTCTCGCACGCCGCCTACTTCGACGCGCTCGTCGACGCGGCCCTCGCCGCGGCCCCCGGCGGCGCCGCCGGGTGGGCCACCCACGCCCGCGTCTCCGCGGTGCGCTGCCTGGGGTCCTGGGTCCCGTACCCGTTTCAGGCGCACCTGGGCGCGCTGCCCGCCGCGGCGCGCGCGCGCTGCCTCGCGGGCGCCGCGGCGGCCGCCGTGCAAGCCGCGGCGTCTCCGTCCAAACCGGTCACGTTTGACGATTGGATCATGCGGACGATGGGGGAGGGCATCGCCGACCTCTTCATGCGCCCCTACAACTTCAAGGTGTGGGCCGCGCGCCCGGCCTCGATGTCGTGCTCCTGGCTCGGAGAGCGGGTCGCGCCCCTGGACTTGGGCCGCGCCATCGAGAGCTGCGTCGCCGCCGACGGCGGCGGCGGGCCCGGCGCCGGCGCCGGCGGCGGCGCCAAGGGCGCGGCGCGCGGGTGGGGGCCCAACGCGACGTTTCGCTTCCCGCGCCGCGGCGGCACGGGCGCCATCTGGAAGGGCGCCGCCGCCCTGCTCCCCGCGTCCAACCAGGCGTACGGCGTGGCGGTGACGGGGGTGGACGTGGCGTCCAAGACGGCGACGCTCTCGACCGGCGCGACGGTCCGGTTCGGCGCGCTGCTCACGACCGCGCCGCTCGACGCCACCCTGGCCGCCGCCGGCCGCCCCGACCTGGCGGCCGGCCTGTCCTACTCGTCCACGCACGTCATCGGGTTTGGCGTGCGCGGGCCGTGCCCGCACGGCGACGCTTGCTGGCTCTACTTTCCGGAGGCCGACTGCGACTTTTATCGGGCCACGATCTTCTCCAACTACGCCCCCCGCAACGCGCCCGCCGCGTCCGTGGCGCTGCCGACGCTGTGCCGGGCGGGCGGCGGGGGCGGGGGCGGGGGCGGGGCGCGGGGCCCCCCGTCCCCGGGCCCGTACTGGTCGCTGATGCTCGAAGTCTCGGAATCGCGCGACAAACCCGTCGACCAAACCCCGACCCCGTTCGCGGGCTCTTCTTGGCCCGCGGTCGTCGCCCGAGCGGCCGCGGGCGCGGTGGCGACGGGCCTGTTGCAAGAGGGGGACGGCGTCGTGTCCGTCTTCCACCGCCGGCTCGAGCGCGGCTACCCCACCCCGACCCTCGGCCGCGACGCCGCGCTGGACGTGGCGTTGCCCTGGCTCAAGGACCGGGGCGTGTGGTCGCGCGGGCGGTTTGGCGCGTGGAAGTATGAAGTGGGGAATCAGGCAAGTTTTTGCCTTCCCCGACGTCGTCGCCGCTTTCGTTGCCGTGCCCCCCGCGCGCCCGCGCGCACGCCCACACACACCCCCACCCCTTTTTTAGGACCATTCCATCATGCTCGGCGTGGAAGCGGTGGACAACATCCTGATTGGCTCCCCCGAACTCACGCTCGACCACCCCGACGCCGCCAACGCGGTGAAGCGGCAAGAGCCCTGGTTCGGGCCGCCGGGGTCGCTGCCGCGGGCGGGGGTGTGAGAGGGGTGGTCAGCGACGGGCGGCCGCACCGCGGGGCGCGAGGCAGACCCCCTCGCCGAGCGAGCGGGGCGGCCGGGCGCCGCCCTTCTTTCCGTCCCATCATTCACAGCAGTGCAAGCAATGGCGGGCCCGCCCCTCTACCGTCCTTGTCCACCCGCGACCCCGGCCGCCGCCGCGGTGGCGGCGTCGAGCAGGGCGGTTTCTCCTGCCCACAGGGTCGCCGCGGCCGCCGCGGCGCGCGCGTCGCGCCCCGCCGCGCCGGCCGGCGGCGCCGGCGCTGTGTCGCCATACTCGGCGCGCCGCGCCCGCAGCGCGGCCACCAGGCCGGCCGCGGCGGCGGGCGAGAGCGGCGGGTCGGCGGCGGCCGCGCGGCGCAGCGGCACAGGCCCCAGCAGCCGGCGCTGCGGGGAGTGGGCCGACACCGGGGCCGCGGCGTCGGCCAGCGACGCCCAACCATCCAATTCAGCGTCGGCCGCGAACAGGACTCGGAGCGCCAGCCTCAACCCCCCTCCCACCGCCGGCCCCGCCGCCCACGCGCCGCCGCCGGCCGTCACCTCCAGCCCGCCCGCGCCCTCGTCGAGCAGGTCGGTGTCGGCCAGCAGGCGGGCGCGGCGGCGCTCGGCGCGGGGGCCAAGGGCGGCGGCCGCAGCGCAGCGCAGACTCTGCGGCCGCAACCGCACCGCGTCAAACGGGTTGCCCGGGAGCGCAAACCCGTACTTGCACACGAGGCCGGCGTTTGCCAGCTCGCCGTAGGTGTTGAATATTTCTTTTCCTTGCCCAACCGCCGACGCGGCGCTGAGGACGAGAGCGTCGCCGCCGGCTCCGTCGCCGCGTCCGTCGCCGCACATGACGAGTTGGAGGGCCAGGCCGTCGTCCCGCGGTGGCGCGAGTGGGGCGGGAGGCGGGGAGGAGGAGGAGGTGGGCGACGGCGGCGCGCTCGGCTCGTCGCTCTCGCTCCCGCTCTCTTCTTCCTCTTCCTCCAGGCACGCCTGCTCCAGTTCGTACCCGCCCTCCACGTCGACGACGGACGCCTTGTGGTCGAACGCGTCGGCCAGGGGGACGAGAGCCTGGCCGTGCTCCTCATCCACGCCAAACGCGCGCGACGCGACCCAGGAAGCCGCCGCCTTGAAAAGGGGCAACGTAACGCCGTGGCGCGTGCCAAGAGACTCGAGAAACGGCGCCGCGGTCTCTTCCCAGTCGGCGTCGACCGCCGCGGCGTCCGCCGCCGCCCTCCCTTCGGCCTCCGTGCCCGCCAGCATGCCCAGCACGCCCGGCGCCCAAAATAGGGGCACGAGCTCGCCGCGAGGGGGGAGGGTGGAGATGTAGCCTCCCCACCTGCTGTCGGGGTCGGCCGCCTCGACCGCGACCGCGAGCACGAGCGCCAGCCCGCCCCCGATCCTCGCGTCCTCCAGCGCCTCAGCCAGCCGACTGTTGGCGACCGAGAGCAGCGCGCTCTTGGGCACGCGCGCGAGGCGGCCGCCGGCGGCGACGTCCGCGGCCGCCACCACGCGCACGCCGCCGCCCGGCGCGTCGACGACGGCCATACATGGCTCGATGGTGACGCCCTGGGCGGCGAGCCAGGCGGCGAGGCGGGCGGCCGCGCTGGGGAGGGGCATTGCAGCCGGCTCTGCGGCCGGAGGCCCCGCGTTCTGGGCCTCGTTCCCACACACACCGCCCTCCTGAGAAGGCCATCTCCGGGGCCGCCTGTCGCCGTCGGCCACCGCCTGGCCCGCCCGAGGCGCTCCGCGTCCGCACCCGACACGCCCGCATGCCGCGCGTGGGCGCGCGCGCCCTCCCGCGCTCGGTCGCCCTCTTTTCCTACCTCGACGCGTGAAGATGGATGGCGCGCAGCCCCTGCGCGAGCGCAACGCTGGCGCGGGCGCCGTGCCCGCGCTCAAACGCGCGCGCCCGCCCCCACCCCCACCACACCTGCGGTCCCCACCACCCCTCGACCTGACCGAGTGGGGCGTGCCGGCCGGCGTGGCGCGCGCGTACGCGGCGGCGGGCGTCCCTCGCCTGTACGCGTGGCAAGCCGCGGCGGTCGCGGCGGGCGCCAGCGGCGGCTCGCTCATCGTCGCGGCGCCGACTTCCGGCGGCAAGAGCCTGGTGGCGGAAGTGCTGGTCGCAAGGGCGCTGGCGGCCGCGGCCGCGGCCGCGCCGCGCGGCGCGCCGCCGCCGCGCGCCGCGCTCGTGCTCCCTTATGCCTCGATCGTCGCCGAGAAAGCGCGCCATTTGGCGACCGTGTTTGCTCCGGCCGGCTGGACTGTGCACGGCTACCTCGCCGGCGCGGCCGGCCGCGCGCGGGCACCGCTCGCGGCGCGCGCGGGCGAGACGGTCGCGGTGCTCACGATCGAGAAATTCAACGCCGCCGCCACCGCACTGTCGTCCGCCGGCCGCCTGGGGGAACTGGCGGCGGTGGTGGTGGACGAGGCGCACATGGTGGCGGATGGCGGGCGCGGCGCGGCGCTCGAGTCGGCGCTCGCGAAACTGCTCACCCGGGCGACCGGCGCCGGCGCCACCCACGTCTACCCCCTGCAAATCGTGGCCATGAGCGCCACCATGGCCGGCCTGGACGCGGCCGCCGCGTGGCTCGGGGCGCGCCTCTTCCTGACCGACCACCGGCCGACCCCCCTTGCGGAGCACGTCGCGATCGGGCGAGAGATATACGGCCTCATCAAGGGCGTGGGCCTCACCCCGCAACCCGTGCGCATGCTGCCAGCGGTCGGGCGGGGCGGGGGCGACGCGCTGGCCGCGCTCGTGTGCGAGGCGGCGGCCGCGGCGGCGCCGGTCCTTGTCTTTTGCGCGTCGCGCGCGTCCACCGAGGCCTGTGCGGCGCGCCTGGCGGTCGCTTTAACCGCCTCCCTGCCGCCCCCCGACCCTCGCCTGGCCGCCGCGCGCTCCGCCGCCGCGTCCGCGCTCGCCGCGGCGACCGGCGGCGGCCGCGGCGCCGCCGCCACCCTCGCCACCCTCTTCCCCGCCGGCGTCGCCTTTCATCACGCGGGACTGACGTCGGCGGAACGCGGCGCGGTGGAGGCGGGGTTCAGGGCCGGGGCGCTGGCGTGCCTCGCGGCGACGTCGACGCTCGCCGCCGGCGTCAACCTCCCCGCCGCCCGCGTCGTCCTGCGCTCCCTCGCCCAAGGCGGCGGCGGCACCATCCCGCGGGGGCACTACGTGCAGATGGTGGGGCGGGCGGGGCGCGCGGGGCTGGCCGCGGCGGGCGAGTCGTACGTGTTGTGCGAGCCGGCCGCGCGCGCCGACGCGGCCGCGCTCCTGACCGCGCCCCTGCCCGCGCTCGCGTCCCGGTTGCTCGACCCGGACGCGACCGGCGCGACGCCCCTGGACCGGCTGCTCCTGGACGGCGTGGCGGCGGCCGGCGGCGCGGCGCCGGCCGCCCTCGCGGCGCTCGTGCGCGCGACGCTTGCCGCGCGCGACCCCGCGCTCGGGCCCGCCGCTGTCGCGGCGGCGGCGGGAGAGTCGTTGAAGCGGTTGCGGGCGCGCGGGCTGGTCAGCTTCGCCGCGCCCTGTGCGCCGCGGCGGCCGCCGCCGACGCGCGCGGCGTCCGGCGTTTTTGCCGGCGGCGACGACTCGCCCCCACCCCCACCCCCTCTTCCTGTCTGGACCCCCACCCCGCGAGGACGCGCCGTCGCCGCCGCCTGCCTGCCCGTGGCGGACGCGGAAGCCTTGGTCGACGCTGTGGCGCGCGTCGCCGACGCGTGCCCCCTCGACGCCCCCACCGCCCTCCTGTGGGCCGTCCTGCCCGCCACGGGCGCGATGCGGGGGCCGCTCTCGATCCGCAACTGGGGCGCGTGGGCGGCTGCGCTGGAGAGGGGGCTGGGCGGGGCCGGGGGGCGCGCGGCGGCCGCCGTCGGCGTCCTCCCCTCCCACGCCGCCGACCGCGCGCGCCGGGGCGCGGTCGACGCGGGCGCCGACGCCGACCACTGCAGGCTGCTGGCCGCGGTGGTGGCGACCAGCCTGCTGGACGAGGCCCCCCCCGTGGCCGTCTCGGCGCGGTGGGCCCTCGTCACCGCCCCCGTCGGCGCTGACGACCCCGAACCCGTCCCCGCGGGCGCGCTGCAGCACCTGCTGGCGGACGCGGGCACGCGCGCGGCGCTGGGCGCGGCGGCGGCGTCGGCTGCGGGGTGGCCGCTCGCAGCGCAGGCGCTCGCGTCGCTCGCCGACAGGTGCGCCGCCGGGTGCAGGCCCGATTTAGCCCCCCTGGTGGCCGCCATTCCTTCGCTGGACGCTGCAAGGGCTCGGGCGCTCTCGGACGCGGGGCTGGGCAGCCTGCGCGCGATCGCGCGCGCGGCCGAGGAGCGCCTCTCGCGCGCCCTGCTCGCGTCCCTGCGCCTGCCGCGGGCGGCCGATGGCACCGCAGCCCCGGCGGGCGCCGCCTGGACGGCGTGGGCGGCCAAGACGGCGGCCGCGGTCAAGCGTGGCGCGCTCGCGGCGCTGGACGCGGCCGACGCCGAGGCGGCAGCGTCGGCGGCGGCGGGTGGGGGGGTGTCTCAATGGTCTGTCGCTACGCGGGCGTGATGGTTTTGTTTCTGGCGCGCGCGCGCGCGTGTTCCGCCCCCCGTCCCCGCTGCGCGCCCTTCCTCACGCGCGCGCCAGCCAGGCCGCCACCGCGCGCCCGGCCTCGCGCACGCCCACGCCCTCGCCCGCCACCGCGCCGGCGCCCGCGGCCGCCAGGCGGGCCAGGGGCGCGGCGCGCAGGAGGGCGGCCGCGTCGGCGGGGCGCACGCGCGCGGCGGCCGCGAGCGCGGCCGCGACCGCGGCCTCGTCGCCCGCGGCGGCCAGCACCGCGCATTCCGCTGCCTCGACGTCGTCGGGCGTGATGGCGAGGAGGGCGGCCGCGGTGGCGGCGACGAGGGCACCCAGAGGGGTGGGGGGGGGGGCGAACGCCAGGGCCGCGGGCGGCGCCCCCATCACCGCGCCCGCGTCGGCAGGGGTGGCGGCGCGGGGGGCGGCCAGGATGATGTGGGGGAAGGAGGCGGCGGCGGCGGTCAGGCTGAGAGGGGAGGGAAGGGGGAAAGGGTCGACGCCGCGCGGTCGCGCCCCCCTCTTCCCAGCCTCGGCGCCCTCCCCTCACCGCCCACCGCTCTGTGGACACCGCCTCTTCCACCCCCAGCAGCACGACGCCGACGGACGCGCCCCTGCGCGACATCACCGCGTCGACCGCGCCGAGCGCCTGCGACGGCCGCGCGAAGCGCCACCCCGCGCTCGCGGCCGCACCCAGGGCGGTGGCGACGGCGAGGGTGGCGGGGATGCAGACGCCTGGAGGGGGGGCGGCCATGGTGGTGGGAGGGAGTGGAGCGGGCCGCGACGAGCGCCGCGCCCGCCGCCCGGCCACTCCTCCTCCCTCTCCCCACCTCACCTCGGACGCCGCGTCTCGCACGTGTCGCCCCTCATCCGACCCCCATGTGGTCCCCCGCGTGCAACGCGTGCGGCGCGGCGCCCCCCGGCGACGCGGTCGCGACCGCGTGCCGCCACCTCCTCTGTGAGGGCGTGAGGAGGGGAGGACGCCGCGGCACGGGCTTGAGATGGAAGAGAAAAGGCCGCGCAGCCGACGCCGTCCCTCTCTCTCCTCCTTAGGCGTCGCCTGCGCCGAGGCCGCGGCCGCCGCCCAAACCCCCGCCTGCCCCGCGTGCGCCGCCCCTCTGGACCGCTCCGACTGCGCCCTGGTCCCCGCCCGCCGCCTGCACGGCGGCCGGGACGGGGCCGAGGCCGCGGCCGAGGCGCTGGTCGGGGTGTCGCCGGCGGCGGCGCTGTCCGCCGCCGCCGCCGCGGTCGAGTTTGCCGCCTCCGCGTCCGCCGCCGCCGCCGCCCGGGACCGGCGGGACCTCATCGACCGCGCCAACGCGGCGGTGGCGGACGCGCGGGCGCGGGTCGACACGGTCTACGAGCATTATTCCAGGGTGGGGCGTTTTTGTCGTTGCGCACTTCTTGTTGGGGTTGCAAAGGGGTGCGGCATGCGCGCCATCGCACGGAGCGCCCCAAGGGCTGCCCGGAGACCTGTCCCCGGTCGCCCCACACGCCCACACCCTTGCCCCCGTCCCCAGGCGCGGTCCAAGGTGCGCGCGGCGGCCGCCGACGCCGCCACCGCGCGCGCGGAAGCCGCCGAGCTCAAGGCAAGGTACGAGGCCAAGTGCCGGCAGGCGCGCGGCCTGCGCGAGCGGCTGGACGCGGCGCTCGGGGGTGGGGGTGGTGGGGGTGGGGTGGGGGGGGCGGCGCGCGGCGCGCGGCGCGCGGCTCCCTGTTTCGGGGGCGCCCCGTTTGACGCGCACCCTCCCCCCGCGCCCGCGTCTGGCTGGCCGGCCGAGCCCGCGTGGGCGGCCGCGCCCGCGCCCGTCCCGGGCCTCCGCGCCGCGCGCCCCCCGTCGGGCTGGCCCTCGCCCGACCGCCGCCGCGGTGGCTCGCTCGCGCCCGCCGCGTCCAATTACACGGCAGCCTCGCTGCCACCGCCGACGGCGGGCGGCGGGGGGGGTGGGGGCGGCTCCTTTTCGCGCGGCGTGTTTGCCGCCGACGGCGGCCGCCCCCGCCAGCGCGCGCGCCTGCCGCCGCCTGCGGCGTCGGGGTCGGCGTTCTGCGGCGAGAGCGCGGGGTGATGGGAGGGTGGGGGAGGGGTGTGGGGGCGGCCTGCAAAAGATGACGCTGCGTCACTCTCTCGCTATGCCCACGCGGCGGCCGCGGTGGCCGCCCTGGGGGGCGCGCCCCGCGGCGGCCATGCACAAAACGCCGTCCACCCAGCACCTGGTGGCGCTGGGCGCGGCGGCCGGATCCGCGTCCGACTCATGGCCCATCGCGCGCGCGCCGCGCCGCGCGCGGGCGCTCCTCCGCCTCCCGACCCCCCCGCAGTCGCTGGCCGTCGCCAAGCTGTGGTACTTCACTGTGTGCGGCGCGCTCGCGTTGGTGCCCTACCTGAACCTGTTCCTCAAGGAGCGCGGCCTCACGTCCGTGCAAATCGGGGGGCTGCTCGCGCTGCGCCCTTGGCTGTCTGCGCTGTCCGGTGAGAGCGGTGGGGGTGGGGGAGGGAATGGTGGCGGGATGGGGCCCCGGCATGCCAGCTGCCCGCGCGCTTTTGAACGAGGAGGGGTCGGTCGCCCTCCTCCGCCACCCCCATCGACGCGCAAGCGCACGCCACGCCCATACCCTAGCGGCGGGGAGCCCCGAGAGGCTGACGCGGCCGCGATGTGCGCGCGCCGACCCCCATGCCCACCTTCTCCCTCCAGGCAACGCCTGGGCCTTTGCCGCCGACGCCACCGGCCGCCACCGCTCCATCCTCCTCCTCACCTTTGCCGCGGCCGGCGTGCTCCGGTACGCCCTCTGGCACGCGCGCGGCTTCTGGCCCCTGCTCGCCACCGTGCTGGCGGTCGAGGTCGCGGCCGCGCCCGTCATGGTGCTGGCCGACGCGGCGACCCAGGCGGCGGGGAAGCGGGACACGGACTACGGGCGGAGCAGGCTCTTTGGCGCGGTCGGCGTCGGCGTCTTCTCCCCCGTCAACGGCGCCCTCGTCACCCGCTACGGCATTGTGAGCCACGTGGAGGCGGGGGTGGGGGTGGCGGGGTGGCGGGCGCGTGGTTGGCGGCGGTTCCGGCGGCCGCGACCGCTCCCCCCCCCCCCCCCCCCCCCCAGCACTCGGCTTTCGTCGCCGCCACCGCGCTGTGGATGACGTTTGGCCTGCTGTTTACGACCATGATGCCGACGGAGGCGCTGTCGCGCGCGGCGGCGGCGGGCGGGGGGGGGCCGACGCCGACGGCGGCACGCGCGTCCGAGGGCGGCGACGCGCCGCCGCTCGCCTCGCTCGGCACCGCGCCGGCGCCGGTGGGGTTGAAGGCGTGGGCGTCGGCGCCGGCGGCCGACCTGGAGGTGGCGGTCGCCGCGGCGGCGACCGACCCTCCGTCGGCGCGCGCGTCGTGGGCCGGCTCCGCGCCCCGCCCCTCCTTGGCGGGGTCGGCGGCCTCCGACGCGGGGCGCGGGCCCGGGTCGGACGCGTCGTCGCGGCGCCCCCTCTCGCCCGCGGCGGCGGCGCCCCGCCCCCGGCCGACGCTTGGCCAGAAACTGGCGACCGTCGCGCGCGACCCCGACGCCGCCCTCTTTTTCGCCACCGCGGCCGCCTTTGGCGTCGGCGTCGGCACCGTCGACTCCTGGCTCTTTGTCGCGCTGGACGAGCGGGGGGCGTCCCGGACGCTGATGTCGATGACGCTCGTCGTGACCGTCGCGGCCGAGGTGCCCGTCTTCTTCTTCGCCGGCCGCCTCGTGGACGCGCTGGGGGTCAGCCTGGTGCTGCATGGGGTGTACGCCGCGTTCCTCGTGCGCCTGGTGAGGGGGTGGGGTGGGGAGGGGGTTTGGACGGGTGCCAGCGCGCGGAGACGCGCGCCGCCGCCACCCGTCCCACCCGCCCGCGACCCCGTGCCCCGCCCCCCCTCCCCAGGCGGGCTACTTTGCCATTCCCTGGATGCGGTCCCTGTGGCTCGTCCTCCCGTTTGAAGCGCTCAACGCCATCACGTTTGGCGCCGCGTTTGCCGCCGGCACGACCGCCGCGTCCCGCCTCGCCCCCCCCGGCGCCGCGGCCACCATGCAGGCCCTGTTCAACGCGGCCTACACGGGGGTGGGGTACGGCGCGGGGTCGTTGCTGGGGGGGGTGGTGCGCGCGCGGCTCGGCGCGCGGTGGGTCTTTGCCGCGGCCGGGGCGGTGGTCGCCGCTTTCTGGCTGGGGACGAGCGTGGCGTCTGTGCTGCTGGCGCGCTCGCGCCGGCGGCGCGCGGCGGCTGCCGCGGTGGCGGGGTGAGCGCGCGCGCGCGCGGCCACTCCTTCCCCGCTCGTCCCCTCCTCCTCGCCGGCGTGCGGCCCCTTCCTGCGCGGGGGACCGCCTGCGCGCGCGCGCGCCGCCCCATTTTTGTGCGGGGGCGGCGCGCGCCGCGCCGCGCCGCGCCGGCGCCTGTTTTCTCGTAGCGTTGCGCCGGCGCCGCGCCGCCGTTGCCCGACCAGCCTGCAACATTGCGCGCACTCTGCGCACGTGGAGGGGGTGGAGATGCGGTGGTGGCGGTTGGGAGGGGTTGTTTCTCTTCCCTCGCCGCGCGCCGGTCTCCACGCACAGGCCGTGGCGGCGCGCCCGCGCTTCCGCCCCCACCCCCACGCCCGTCCATGCTGGCCACGGCGCCAGCGCGCCCAGCGCCCCCCGCCCGCGCCCGGCGCCCCCTCGCGCGCCCCGCATCCGCGGCCGCGCCGCCCTCGTTCCCGCCCTACACACTGATCGCCCGCACCCCGGACTATGACCTCAGGCTCTATGCCGCCCACGTCGTGGCCGTCACGCCGTACGCGCGCCGCGACGACGGCTTTGCCCGGCTCGGCGAGTATCTCGCTGGCGCCAACGCCTCCGCCACCCGCTTCGGCGACTGCCAGCCGGTCGTCATGCGCTATCCATGGGATAAGGTGCGGAGTGGAGTGGGGTGAGGGGCGGTTCGAAGGGTTTGCCGCTGTCGCGCGACCCCGGCTCCTCTCGCGCCACCCACCCGCCCCCAGGCCTCGCCCAAGCTCATGTCGGTGCACCTGCCCGGCATCGATGCCGGCGCCGGCGCGCCCCCCCCGCCGGCCCCCACCGACCCGAGCGTCCGCCTCGACGCGGGGGGCGGGGATTTGGTCGCCGTGTCCCGCTTCGAGGGCTACGCCACGCCTGACGCTGCCGCGGCGGCGCGCGATGCGCTCGCCGCCGCGGTCGCGGCGCCCGGGTCGGGCCTGGCGGTGGCGGAAGAGGGGGCCGGCGCGTTCCGCCTCGCCCAATACGGCCCCCTCTTCACGATGGAGACGCGCGTCAACGAGGTCATGCTCACCGTGCGGCCGGTGTGAGAGGAGTGGGGGGCAGTGACGTGGCCTGGCCGATTTCAAACCGAAGAAAAAAAGAGGAAAAAAAGAATTCCTATTCTCCCTCGCCCCCCTCCCCCTCCTCCCGCCGCCGCCGCGCCTCGATGAGCGCGGACGCGGCCGTCGTCAGCGCCCACACGGTCGCGAGCATGGCGGCGGCGACGGCGAACACGGCAACGCCGCCGAACCGCGCGTGCACCACCCCGCCCACAAACGCGCCCGCCGCTGACCCCAGCCCCAGGTAGACGCCCGAGTAGACGGACTGGGTGGAGGCGGCGAGGCCGGGGGGGGCCAGGGCGGCCGCGCGCGCGACGCCCGCGGCCCACGCCGCGCCGAACGTCAGGCCGTGCAGCGGTTCCGCGGCCAGGACCCACCAGGGGGACGGGAGCCAGGGCAGGGCGCAGTACCAGCCCAGGCGCAGTAGGAAGGCGACTGGGGGGGAGTGGGCGGTGGAGTGGGCGCGCGCGCGCACGCGCGCGCGCGGCCGCCTCGGAAACCATGCTGCCACGCTCCCTTCCCTCTCGCACCGTGCACGACGTGCCACACGCGTCCCGGCCCCCACCGCGCCACCGCGCGCCCCGCGAGCGCCAGGACGGGCACCTCGGCGGCGCACGTGACGGTGAGCGTCGCGCCTAGTAAAATGGGCGGCGCGGCCAGATCCTGGCTCAGCACGACAAAGAGCCACGTGTCGATGCACCCCATGGCGGCCCCAAAATTGGCGGCGGTGGCCAGGAAGACGAGGGCGTCGGGGGTGGTGAGCGAGGCGGCGAGGCGGCGCGCGGCGGTGGCCGTGCGCGGGCGCAAGAGGGGGGCGTCCAGGGCCGCGCCGGCCCCGGCTTCCACGCCGGACGACACGCCGGCTTCTTCTTTGATGGCGTGCGCGTCAAACGAGACGGCCTCGGCAACAGACACGAGGGGCGGCGGCGGCGACGCGGGGACGGCGCGCTCACCCCCGCCGGCCCCGGCGATCGCGCCCATGGGCAGGGCGACCGCAAACAGCCCCCCGACCGCCCAGCCGGCGGCGGAGCCCGCGAACGCGGCGGGCAGGCCGTACGCGCCGACCGCCCACCCGCCGAGCGGCGCGCCCAGCCCCCACCCGATGGCGCCCCACAGCCGCGTTTTGCCATAGTCGCCCGCGCCGCGGGGGGAGGCCGCGATGGCGCACGCGTCGGCGAGCACGTTGACTGGGGCGGACAGAATTTCCACCGCCAACACCGCCACCAGCAACGCCCCAAACCCCGCTTTGGCCGCGGCTTGCAGGCCGTACTTGGCAAAGCCGGCGGCGACGTAGCAAGTCAGGAAGATCGGGCGGTGCGCGCCGCGCGCGTCTGCGGCGAGCGACCACGCATTGCCCGCCGCGGCCGCGACGAGGGGGCGGACCGCCGCCAGGGCGCCTACCCTCCTCTTGCTGACGCCGGCGGAGAGGAAAAAGAGGTTGAGAAAGGGGCACAGCGCCGCGTTGGCGGTGTAGGTGATCAGGAACCAGGCGCGGGCGGCAAAGGGGGGAGGCATGGTGGAGAAGGGGTGGGGGTGGGGGTGGACGGGGCGCGGATGGGGCGGCCGCCGGGCCGCCGGCCGCGTGCGGTGTGCCGCGAGAGTCGGCGGCGCGGTCGCAATCGACCCCGTCCTTGCCTCCCACTCGAATGGCCACCCTAACCTTCATCCTGGTCGGCTCCGGCGGCGCTCCAATCTACGAAGCCGACCTGACGCGCGCGGGCGACCCCGGGACCGCGGCGGGCGCGGCGCCATCCACGCCCGCGTCCGACGACGCGGCGCGCGCCCAGTACCTGCACCATTTCGTTCTGCACGCCGCCCTGGATGCCGTCGACGACGCGGCGGCCGCCACGAGCGCGCCCCACCTCGGCGCGGTGGATCGGTTCAACGCGCTCACCGTCTCTGCGTACGCCTCCCCCTCCCGCCTGCGCCTGCTGCTCCTGCACGACGGACGACCGGACGACGTGGTGCGCGGCTTCTTCCGGGAGGTGCACGAGGCGGTGGTCAAGGCCGCGCTCAACCCCTTCTTCTCCGACGCCGTCCCGGTCGCCGCGCCGGGGTTTGACCGCCGGGTGCGGTCCCTGGCGCGGTCGTACTTCAGGACGGTGGGGTGAGGGCGGGGGAGGGGCGGCCGGGAGGCGTGCTTTGGCGTTTCGCGGTCGGGGAGGGTGAGGGTTGTCGCGGCCCAGCTCTCTCCCCTTCCCTCCTTCTCCCACTCACTGCTCGCGGTGGATGCAGCAGCAGAGCATTGCGTCACGCCGGCGGCACCCGTGGCCCGACGCGCGCGCCTCCTTGGCCGGTCAGTGGCCGGGGTGGGCACGGACGCCGCGCCGCGCCTCTCGCCACAACCCCCCCCCCCCCCCCCCCCACCCGGGCACCCCCCCCCCCCCCGCACAAAATAAAGACCCCCACCCCCCCCGCGCGGGCCCCCCCCCCCC
>Ga0315276_10000733_pt1 | contig 28429 bp, 28 predicted proteins | sample YL17G05_0_MG_FD_204542 | JGI IMG/M metagenome (GOLD analysis project Ga0315276, IMG submission 204542) | Sediment microbial communities from Yellowstone Lake, YNP, Wyoming, USA - YL17G05_0 | ecosystem: Environmental > Aquatic > Freshwater > Lake > Sediment | place: USA: Wyoming | collected... | reverse complement strand
ACACCGGCGGCACTTCCCACCCGGACTCCCAGCGGGCAGCGCTGGGCGGAAGAGGGTTATGGATGGGTTCCATACGAATATGTTCTCAAGGGGCTTGCTGAGGTTTTTTGGTCTATTCTGAAGAAGGAGTGGATTGATACGGGGCTATTCAGCAAATGAGTTGCGTAGAAAATAAAAGTATTTGGTTGAAAGGTTAGGGTAAGGATGCCAGTTTTGTCAATGGGTTATGTGGTTGGTATTTAAATCTTGAACCTTAACCCCTTGCCCCTAAACCAAACGGGCTTCCTAGCCCTAACCTAAAGACCATTTTCATCGTTCGCGGGTGACGAAGCCGTCATGGACAGTTGCAGGGGAATCTTAAGACAAGATTTTGAAAAGACGACCCTATAGAAAGATATGAACATATGCCACATCGTTCCTATTTATCTACCAGGAATCCTTCCGGGTTGTTCAAAATACATTCAAGACGTCTCGGAACACCTTTCAAAAAAAGGCCATGATGTAGTGGTTTTAACTTCCGATGCGATCACGGGCAGAGGGTGGGTTGATCCATTATTTGGCGAATACTCCTCCAAAAATGAAGAGATGATCAACGGGGTGAGAGTCAAACGGCTAAAAACCCAATGGCCGGTCACCTCGACCATGTATATATTAACGAAGATAGCTGGACCTCTTCTGCCCCATTCAATTAGAAATATCGTTTCCCTTCTTTCTGTGGGTCCCTACCTTTCAAATCTAAAAAAAGAATTTCGAATGGAAGGATATGAGATCATCCATGTCACCGCCTTTCCCTTTGCCCTCATATGGCTGGTTTGGAAAACCTGCGAAGCCTTGAAAAAACCTTTTATTTGCACACCATTGATTCACTTTGAGGATCCAAACCATAAGAATCCTCTCCTCTGGAAGGTTCTCCAAGATGCCTCTGCAGTGATTGCCTGTTCGAACTATGAAAGAGAAGGGATGATGAGCATGGGGATAAACCCTTCTAAAATCCATCTGATCCCAATGGGAATTAATTTAGAGGAATGGAAAAATCCTGATGGAGATAGGTTCCGAAGAAAATATCGCTTGGAAGGGAAAAAAATCATCCTTTTTGCAGGGACGAAAGATTATAATAAAGGTGCCATTCATCTCTTGCAAGCAGTGGAGAAAATAAGGCAGAAAGTGAAAGACGTGATGCTTGTTAGCATCGGATTGCCTACAAGGGAATGGAAGAAGAAAAGAAGCCTGCTTCATGAAGATGATCTTCTCGATCTGTGTTATATCTCTGAAGAGGAAAAGAGAGAGGCCTTTGATGCCTGTGATCTCTTTGTGATGCCATCGAGATATGACTCTTTTGGGATCGTTTATTTGGAGGCATGGAGATGTGCCAAACCGGTCATCGGGGCTAAAGTGGGAGCCATTCCAGAAGTCATTGAAGAAGGAAAAGATGGTTTGCTGGTCGAATTTGGAGAAGTAGACCAATTGGTCTCAGCGATCATTTCTCTCCTGAACCATCCTGATCTTGTTAAGGAGATGGGAGAGACGGGGAGAAAAAAGGTAATAGATCGATTCAACTGGCAGAAAAATATTGGAAAAATCGAGGACGTCTTTGAAGGGGCAAAATCGGAATGGAAATAGGATGGATTGAAGTCCTTAAAAGGGTGTATGGGGAGACGATTTATACGAATATGGTCCAATCCGTCCTTTCACAACATCATGATCTCAAAATTATCAATGTGGGTCTGGATCATTTCAAAAAATACTTGTATCCAAAAATCCTTTATCGCCTCTGTAAAATATCGGGAGAAAAAGATCTCTGGATAAGAAATTTTGATTCTATCATTACAATGCCTTTTGATGGGACACAGGGAAGAAATATTGCCATGGTCTTCCATATTGATTATTCATTTCAACCGGTCTATCTGAAATCCTCATGGATAATATTGGAGAAGATTTTTTATCATCATCTTAAGAAGGTCGATGCGATCATCACCATTTCGAAATACTGGCAGAACCATTTTTTGGAGAGAGGATATCCCAAGGTCTATCTGATTTATAATGCTTTTGATATGGATCAATTCCACTTCGAAGGGGAAGAGATTGGGGAGTTTAAGAGAAAATTTCAATTAGAAGGGAAACCCATCCTCTATCTGGGTAATTGTCAACGCATTAAAGGAGTGGTCGAGGCCTATGAGCATTTGAAAGATCTGGAGGTTCACTTTGTGACCAGTGGCCGCAGGGAAGTCAATATCCCGACCCTAAATCTAAATTTAACTTATAAGGGATATCTCCTCCTTTTGAAATCTTCCTCTGTGGTAATTACCATGTCAAAATTCAGGGAAGGTTGGAACCGTACGGCCCATGAAGCAATGCTCTGTAAGACTCCCGTCGTTGGTTCTGGCCTGGGGGGAATGAGAGAATTATTGGAAGGGGGGGGACAGATCATTTGCGAGGATTATGCCGATTTGAAGGAGAAGGTTTATGATGCCTTAGACCATCCTGAATTGGGTGAAATAGGATATGAATTTGCGAAGCCTTTTACGGTAAAAAAGTTTAATGATGAATGGTTGAATCTTACCGAGAGGGTGAATGAAAAAGGATAGGAAGATTGGACTCATCTGTTCCCCAGGTGGCCATTTGGTAGAAGTCCTCCATTTGTTAGAGGCCTTTCAGGATTATTCTCTCTTTTTTTTGACTTACAAAGAGAAGGCCACATTAAATCTGAAAAATACTTACGTGATGATGAATTTTGCAAAAAGCCCCTTCAATTTAATCTTTGGGATTCTCAAGATCTTTTTCATCTTTCTGAAAGAGAGGCCAAAGATTCTCTTCTCCACCGGAGCCGAAATAGCCATCCCTTCTTTTTATATTGGAAAGTTTCTCTTTCGCACGAAACTCATCTATTTGGAATGCAGCGCCCAGGTCTACCACCCCTCTCTGACAGGGAGATGGGTTTATCCTATCACCGATTTGTTTCTCGTCCAATGGGAACCTCTCCTCAGAGAGTATGGCTCCAAGGCAAAATATGTTGGTGGATTGATATGATTTTCGTCACCGTCGGAAATGACTATCGAAATTTTGATCGCCTCCTAAAAAAAATGGATGAGATTGCCCCTCATATTCCAAGTGAAATTGTGATCCAAAGAGGTTATTCGAGATATCTTCCAAAGAAAATAAAACATTTTGATTTCGTCTCCATGAACAAAGCCGTGGAATATATTCAAAAGTCTCAATTGGTGGTCTCCCATGCCGGGATCGGAACAATCATCCTTTGCAAGAAATATGGAATCCCTATCCTCATCCTCCCAAGGAGGAAGGTATATGGGGAACATATGAATGACCATCAGTTAGAGATTGCTAAGGCTTTGGAAAATGGAGGGGATGAAAATATCTATGTCGTTTATGAAGAAGATCAATTGGAAGAAAATATCCTGAAAGTCTTGAAGAAGGCAACAGGGTATCCTCTCATCGAAAACGTTGGAAAAATGAATCTTATCAGGACCATCAGGGAGTTTATTGAAAGGGTTCAAGGGGACAGGAGCGGAGGAAAATAGACACTTGAATCTCCAATCTCACGAATCCTTAAATGGTAAACCATGGAAGATCTTCCTTTAATCTCTGTGATCATCCTGAACTGGAATGGGAAAGATTATCTCTACCCTTGCATCCGATCAGTGAAGGAACAGACCTATCAGAATATGGAAATCATTCTGGTGGATAATGCTTCAACGGATGGTTCCGTCGAATACATCAAAAACCTTTTCCCTGATCTTCGGTTAATTATTAACCATGAAAATATTGGTTATGGGGGGGGAAATAATCTGGGAATTAGAGAGGCCAAGGGAAAATATATTTTTATTTTAAATAGCGACACGGAGATAGAAGAGAAATGTGTAGAATGGTTATGGAGGTGTATTGAGGCAGATCAAAAAATCGGAGTAACAACCCCAAAGATCCTTCTCTATGATCGGCGGGATACTATCGACGCCGCTGGATTGACCGTCTACCCAGACGGTCTTTCCATCGGAAGGGGACGTTTAGAACCTCAGGAAAAGTACAACCATAGTGAGGAGGTCTTCTTCGGTAGTGGCTGTGCTTCTCTCTATCGAAAAGAGATGCTGAAAGAGATCGGCCTATTCGATACGGAATTTTTTGCCTATGCCGAAGATACAGATTTGGGTTGGAGGGCAAGGCTTGCCGGATGGAATGCCTACTATGTACCCGGGGCGGTTGTCTATCATCATCATTCTAAAAAATTTGGGGTCTACTCTTCTATGAAGGCTTTTCTTGTCGAAAGAAATCGAATCTGGGTGGCATGGAAAAATTTTCCTCTTCCTATTCTCTGTTTATGGCCCTTCTACACATTGTTGAGATATTTTTATCAAGGAATCGGCACCCTGTTACGAAGAGGAGCCTCCGGAAGGTTTAGGCAAGAGTCTTCGTCTCTTCTCCTTATTCCCATTTTAATGAAAGCCTATCTGAGTGGATTGAAAGGGTTACCTAAAGTTTTAAGAAAAAGGAAGGAGGTCCAAAGCAAGAAAAGGATATCCAACTGGGAAGTCTTCAGTCTATTCAAAAAATATGGTATAAAGGCAAAAGAGATAGCCTTTAAAGAATAGGGATAATTGGAATGTTGGAATACTGGAATATTGGACTTAAATACGAACAGAAATTTCTTTATTTATACACAGCGACATTAAACACGACAAAGGACGTCATTCCTGCCCCGTATCAAGTACGGGGCAGGCTTAGTCAAGCCCGGAATGACAAACCGGATAAGATTTATGTCGTCACGTATATTATTCCATTATTCCATTTTTGTAAGCTGATGACACTATAATCAATCATGAAGACTTTGGTGATCATACCGGTTTTCAATGAAGAGGAGACTCTCCGAGGCGTTATCTTGGGTATTCGAGCATCCCTTCCTCAGGCTGATATCTTGGTGGTGAATGATGGTTCCACCGATTCAACAGGTAACATTGCAAGGAAGGAAGAGGTATTGATTTTAGAACATCCCTATAATATGGGCATTGGGGCAACGATGCAGACCGGTTTTCTTTATGCATTAAGGAACGGTTATGATATTGCCATCCAAGTCGATGGAGATGGACAACATCACCCAGAATTTCTTCCTTCCCTCATCACCCCTGTCTTGAAGGGCCAATCTAATCTGGTGATTGGTTCAAGGTATCTCTTGGATGGAGGGTTCAAATCAACCCTTCTGAGAAAATTAGGCATAAAATTTTTTACCTCCCTCGTTTGGATCTTTACGGGAAAGAGGGTCACCGATCCCACTTCCGGATTTCGAGCGATGGATAGAAAGGGGTTAGAATTATTCTCTGAAGAATATCCATCGGATTATCCAGAGGTCGAAGCACTGATTTCAGCCAATAGAAAAGGATTGCTTTTTCAAGAAATTCCAACCATGATGAGAGATCGGCAAGGAGGCACATCTTCGATAGGTATTCTCAGTGCCTTATATTATATGGTGAAAGTAACTTTATCTATTTCGATCGGCTTTTTCAGGAGAGTAAAATGATAAGCGCCAGACTAAATCTGTTTGCCATGATTGGATCGATCATCCTTCTCATCGTCATTCTGGAATTGGTCCGAAGGAAATATTTGCGGGAGAGATACTCATTGATTTGGATTGTGACAGGAACTCTTTTTCTACTGTTATCCATTAGGGTGGATATCTTATATCGAATATCCCATTTCTTGGGATTTTCTATCCCCTCCAATGCACTATTTTTCTTTGGGCTTCTCTTTCTCATCTTGATCATTTTAGGCTTAAGTGTAATTACTTCTCGTTTGGCCGAAAAAAATAAAACGCTGACGCAAGAGGTGGTTTTGCTGAAAAAACGAGTAGCCGATTTAGAAAAATCTCATGATTTACCAAAACCTAACCTATGAGAGAAAATATAAAATTTCAATACGTCGCTATTCTCTTGATATGCTTCTTATCTGTCGGCCTTTATCTTAATTCTTTAAACAATTCCTTCCATTTCGATGACACCCCCAATATTATCGAAAACCCCTATATTCGGAATCTGAAGGATATCCCTTCTTTTCTAAAGGGGATGAGTTCTTACGTAGGTAAGTTCAGAATTCTTTCTATGTTTTCATTTGCGGTGAATTATCATTTCCATAAACTAAATGTCTATGGATACCATCTGGTCAATTTAATGCTCCACATTCTTTGTGGCATCTTGGTCTATTTCATATCGAGAAACCTTTTTGCCTTTGAACTAAAAAGAATAGAGAGCTATACCATTGATAACAATATCGAGGGTAAAAAAGTCAATCTTTTATCCCTTCTTACCGCAACGATTTTTATTGCCCATCCTATTCAGGTCAATTCGGTCACCAATATTGTTCAAAGAATTGAAATATTAGCCAGTCTATTCTATCTTTTATCTATCTTCCTATTCCTCAAAGGGTCTTTAGAGAAAGGATGGCGAAAAATCCTATTTTTCTTGGGAACAGGGATTTCTTATTTATGTGCAATCTTTTCGAAGGAAACTGGATTCACCTTACCCATTGTTCTCATTATATTTGACTTCCTTTTTGTCTGTAAAACGAAGAAGGAGATTCAAAAAAGAGTCTTAATTTATTTCCCTCTTTTCCTACTTCTTACCATTTATATCTCATTCTTCCTGAAGGGAGGGATCCTGGGTCTTTTTATCAAAGGATCTGAGGAATGGCTATGGACTCCCTGGGAAAACCTTTTGACACAGACCAATGTGATGATCCAGTATTTCAAACTGCTTTTACTACCCTTACCTCACTGGTTAAACTTCGATCATGACTTCTGGGTCTCAAAATCATTATTTGAATATCCCACCTGGGTCTCTGTTTCCGTTATCCTTCTTCTTCTAATTTCGGCTACGATTCTAATAAAGAAGAACAGATTGATACCCTTTTGTATCTTCTTTTTCTTTATCATCCTGGCACCTTCCTCAAGTCTAATTCCCCTTTGGGATATTATGGTCGAATACAGACTTTATCTTCCTATCTTCTCCTACAGCTTAATCCTCACCATGGGCATTCATTATTTTTACCAATTATTGGCTCGTCATTTTTCTAAAAAAATAGGTCAAGAAGTGGTGGTGGGCATATCGATTCTTACTCTTTGCTTCTACTCCGTGATCACGATCGAGAGGAATAAAATTTTCAAAGACGATCTAACGCTATGGAGTGATGCGGCAAAGAAATCCCCTTATAAGATGAGGGTGCATCATAATTTAGGAAGAGCCTATTTAATGGGAGGAGATATTAATAAAGCAATTCAAGAGGCGGAGATTGCATTGAGATTGAGTGATCGCTACATTAGAAAAGAAAGCGTAAAATTTATTTTGAATTTGCTCGGGGGGGCCTACCTTGATAAGGGAGAGATCGATGAGGCCCTTAGCATGTATAATCGAGCCATTGAGGTTGCTCCAAATTTTGCTACCTCTTATTATAATGTGAGTTGCCTCTATTCTCTGAAAAAAGAGAGAGCGAAAGCGATCGAATATCTAAAAAAGGCAATCGCCTTAGATCTAAGATATAAAGAGAAAGCCAGAGTCGACCAAGATTTTAATTCTCTAAAAGAAGAAAAGGAATTTGAAGAGTTAGTGAGATGAAAATCTTTTTATCCATTTTAATAGGGTTAAAGAGAGATCTCTTAGGTGGTTTCTTTGCCCCTTTCCTTTGATCCCAAAGCCATAAACTCCTTCTGGGAAGTTGGGATCACCATCAAATTCCACCTCATATACAGCAAACTTCTTGAGCAGTAGTTCGAAAGCCTTCGACGTAAACCTCCAATAGTCGCTGGGATAATCGTGGATCGGAAAATTCATCACGGAGGACATGATCACCATTCCGCCAGGTTTTAGAACCCTATAGATCTCCTTCATCGCCTGATGGACATCCTCTACATGCTCAAGAGTGTCGAAAATCAGAGCTGTCCCAATACTATTGCTCTTTATTTTTAGATAATGAACATCTTCAATTCGATCCACCCCTAAGCCCTGCCTCATATCACATCCCACATAGACTTTTCCTGGAAAAAAAGGTCTAAGGTCTGCAAATTCTTCTTGACCCTCTACCCGATAAGATCCAATTTCATAGAGAGGTTCCATGATGGGATATCGGTTAATAACTTTTACCAGATAATCTTTTACGGATTGCCGCATGGCGAATTTGCTAAATATCTATTTTCTACTCGGATTCCAAGATGTTCGAAAGGTCTTCCACCGTCATCTCTGAAGTAATGACGAATCGTTTAATCTTAAAGGGGTCATCTCCAGGGAAATTCCCACCCCAATCTGTCGTGAATGCCCCCCGATAACCATACCTTTTCAACTGAAGGATCAACTCCTCATCATAAACTCCCCAGGGATAAGCAAAAAATTCTACCGTTTCCCCGCGTCCTATCGTTCTTTCAATGGTCCTCTTCGATTGAAGTAACTCAATTCTATGACGCCTATCCTTCTGCACCTCGGTCTCATATGAACCTTTCTCCCGATACCGTCCACGAAAATTATCAACCACCTTCAAAAGTTCATCCCTCCAGTCCTCCCTCTTAAAGAAGGCCTCCCCCCCATTTTGAACAATATACTCCACACAGAGATTTGTAATTCTTCGGTCCGGGAGATACCGATCATTGACTAACTCATACCCAAATTCATAAATAGGGGCTCCCAACCTCCAATCCTTTCCCTTGATCAGATAGTAGTATTCAGAATCCTCACCCGAGTAAAAGTCGATAATATGTGGGCTAATCCAAATCAAACTGTGCGTACGAGTGTGACTCTCAACCTCTAATATTCCACTTCGGTCAACCTCCTTCCACCAAAACTTTTGTGAATCAGGCGTAAAAAAGGATCCCGTTATGACAAAGGCTATTCCGATAAAGCCAAACTCTTGGAGAATGGGATAAACAATATTGTAGTTCTCAATCGTTCCATCATCGAATGTTAAAAGGATAGGCTTTGGAGGAAGGAAGGCTTCTCTACCCTCCAAATAATCGATCAAGGCTTCCAAAGGGATCGTTTGATAACCATTCTGTTTCAGCCAATCTAAATGGTTTCTGAAAGCTGTCTCAAACCCTTCCTCCCATGGATGATAAAGCAAAACGAAAATAGGACCTTTGAAAGGTGAACCATTTCGAAGAGGGGATGATTCGAGGACTCTTCTCTGAAAAGCGATTATTGAAAGCGCAAAGACAATAAAAAAGATAATCCAATTTTTTCTGCAGTTCATGCAGTTTGAAAACCTCTCTATTTCTTTAATATCTATCGATAGGCTATCTTACTTATTCTCAGAGCTTAATTTTTCATAGAACGTCTCAATAGCTATTTTCTTCTTTAAATCTTCGATTTCTTTATTCACAACCTCAGTTAATTTTTTATACCCAAACTTCTGGGTGAGATCATCCTTTATTTTTAGATAGGGCGGTTTGGGAATAACTCTTTTCTCATCAAGCTTAAGAATATAATAAACGCCTTTAGCCTTAATGATACCGCTGATTTCTCCTTTTTCTAAATTTGCCACAGCGTCTTCAATCTCCTTCTCTCCTTCCCCTTTTTCAAACCAATCTAACTCCCCAGCCATGGGTTTACTTACCGGATCAATGGACCTCTCTTTGGCCAATTTTTTAAAGTGCTCTCCCTTCTTTAACCTCTCTAAAATCTCCTTCGCTTCCTCTTCCTTCTCCATCACAATCTGACTAATCTTAAGGAGCTCCCGCTCTTTTATTTCTGGATTTGTATTGTAATAGTTTTGGATCTCCTCTTCCGAAACTTCCACTTTATTTTCAATATATGCCCTCACAAATTCCTGAGTGATGTAATCATCACGGATCATTCTCAAGCCGGCTTTGATGTCTGGCTTTTCATTTAATTTTCTATTTTCCCCCTCTACAACAAACAGACGTGCCTTAATCATATGGTCCAGTAATAGCTTTTTCTTCTCAAAATTTTTTAATTCCTCTCTTGTCGTAGGAGGAAAACTCTTAAGCCTTGTCTCAAAATCGATTCGAGTAATTACTTCATTACCGACTTTTGCCAAGATCTCATCCTCTCCACCATAGGCTCGACCAACGGATATAAGGGTTAAAAATAGTAAGATTCCCAATGTAAACGCTGAGAATTTTCGCATCTCCTATTACCTCCTTCTTCACATCTGAATTTAGATTTTAGGTATCAATTTAGCTGTTTGAAACAACCTTCTTAAATCCCTCCCGACCTCCCTCCTTCGACAGGCTCAGGATGGTGAGCATGCCGAACCATTTTCCAAAGGGAGGGGAAGCTTTTTCCCTTTATGGAATGAAGAGACGGATATTTCTCCCCCTTTGAAAAATGGGGATGAAGGGGGATTTAACAGCGTTTCAAAGAGCTAAAGTGTTACGATTTTAGAGATAATCATCAAATACAGGTTTTAATTTCAAAAAGAGGCTCTGGCCAATCCAGAGCAGAAAAAAGGCCAAGACCCCGATATAGATGATGTTCGTCCAATTTGGAAACCCTTGTTTTAGGATCAATGAACGATAGATTTCCAGTAGATGGGTCATGGGATTGACCTTCAAAAAGATCCTATATCTCTCAGGAACCATGGAAAGAGGGTACATCACAGGACTCGCGTAGAGCCAGATCATAAAAAGAGAGTTTACGATCTGAGCGACATCTCTAAAGAATACGTTGACACAAGAAAGAATCAATCCGATTCCCATCGTAAACAAGATCTGCAAGACAAAACCAAAAGGGAGAAGAAATAGATATAGAAACGAATCAACTTTTCTAAGCAAAATTAGTGCCAAAATGAAGAGAATGAATCCAATCAATTGAAGTAAGAAACTTGAAAGGACAGTGGAGACGACGAAGAGTTCAGAAGGAAACTTCAACTTTTTTACCAAATTGGCATTCTCAATAATGACTCCAGTGGACCTCAGACAAGCCTCGCTAAAGGCAATCCAGGGAAGAAAACCACAAATCAGAAATTCCACAAATCCCCTCTCCTTACCATAATCGCCGATCTTTATTTTAAATACAACGGAAAAGAGAAAAGTAAATATAAGGAGCATGAGGATGGGATTAATGATAGACCAAAAAAAACCCAGGGTGGATCCTATATATCGAGAGCGAATATCTCTCCGGATCATTGTTATAAGCAGGGAATGATTTGATAAAATAGTTTTTATGATTTCCAACTTAATCCCGATCCTATCTCTCTATTTAATCCAACGATGCTTGAGCCGACAAATTCCCATCTCTCTGGAATCCCCCTTGATACTAATCACTTTCTCGAGAGTATCGAAGAGCCTAAGAGCAGGGTTATCCATAGAATGAGACCGGATGATATACCTTCCCGGAAGAAGCATGATATCTGGCAATTCATAACCGATAGAATAAAGATTATCCCCTATCTTCTTTGGTTCTACTCGATCCATATCTGACGAGATCCCGTAAACTGGGGTCTGATCATTCCTGACAATTCCTATTGCCACTGCAGGAGTCTCTTCACCAGGTGGGGTCTCGATGATGATCTCAATACGAATGGTCTCCCCCATTTCAAATTCATTCTTCTCGACATTTTCTCCATTGGTAATTCTCATACCTCTTACAATGCTATACAAGGAGGAATGAAGCTTTTGGATCTTATGCTCTATCTTATTTTCCTCTGCCTCTTGTTCTCTCATAAAATCCAAATAATCATTAACGACATCCGAGGCCTTGCCCGTTGATTTGATTTGGCCATGATCCAACCAGATAGCCTTTTGACAGATCTTTTTGATATGAAACATCCCATGGGAGCAGAATAGTATGGTCTTCCCTTCCTCTAAGAACCTCTCCATCCGTTTGATACATTTTTTTTGAAAATTCTCATCTCCTACGGCTAACACCTCATCTGTCACCAAAAGATCGGGGTTGATCGATGTGGCCACTGAAAAACCCAGGCGGACATACATCCCTGTCGAATAGGTCTTGACGGGTCTATCGATAAAATCACCTAAATCTGAGAATTCAATGATCTCCGGAAGCTTATCTCTAATTTCATCATCGGAAAGACCCATCACAGCTCCAGACAAAAAGATATTTTCCCTCCCTGAATATTCTGGATGGAAACCTGCTCCCAAATCCAAAAGGGCCCCGATTTTTCCATGGATCTCTATATGGCCTGTTGTTGGCTTGGTCACTCCTGTGACAATCTTCAAAAGCGTGCTCTTCCCAGCGCCGTTTTGACCAATGATCCCAAAGGATTCTCCCTTTTTGATTTGGAAGCTGATATCTTTTAAGGCCCAGAATTCGCGGTGGTATATCTTCTTCCTTAAAGTTAGGAACTCCTTCACCTGGTCAATGGGATGGTCAAAGAGGTTATATCTCTTTCCCAAATTCTTGGCTTCGATAACATCATCCATCACAGAACACCATTCTTAGACGTTCTCTCAATATTCTTTCAAAATATTGGATAATCCTCCGAATGAATTTTCTTCCAGAATCATCATTCTCTTTATCAAAAAAGGGTCTTCTCCCTTACGGTTTCCTCCCGGACTAGTAGTGAACGCACCTATATAACCTGCATGCTTTAGATATTCCATGAGATCAGCGTCATAGGCACCAAAAGGATAGGCAAAAAATTTAACTTTTTCCCCATGGCCTATGGTTTCTTCAATGCTTTTCTTAGATAACTTTAACTCCTCTTCAATTCTTTTTCTTTTTTCCCCCTCCGTCTCATATCGACCTCGATCCCCTTCATGATTTGATACGATACGAAACAGTTCCCCTTTCCAGTCTTCTCTTTCAAAAAAGGCCCTCCCTCCCTTTCCATTAACATAATCCACACACATATCCATCAATTTCTTCCGAGGGATAAACCTCTTCGAAACCAATTCGTATCCCAGTCCAAAGATAGGAGCCCCAAGTCTTCTGTCGAGCCCTTTTACATAGGGCTCCAGATTCTGTTTTTTACCAATATAGAAATCCTCTACCTGATCACTGACAAAAGTAAGGGCATGGGTGTGGGAATGCCCCTCAATTTTTAAAATACCTTCAGAGTCGACTTTCTTCCACCAATCTGTTCCAGATGTTTTGATATATTCATGGGCAGTTGGAGCAAAGACTGTGCCAGTAAAGCCATATTTTTCAAGTAAAGGGTAAGCAATGGTGTAATTTTCAATTGTTCCATCATCAAAAGTAATAACGATGGGCCGTTCCGGAATCAGAACCTCTTCACCTTTCAGGTATTGAATGAGGTTCTTCAACGAAATACTCTCAAATCCATTCTCTCTCGCCCAGGATAGATGAGCGGTGAAATAATCTTTAAATCCGCCCAGCCAAGGATGATACAATAATACATAAATGGGCTTATTAAAATCCGAACTCTTGATCCCTACCATCTCAATAACCTTTTAAGCCATCGAAAAAGATGAAAAAAAAAGGGTAAATCGTTTCCCCTTTTGATCTTTTTTCCCTTATAACAATCATAATAAATACTGATACCGGTCTGAGGAGATCGAATATCCAATCCGCGCAATTCATTCTGTTCACTGTAATCATAACTGACCTTTTTCGGTTCAAATCCACATTCTCTTAATAACTGGGCCAGAGTCGGTTCATCGTATAGAAATCGATGCCCGAGCAATCTAATCCCTAAATTAAATATTTCACAGAGTGTACCGGTCTTCAAAGGAATCTGAACTTCTCTGTTCCATAATTTGATAAGTTCTTTATCTCCTTTCAGATATCTTCTGGCAAATTCTTTTAAATTCGGAGTGAGAATTCTCATAACTCCATCTCTTTTTAGGATTCGTAAACTCTCCTGCAAGAATATATGCATCTGCCAACTCTATCTGATCGAGAAAATCTTCCGAATGTATGTAATCGACAGAATTAGATTTAAAAGGAAATGGTTTAGTTAAATCGGCTACTAAATCCGGTTTACAAAATCTATTAAGATCGACATTGATCCAGTCAGCCAGTTTATGAGATGCACAACCAAAATGAACCTTTATCTTTCCCACCATAATGGTAAACCGATCAAAAAAAACTATTAAAGAAAAATTTGGCAAAAGCAACGCGACAAATGCCGATGGTCTGGCCTTTCAACAATTCTCTTTTCAATCGATCTTACACACTGTTCGACACACTCTTCTTCCGCTTAACATAAGCAGATTTCTTAAAACAAATCCTCTGCAATTCTCCTCCATCCAAATAAGAAAAAAGAAACATAGGGAATAAAATTCTGCCCTAAATCAATTCATATTCTTATGTATGTTCTCTTGTTGTCGTAACCTATAAACGGTGATGTCGTCCCTGCTATAGAGCTTTTCGCCATATACAGCGATGAGGTCATCCAATATGCGAATAAAATGGTCGTAGTGCTCAATGCTTGTAAGAGTTTTGTCCCATTCTTGGCGGTTATCAAGAAGATAGTCAATCCCGTTTGTAGTCAAAGTTTGACGTAGCGCTGATCCGTCAGGAATTTGCTCAAATCGCAGAAAGCGCTGACCAATCATATTGGCCCACACATAGTCGCGGTCAAGATAGTAGCCCCGGTCCTCATAAGTTGCCAGCAACAAACGAGCATTCTTTGGAAGTGAACAATTGACGTAGTCAAAGGCAGAAAATGGCTTTACTGCAGCCGCCAATAGTTCACTGCGGCTTTGCCGACCAGCTAAGTAAGGTACCCGATTTAATAACGTTGATCGGGGCACCCCTTGAGTTATCGGAAGCTCCAACAACAAACAAACGATCACCGCCACCTTGCCAAACGAACCTAATCGTTCCATCAACCATAATGCACCCCGTGCAGCCAAGAACGCAGCCATCGGAAGCATCGGAACTAGGAAACGAATTTGATGCGTTAAACAAAACCAAATTGAATAATAACCGACAATAAAGAATAGAAGCCAAGGCAAGATCTTCTCGCGACGCATGCTTATCAATCCGAAAGGGATAAGCAATGCCAAGATAAAGCCCAAGCTGAGATTATCGAAGCGTTGCGGAAATAAGATTAGCATAACAGGCCCACTTATATATGAAGTCAGCGTCAACGGCATATTGATGGAATGGAGATAATCGTAATGATAGCGATCACCGAGTATGTCCCATTGCGCTGATGGAAAGAACTTAAAACCAAACGGGTAGATTGGGTCACCTGTAAACACCCAGCTTTTGATAAACCATGGACTGACTACAATCAGAGCAATTAATCCCACCGCCGCCGCGGCCGTCAGTCGAGTCTTTAACCTGGCCCAACTACTGACAAACAGCGTCATCGTACTCAACAAAAATACAATAGCAGCACCGGTCAGTTTGAGGCTAGCAGCGCTTCCAGCCAACAGACCAGACAAAAACAACCAACGCCAATCCCGCTGGGAACGCCAGCGCCACCATGCCACAAAAGCTAACCAACTATAAGCTGCCAGCCCGACGTCAACCATGCTCGCACCAGCAAGTTCTTTGATCGCAGGAATTGAAAGAAAGACCGCGGCTGCCAATAGACCACCCGTTTGCCTTTCCTGGGTACTAAAATACCAGAGGCCGGCAGCAGTCAACAACGCGAGACTCCAATGCATTAGGTGTGCCAAGACTTCACCAGAGGGCCCGAGAAGCAGAGCCAATGTATAAATCATCTCCAGGCCGAATGGCCAATTCGAATGTACAATATAGGGAATGTTGACGATTCGCCCTGCACCAATATAGATTTTAGGAATCGCCAAATGGTACGCAATTTCATCCCATTCAAGGGGGGGAAGCAAACCATAAGCTATTAACGGATAAAGCGCACTCACTAGAATGATGGTCCATAGGAGAAAGGACCATCCCTTCAGGCGTGGCCAAGTGAATCGTAACCCAGATATTACGGCAGGAAAGCGCCAGAGACCGAGGAGTCCTAATCCGAACAAAAGCATCCACGCTATATCCCCCCGGAAGAGACCCAGGAGGCCCAGCCCTAGTAGCCCCAGCCACCATACAGCCAAACCCAACGCTGCTGAGAATAGTAGTCGCTCACAGGATGTTAGCTGGAGCCGAAGGGCCAACAGCGACAAATCACCCGACCCAATTGCCCCCAACCAGAAAAGTGCCAGAAGGGCTAGTGGTTGCAACACTAAATGTAAAACAAATAGGGGGCCAGGGGGCCAGTCCAGCTTGCCCAAGCCGTAGGTCACTAACATCAATGCTGGCAAACCGAATATCCAGAGAACATAAGAATGCACCGAAATGTTACGAGTAGATTGCTCCATTTTCACATAATTGTTAAACATTGCTAAGTGATGTGAATTTCCTTTTTGGTTAAACAATATAAGATGAAAGCGGGTGTCAAGTCAAGTTCAGGGCAGCGTGGATCGGGCTTGACCCCTTTCCCGGTTGAGGCTATAATTCTTTTCAAAGCCAAGGAGGAAATTTGAGAATCTTAAATAAATTAAAAAAGAAAGACCTCTGTTACAAAGACTTTTGGGACCGAATTGGTTCAAATTATGACAACGCCCTCTCAATGATGGATGGGAGCCCCAGTGAGCAAGCCTGCCAATTAACTGGCCGCTATATGGCGAAAAGGATTGCCAATGCCCTCCTATTAAATCAAAACGATGTGGTTCTCGAACTGGGCTGTGGAGTTGGCAGAATTGGAAGGGAGATAGCTCCCTTATGTTCGAAGTGGTTTGGGGTGGATATCTCAAAAAAATTGATTGAAATAGCAAAACATCGAATGAGTCATCTAAACAATATAGAGTTTAGCGTTCTTCATAAAACCTCTCTCCATCCCTTTCCGGATCATTTTTTCGATAAGGTTTATTCCCACGCCGTTTTTATCCATATCGATAAGGAAGACATCTTATTATATTTAAGGGAGATAGCCCGGGTTTTAAAACCTGGGGGGGTTCTCTATTTCGATACATGGAACTTGAAGAACGAGGTGGGGTGGGAGAGATGGATGATGGAGGTTGAAGCCTGGGCCCAATCTGACCAGAAAGAGAGGAAACATGTAAGTCGAAACCAATTCTCCACACCCGGTGAAATCAGCCTTTATGTTGAAAAATCAGGACTCAATGAAATCTTCTCCATCTCTGATTCGTTCTGGATTCAGGAGATTGCTCTTAAATTGGAGGTGAAAGACTCCGATCATAAAAAGGCAGAAACCATACAGACGATCCAGCAAAGGATGGATAAAATTGCCATCAATTCGACACTCGTCGAATTATTCGGCCTACACCTAAAATTCTTAAAGGGGCAAATCTCGCCAGCCGAGTTTCATCACTCTATCTGGAATTGGGAAGAAAACGAAGAGGTTTCCCTCTATCGGCAGTGGTTTTCAGCTCTCTGGAAGAAAAATGAAAAGCAGTGGGGTCCCATACCAGTGGTTTAATTAAAAATGTTATCGATAAGGTTTCAACCATTCAGCAAGTTGAGGATGGACCTTAAAGCCAAGGGCTTGCGCCTCGTCAAGGTGTTTGATGGCCAACCGAAATTCCTTTTTCCCATAGTATGCCACTGCCAGATCATGGTGAGCCTTTGCCTCCTTTGGATCGATCTCCAACACCCTCTCCAATTCTGCGATTGACTGATCCAATCTACCTTGTCGGAGGTATGCCTCACCCAGGATCATCCTTGCTGCAATGGCGCGGGGGTTAATCTTAAGCGCCTTCTCACCCTCCCGGATGGCTTCGCTTACCAACCCTTTGGCGAAATAAGCTTCTCCTAAATTAATATGGGCCTCCTCATCGTTTGGCCTAATGCTAAGCGCTTTTTGAAATTGGGAAAGAGCCTCGTCAATCTTCCCTTTGTAGCGATAGGCAACACCCAAATTGCTTAAGGCTGTTACATCGTATGGATTCGTTTTTAGGGCCCGAAGGAATGAAGAGACCGCTTCATCCGCCATTCCTTTCTGAAGTTGGATAATTCCCAGAATGGTATGGGCATCCCCATAATCAGGATCTAAGGCAATGGCCTTATGGATCTCTAAAAGACCCTGATCAAGTTTTCCCTTTCTGACGTAAGCCTCAGCGAGGTTCACCTTAGCTTCAACAACGGCCGGATCGATCATCACGGCCTTCTTAAACACCAGCAAAGCCCTGTCAAGGTTTCCTCTTTTTAAATAGATCTGCCCCAAACGATTATTGGCCGTGGTATTAGAAGGCTCGATTTTCAATGCCCTTTCAAATTCAGCTGTCGCCTCATCATTCCTTTCATTTCGATAATAGACTTCCCCCAGAGAGACATAGGCCTGGGCATATTTGGGATTGATCGATATAGCCTTCTTGAAACGACGGACAGCCTCATCAAGTTGTCCTTTATTGTAATCGATGACTCCAAGATTGAAGTGGGCAGGCGCTATTTTAGGATCTAATTTCAATGCTAATTCAAACTCTCCTATGGCTTTATCTATCTGACCCCTGGTATAGTAAAAATAACCAAGATTATAATGGGGTCTTCCTTTATTGGGAGACTTTTTGATGCAATCCATCCATATTTCAAATTCACTTCTCCACACCGAATTTCGATCAATGGTCACCCACGAGAGGGGGAGGGCAATGAGGATCACCAATCCTGCAAAGATAGCCTCTTTCTTCCTCTGCTCTACCCGAACCCAATTCTCCCACCCCCCCACTAAACAAAGGGAAAATAAAAAGAAAGGGCCAATCGAAGGCAGATAAAGCCGATGCTCAAAGACCATTTCAAGAGGGATAATAGAAGATTCAATCACCAGATTCCCAAAATACCAAAAAATGAAGAAAGAAAGAACGGGCCACCTCTTTATCCTCCAAACCCCTATCCCAATGAATAAAAGAATAATCACCAAAGAAAAAAAAGTGCTGGGAGGAGTAAATAATGATTTCGAAACCGAAAAATCATGGTCCAGATTGAGTCGAAAAGGGTGTGGAAAAATCAATAAGGTCAAATAATAGAGAACGACCCGAAGTTGAGTCAAACCCCTCTCCGACATCGTAAAATCCCGATACTGATACCCCTCCCGAATGATATCGATATACCTCCCCCCAAGAAGAATAAATCCGATCAATCCAAACCCCGCAAGGATAAGGAAAATCCTGATCATCGACCGCTGAAAAAATCTCCCCTCCCCTCCCTTAAAAAAACAAACTTCATACAGAAGAATAAAGATGGGTAACATCAAACCATTCTCTTTTGACAGGATCGAAAGAAGACCACTGAGACCCATCCCCCCATAATGCAAGATCCGCCTCCTCCCAGTCGAAAGCCTCCCCTTAATAAATAAAATCATGGAAAGCAGATAAAACATTGCACCCATCGAGCTCATCCTCTGGACGATGTAGGTGACCGATTGGGTCTGAACAGGATGGACAATGAAGAGGAGGCTCGTGAGAAAAGCAACCCTAAATCCAATCAACCGATATCTCTCCCCTTGAGAAGGAAGCCTGAGGGTAAGAAGAACAAACCAAAAAACAAAGGCCCCTGTCGTGATATGAATGAGGAGATTGATCAAATGGTAGCCAAAGACATTCAACCCCCCAAAATAGAAGTTAAGGGCAAAAGTGAAATAGGAAAAAAGGCGGATGCTCTCTGAGAAACTGAAGGCTAAGAGTCTTGATAAATGATCAATAGAAAATGTATGGAAGTGGACACTGGGATTATTGGTAATATTGGGCCTGTCATCAAATTGCCAAGGGACTCGAAAAGAATTCAGATAAAGAAGCGTTGCAACACCGGCTAAAATCCCAACGACGATCACGTAATTCCATTGGAGGTGAAGGCCAGTGCCATTTTTCTTATTCGGAAGAATAGACCCTTTGGAACTCTCTCCTGATTTGGATACACTCTTTCTCGAAACCATCGCCCCGATTCATATCTCTTTATTTCAACTGGTCGAAATAGGTCTCCACTTTGATCTGCTTCTTTAATTCTTCAATCTTCTTCTCCATTATGGCTTCGATCTTTTTATTTCTTTCCAGTTGGATGATTTTCTCCCGGAGTTTCTCGTCCAGCATCTTTATCCGTTCGGGATCTATTTCCTTTCTGCTCACTAAATAAAATATCTGGAAGCCCTCATCCGTTTTAATCGGTTTACTGAACTCCCCTTCTTTCAAATTGAAAACTACAGTCTCTAAAGGCGGCGGAAACTGCCCTCTTGAAATCGTTCCGACGAGTCCTCCCTTTGTCTTAGTCTGAGAAATCGATTTTTCTGTTGCAATCTTTGAGAAATCTGCACCATTTTTCAATTCTTGATATATCTCTTCAGCCTCCTTTTCTGTCTTCACTAAGATCTCCTTTAATGTGAGCCTTTCTTTGGGGATCAGATTTGGGTTCTTCTTCAAGATCTCCTTGATTTCTTCATCCTTGACCGTAACGAGAGGTTCAATCTTTGTAATAATATATTCTCTCATCAAGAGCTCATCTCTATATATCTTAAGTTGAGATTGAATCTCAGGTTTCTCATGCATCTTCTCCTTCTCTGCTTCTATGCTGAAAAAGGTGTTCCTAATTAACATATTAAGGAAGCTCTTCTTCTCATCCAGACTATAGGGTTCTTCTCTCCTTGAAGGTTTATATCTTTTTATCATCTCATCTAAATCATTTTGTGTAATGACTCTTTTCCCTATCTTTGCCAGTATCTTTTCAGATTCAGGAAAAAGTTTTGAAGCTCCAAAAACAGATAACCCGGTTATTATGAAAATTACTACCGAATATAAAACCATCTTCTTCATTTTCTTCTCCCTCCAGAATAATCTCACGGAAATTCTTAATACATTAACCGTTGATCGCATTTTTTAGTAACGTTCAAAAGGTGAGGTATAAATGTTTTCCAATACATCCTTCAAGATGAGTAAAAACATCCGGCAAATCTCCCCTCCACCGATGGGAGGGGATTCACCCTGTTAAATGGAAAACCTGATCTAATAAGGGCCAAATAAGAAATCCTATTTACTAATCAGTCCATAATTGTATGGACGCTGAAGACTAAATCCCTCCTCCCTCCCTTTACGAAAGGGAGGAATTCCCCTCTTTGGAAAAGAGGGGTTAGGGGCAATGCTGTTCATTTAAGCCGTTCGTGCTGAGCTTGTCGAAGCATGAGCGGCTTAACGACGCACCCTTCGACAAGCTCAGGGTGAACGGTGACAGCCTAACTGAACAGTATTAGGGTTAGGGGAGATTTTCAGAAGAATATGTCTTCTCAATTATGGACTGATTATTAAAACCACATTCGATTAAAATGGAACTCCGCAGTTTTCTTGTCGTCGCACACGGACACGGACACGAATTTAATAAGGAGGAATCGAAATGCGGTATTCCCAATATTTTCTTCCCACTCTGAAGGAGATCCCTACTGAAGCAGAGGTTCTCAGTCATCAACTCATGCTTCGGGCAGGGATGATCCGAAAATTAACGTCGGGCGTCTACTCTTATCTCCCCTTAGGTCTACGATCCATTAAAAAAGTGGAGGTGATCATCCGTGAGGAGATGAACCGCGCCGGTGCGATTGAGGTATTGCTCCCTTTTGTCCAACCGGCTGAAATCTGGCAGGAGAGCCATCGATGGGAAGAGTACGGGAAGGAACTCGCAAGATTCAAGGATCGACACAATCGGGACTGCTGTCTGGGACCCACCCATGAGGAAGTGATGACGGATATTGCTCGGAAGGAAATTCGATCGTACCGTCAGCTGCCCCTCAATCTTTATCAAATCCAGACTAAATTCAGGGACGAGATCCGACCCAGATTTGGGGTAATGCGAGCTCGAGAATTTATCATGAAGGATGCCTATACCTTTGATATCGATGACAAGGGATTGGATGAAAGTTACCTAAAAATGGTCGATGCCTACACACGCATCTTCAAACGCTGTGGTTTAAAATTCAAAATGGTAGAAGCCGAATCTGGTGTGATCGGAGGATCATATTCTCATGAATTCATGGTCTTGGCAGAAACCGGAGAAGAAACCATTGTCAGCTGCACTCACTGTTCCTATGCCGCTAATATCGAAAAAGCAGAGTTCAAAAGGCAAGAATCAATGGACCGTTTCCATAACAAAGGGAGTCTAAAAGCCCTTCAAAAAGTCCTCACACCGGATCAACGGACGGTCGAAGAGGTTACCCAATTTCTCCATGTTTCTCCCCAGGATTTAATCAAAACTCTCATTTTTGAAACCGATCAAGGTTGTGTTGCTGCTTTGGTTCGGGGAGACCATGAGATCAGTGAAAAGAAGCTAAAGGCCATCTTGGCTGTAGAGAATCTTCAATTGGCGAGGGAAGAGACGGTTGAAGAGATCACCCATGCTCCAAAAGGATTTGCTGGCCCTATAGGCCTTTCTATCCCGATGATCGCTGATCTGGACATTCAAAATATGGTCAACTTCGTTACCGGCGCCAATGAAAAGGATGCCCATCTCATCCATGTAAACCTTGACCGGGATTTTCAGGTTGACCAGTTTGTGAACATTCGAAAATTCATTTTAGGGGACCGTTGCCCTCTCTGCGGAGGAGAGACAAGGACAGATAAAGGCATCGAAGTGGGTCATACCTTTAAACTCGGAACCAAATATAGTAAGGCAATGGGCGCCACGTACCTGGATGACCAGGGGAAAGAAAAGGAAATCGTTATGGGAAGTTATGGGATCGGTCTTGGAAGGACCGTCGCTGCAGCCATAGAACAGTATTACGATCAAAATGGAATCATCTTTCCAATGCCCATCGCCCCTTTCCAAGTCCTCATCCTCCCTGTCAATATAAAGATCGATCTTTTGAGGGAGACAGCCGAACAGCTTTATCAGGACCTATCCGAAAAAGGAGTAGAAGTCCTATACGATGATCGAGAGGAAACCCCGGGGGTTAAATTCAAGGATGCCGATCTGATCGGAATTCCGCTAAGAATAACCCTCGGGGAGAAGAATTTAAAGAAGGGGTTGGTGGAGATCAAGAAGAGAAAAACAGGTGAGATCATCTTAGTGAGGAAGGAAGAAACAGTCTCTAAGATTAGAGAGATGATTACTCAGGAAATGATTCCTCACCCTTCCCCTCTCCCCTGAGGGTGGGGTGAGGGCCTCCGAATCTCTCTTCAATGACCCTTTGAAACCGGGGCCGGTAGATCAACTCGAATGTCTGTTCCTTCCCGGGAAAGAGATTGCAGGCTGCACATTTTGCATCTTCCACGATCTTCAGAGCCTCCTCCAGCGAGAGATCGTTCTGCTGGATTGACAAGACCGAAAAGTCGACCAGAAATCGAAGGAAACGTATCTTCCGGTTCTCCTCCCTCATCTCGCTTTCTTCCATTTTCATCTTCCCCCCATTAAAAACCAAACCTTCTATTTTTTTTATAACAAAGGGCAAACCCGCTGTAAAGAGCGCCTGAAATTGATAGGGTGGACATTCCTGTCCCGCCGCTCTAACTGGGGGGGCCTTCCCCAATGATTTCTGGATGGAAAAATTATCAATGTTAGCTAAAGTTGAAAAGTGCATACCTTCTCATCTCCTCTCCCCAAGGGGAGAGGATGAAGGTGAGGGGGATATATTTAGACTCCACCCTCACCCCAACCCTCTCCCGCCAGCGGGAGAGGGGGGAATGATTGATTTTCATCGTCTGATTTTCATTGTCATCGCTGATGACCTGCCATGGCCGCTACTGAGAAAATTAGGTATGCACTTTTTAAGTTTAAATGACACCCAAAAAATTAACAATTGACAGCCTATTCTTAATCTTTATATGATATGTTGTCTGGTTCACAGACTTTTTTGATAGGTGATCTGCCATGAAGAATTCCAAGGACAAGATTATCTTCGCTCTTGATGTGGAACACTTCCGAGAGGCTCAACAATGGGTGACCCTCCTTAAGGACCACGTGGGAATATTTAAGGTGGGAAAACAGCTCTTCACTCATGCTGGACCAAAGGTGGTCGATATGATCCGGCAGAAGGGTCAAAAGGTCTTTCTTGATTTGAAATTCCACGATATTCCTAATACAGTTGCAAAGGCAGGAGAGGAAGCCACCAAACTAAATGTGACCATGTTCAACCTTCACGCCTTGGGAGGATTTGAGATGATGAAAAAGACTGTGGAGGCCTCCAGAACCACAGCCAAGAGTCTCGGCATTCCCAAACCTCTTATTCTGGCTGTCACCATTCTAACGAGCATGGACGAGGAAACGCTGAAAGAGGTTGGCGTTCAAGGACCTCTATTAGAAGAGGTGGGGCGCCTCGCCCTCCTCTCAATGAAAGCAGGGGTGGACGGAGTGGTCGCCTCTCCTAAGGAAATCGGTATCATCCGCCAACAATGTGGTGAAAAATTTCTGATCGTCACCCCAGGCATCCGTCATCCATCCGATAAAAGAGATGACCAAAAGAGAACCCTGTCTCCAAAAGAGGCCATCACTGCAGGGGCCAGTTATCTCGTTATCGGCCGACCCATCAAGGAGGCAAAAGACCCCCTCGAAGCAGTACAAAAAATTATTGAAGATATCTCATAATTCAACCCCCTCACCCCATCCCTCTCCCCGATGGGGAGAGGGGAGGGTGATCGGGGATCACTTTGCCTCTAACAGAGTATTCCTCTCCCCGATGGGGAGAGGGGAGGGTGAGGGGATATGGCTCACATCATCTATGGGATTCACCCCGTCCAAGAAGCTTTAAAATCAACCTCCATCCAATTTGAGAAGATTCTTATTGGCACCCAAAAGTCTCATCCCCCTCTTCAGTCAATCCTTGATTTGGCATTTAAGAAACAGATCCCGGTAACGTTTACAAACAAGGAAACCCTCGAAAAAATGGCAAAGGGTGGGGTTCACCAGAGCATTATTGGTATTATCAAGGAAACTCCTTATGTCGACATTGGAGAGATTCTTTCCCATAGTAAGAAGGATGGAATGAAGGCCCTTCTCCTCATCCTTGATGGTATCCAGGACCCGCAAAATTTTGGGTCCCTCATTCGCACCGCCCTGGGATGTGGAGTTCACGGAATGATTATCCCAAAGGACAGGGCAGTCGGGATCACCCCGGCAGTGGTCAAGGCTTCCGCAGGAGCGACCGCCCATCTGTCGATTGCCAAGGTGGTCAATATTGCTACGACGATCGACGGGCTAAAAAAAGAGGGGATCTGGGTCTATGGTGCCGCCGGAGAATTAAGAGATCTAATTTACCACCTCGATCTCAACATTGATTTGGCCATCGTTATTGGTGCGGAGGGCAAAGGGATCAGACCTCTGGTAAAGAAAAAATGCGATCGGCTCTTTTCAATTCCAATGAAAGGGCCTCTTTCATCTTTTAACGCTTCAGTATCCGGTGGAATGATCCTTTATGAAGTGATGCGACAACGTTATTCTGCTAATAATCCTCCCTTTCTTTCCCTTGCGTAGGGAACGGTTTCAAACCGTTCCCTACAGGGGTCGGAGGGGATTTGGAGAATAAGAATGGTCTTCATCCAGAAACCTGGACAAGAACCCCTGGAGATTGAATTTATCCTCATAGATTTTGAGGGAACCCTTGCTTCGGACTGCCGGGTTCATCCCAAAGCGAAGGACAAGATTAACCTTCTCTCCAAACGGGTGAAGATCTACATTCTGACGAAAGGAGATAAAGAGCCGCTGATGGAGACTTTGCGAAAAGTCAAGGCAGAAGTGATCCATTTGACAGAGGGGGAAGCCTCTCAGGGAAAGGTGAATCTCCTGCGACAATTGGGGGCGAGCAAGACTGTAGCCATTGGAAATGGAGTGGATGATATATCAATGATTGAAGAGGCTGGCCTCGGTATTTGTGTGATCAGTAAGGAAGGAACGGCTGGGGAAATGATCCAAAAGGCAGATGTGGTGGTATCAAACATCCTCGATGCTCTTGACTTTTTGTTGAAACCCCTCCGGCAAAAAGCCACCCTCAGCAGATAAAATATCAATTACCAATGGTCAATTAGCAATGAAAAATTAGCATTTTGTTAAGGGTCTCAAAATTGGATTGACATAATCATTATAAAATCTCCCCTCCCCCCTCTTTGCCAAAGAGGGGTAGTTCCTCCCTTTGGTATCTTTTTCCTGCCGAAAGCAGGCAAAGGGAGGTTAGGAGGGATTTTACAAATCAATGTCGTTATTATTATGAGACTGTTAATAAGTCCTGATCGTTAATTAATACAAACGCATTAAATCATATTCCCCCCACCCGCTCCTCCCCCTCAAGGGGCTAAGCTTTACACGCACTTGACACAGGGGGTATGAAAATCTCTTGTAATAACAAAAAATTATCCCCTCCCCCTTCGATGGGGGAGGGTGAGGGTGGGGGTGATTGTCATTTTATTTATTGCGTTTGTATTAGTAATGATGCTCTAAGTTTCGATTGAATAAAATCTGAGTTCCCTTCGTCTCATTATTATGAGAGGTGCAAAAGATACAAAAAAAAACCCATGGTAAGTATGCTTACCCTTAAATGTAACTCATGAGACCTATTCTCGAATTGAATAGGTCGTGGGGGGAAAGGAGAGGGGAAAGATGAACAAGTTATTTTCGGTTGCCATTGCAGTCGGTTTGCTCCTTATATCAATAGCAGTGGGTGCACAGTCAGAGGGGACGGGAACGCAAGTTCCTCCAGTTGCACAGACTCTGGTCCGTGAGGGCGACTTTGCCGTCAATCTGGTTGATAAACTCAAAATAGGTAAGGCTGAAAACGAGACAGACGCTGAAAGCATGCTGGCTTCAGTCGGCATTGCACCACGAAATGGTTGGATCGCCGATTACCCCGTGACCCCCGATATTATTGGAGAATTGCAGAATGCCATTGGTGAGGCAGCAGATTCCGGTAGATTAGCAATGAATGGGAGTGAAGCCACGAAGGCTTTGCAGAATCTTGCCGCTGAGCTTGGTTTACCTGTCGTGGCTGACACCTCAGGTAATTACGGGGGAAATGAACCGCCAAGAACCTACGGTGAGTATTCTAACCCTTCGGTAATCAACAATTATTATTACGAGGAAGGGCCGCCGGTAGTCACTTACTACCCGCCCCCCTGGGACTATACCTACCTTTATGCATGGGTCCCTTACCCATTCTGGTGCTCTGGATTCTTCTTCCCTGGGTTCTTCGTCCTAAACGATTTTGATATTGTTGTTGGAAATCATCACGGTCATCATCGCCATCACATCACCAATCACTTCAGAGACCATAGAAACAGAAGTGTATTTAGGATTGACCCTGTGAGAAGACATTTCGGAGAAGACCATGGAGTTGTCAGGGAGATATCCCCTCGAAGGAGATTTGACTCCGCAGAGGCGAAAAATGGCGCTTCATCCATCTTCGAGCGCAGTCGCGAGCGGACAAGGCCAGGCAATCTTGCGAAGACGAGAGTGGAGAAAAGACCTCTGGAGAGAAATCCCATCTCTCCAAGGTCGCGTGGCAGTGCTGAAAAGCAAACCTCTAATAACAGCGAAGGTAAACCCTCAATCTCCAATAGTCGGACCGGTAATCAGGCGAGACCGCCGACGATCGACCGCAGGATAAGCAGGGTTCCTGCTGAAACCCCCTCCCGTGATATGACCGGTAGGACTTTCAACCGACCAGATAGTACCTATAGACAAAATGGAATGAACGATCATAGACCCCCTGCGAGCGAAATGAGATCTTTCAGTCCACCTGCCAGTGGCAGGGAAAGGTCTTTTACCCCGCCCATGCAGAGCCAAGGCAGATCTTTCAGCCCACCGCCCGTCATGGGTAGAGGTTTAACTGAGGCGCCTCAAGGGAGGAGCAGCCGCAACAGTGGTTTCGGACACGGCATCTTCTAATATATCGTATCCAAGGAGTCACTGTAACGATTCTGCGGGTGATCGACAAGAAACTATTGGAAAGGGTCATAAAAAGATTAGAAATATATCTCTCGTTATTAAAACCCAAAATTCGCCATTTAAATATTTTCCCCATCACATCAGTAAATTAGAAAGTGAGTATCAATTTAGTTGTTTGAAATCGTCTTGTAAAATCCCTCCCAACCTCCCTTTTCCAAAGGGAGGAGAAAGGTTTCCCCCTTTTGACAAAGGGGGACGAAGGGGGATTAGATCAGTTTTTTCAAAGCACTAAAGTGTTACGAAAGTGACAATTTTCAACAATGTCCCTGGTATTATACGTAATTAATGAAGACCGCGCCCGGGAAAAGGAGAAGAAGTCCTGTTAGCTAAAATTTAAAACTGGACACCTTCTAATATCCTCTCCCCGTTGGGGCATAAGCGCTAACTTATGAACAAGGGGCAGATTTATGTGAAGATCCCAATAGGGATATTCGAAAATAGACCGGCGATTTATCGCCGGTATCACGAATCATAAGTGAACCCCGTTAGAAATTCCAGCGGGGCATTAAATCCCGTTAGAGATTTATCTCTAAGCGGGATAAACCCCGCCCTCCGGGGCGGAACCCGGAATTATTCTAAAACCTAACCCCGCTGCAGAGCAGGCATTATTTCTAACGGGGTGAAGTCCCATAGGGACGAATGAAATAGGGATCAGGAATGACGAATTCTTACATCAGCCT
>Ga0315276_10000732_pt1 | contig 28481 bp, 30 predicted proteins | sample YL17G05_0_MG_FD_204542 | JGI IMG/M metagenome (GOLD analysis project Ga0315276, IMG submission 204542) | Sediment microbial communities from Yellowstone Lake, YNP, Wyoming, USA - YL17G05_0 | ecosystem: Environmental > Aquatic > Freshwater > Lake > Sediment | place: USA: Wyoming | collected... | reverse complement strand
TGGGGAAGAAGCATTGGAAGTAGCCAAGAAAGAACGTCCTGACCTTATCATAATGGATATCCAGCTTCCCAAAATGAGCGGTCTTGAGGTGACCAGGAAACTCAGAGAAATCCCGGAGTTCAGTCGAACGCCCATCATTGCTATCACTGCCTATGCTATGAAGGGAGACAAAGAGAAAGCTCTTAACGCCGGCTGCAATGCGTACTTGTCGAAGCCTATCAGAGCTCGTGACCTGCCCGGCCTGATCGCAAAAATGTTGCTTCAACGGCAAGAAGAGGGCAAGGGATAGGGATTAGAAATCCTCTTCCCGAAGTCTCCGTGCCATTCTCTAACCCTATTCTCGAGCGAAAAGAAAAGCGAGAAAATTCTTAAATTCCCGGACTGACCCCCCTACCCGACATTAAGCTCAGCAGCGAAGCGACTACGCATGCGATCTAAAAGGATTTTCAATGCGGCAAAGAGGATGAAGGGAATATTCGAAGCATTTACCTGGATTGCAATATCCCAAGCCCAAATCCCAATTTTTCTCTTGACAGGGGGATGTCCCCTTTCACCGGGTATCACATCTTGATTTCACTATTTCTTCGCGAATCCTGAAGATCCATAGCAGCCCTCAAATACGCAAGAATTAGAGGGTGAGGCCTCTCGGGTCATTTCTGTCGAATGGTGAGGGTCTGTAACGTCCGGTAGTTGTTGGTCAGGACATGCCAACCCATATGTTCCCAGAAACGTCGTCCCTCCACTGTAATAATGATTTAAACCAAGTCCTTTTCCAATTTGCTCAATTTTAGAGCATATAATATTATATAATAATTTCAATATATTATAAATAAAAAAAGGGAGTTTTTTGATATTAAATAAAAAAGCTGCGAAAAGAAAACTATCCACAGGAAAATATTTTTCTGGATCGAAGAATATGAATTGGCATGTTTTTTGCTAGAAATAAGAAGGGGAATTTGGAGCGACCCAAAAATTATGAGTAGATCTTTTGGGATTCTCTCCATTTTCTATGCGATAGTGGAAATTTTCTTTCTTTTCGCCGATTCATTTTTGTAGGGAGTTCTTCACCACCTTGATCCGGTTCTGCATGCGTTGAATAAAGTTTTGGATTTCGAACTGAAATGTTCCCAAACTCTCAGGTCTTCGGCCCAGAATTTTCTCCACTTCCCCTTTCCAGTAAAGGAGGGTTTCGATTTCCTTCTTGGCCATCTCGTCTTCTACCTTTTTCCACATGCTCTTCACCCAGACCGCCTCGTCCCCCTCTGGTTTCACGCCTTGCTCTCCTTTCTCCGAAAAATCAAAATGGGCCAGATCAAAGACATATCCCCCGTCAAGAATTTTTTCCTACAGGAGCTGGCCACAAATTTCGCTTTTTCCCCGGCCAACGGAACTCGGAGTTCCGCATTTGGGCATCGTCTTTCTCATTTTTTGATTCTTTTTCAATGTATCCAAAAGGCCCCCCCTTTTCAAGCAGAAAAACATCCGGGAATCCGGGAACCATTTTTCTATGACTTTCATTAGCACAGGATTTTTTCCTTGACATGTGTGGACTAAAACCATATGATTTAGTGTAATTTTTATGGCGGAGAGTTTCATGAAAAGGACGACGGTCACCCTGCCCCGGGATCTGGTCAATGACCTCATGGAGGTCACCCCGGCAAAGAACAAAACCCAAGCGGTCATCGCAGCGGTCCATGAATTTGTCAAGCGGAAGAAGGTAGAGACCCTCAAACGCTTTGCCGGTCATCGACGGTGGCCGAAGAAGGGCAATGCCTGAACCATGTCCCCGAAAGCAGGCCATGCGCCGCTGCCCGTTCTCATTGATACGCCCGTCTGGCAGGATTACTTCCAAAAGGAGCCTCACACCTTTCAGGAAGTAAACGCCTTGATGGACGCGGGGCGGGTTTGTTGTTCAGACTTGATGGTGGCCGAACTTCTGCAAACCGCAGAAACCGAAGAGGAGATGAAGATCATTCAAGACTTCACCCGTATTTTCCCCCTGCTCAAAGAGCCGCCCGGCGCCTGGGTCGAGGCCGCCCGTCTCTCCTTCAAACTTCGTCGTAAGGGAAAACCATTGCCTCTGCGGGATTGCTATGTCGTAGTCGTCGCGCGGGGGAACGGCGCTCTTCTTTACACAACTAACCAAGCGTTCTCGCAGGCCCAAAAGGCCATGGCCATCGGGTTAAAATTTTTTCCAAATCAGAAGGCGGACCCATGAAGTCCATCAAGGAAACATGAAGGAAAGAAGAGAGGTTCCCGAGGATTGGAGGTTATTCCAAAGGACCTTACCCTTTTCGAGAAGGAAAGGGCGGGCGTGGAGTATTGGGGTCAAGCTCCTGGGAGTGCTCCTCGCCGTCTCTGTGGCTTGCGTCTCTCTTCTATATGCTGCCAAAGGGGCCCATCGCGCCGCGCAAGCTCACTTCTCTCCCCATAAACCGTCGAGTGCGGAAGCGTTGAAGCCCCCCCTCCCCTCATCCAACGGAACCCCGCCGCACTTCGAGAGGATCCTGAACGGGAAATATATCGAGGACCGCGAATCCTACCGTTTCTTTTACACGGTGGATCCCACTCTACAAGCTTCGGTGAACGAAATCTTCCGGCACCGGCGGCCTCTCCTCGGCACCTTTGTAGCCCTTGAGCCCCAAACTGGGAAGATTTTGGCCTTAATCGATTATGCCCGCGGGAACCCCGAATATGCGGGTATTTGGCAAAGGGCCACCTATCCCGCGGCTTCCGTCTTCAAACTCATTACCGCCGCCGGAGCTCTTGAGAAGGGTCTTCTGAACTACGACTCTCCCGTTTCCTTCCGGGGGAATCTCTATCGTCTCGCGCCCGAAAAGATCAGCAGAATCTCAAAGTGGGAACGGCAGACAAATTTCGATGAGGCCCTGGGAAAATCAAACAACGTGGTCTTTGGCCGAGTGGCTTCCAAGCTCGTGGGACCCCAGACGCTCCGGGAGTTTTCTGAGGCTTTCGGTTTTAACCACTCCATTCAATTCGATTTCCCTCTGGATATGAGCCGGGCCTCGATTCCGGAGGGACTCTACGAGCTGGCCCGGTGTGGAGCGGGCTTCGGAGAAGTTACGCTGAATCCCTTGCATGCGGCCATGATCGCCGCCGCCATCGCCAATTCCGGAGTCATGATGAAGCCCTATTTGATCGAAGAAATGACGGACCCAGAGGGAGAGAAGGTCTACCAGGCCAAAGCCGAGGTCTTGGCCCAACCGATCCAGGCCAGAACCGCCCTGGACCTAAGCCGCATGATGCTCCGTACGGTGGAAGACGGGACGGCCTCCAAAATTTTCCACCGCCATGGAAAGAACCTCTTGAAGAAGATGTCCATCTGTGGGAAGACCGGCTCCCTGAGCGGCGACAATCCTCCGGGCCGTTACGATTGGTTTGTGGGCTTCGCCCCTGGAGATGCCCCCCAGATCGCCTTTGCCGCCATGGTCGTGAACCAGGAGCGTTCGAGAATCAGGGGGGCATTCGTTGTCCAAGAAGCCTTGAAAACTTTTTTCCGGGAGCAAATCAATTGAAGCGTTATTCGATCTTCCCCGTATAAGCTTTGCCGCACACTTTGCAGATGCCCTTCTCGTCGACGACGCCAATGCACGTGCCGTCACTGCAGAGAACTCGTTTGGAGAAATCGATACCCTCCGCTTCCGGGAGAGAGCTCTGCGCCGCAGGGCTCTCCAGTTTGACACCACAGCGGTGGCAAAAGAGGCTCTCGGGCAGACCCTCGGAGCCACAAGCCGGGCAAATTCGCCCGCTGATCGGTTGTCCACAATGGGAACATTTCATAACCGTAAACTCCTCGAAAAATTGGATCGTTGGGGTATAAGTATCATTACCATATTTTCCCCGATTGTTCAACATGCCGGCGCTCAACCCGCGCAGAAGCCCGGAAGGGAACGCCTATCCATTGTGCAGGAAGGCCCATGATCATCGATGCTCATACCCATCTCTTCCCCGAAGAAGTTCGGAAGAACCGCTCTTTTTTCTGTCGCCGGGATGAAGGGTTCCGGGTCATCTATGAAAATGAAAGGGCGCGCCTGGCGAGCCTGGAGGACCTTCTTCGGACCATGGATCGAGATGGGGTGGAGCAAAGTGTCATCTGTGGCTTTCCCTGGAAAGACCCGGTTCTCTGCCGGGAGGGGAATGACTTCCTTCTCCGTTGTTGGCGCCAGTATCCCGGCCGTCTGATTCCCTTCGCTGGCCTTCCTCTTCGCCCCTCGCGCATCGCGGAAAGAGAATTGGAGCGCTGTCTGTCTCTAGGAATGGGCGGAGTTGGAGAATTAGCGTTCTATCAGCAAGAGATCTCTCACCGAGATATCCGCCGTCTTTCGGCCATCCTGCGGCCCCTCTCTGGGCCGGGGATTCCCCTCCTCTTGCACGCCAATGAACCGGTCGGGCATGACTACCCCGGAAAGAGCCTGAAAGACCTCCGGCCGATTTACCAGCTTCTCTTGGCCCTTCCCGAAATGAACATCATATTGGCCCATTGGGGGGGAGGTTTCTTCTTTTACGAACTCATGCCGGAAGTGGCCCGGGCCGCTCAGCGGGTTTATTACGATACAGCGGCTTCTCCTTTTCTCTATCGTCCCCTCATCTACAGAATCGCCCTTAAAATCGTTGGCCCCGGACGCATCCTTTTCGGCAGTGATTATCCCTTGCTCCCCCCCGCTCGTTACTTCGACGAGCTCAAAGGGATCCGGCTATCGGGACGTGATCAAACCCTGATTAAGGGTCGAAATGCCCAGCGCCTCCTTCTGGGAAAAACAAATTTTGCTCTGGGCCACGGAGATCATGTATGATGGCTTCGGTAAAAGTCTCCCGCTCAAAGCGGGATCCGGCGCTTCGCGAGATGGCGAGCCCTCTCCCGCGGTACGCGGGAGAGCCTTTTTACTGGGCCATCCATCTGGATGACTTTTTACGAGATCATCATGTATAATGAAGCAACATCCTTCCCACACCCAAAAGAAGACAAGCCGATGATAAAAAAAATGCTCATCAATGTCGCGGATCCCGAGGAAAGTCGCATGGCCATCGTGGAAGATGGCGTGCTGGCCGAACTGATCATCGAGACCTCCCTCCAAGAGCTTTCCCGGGGGAATATTTACAAAGGGAAAATCGTCAAACTTGAGCCCAGCCTGCATGCCACCTTCGTGGATTATGGCGAAGCTCGTCACGGCTTTTTGCCCTTTTCCGAAATTCACCCCGATTATTACGCCCCCAGCCCCGAGGAAATCCGGAGGGAATCTCGACCGCGAATGCAGGAAGCCATCAAACCCAATCAGGAAGTTCTTGTCCAGCTGGAAAAGGAGGTAACGGCCACCAAAGGCGCGGCGCTGACGACCTATATTTCTCTTCCCGGAAGGTACCTGGTGCTCATGCCCGGAAGTGATGGCGGGGGCATCTCGCGTAAGATTGAGGCAGAGAATGAACGCCAGAAGATCAAAGAGGTCGTTCAGCAACTTGAGCTTCCCCCGGGGATGGGTTTAATCGTCCGTACCGCGGGCTTGGAGAGGAATAAAAGCGATCTCGCCAAAGACCTCCACTACCTCCTCCGGCTATGGGAATCCATCCAGGCCAAGGCCAAAAAAATGCCCACGCCTTCACTCATCTATCGCGAGCGGGACCTGGTCATCCGTTCGATGAGGGATTATTTTACCCCGGACATCGACGAAGTCCTGATCGACAGCAAAGAGGTCTACAACCAAGCGAAGGATTTTCTCAGAGGCGTTATGCCCCGCTACCAGGATAAGGTAAAACTATACCATGAAAAGCGCCCCCTCTTTTCGAAATACGAACTGGAAAAGCAAATCGAAACCATCTATGAACGCAAGGTTTCCCTGAAATCGGGCGGCTCGGTCGTGATCGATCCCGCGGAAGCCTTAGTCGCTGTGGACGTCAACTCTGGACGGGCCACCCGCGGGCGGGGGATGGAGGAGACGGCCTTCAAAACGAACCTGGAAGCGGCCGAAGAGATCGCCCGTCAACTTCGCCTCCGGGACCTGGGCGGGCTGGTGGTCATCGATTTTATCGATATGCGGGACCGCAAGCACAAGCAGGAGGTGGAACGCGCGTTGCGCAACGCCCTCAGACGCGATAAGGCCCGCATCGAGACAGGCCGCGTCAGCCGTTTTGGCCTGCTCGAGCTTTCCCGCCAGCGGCTGCGGCCGGCGCTCAGCGGCAGAAGCTTTATCCCCTGTGCCAATTGCAGCGCGACCGGCCTGGTCAAATCAACGGAAGCGGCGGCGTTGACCGTCTTGCGCCGGGTCCAGGCGGGGCTGGCCAAAGGAGGGTGCACCCAGGTGAAAGTGGAAGTCCCCGATGAAGTGGCCACCTATCTCCTGAATCAAAAAAGGGCTGAACTCGTCCGCCTGGAAAAACAGTACGACTTGAAGATCCAGATTATCGGGCAGCCCGGATTGCCCAGCCATCAATACCATCTGGAATTTTTCCACAGAGAATCTCAACCGCGCTCAGAAAAAACTCTGGTCCAACCGGGGGAATCCTTGCTTCCCGGAGCCGGCCCGGGAGAAAAAGTCTCTCCGGAAGAGGCCGACCGGCTGGCGATTGAGGAACTGAGAAAGGAAACGAAGGAGAGCCTTCTGAAAAAATTTTTCTGGCCCCCATCCTTCTGGCGGGGGATCTTTAAGACCCCTTCCCCTTCTTCCCCCATAAGTTCCCGTTCGGAAAATCAGACAAAGGAACCGACGGATATTTCAGAGAAGTCTTAAGATCGAGTTCTTGTTAAATCCGCACTTTTTCTCCAGGCTGCAAGAGAACCGCCTTGGGATGAAGCTTAGCGGGGGAAGGTCCTGAAAAGAAACACCGGGTGGCCTGTGCCTTTTAAGGATGTAGAGGCGTTTCAGGTAGAATGGGTCAGTGAGGAAATTGCGCTCATCGAGATGGACGAGGACTGTGGAATGGCCGATAAAGACCGCGGCATTCTCTCCCCTTGGAAAAGGAAAGGGGCTTCCGGAAAGATAGGAAGCCCTCGGTTCTATGCCTAATTCGCTTCGGAACCACATTTTTCTACTATATCATCGGCCATGTGCGCAAAGCGATTAAAATCCTCCGGTGACTTCAATACACTGTCCCGATACGTAGTCGGAAAGCGGCGAGGCCAGGAATAGAATGGGACCGGCGGCCTCCTCCGGGCTGCCGGGTCTTCCCGCGGGAATGATCATGGTCATCACGTTACGCATGCCCGCGGGAATGCCGATCGCCACGGGCTGCCCGTCACGCTGCAGCGTCTGACCCGCTTCTTTTTCTTTCGTGAGACGGGTATCGATCCACCCATAGGCAACGGCGTTGACCTGAACGTTTAACGACCCCCATTCCTTCGACAGGGCCCGGGCCAGCCCCACAATCCCCGCCTTCGCGGAGGCGTAATTCGCCTGGCCCGCATTCCCCCGGGTTCCGGCCAGTGAAGAAACGTTAACGATCTTGCGATGCACCACCTTCCCCGCGGCCTTTTCCTGTTTGGCCGCCTCCCGGAAGTAGGGGGAGGCCGCCCGGATCAGACGGAAGGGGGCCGTTAGGTGAACCGCGAGCATGGCTTCCCATTGTTGATCGGTCATCTTGTGGATGACCGCATCCCAGGTGTACCCGGCGTTGTTGACCAGGATATGCAGCCCACCCCAGGTCTGGACAGCTTTCCCAACGATGCCTTGCGCGAAGGAGGAGTTCGTAACGTCCCCGGGGAATACGATACACTCCCCGCCCGCGGCCTGAATCTGATCCGCAACCTCCTGGGCGGGTTGCGCATCCAGATCACTTACCATGACTTTCGCCCCCTCTTGGGCGAAGAGCAGGGCCGCAGCCCGGCCGATGCCGCGGCCGGAACCGGTCACAATCGCCACCCGATCTTTGAGCATCTTCTCCATCATCCTTCTCCTTTTTCAGCTCAGATCCAAAAATCATTCACCGCAGAGGGCGCGGAGAACGCAGAGAAATCAGGCAAAATTAGATTCACTTAAGATAAACCCAAACGTTGCCCAAGAATCTCTAAAAACATCACCCCCACCCTTCCCTCCCCCCTCCGAGGGGGAGGGTTAGGGGGGAGCGATAGTCACCAAAAGTGAGGTCTTGCTGCCATCTATAAAAAGCATTTCTGCCACCCGAATTAAAGGACACCAAGAATATTTTGGAAGAATTTTTTGCACCAATAGGGTAAAAACAACCAGACGAGTCCTTGGCGTCCCTAAGCTAGCTTTTGTTTTGTTTTTTTTACTTTGATTTTCCTCGGCGCTCTCTGCGTTCTCTGCGGTGAATTCTTTTACCTTCCGATAATGGCCACGCTGCAAACATTCGTGGAGGGGATGCCGCCCAGGTTGTGCGTCAAGCCAAAACGGGGATTTTTCACCCTTCTCTCCTCCGGCCACCTCTCCAGGAGCTGACTGTACATTTCATAGAGCATGCGGAGCCCAGAGGCGCCGATGGGATGGCCAAAGCACTTGAGCCCTCCATCCGGCTGGCAGGGAATTTTCCCTTTGAGGTCGAAGAACCCGTTCATGATGTCATCAATGGCCTTGCCCCGCGGAGAAATCTGAAGGTCTTCGTAAACGCTGAGCTCGGTGATCGAGAAACAGTCATGAACCTCCATCATACTGATTTCTTCCCGGGGGTTCTGGATCCCGGCCTCCCGGAAAGCCATCTGCCCCGCCCGGTAGGTTGTTTCCAGATGGGCGCCGTCCCAGGTGTTGTACAGGGCTTCTTCACCCGAGGAGACACAGATGGCCAAGGCCTTCACTAAAATCGGGTCGGTTTTCTTCAGGGACCGGGCAATCTCCGGGGTGGTCACGATGGCTGCCGCTGCTCCATCACTCACCCCGCAGCAGTCAAACAGGCCCAGGGGATAGGCAATCATCGGCGCGTTGATAATCTGTTCCTCAGACACCGGCCGGCGAAGATGCGCCTTGGGGTTCAGGGCCCCATTGGCGTGACTCTTGGCCGAGATATGGGCCAGGGCTTTTTTCCCCTGCGCCGGATCGATTTTATATTTGGAAAAATAGCCCGTGGCGAGCTGCGCAAAAAGGCCCGGGGCCGTAGCGTTTGGTCCAATCAAAGCGTGCATCTGGCCGAAGGCGGCAGTGGCCGGCAGACCGCCATACCCGGTATCTTTTAATTTTTCTACCCCCAGAGCCAGGCAAATATCATAGACCCCCGCAGCGACGGCATAGCAGGCCCCGCGGAAGGCTTCGGTCCCGGTCGCACAATAGTTCTCGGTCCGTGTGACCGGGATGTAGGGTAACTTCAAAGTGGTCGCTAAGGGCGTGCCCCCCTTGCCCACGTTGACCTCGTCAATATGCGTTCCAAACCAGGCCGCCTGAATCTCTTTTTTCTCAATCCCGGCATCGTTCAAAACCTCTCGAAAGGCTTCCACGATCAAATCTTCGCCCGCAGACTCCCACCGTTCTCCAAATTTGGTGCAGCCCATGCCCAGTATAGCCACTTTGTCCCGGATTCCCGTTGCCATTTAGGCCACCTCCTTTAGCGGAACTGCCTTCCAGAAATAACCATGAATATCCCTTTTTTCATCATAGTATTTTTTGCGAAAACTGAAGGAAACCGGCGCCCCGACTTTCAGATCCTCGAGCGTGCAATCGGTGAAGTTGCACATGAACCTCCCGCCCCCATCGAATTCTACGTAGCCGTATAATTCCGGCGGATCGTAAGAGGCGGCCAGCAGGTCTCCCGTGTAACTCAGGACCCGCCCTTTTTTATCGGCGAAGCCATAGTCTTCCATCTCATCCATCGCCCCGCAGGCGGGGTTGACGCATACCCGTTGCGGGGGGAACTGGGGGGTTCCACATTTTTTGCAGCGAGAACCGATGAGGCCTAAAACGGCCTTCCTATGCCGGTAGACCAGGCTCCAGCGGGTTAAAAAATCTGTCTCTCCCCGAAGACCGATATCCACGGGCACCATCCCCCGGAACACGACATATTTGGGGTAGCTGTTCAGTTCCGCTCGTTTGGCCAAATACCCCTGAACGCCCACCCTCTTCTTGAATCGGGAAATCTGGTCGGTGGCCTGAAGGTAAAGGGCATCGCAGCCGCTGCCGAAACTTACCACCAGGAGCTTATCCCCCGGTTTCGCCTCTTCCAAAGCCCGGACCAGCATCAGGGAGGAATGGGCCGTGCCCGTCTCTCCCATGGAATGATGCATGGGGTCCTGCACCTTCGCCGGGTCCAATTGCAAAATCTTGGCCAAGCGTTTTCTCTCGGAATCGTAATGGCATTGAAAGATGACCTTGGAAAAATCATTGAGCGGAACGCCGGTTTTCTTCAGGAGGCCGTCAATGGCCTTCGGCAGGAACTCTCCAAACCCCAAATCCCGAATCCAGCGATCCTCCCACTGGCGGTCAAAGGTGGTCTTGGAGCCGCGGTAGTGGTCTACGAAATCGCAGGTCAAGGAGTGGGAGCCTTTGAATTCGGCGATGACCTTCTCTTCCCCGACGAGAAAAGCCGCGCCCCCATCCCCGAAGATCATCTCCTGGGAGCTGCCCATCTTCCCCAGGCGACAATCCGCCATGCAGACCAGGATCTGCCTCGCATTTTTCGACCCCACCCCCTCCAGGGCAGAGATCAGCGCCGACGTTCCGGATTTCAGGGCGCCCGAAAAATCGGCCGAGCGCACATCTTCCCGCAGGTTCAACGCCCCAGCAATGATCCCCGCATTTTGCCTTTCCAAGTACGGCATGGTGGTGGATGCGAAAAAAAGACCCTCGACCTGCGACCGGTCAAAACCTTCTACACAATCGATGCTCGCCGCCGCGGCCATGGTCAGGCTATCTTCATCCGAGTTCGCCACCGCCTTTTCCCCCTGAGCGAGCATGATATTGGCGGGGTTAATCCAGCCCATGGCCTGGAAAATGGCCATCCGTTTCAGCCGGTATCGAGGAACATAAGCCCCGTAAGAGACAATTCCGACCATATCATCCTCCTTGATTCATTCCGAAAACTCGATTTGATAAAAACCGGGAAACTTCGCCTCCAAAATCTTACGGATCTCTCTCTGGCTCTCCTCATCTACAATTCTCTCAACTTCCGAGAGCACTTGCCCCTGCTCGTCCATCCGCTTCTTCCAACTAAGGATGGTTCCAGGTATTTTGATGAAAGCACAACCGCGCGGCCCGCAGCAGGATGATTCAATGTTAGCTACCCCGACTGAATAGAGCACCTCCTTCCCCCGAAAGGCGATCTTCCCCTCCTCGATAAACGAATACCCCCCTCCAAAAAATTCCACCCTCTTATTCAATTCCGGATGGGTGTAATCACTCATGTTCGGCTGCCGCACGCCAAGATTCTCTACCGGGTACTGGCGCTTCTGACTTTTCCAGTCTCACTGGATCTTGGGTCATCCGCATTCGGTCTTCCGGTAGATGACCACTTCGTACCGATTTACATCCACTTCATACTGCACCTTTTCCAGCTGAAGGCCATAGAATTTTCCCGGTCCCCAACTTTCTTCCGTTTCTTTGAAGGCCTCAACCTCCAGCAGATAATCCAGAATTCTCCGAACCTCATCGAAAGTGAGATCATCATCCGTGATGATGTGGAAGAATAAATTCCGGTGGTGAAAGGGATAAACTTCCATTGTTCCCTTCTTCCCGTCGTGCTTTTGGGATCATCCTAACAAATATTAAATGTTAGTTCAAGGTTTTTTGCGGCTGGCGGGTTGAGGAATGGCCCCCCGCTCCTCGGAGCGGGGGTGGCTTTCATTTGGGGTAAATCTCCGGGTTGAGGATATTGGGTGGGCTCTCTCCTCGCAGTACCGCCAAGATGTTTTTTACCGCCACCAGGGACATCTTTTCCCGGGTGGCCGAAGTTGCACTGCCGATATGCGGAACGAGGAACACGTTTTCCATCTTGAGGAGTTCGGGGCTGACTCGGGGCTCTTTCTCAAAAACATCGAGACCCGCTCCGGCAATCACGCCCGATTGCAGGGCCTCCACCAGAGCGCTTTCATCCACCACCGGCCCCCGGGAGGCGTTGATCAGAAAGGCCGTCTTCTTCATCCGGCGGAGTTCCTCCCGCCCGATCAGATGAGTGGTTTCGGCATTCAAGGGAACATGCAGGGTGACGAAATCGGCTTTGGCTAAGAGTTCCTTCAGGGGAAAAAATTTAGCCCGGAGCATGTCGACCAGGCCGGCCTCGATCTTGCGGATATCGTTATAAAGGATTTCCATGTTGAAGCCCAAGGCCCGTTTGGCGACGGCGGACCCGATTCTTCCCAGACCGATGACCCCCAGGGTTTTCCCGTGCACATCTCTTCCCAGGAGAAGGTTCGGATGCCACCCGACCCATTTACCGGCTCGCACAAATCGCTCGGCTTCTCCCATCCGACGAGCCACCCCCAACATCAGGGCAAAGGCTAGATCGGCAGTGGTATCCGTAAGAACCTCCGGAGTATTCGTCGCCGCGATCTTTAAGCGGGTAGCGGCGGCCAGATCGATATTATTGAAACCGACGGCATTATTCGCCACGATTTTCAGGTCCCGTCCCGCTTCCAGGATTTTGCCAGAAATGGCATCGCTCCCCGCGGCCAATAGACCCACTTTCCCCGGGAGATTCGCGATGATCTCCTTGGGAGTCATCGCCCGGTCCTCCGGATTCACCATCACTTCGGCATGCTCGTTCAAGAGGGCTAGAGGTCCTTCCTGTATTTTGCGGCTGACCAGCACTTTCGCTTTCATCTTTTCATCCCCCGTTCTTTTCTTTTTTTAAGCCCCTTTTTTCATATCAATTCCGTAACTCTTGATCTTGCGGTGCAAATTGCTCCGTTCGATTCCGATGAGCTCGGCGGTCTTGGAAATATTCTCATCGTTCTCCGTGAGTTTTTTCACGATGAACCGCTTTTCGAATTCCCGCCGCGCATCTTTCAGCAAGTTGAATTCTAAGAAGGAAAATTCCGGCGGGGCCTTGGGCTGTTCCCGTACCGGGTCGGGAACGTCCTTGGCCTCGATCATGGGCCCCCGGGTCATAATGACCATACGCTCGACCACGTTCTTTAATTCCCGAACATTGCCCGGCCAAGAATAGGTAACCAGCAGGTCCATCGCCTCCGGGGAGATTTTTTTCCTTTCTTTGTTATTCTCCAGGCAAAACTCCCCAATGAAATGCTCCACTAAGATGGGAATGTCGGTCTTTCGTTCCCGCAGCGGCGGAACGGCGATGGGTATGACGTTCAGGCGGTAGTAAAGGTCTTCGCGGAACTGGCCTTTTTGAATCTCCCCCCTGAGGTCCCGGTTGGTAGCGGCGATGACCCGCACATCCACAAAGATCATCTCCGCGCCCCCTACCCGTTCAAACTTCTGCTCCTGGAGGATGCGCAGGATCTTCGCCTGAGTCTTCAGGCTCATGTCGGCGATCTCGTCCAAGAAGATGGTCCCCTCGTTGGCCAGGTCAAACTTCCCCCGGCGTTTGGTCAGGGCCCCGGTAAAAGAACCCTTCTCGTGGCCGAACAGTTCACTCTCGATCAGTTCCTCCGGGATGGCCGCACAATTGACCTCCACAAAAGGCTTGTCCGCGCGCAGGCTCGTTTGATGAATCTCCCGGGCAACCAGTTCTTTTCCGGTTCCGTTCTCCCCGGCGATCAGGACCCATCCGTTCGTCGGGCCCACGATTTTGATCTGTTCCTTGAGCTGAAAAATTTCCGGGGAGTTGCCGACCATCTCGTACTTTCTCTGGACTTGCTGCCGCAAGGCCCGGTTCTCTTGCTCCAGTTTGGAATAGAGCAAAGCATGGCTCACCGCTAGCAGGACTTTGTCCAGAGAAAGGGGCTTCTCGATAAAATCATAGGCCCCTAATTTCGTGGCTTTCACCGCCAGCTCGATGTTGGCATGGCCGGAGATCATGATTACGGGCAGGTTGGGAGTTTGGGTTTTGATCCGCTCCAGGGTCTCGATTCCATCCATCCCCGGCATCCAGATGTCCAAAAGCACTACGTCGGGCGGATCACTCTCGATCTGCTTTAAAGCCTGGACTCCGTCCTTGGCCTCCTCCACCTCGTATCCTTCATCTTTGAGGACGCCGTTCAATGATTGCCGGATCCGTTCTTCGTCATCCACCACTAAGATTTGTTTGGCCATCCTGCGCTCGATTTATACCCGCCGGTTCTTATTTGACGGGGAGCTCGATGATCAATCGGGTGCCCCGCGGAAAGTTATCTTTCACCCGAATGTAGCCATCATGATCGGAGATGATCGTATTCACAATCGCCAACCCCAGGCCGGTGCCCGAGGATTTCGTGGAGAAATAGGGCTCGAAAAGCATGGGTTTGTCCTGGGGGGAGACCCCACATCCGTTGTCCGCCACCTCAATCCGGGCCAGGTTCATCCGGGGATCGAGCTGCGTCTCGATCATAATCTGCCCCTCCTTCTGCTCCGCGCCGACCTCATCCACGGCGGCCACCGCATTCTCTAATAGGTTTACGATCACTCTTTTCATCTGTTCCTTATCCAGGTTAAAGGTCGGAATTTTATCGTCCGGATTGAAGGCGAACCGAATGTGCTTGTGTCCCTCTTCGTAGAGGACCATCGCTTCCCGAATAATCTCGTTGAGATTATTGGGAGCGGGGCTGGCCGCGGGCATACGGGCGAAGCTGGAAAATTCATTGACCAGGTTCTTTAATTCTTCCACCTGGGTGACAATCGTCCGGGTGCATTCATCGAAAACCGCCCCATCTTGGGCAAATTGACCCGAATAACGCTTCTGGAGCCGCTGGGCCGAAAGCTGAATCGGAGTCAAAGGATTCTTGATCTCATGGGCGATGCGGCGAGCGACCTCCCGCCAGGCGGCCGCCCGCTGCGCTTTCTGCAGCTGGGTCAGGTCGTCCAAAACCACCACCAGCCCCAGGTAGTGATTTTCTTCATCACGCAGCATGGCGACTTTCACCAGCAGGGTGAGGGTTTCGCTCCGGACGTTCAGTTTTATCTGTCGGGTGATCGAATGATTTTCAGCTCGGTTGACGGCTTTGATCCATTCTCCCGCCAGCATCAGGTGTTCGGGTTGGAGGACCTCCGAGTAGACTTTCTTCAGCACACTCGCGGCCTGGATGCCCAGAATATTCTCGGCGGACCGGTTGATCGTCTGGATTCTCCCGGCCGGATCGATCGAAACGACTCCTGCTCCCACATCCCGGAGAACGATCTCCATATACCGTCGCCTTTGGTCCAACTCGATGTTGCTCTTGCTCAATTCGGCGTGCGCCTTTTCCACCTGGTTCTTGCTGGCCTTTAGATCCTGAGTCATTTGGTTGAAGGAATCCACCAACGCCCCCAGCTCATCTTCGGAAGTCTTGGGGATCTGGAAATCCAGGTTTCCCTTGGTGATTTTCTGCGTCCCTTCGGCGAGCTTCTGGATCGGTTCGATGATGCCCTTGGCCAGGAAAAGGCCAAACCAGGTGGCCGAAAAAATGATCAGCAAGGTGACGAGCGAAAGAGTGATCAGATAGCCGAATTTGATGGGGTCTTTGAGCACCTTGAGCTGCTTATATTCCTCAAAGGCTGTCGAGATTTCTGTGATCCGGGAGACCAGGCTCTGGGGTACGAAATAAGTGGCCACCAGTACGCCCATCACTTCCCGCGGGGTCTGAGGAGAAAAAATGGGCACCAGGGCCCGGATGAGATCCCCCTGCCTCAACGACTGGATCTTCGTAGTCTCCTTGCCCCTCAAGGTTTCCTGCAGAACCTTGCTTTCGAGCGGAGGAAAGCTGACCGCGGGCAGATTCGGTGCCGATATCAGGAGGGGCTTCTCCATTTGATCGGAAATAATCTCTACCGCCCCGAGGTTGTATTCCGTACGTTTCGTCTTTAAAAAATTGGGGAGAAAAACCTGATTGGCCTTTTCCAACAACCGCTGCTGGATCAACCCCTGGCTGATCTGCCGGGCGTAATAGAGGGCATTATTGGAGGTATTCTGGTAATAGAGCTGAGCCACCACTAGAGATTCCTGGAGCGAGCTTTCCACTTGGATGCTGAACCACCTCTCGATACTGCTGGTGATGAAATAGGTGGCGATGAAAAATAAGAGAATGGTGGGGACCAGAGAGAGGGAAATAAAGGCCAGTACCAATTTGGTCCTGAGCTTCGACCCCAGGACTTTTTTCTTTCTCTCAAAAATCAGCTTGACCACATTGCGCAGGATCAGGAAAACCAGGAGAAGCAGAAGGATGATGTTCAGGCTGATGAGGGAAACAACGAGTATATTGTTGGCGAGCGGGATTTGGTCGCCCCAAAAGGGAACATGAGTCTGCAGGTAAAAGAGGAGCCCGATCAGAGCCAAGAGGAAGAAAATGATAATCAATTCCCGGCGTCGCCGCCTCTGCTCCTTGCTCTTGCCTTGCTCCTGATTCTCTGCCTTTTTAGGATTCACCCACATTTCTTCCGTTCCCAAGTCCCCTACAGGTCAAGCCCTTATGGGAGAGTTGAGATATCTTAACCAAGAACATCGGAAAAGGCAATGAAGATTTGGGATTGGACGGCAGTTTGAGCGGTTGGGCTTCAGGAGGAGGGAATTTCCCCTCCTGGATGCATGGCTTCTTTCTGGAAGAACGAAATCTCCGTCCCTTAGCCCAAAAAACTGTGCGTGGGGGGGGTAATCTGCAGTTTATGGAACTCCTCTTCGTTTGAGAATTCCAGAAGTTCCCACCAATCCTCATGGGCCAAGAGTTTCCGGATCAACTTATGATTGAGGGTGTGGCCGGATTTATATCCGATGAAATGGCCGATCACCTGGGCACCGACCAGCCAGAGGTCTCCGATCGAATCCAGGATTTTATGCCGGACAAATTCGTCTGAAAACCGGAGTCCCCCTTCATTGATCACTCTGCTCTCGTCGACTACCACGGCATTGTCCAGCGACCCTCCCCGGGCAAAACCTCTGGCCTTCAACATCTCATACTCCTTTAGGAAGCCAAAAGTCCGGGCCGAGCAAATCTCGCGCTCAAAGTTTCCGTTGGAGATCTGGATGAGATAATATTGGTTGGAAATGAGCGGGTGCTTGAAATCGATGGTGTAAGAAATTTTAAAATCTCTGCTGGGCAAAAGCGTTGCCTGGCGATCATCCTCGGTAACCGTTACGGGCCGCTTGATGATCATATATTTCTTGACTTTACTCTGAGGACGAATGCCAGCTCTTTTCAGAAGGTTATTGAAAGGTTCGGAGCTGCCATCCATGATCGGCACTTCCGGGGCATCCAGTTCCACCTCTGCATTATCGATTCCCAGCCCAGCAAATGCCGCCATAAGATGCTCGACGGTCGAAACCTTGCCCCCATCCCCGCCTAACGTGGTTGCCAGGGTCGCATCGACTACATTATCGATATGTGCCCGAATCCTGGCTTGTTTGGGCAAATCTTTGCGAATAAAAACAATACCCCGGTCCGGTCCGGCAGGCCGGATCTCTAAATGGCAATGCGTACCGGTATGCAACCCAATTCCCGAGCAACTGACTGTATTCAAAATCGTGGTCTGGAATAACATTATTTCGGCTCCTTGTCCGGCTTTCATAATTTTAAAAATAAATCCTTAGCAATTTTAATGCCATGAAACTCAAAAGAAGAGTTTTTTATTAAATCATCCAACCTTATAAACCACTTTAATATTTAATAGATGGAGTCTCTTGCCCTTAGACATCCTCACCTTCCCGAATGCCCAATCTTCCTTTTACCCTAGGAGGGGGGAAATTGTGGCAAAGCTGACACAATCCCCATACCGTCTATTGTTTTTTTGCAACCTTTTATTTCCGGAAAACGCCAAAAGAAAGGTGAGCATAATTCTAATCAGCATGCAGGTAACCTAGGCAAAATAGATGCTAAAGTTTCCCCGACGAAAAACGATATCCCCCGATAGTCTTCCCAGCCAGGAAATCTTGGGCATGACCAGTAAGAAAACCCCGATGGCCGCAAGTACCGAGCCAAAGATGATGAATATTTCCCCCAGGCTATTGAACTCAAACACCTTTCATATGCTTCTGGAAATCCCCGAATCTTCCTAAAGCAAGCCATCATACAAACCCACTATCCAAAAGTCAACATTGTCGCCTCAGGGAAAGCTTGGCGATGTGGGGCCTTGACCGCTTCCCCATCCTCCCGCGCTTTGCCTTCATTCCCGGTGGAAGTACTCTTTGCCGAGCGGGTCGCCTTCGAGTGTTCCCCCGGATGTTCCTGAGCCTCCCGAGGGATACTTTGGGTCTGTCCGGGTGCTTTGAAGCTAAGACTCACCTCCTTTTCGCCGGAACCTTTTCCTCCGGGCCCCGGGGACTTTTCCTTATTTTCCGCCTGTTTTAGGAGGTGCTGCAAATAAAGGGTAAAGCCTATGGCAGCGAGCACAATTACCAGCTGGATGAAAATTCGACGACGCGAAGGTTTTCGGTCCTTCGCCGGGGGACTCGCTGGAACCTTCTCTGAATCGGAAATTTCTTGGGCGATGGGGACAGAGGTCGAGAAAAGGGGTATTTGCTCAAAGGTTTCTTTACGGCCGGTCAGTTCCGATTGAAAGCGGTAGCGCTTCAAAACTTCGTCGGGATCCAACCCGAGATGCCGGGCATACCCTCTCAGGAATCCCAGGGTATATTCCCGTTTCGAGAAGAAATGGAAGTCGTCCCTTTCCAGAGCTTCCAGATAGGGCCGGCTGATGCGGGTGCCCCTGGATAGCTCTTCCAGGGAAACGCTTCGGGCTTCTCGCTCCCGTCTTAAATACTGGCCTAGCGTCTCCGTAAAGTTTCCGCCCATGCGCCGTGAAATCGAATCGATCCAACCTGAAAATTAAGCGAATCTCCTGCCCCCAATATCCTGAACCTTTTTGGGTTTCCTCCCGCTTTCCACCGACAGGGGGAAAAAAGCCCATCCTTGCGGTAAAAAGAAGGGGCCTTCTTTTCCGACAGCCTCATTAGTTGTAATAGCGATAGATGGCTTCGGCCACGCAGGCCGGCTTTTCCTTTCCTTCCACCTCGAAATTCAAATTGAAGGTCGCCTGCACGCCTCCTTTAATTTCTTCGATCTGGGCCAAGGTGGCTCGCAGCCTCACCCGGGAAGGGATGGGAACCGGAGCCGTGAACCGCAGCTTATTGAGTCCGTAATTTACCCCCATCTTCTTCTCGATCACATCCATGACATTCGCCAAAAGGTAAGGGGCCAAGCTCAGCGTGTAATATCCGTGGGCGATGGGCCCCCTGAAGGGGGACTCCCGCTTCGCCCTCTCCGGGTCCACATGAATCCACTGGTGATCGAGGGTGGCGTCGGCAAACATGTTGATCGCTTCCTGCGTCACCGGATGCCAGTCGCTAACCCCAACCTCTTGCCCGACCATCTTCTTCAATTCTTCCAGATTTTGAATGACCCGCTTGGGCATGATTCCCTCCTGATCGCTTTCATGGCTCTTACAATACATCGATGGGTTTGGTTTAGCACAAAACGCCCGGCGGGTCAACCCGAGCTTTTTTGAGGCCTTTTTTGTCCCCCCCGGGTTTTATGATGTGGCCGCATTTCAAATAATTCGCAGGTCCGGGCAAAACCGGCAATCTGTTGCGGCTGGGCCGATGACCCAGATGAAAAATGTGGACCGATGAAAACCTGGGGGGTGGGGAAGCCGGCTTTTTCTGAGTTTTCTAAAGCCCGGGAAATGGGTAGGAGGGTTATATAAGGATCATTCTCCCGGCAGGGCAGGATTGCGGATCCATTCCTCAGATTCCGGCGATCTCTTGACCTCCTCAATCCGCTTCGCTCCGCTGAATCGAGCCGCAAAATAACGGGAGTCTAAATGGTCAATATGAACCCGCCGCTTGCGCAGCGAGGTGTGGATGAATCGACCGTCGCCGATGTAAATGCCCACATGAGTGGGACGCGGGGTCTTACTTCTCTTGAAGAAGACCAGATCTCCTATCTGCAGTGCTTCGCGAGCGACTTTGTAACCGACCTGAAATTGTTCTCGGGCGGTGCGGGGGAGATCGATGCCAAAGATGCGGAAAACCTTCTGAACGAAGGCCGAACAATCCAACCCGTTGGGGGTGCTTCCACCGCGACTGTACTTCAACCCCAAGAAGCCTCCAGCCACGCGGACCAGAAGCTGCTGGTCTTTCTCGTCCAGCAAAAATCCTTTCCCCTGGATCGGGTCTCGGGCCATCTCCGCTGGTTTCGATTGATCCTCCGCCCCTGTTTCCCATGATCCCCGCCGGGCGGCCTCCCTCACGGTCGGGTTGATCCCAGCTTTGGGGGGCGCTGCGGGTATGACCAGGCGTTGACCGGGATAGATTTTTTCATCCCTCAGTCCATTGGCCTCTTGAAGCTGGGAAACCGCAACCTGGAATCTTTTGGCAATGCGGAATAATGACTCTCCGGCCTTGACCGTATGCGAAAATTCTGCTTTGCCGGGTGCGGGGAAGATTAGAATAAAGAAAAACCAGAGGAACGAAAAGCGCATCAGAAGAGGGCCGTACGTTTTCATCTCTTGTCCCCCTGATTGGGATTTTCCACGGAATGATCAAAAGGCGGGCTGATTATAGTCAAGAAAAAGATAAATAGCAATTTTTTTAGCCCTTCTTCGAAAGATTACCCGCTGGAATGCAGGAGCCATCCATTTTTTCTGATCCCACTGACAAAACGGGGGCAGCCCGGCGACCCTTTCTCCGGTCCAGGATTTCTGCCAGGACGGGCAACAACAATGAGCCCCCGGGAAGAACAAAGATGATCAAAATAGGAACGTATAAGGATAAGCGCTTCAAATAATTCTTGATCTGTTGCTTTTCCTCCTTCGTCCATTTTAAATCCGTATTTCTCTGCTTGAAGAATAGCTGCAAAAAACCCTGGAACCGCTGAGTTTCGCTGAATATTAAATCCCTATTCTTGAGAATCAAGCTCTTGAGAAAAAAGCGGATCATAAATCGTCCTCGGGTCACGCCCAATGTCCAACTCCCCATTGCTCCTGGCTGCGCGGAATCCATCATCATTTATCTTATCGGCAAATCAAGAGAATACTTTCGGGAAGGAATATTTTTTACGATCCGGGCGCAGGGATTTCTTTGGAGAAGCTTCTTCGCCATCTGCCCCCCGGACGGCACCCCTTCCAGCGGCAGATTCGTCAGAATCAGGAAATTCCCCTGGCGCGCAAGAATTCCAACCCTTGGAGCATTTCCTCCCGCGAGGCACGGTGGTGGGTTTCGACTACGAGGAGAGTGTCAGGGCGCAGGAAATTTTGTAGGAGGGAATAATCCTCTTCCCCGCTTCCGGGGGCATAATGATCATCATATCCCCTGCATCCATGGAGGTGGACGCCTGCCAGAAGGTGAGAAAAATTTTCCAAAAATTCTTTTTGGTCCGCTAAATCGAGGTTCTGCTGGACGGTCGCATGGCCGAGGTCATGCCAGTAGCGCACTGGACCTCCAGAAAATTCTCTAAAAAGAATTTTGAATTCATCGAAGTCCGGGAAGTCTTGTAGGTTGAACCGATTCTCCACCGCTAACAGGATACGGCGTCGATCTGCCTCCAGGGCTAATTTTTCTAAGCTCCTCAGGGCCGCGTCCAGATGCTTCACGCTTTTCCGGGCCCGAATCTTTTTTTGCCCCTCGATGAAATTTTTCCCTTCCCCGGTCTGAATTTTCTTTTGGTCATAAAGCTTCTTCAAATCTTCCATGGGGTCGTCCATCGGTATCTTTCCCAGGTGTAAGACCACAGCCCTGGCTCCAAGCTCTTCCGCCCATTCCATCGTCCGCAGGGTGTATTTCACCGCCAGCTCTCTTTCCTCTCGATCCGGGGCAGATAGGGAAAAAACATCCCCACTCGCCTTTTCTTTTGGAAGACCCTCGGGCAGGGGAAAGAAATTGTGCAGGCTGACCGCAGAAACTCTCTTTTTTTTCAAAAGGGGAAGAATTTCTTTGAGCATCGGGGTAGTGATGCGGTACTCCAATTCCACCCCCTCAACACCCAGATCCAAAATCGCCTGGATAATCTCAAGGCCCTCATCAGAAATTTCCGATCTCCAGGAAGTAGATATTGCCAGCATCTTTCTCCTTTCAAAAACAGCCCCATGCCATGGGAACAGAGAGGGTCAGGTTTCGGCGCGGCTAGCGCCGATAACCTGCACCCTCTGGTTCTGCGTCCCCTTCTTCTCTAATGACCCTGAATCCAGTTACGCTCAGATAGCCCTTGGACCTCAGCGACATTGCCAGATCAGCGTCTGTTCCGCCGTTCTGCTTCGCTGCGAACGCCTCTGCCAGATCGGCCTCTGCAACCGCGACCGCCGCTTCTTCATCCGCGCGCCGGGACTGGGGATTTACCAGTACGAAATGGTCCCGCCAGTCTGTTTCCGAAACCTGCTTCTGACAAAGAATTGACGGCATATAGCCGGCGCCGCGACCACCCTAACTGCCCGGCTCAAACCGGAACTTGCCGGCGAATTACTAATGAGTCCATAATAGTCTAAACACCATTGGTTGGAGGACCTTTCCTTTTGAAAGCCTCGAACTGGACTCCGGCTTTCGCCGGAGAGACGAACATTAGAAAGGCATGGTTCTTTGTCGTCATTCCGGCGGAAGCCGGAATCCAGGATGATTTAAAAAAGATGAAATCCATGTCTAGACAATTTTGGCCTCATTAGTAATTTACGATAAGAAAATACAAAAATCGAGATCCACACGATAGAACGCAGACTCATTGCAGCAACTGTTCTTCTCTCATATCCACCGCCATTAAGTATGTGCATTCCCAAGATTGAAAATACGATAATCGTTGCGATAGCTATTAAAAGAGACAACCAAACAGCCCAACGTAGACGCATCCAAAGGCCTACTCCTGCAACCAGATATATAAATCCTGCCAGAAAGTTAAACCAAACCACGAATAAAACATAATTGCCGGCAGCTTTCTGATATATGCTGCCTCCAAACAAAACCTGTCCACCGGATTTAATAGTCAGCAATCCAAATACAATAGCAATGGCTGTGACAATCCAAATAGCAATAGTTTTGTCTGAATTGATTAGTTTCATAGTACCCCTGCTAAACGGCCTCTCTCCTCCCACACCCTGCCGCCTTCGGCGGAATTCCTGTTCCTCGCCCCGCGCTTTTGGATTGGGCTTCCTTCAGACCCCACCTCACGATGACGCCCTTGCCCTTCTCCTAGCCTTCGGCTCCGCGATCACCTGGCACGAGGACTTCCACCTCGCTCGTTCTGTGCCATGCCTGGCACACACGTTGGGCATCAGCAGACGTCGCGCAGCGACGTTCTGGTGCATGCCTTGGTTCGCCTTTGTCTCAGCGGACAGCGTGCAATTCCTCGCGGACGACTCGTCGAAGGACCTTTTCGATGGGCTCGTCCCGATGCGTGATGTACTCACGGAGGGCATTGTTGAGTAGGGTTTGATAGTTTCCCCTGCCCGATTCTTCCACCCGCGACTTGAACCACTCTACAATGTCCTTGTCCAGTCGGATGGTAATCCTGACTTTGTTGCCCAAGGGAGGAATCACTGCTCCCCGCCGAGCCTTGCTGAAATCATAATTGAGTTTCATAGTGCTTTACCTCTGATCGTGGGGGGAATTGGGGACGTCCTTTACTTTTGCAGTTTCACATATCGGTAAGCCTATAGGCCTTACCCTGGACCAATTTTTCACCCCGCTTGACCGACTGACTTACCCCGGACGGTGAAAGACCGAGTCTCCTCGATACCTCGGCCATGCTTATGCCAAGATCCCGTACCGCCCAATAACATAAAAGGCTTCGCGCGTTCACCCGCTTCCGTTCTTTGCCCGGCGCCCAAATCCCCCACGGTTCCACACCCATCAGTTCCGATACCCGCGTGGCAATCTTGGCAATGTCTATCCCTTGAGCCTGCAAAGGGGTCTTGTTCTCCTTAAGGATTTCCCCGAGCCGTTCAAGGAAGTTATTCCGGTCGGAGTCATCCTGAAAAATTTTCCTCTTCTCGATCCCCCGAGCGATGATATGGTGCAAAGCCCCAGGCGCGTCAATTCGTGATCTTCTTGGCATGCGGAATAAATATCACAAATCAAATTCTAAAAAAACTAAAAAAGTAAAGGGCGTCCCCCATTTCTCCCCTTCGCCTCACAAAGCTTAGCTAAACGAGGCAGGAAATCCTCCCGGTCTCCTCGGTTCCGGAAAATTTTACCTCTTTCAATTCCCCGCCCTATCACGTGATGCAAGGTCCCAGGCGCATCCAATCTCGGCTGTCTCGGCATGACCCCAAATTATACCTCCCCATCCCCATTGTCAATAATAATTTGCGTTTGAACCAACGTCCCCCTCTTTTTCTGTGACGTCTCAGAGTGAGCTCCGCCAATTGGCTACTGAGCCCCAGATTCTTCGTCATCTCTTGCCATTGTCGTTGGTGCTCAAGGACCGAGCGCATCGCAGAATCGATAGAGCGCGTCGATTCGAAGATCGACTTGATGGACGCGTTTGCCTCGGTCAGGGCGCGTATCGACGAAAAAAGAGTGCCCAGTTTGGACAGTTCACTGAGAGATGATGTAATGGACGCGATCGACGCTTTTTCAAAAGCCGCGTGCTCAGCGAGTGCCTTTAGCGCGGCGTCCATTGCTGTTGAAGCCGTGAGAGAGCGAAAGGCTGAGTCGTAAAGGCGGTGAGACTCAGCAATTTGCCGTGCTACGTCGGCTATGGTGGTAAAGTGTCTTCGTTCATCCATAATCCGTCACCTCTTGGTTAGCTGCCCTTTTTTTTACTCATGGCATCCATTACCAGCATGCCCAAGAACTGGCCCATGCTTTCGAAACGGAAGCCACTGTCAAAATTGTCCAGCGGGCCACGGAAGTTACCCTGCCAGAATCTTTCATTTGATGGCGGAATTTTTAGTGGACCAGCAGTATTCACAACATATACCAGTTCACCTTTTTGATGTTCTTTAGTCAACAGGGCCAAGGCAATGCCGCGGCCTTTCGCAGTTTTAATCGTTCCATCTTGAAAACCCACAGCGGTAACCATGATGCCTTTGTGAGCACCGATGTCATCTAATTTTGAGTGGAATTCCTCAACGTCGTCGACTGGGACCGCGTGATTGTAGCATTTGCATTCGACGAGGAATAAGAGGTCGGCCCCAGCGATTGTGTAGTTGAACGAGACGTCAATCTTGATGTCACGTTGTGAAATACGACCTGTGTAGACCTTCTGGTGGTGAACCGTTACGCCGACCAGTTCCTTTATGACTTTTTTCGTGAACTGTTCATAGTCATCCGATTCTTTGGACATTGCGTACACTCCATTTTAGCAGCTCCGCGGTAGGGACGCCGGTTACCCGGCGCCCCCCGCACAGACCCGGACATGCAGTTTTCCCGCATCCGGTTCTTCGGTTGTACTCGCTTCCGCGCAAGGCCAACAGCTTTAGCCTTGTTTGCTATTCCCCGCAGTGAGGTTGGCTTGCAGTATTCCGGCCCTACCTGTCCGGCACAAGTTTCCTTTGCGGGCTGCGTACTTCCGTCAGGTCCTTCCCCATGTACGTGGCTTTCCCACGCTCAGAGTACTATGCCTGATAAGACACCCCAGGGGCATCCGGCGGGCTTTCCCTTTGACCGTAATCCTCCGCCTCCCTCCGGTTTCCCTTGCCGTTGCTTAGGTCCCAGTATAGTCCCGTGTCCGGGTTTCCCCTTCCGTGCCTCAATAACTGCATTCCCTACAACGACCTTTCCAACCGGCAGGAGCCCATGGGGCTTCCCAAGTTCTCGGTCGTATCTCTTCCTGCATGCCACAGCCTGTGGACTCCGGCGGACCTTCCCATCCTCACCTTACCGGATGCTCTTGGGTTGCCTTCGGTGTACGTTAAAACCCTCGGCGTCCACAACAATCTCATTTCGAAGCTGTACCAGCATTTCAGGGTGCGCGGTCACCCCTGCGGCCTACAGGATTCTCTGTGTACGCTTCGCCCAGCTTTTGTTCGCGGGTTGCCCCGCTCCGCACTGGACGCAACACTCGATACGGGTGGGTGGCTAACCCTTTACCCGACCGGGACTCTCACCCGGCAAGATACGCCAAGCTTCTTGGCGCGATAACGCCCGCGCTCTCCCTCAACTTGCCCGTGGCGGGCAAGTTGTAGGTGAGCAGCGCGTTGTTGGGGCTTCGTCCATGGCTCGAATCTTATGAAGGTCGGACAGATGGTAGATCGTACACGTAGGTCCAAGTTCCCCTTTCCCCAGAAACTTTATTGAAGTCCACAATACCACGGTTTTGTAAGGCTTGGTCCACATGGCGTGTTTCGAAACCGGGCACGCTATATCCGACTTGGATATTGTCATGGCTGAAGTCGCGTCCGTCTTTTGTTCCACAAATGCCGTCATGGACATTGTAGGCGTTGTATTCGGCCTGGGCGAGAAAGACCTCGTGTTTGCCGACTTCCACACCAACCTCGCCAGCATGAACCCTGGCCGCCACCGCAGCTCGCGTGTCCTGCAGATAATCGTTCTTCAGTGCAGCCCCGCTGGGCAGCACATTGGGTGCCACCTCAACCGGTGCTTTCTTTTCTAGAATGACAGCGTTGCCGTCCTTGACCGCAATTCCATCACCAGGCTTGACATACTGGTTCTGGCCTGTCCCTTGCGTCAACTGGTCTTCTGGATAGACGTCGTATCCGTTAGCCTCAAGATCGCGGTCCACATCAGGATAGAAAGTTTCCTTGCCCGCAGCCAGGAGGTCGACATCCGGCTCTTGCGAGTTGTCAGCGTCATCCACGTCCGCCTCCTGATCCGCAGACTCCAAGTCATCATCGAAATCAGAGTCGTCCAGCATCCCCTGCCTCCTGTGTCAGATACTTGGCTCGGCTGCTCCTGGGGTGTATTGCGTTATCCCAATTTCCCTTTATCGAACTTATCGAGGATTTCCCATCCGAGAAATTCGGTAAGGCCAGCGACTGTAGATGTATTTATCGCGTTGCCGAGAAACGGAATCCACCCCAAAAGAACCTGAGAGACCCGACGCCCAACGTACCCGGTAATGGGGTCATCGGGGACGTTGTTGACTAGGTTGACTTATAGAATGTCATTCTTATAGAAGCCCAAACTTTTCCGGCAGTGATTTTTGAATTGATCATTATGTTCCCTTGCGAAGTTATCCAATATAGCCAACTACCTCCTTTTCTCCCCCTCTCCTCGCCATTGCCATGGCCGATGTGCCTAACAGTAAATTTGATAATTTTGTGCTACGTCTCCGTTCGTTTTCCTGAAAAGTTGCATTTGAATCAACGTCCCCCTCACCCAATAGCTGACGTTTTCTTGTCATGCCCCGGATGGTTTCATTTATGACTTTTGCTCGCCCATCCAGCTCATAGGATTTCGCGTCCTTCCCCCTAATTTCTGAATCTCCCCGGCAGGATTGGAGGCGGAGGACAGCTTGCTCCTTTTGTATCTCGGCCAGTTTTCTTTTTAGATCCCGTATTTCGTTTTCGAGTTGCTTGATCATTTTTTCTTAGGTTTGGCCACCTTGATCTTAGGCCCAAAGCAGTGGTCTGAAAACATTTCTGCTTGGGAGTGTATAAGTCGGAATTTGGTGCTTCGACTCCATTAAAAAACCCTTTTCATTTCTTACGATAAACGTTCAACCCGACCTTAGCTTCCTCATGCCCCGGAATGGTCACATTACCCTCAGTTGAAGCAATAATGATTGTCTTGCCAGAAGCAGATGGACCAAAGTCCTTCGATAGATCGACTTTAATTGTTGGGATGTTCCCTTCAAGAGACATTTCTACGTTTTTCATAAGTTATCTCCTTTTTTTCATTAGAGGACCGATTCTGCTCTCGGTGGGTTCAAACTGAGTTCCGATCCCGGAACAGATCCCTCAAGCAATCGTTCTCCACCGCTCCACGCTGGCCCTTCGGAACCGATTACGCCAAGCTAGCCATTTAAGGGCTACTTCCTTTTAGAGCAGAATCCTTCCCAAGCAGAATAAAAAACCACCACCTGCTTCCTTACTTTTTGGGAGGAACGATAGCCTCCTTAGCGGCCTTCGCGATCCTCATCTTCACCACGGTCTTCGCCGGAATCTTAATCGCTTCACCAGTAGCTGGATTGCGACCCATGCGAGCTTTCCTTTTGACAAGGACAAGTTTCCCAATCCCAGGAAGGGTAAAGGATCCTGTCTTCTTGGTTTCGGCAATTGCCAGCCCTGCCACTTCTTCGATGATCATGGCGGAAGTCTTCTTGGTAAGCTCAAATTTCTTTGCAAAATGGGTCACAATCTGAGATTTGGTCATGGGTTTCTTAGCCATTTTTACCTCCCTGGTGGTATTGGATTATAAAGCTGGATAAAGGGAGTATATCGGAAAGGGGATAAGGCTTCAAGGGCAAAAATTTGCATCTTGACTTGTCCCACCTAATTTAATACAATCCCTCCTGGATCGACTAGCCGACATTCCTGCCCTTATCCATCAACCCTTAACCATTACCCGAGTGGGTAGCCAGGAGGTTGCATGGTTTGGAAGTTTGGATAGACCCCATTTCTGAAGGAGAGGTGGGGTTTTTT